>QQTW01002444.1_pt1 | contig 13477 bp, 11 predicted proteins | sample 1904831 | NCBI WGS metagenome assembly QQTW01 (sample SAMN09435610, study PRJNA476489) | Subsurface metagenome, whole genome shotgun sequencing project. | reverse complement strand
ATTTTCGGTAAGGATCGGCGACTGATATATATCAATAATAACGTCAGCCGCAAAGTCTGACATGTTACAGGAGTATAGCGCTTTGCTGTCTGCCTAAATCGGGCTCGGCGTACTGAAGAAAACCTACCTGGCTCTTGAGTATGATCTTGCTCCTTAGGCTTTGTCATCTATCTACGAGACCGCCGCTCCGGATGCGGCATACGGCGAGATCATGAAGATTCCAACGAAGCGACGCGCAATCAAACATGTCCATGGATTATATATTGGTCTCATCATCACTTCTAATCACTCAAAATCCCATCGCAATCCGCAAAGACGCTCAATTCGGCGGGTCTGATGCAACAAGTTGCTCCTTCCTTGCGAGAGTTTCACTTGAGAAATTGCGATTGATTGAATACTAATCGGGATATTGTTCATCGACACGGTACAAAGATGCCAAAAAGGCAGACCGCGAGAACTTTGCAACATCACCTTGAGAGGACCGCCCTGGACTCATCAGCGGGAAAACCCGCTGAAGCACGTACGACTTTGACGACTCGAGACAGTGCCTCTGCAATCATGGTGGTGAAAACTCAGGAGCGTGGAGTCTCTCTGCACACGAAGTCGGTAAGGGATCAATCCTAATTAGCAGCGAGTGAAATGCCGGAGATGCCTAGTCATTGATTTTTTTTCTCTCTTCACAGGAAAAGAACTCTCGCAACGCGGGATATGAGGAAGAGATATTGCGGGGCGTGTTCCTCCCGCCCTTGGAGGAGACTTGTTACAGCCCACCGAAAGATATGAACCCGAAGAGCCGCAACCTGGAGAAAGAGCCTGACCTTTCCCACATCTCATCCCTGTACGCCGCGAGCCGGACGCAGATGTCGCACATCGATCAATCGCCCCTGAATCGTTTTCTGGCGTCTCCTGGTCCATGGACGCCCTATGAGCTAGGACTGCGATCGGTTGCGACGGAAAAGCCGACCAATCTTGAGAGACCGATCTTGATGCGTACTGCAGAGCAGGGGAAGGGAAATACAGCGCCGATAACTCCATAAAAGCCCACACGCACAAACGAACAACAGAAACTCAGGAGCTTTCGAGCCTTTGATTCAAGGCTTGGTGGTCTCCAACGTCAGGAACAGCTCTCGCTTCGGTACAGAATCCGCTCTCGAATGCTTCCTGGCTCGACATTCCACTTCCCTCTCTTCTTCCACTCGCTCTCCCCATATTTCTGGTTCCAGGTTCCTTGCAATCCCTGTGGAGTTTTCCAGGCCAGGTTTTCATTCCTAAGCCAAAGCCTTATGATGTGTCGCTTCTGATTCCCGGAGTCTCTAAAGCCGCTGCGAGCATGAAAAACAGCAAGATTGTTGATGAGCTGGATGTCTCCGCGTTTCAGGCGCATGGAAAGGGCATTCTTTACTGCTTTGAAATGCACCATGTCTAGAGCTTCGGCTTGCACTTCGGTCATTGGTGGGACATCGGGGCCACGTGGAGATGTTGGAGAGCCCGTGATTGGTCGCCGAGAGAAGCAAAAGCCTGGTCCTTTGCCCTCAAAGTTGAAAAGAAGTGCCCTAGTCTTCCAGAATGCGGGTATTTGGTGTCTGCTATCACATCAGAAAAATCCCTCTTTCAGCGGATTAATACAGTACTTGTCAAATATCCACGATGCGTCGGCCAATGTATGGATCACATCTGGTCTTTCGGCCGCAATCTCATTGTATATCTTCGCGCAGGAAGCGAGATGACTGTCACCGCCGTCGGCAGCTTGCTCCTGCACATACATGGCAAGAACATCGCATACGTCCGTGTGGAACGGCTACAACGGTCAGACCCGGTAATGATTTTCGGTACAACTACAAACCTGTGCATTATTTGCGAATGGTGACTGCCGAAGCTGGGAATCGGGAATCTGATGTCCAAGGTCTTTCACATGAACTGCGACATGGCGAGGTCAGCTTTCACCCTAGAATGGATCGACAATACTCACTTATCATGTTCCCATCCGAGTCCTGCGCAGCTCGCTTTTCTGCCACATAGCTGGTGATCCCCAAGTACAGGATAACGTTATCGTACGACGAGTACTTCTGCGGCTTTAAGCCACGAATCACGACAAACCCCTTCCCATAATGGATCTCAACCGCAATTCTCTCCAGCTTGGGAGCAAGACCCGGCAGCGGAAACGTATGGCAAGACACGGCTGCCGGACCAGGTCCGCCCGGCAAACCTAAGAATGACATGAATGAGCGCCAGGACGAGATTGCTCAGGCACCGCTACTCGAATTACCTTTGAAATAATCCAAAGCGCTCTCAACCTCGAGAATATCAGCCTCGCTCAAGAGTACAACGTAGCGTGGCTCATCAGTCATATCAGAGCCGTCCCACACCCAGGGCGCATCAACCACTTCTGGAAATCCCTCAGGAACATTTTCGGGACGCGGCAGGTTGAGTCTTGCGAGCATCTCAACCCGCGCCCTAAAGGTGTCATAGGAAGGGTTCCATTTGATATTCGGGCCCGTAGCGATGGAAGATTTGAGTAAGGTATCGAGATCCAGTGCTATTTGTAGCTCGCGGCGTGGAGGAGAAGGGGTAACATCGTGTTTCTCATGCTCGATATATCTCCTGCGAAGACCACTCGGTGCCAACTCGCCATGACATGATGGTGACTTGGCGATGGCTGATACAGTCGAGCCAATCATTGTTGTTTTCTGCCTTCCTTATTCAGGACGTGAATGGCGATAGATTCTTCGAATATCTGGACTCTGCGCACGAGGGTAATCCAATCATTGAAGAGGCCAAAATCAATTCCTAGCTGTTATGATGTTCGGATTCCCGCCAAATCAATTGGACCCTGTTAACTCCCTACACAGTAGTTGCGCATTTGCCAGAGACAAAGGCCATTGGTCCACATGTGAGGCTGTACGGCGTAGTCCGGCTCGAGTAAGCACGTGCTCGCGTAGTCGAACCCTCTCTATGGCTCTTCCACCGATTGCCACAGGAAGAAGGGGAGCTAAAAATCAAGCTTCAGTTTTCTGAATTGATGAGTACGTGTAAATCAAACGTCGGACCAGCGACATTGGTCTGCTGAGGTGATCACAATTTGCTCTTTTGGTAGGGTTCACGATGTAAGGTCTCATGAAGCCTTGGAGTGTCGATATTGATAGCATCTATATACTCCACATATGGGAGTCCATAGCACAAGCGTATACCATGCGTGTTCCGTGTTAGACGCCCTAGCTCTCAAATATGCCCCTAGACGTACTATATCATGATCCGGTTCTGTCGATAAGAGGTTAAGCTCTTCAATACCTAGGTATTAACTTCTACCATGACCATGTGATGTAGCTTGAGCTTGGCGACGGGGTCTTACGCGCGTCCGATCCTTCGCACAAGACGACACCCAACTCTCCTCAAACAGACGTTGATATCACGTTGGAGTCACTGAGTGTAGGGGGTGTTTGATTTCTTGCTCATATATGTTTAATCAGCTTATTCTTACGTCCTCACGGTTTCCGGACTTGAAACAACTGCAATTGAAACGCACTTAGGTAGGTGCGCATTGAGTCTCTCACGTCCTAACTCCTGGCTTAGTCTATCGTCGCTTTTAGTACTACATGGGCTAATCACACAGGATCTTAGATGAGAGGAGACGGCATTTCCTACGGCCCAAGCTTCGAGTCCTAAGCTGCTAAGCCGCGATTCCCATCCTCCGGTCGTCGAAGCTTCACCATAATCAATACTTCTGCCTCAGTTTCGCACAAGCTCGGCAGCGTACTCATCTGGTCTATTGTCTCTGTGCATTTTGGTGGTTGAGCAGTGAACATCATGAGCGCCTTCGAGGTTACGGGAAGAGCCAGAGCTTCTTCGGCACCTCGGGCCGGGATTGCTCTTGAGCAACCATGCAGCCCTGGCACCCCGACATATCTGGATCCGGTTAAGTCGATTTCAGCGTTTGTGCAAGATGGAACTCTATCACGCTCACACAGCTATACGGAACGGCCCCTTAGCTGCATAAGAGATGCCACCAGTGCAGCATTGAAGAATATTGGGGGTCAGGTACCATCGGGTCCGTCACTTTTAACGAGTTCCAACACTCTCGTCTCGAACCGAATTGAGGATGCTCATACGCCTGGTGACGAGGACCACGTGGATAGTGCTCAGGCGCTGGCATTTACTGGGGGTGCATTCGCAGTGGGCGAGCATGTTCCTACGGTATCTGCCAAGCCACAAGAGGCCGATCTCGTCAGTCGCGCAGTTCTCAATGCCAGCAAGAAACAAATGGAGGACTGTTTTGCCGAACTCAACAAAAAAGTCATATTTCGGGTTGATCCAAGCTTGATGTTCATTCCAGCTGGTACGCCTAAGGCTGTTCTTTCCAGAAAGAGGTTGACGGATCTTTTTAAGGCAATCCTCAAAGCACACCCAACGTCTGACCCCGCTGATGAAATGACCACAAGAAAGAGAATCGACAGACTTATCGCCATCGTGACGGATCGAAACTTGCATGACATACTAGCGATATTGATCTATTCCGGATTGGGAGAAACAGAGATCTTGAGCTTGCTTGAGGAACCCTCTGACCCTCTAACTGGAAAAGATGGCTTAAGTGACGACTGTCTTCCCATAGATTCTGAGACCGCAGTCCGTCATTTTGGGACCCGTGGTGGAGAACTTTTCTATCGACACCAGTTTCTTTTCAAACCATTTGTCTTCCAAGAGGGGGAAGAAAACAGTAACATTGCACCATTTGGGCAGCCTTTACGCTTGCCACTGGTGACAGAGAGAATCAAGATTGGCGAAGGGGCACACGGTGACGTGTACAAGGTGACATTCGCAAAAGGTGGCTGGCGTTACAAAGACGGAAGTACTAATGCCGGGGAGAAGACTGTTGCTCAGAAAGTGACTAGGGCTGACTTTAGAGACGAGGACCAAAAGTTTTTCTTGGATGAGCGAAGAGTTCTTTTCCAAATCGGACAGAACCCGACAAAGCATAAGAACCTAACACCGTGTCTCGGGAGTTTAGAGGCCTCCACTCAGCACACCGCAACGGAGCGCAGTCTTTTCTTTGATCTTGCAAGAGCAAACCTGGAGCAGGTTCTTATTGATAAGAGTGCACCGAGGGTCTCACCCGCTGCCATATTAAGACTGGCCGCCGACATGTGTAGCGGCATGCACCATTTACACCAGGGACTAGTGGACAACGGTGAACGGGTCTATGGATTTCACCTAGATTTCAGACCGCAAAATGTTCTCATTTTTGACATACCGATAAACGGCAAAATGGTTGAGGAATGGCGGCTTGCGGATTTTGGTCTTTCGAGGATCAAGGGTCTTAGGCCGGGCTCAGATCATTCTCCGGATTGGACTCGCAATCGGAGGTTCGATGGTACCTTCCTTGCTCCAGAGGCCACCTCCACAGGCAAAGTGAACTACTTGAGCGACTTGTGGAGCCTTGCTGCCGTGCTCCTTGAAATCATAACCTTTGCGATAGGCGGACCCGATCTTGTCCTCGAATTCCGTAAAGCGCGCATGACGGAGAAGGGCACGGATGCTTTTTGGGTTGAAGGGTGGCGCAGAGCTCAAGTGAACAAGAAAGTCAGCCTGTGGTGTGAACGACTTCGAAAAGACGCTTCTGAAGAAGACGAAGAACTAGGTACAGCTATTGACCGGATTCTGAGCTATCTTCAGAATGCAGTACTTGTGATTGATATCGAAAGACGAAAGCGGACCTCCGCAGACAAAATCAGCAACTTGTTGTCCTCCGTATCAAAACAGCTGGAAGGTGCTGAGAAGCTGCGACATACAACAAGGTTGTCCCTGGACAAACCAGATACGGCGGAACGCCCCTACGCCCTGAGGAATCAAGATCTTGAGCTCGTCCAAGGTTTTCTCATAGAGAAGAAAGCCTCCCGGGAGGTCAATGACGCGTTTGAACGCGTCATTGAGGGCTGCGTAACTCGCCAGGCGTTGGAGCCGGTCACGAACCACCGGAAGAAATTGGGGATCAGGAACACGATCTCAACCTATGCTGATGTCTTGAAAGGATATCTCAAAATACCTAGGACCCCTCTGCAATCAGAAATCAGCTAGTCTCGCTGGCCCACCGAAGAGATTGCGGTCTCCTCTCAGGACAGAAGCGCCGAAATCAGCCCTCGTTTGTTGATGACTCGAGTGGTGCAAATTGTTCCGGCGAGGCTTCGACTTGTCTTCGGAGTCGCTTCGGCCGAATTTTCTTTGCACAATACAGATTTTCAAAACCAAGCGTGCCACGCAGTTTGGACTCCAAGGGAAAGATGTATACGCAGTATACCCAATCATGTTGCATCCATCATGTTGAGACCGATCTTGCATGGTTGGAAGCGGCACATGCCAAAGGCCATTACGAACGTCCTACATCATCTTGTCTCCCAATCCACCGATTCACACACCTTCATTATTCATGAAGCGGGGATCCACACAAAACGCCATCTCTACTTCTACTCAAACCCAATTTCTTTCTCCATCTCGCCGGTCTGTTCCACGTCTTTGATCGAAAGCCTTCTTCTTACAGCCCGTTGTTTGCGCATCATCCAGTACAGCAACGTCAAAGCTGTCAGTGGGACAGACACAGCAACGAAAATCCAAAAATGCGGGGAAATTCCGAGCGTATGAGATGGTGTCAGGTAGAAAAACTGCATTCCGAATAATGTCTAATTGTCATTCAATTAGCCTGGCCTGGAGTAATTGCAGTGGAGCGACGCAGCCTACCCCGACAAACGTTGTTGGCAAATATACAAGCATGACCAACGTAATGACTCGAATGGTTATCGAATCTTTGACAGTCATTCGTGTCATTCCTTCAATGGACCTACTCTGCTCATATGATGTCTTTGCCAGAGCGCAGAGGTTCTTGCTTTGTTCTTGTGCAACTCGCTGGTCTTTCAATGCAAGCACGTCGGAAAGCATCTTGATTAAACTTGCAATTTTCTTCAGCAAATATCGAGTGTTGCGAGCATATGCACCGTTCTGGCGAATGAGATTGCGCAGCAAGGTTTCCGTGTCACGCTGTGAGTCCGAGCTGATGCGGTTGCTCGCTGATAGAGCATTATTGAAGCTGATCAGCCCCTCGAAGGTCTCATCGTACGACTGGAAGATGTACTCGAGCGGCAGAAAGCAACTTTCGATGAAACGCAGACGAGTGAGGGTATCTGCGTTGAGGCGCAGCTGCAGATCAAAAGAGCTCCCTAATATCTTTCTTGACTGGACGTCGGTAAGAAGAGTGCAATCACCATCTGTCTTGCAGTGCTTACGATCGTGAGTAGTTCTTCCTCAAAATGCACCATGTACTCCCTCCAGTTGTTGAAGTACGCTGATATCAGCAAGATATGCTGGTTTACTGGCTGTTCCAGAAGTTCCGGCGCGCCACATTGATCTGACATTTTCTGCTCTAGACGGGTTTGTGCAATAGCCTCCGGCACTGGGTGTAAAAGGATCAAGTTCGATCGATTTGACGAGGCCTCAAATCTCTGATAAACTGCGGTCTGACGTATAGACCATTGCTCACTGGAGCGCATCCCTCGTCGCTCCGGATATTTGAAGGTATAGCTGAGTTCTTTGTGAAGTCTTAGCAATACTTGCGTAAGAGCATGACATGGAAAGACGTACCGCAGCCACCCCTGGCTGTCCAAAACAAATGCCCGCAAAACGCAATTTCTGTTGCGCAGGGTCGATTTCTGAAGGACTTGATCACTTCATTAAAGCTGCTGTCGGCGTTGCTATACGACAAGACCTCAGAAAGCATTGCCTCTGATATCCTCAATGGCTTCCACGAGTTGAACTGCGATATGGAACTGTACGTATGTCAACCCCTCATTTTTCGATCGTGATCCAAACCGAAGGCTTACAAGACTCTTATCTCAGGGGTGCCATTGTCCGGACGGTTACTCAGAGCGCCATGGAGCTCATCCATTGATGTAACAGTCTGTTGTGAGAACGCTGTTCGGGTTTGGCAGTAAGCAATAGGTCAAGCTCACAGCGTCGAAGGCTCACTTTGTGGAGATGAGGCTGGAAAGCGAACTCTTAACAGTACCACGTTTTCACCCGCTTCTGGTGCAACGCAACACTCGTGGTCGTCAAGCCGGAGCATGTTTGTCTGGTGCGCTTCTGGCTCTCCTGACTGATGGCGACGAGCGTGTGTCTGTTCGGGGTCTGGGAAGTGCTCTGTTCCTACCATACTTATCGAATCATGAGATGTCACAAGTATATGGCAGCAGCAGAACGGGCCAAATCAATGCAATGAGACACTTGAATGCGTTCACAGATTCATTGCCAGCAACTATCTGCGCCAGAAGAGAAGGCGGGTACGCATTTATACAGATTTCGCGCTCCCAGCCTTGCAAAGTCTCTCGAAAGATGCATACCCGTGTCCGACATCTTGCCTGGGTTGGCCTACTTATGCCTGTTCTCATTAGATACTTGGATGCCTCCAAAGCGTTTCTCCGCGCACATCACTTCGAAAAGGGCATAAATAACATCAGTTCTATGCAATCTCAGCGGCCCTGTGCCATGTCAACAGAAGGATCTCGCAGCACCTGAGGTAGCTTTACCTCAGTTGCACCTGGTCATGTCCGTCTCAGTGCCTCGTTCAGCGTATCTGTGGTCAGGGCTGTACACTTACTGCGGTTAGTGTCGCAGGGGCGGTCCACGAGATAATGTCATTGGATAGCTTTTGTAGCCTTCCTGTCAGCTGCGGCATACGGGCAGGCTTGCGCTTGGCAAAACTCACCGAGACGCGGAAATCTGCCTCGCGATGAGTCGGGAAGAATTTCCTTAACACCTTCTTGATGCCATGCATCGAATAATACCGTCCCTCTACGTCTTGATCGATCCACCCGTCCGGACTGCTACTGGAACCGTGGCTGCTTGACATATAGACCGAAGACAAGTCGAGTGTTAGATTGTCTAATTGAGGTTCAGACAATTCTCATTGCTCTTCATCATTGTAAACCCGACTTTGAGAGTTCTGCGCAATTATATCTCTCGATTCATGTAGGCCTTCCAGCACTGCCTCCGCCGGTGAAGAATGCGGCTCTGCGGCATTGGACAACAAATCCGTGCATGAGCCCCTCTGTACGTGGGCCTGCAAGTCGTCATCCTCTCTCGCATTGCCGACAATCTTATTCGCTGCCTCAGGCGACTAAGGCAGCCCAGACTTGTGGAGGCCGGTCCTGGCAGATAAAGTCAAACCAAGTACTCACAGAGTCCGTAACGAATGCTAACGAATGCGTCGACGCATAGACAACGCCGACAGGCCACGACAGCGCCCCGCCTTCACCGGAAGTGACTGCTTTAAGAGAAGACTCATCCTGCATGCACAGTATCACAATGATATGGGAAATTGCAAGGCTGCTCGTTTTGGGCTCGCCGCTTGAATCGAGCCCGATCGAGCCCGCCCCAGTCCTAGTTTTCCTCTCACGCCATGCTTCTTGCGCGCTTGACGAATGATGTCGATCACTGTGAGCGTGGCAGCAATCTCGAAGATGTGTACTCCGGACACAGTCAGTTTATCACCGGATGTCGCTGCTATATGTTCCTGCTCGTTATACCAAGAGGTCAATCCATGGATTCTGACTTGGAACACTCACGGAGACATCAACCGCCACGGGAATATCTCTCTGTTTGGAGAAAGCAACTATAAATTGCAAATCCTTTCTCCTTCTGAATGAGGTTAAGCGGCGAGAGGGCCCAAAGGTGCTCAACTACATGTGTATGCAAGCGGACGTGTGCGAGCCGTTTAAGTTGCATGCTTGGGCCATCGTCCGGCTGAACCCATCGACAAAAGCCCTAATGAGGCCTACACGCCTATCAATTGATTGCTGCGTAGCCAGACAACCTATGGCCTACCTAATTACCCATGGACCTCCACAGATATTTGATTGATAAAAGTCTAGTCAAAAGGACGTTCGCTCCTATTGGCACAATGGAACTTTGCTACTTCACATGATACTTTTCACCTTGGTCGGAAAACCCGTAATGACTACCGTGAAGCCTTTGGTCCTTCTTTCCATGCTCTTCTTCTTCGCGAACCTTCTCGTCCCTGTCTTTGCAAATGACCCAGCAAAGGCCGCAGCGCGCGAAGAAGTGCGCCGACCGGCGCGTGTCATAATGGAAAGCGGCTGCAATATATGTACGGCAATCTGCCCGGGCCTTAAACTGACGACCAAGGGTATTTTCTATCGAGGAGAGGAAGTGGTGATTGATCAAAAACTAGCTCAAGCGATTATAGAGGGCTTGGTAAGTGGGAACCTTAGCTACCCATCTGGTGCTAGCTAAGAGGCTGATCTTGCCAAGAAAAATATAATGAGGCAGCGTTACGAAGGACAGCAGATACCTGCGTCTAACTGCACCGTGAGTTCCGCAGAAAGCCATGGAGGAAAACTCCGGCTATGCTAATGGTGACTGTATAGGAGGAATGCACCAGTGTCATTAAAGGACGCTTGGTGGCCACTGGACGTACGTTCGGCAGAAAAGAATTCCTAGAATGGGCTTTTGACAGGGGCGATTTCCCCCCCGGCGTAACGGTTGATCATATGTACGAAGCTTTCCAAACCCTCCAGGCCGAACTTTTGTCTGGGGACAGCAAGTGGAGATGCAACGATTGCGGCTCAAGTGACGATTACCGCCGCCTAGCCGGATGAAAAGAGAAGCATGGTTGAGTGTATCGGATTAATCTGATGGAGAAAGTTCATGATTCCCTCTGATTTGGATTCATGGCGCATATCACGCTACACGCCTGACTTGAGGATAGGTTCAACGTACATTGATTGCTTGGTTCAGTGATCCTATCGCACCAGATTTTGTATTGAAATTTGAACAGCAACAGCACCATAGGTGGCGGTGATTTTCCCGATTTGGTTCTTCGCCACCTTCTTGAGTTTGAAAGAGCCCCAAAACCGTTAATTCAACTTGGGGATTTCTCGCCGGGACCTTGTAGCTGTCATGTAGTTTGAGGAGCACGGCCTGTCCCGACTCGCAGTTCGATAGCCTTGTTTCACCGTCATATCGGTGACTCCGTGGTTACAAAATCCCACTCAGGGCTCATAGCTCATGATCAAGGCGCTCAAAGAATTCATCGAACTAAAAAGCCCGCGCCGCAGCGTCCCTCAAGTATCGAGTGATCAAATCCGAGAATGGTCGTGCACGGTTATAAATGGCACACGCTAAGCGCTAACGCAATCCATTCGTTTTCATGAAAGTCGCTAATTATCATCTTGTCAGGGTCCTCGGAAAACTGGCGATGAACATAGTACGTTCGTTGGACTACTTCGCAAAGGATTTCCGTGCAAGAATTCGAGATTGCGTAGGCGTAGGGCGTAGGGCGTAGGGCTTGAAAAAGTTCCAAGGTTGTGAACCATGGATTTTCCGGTTTCGCCTGACCTCAATAATGCCCATGAACCTGCTAAAAGGCGGTAGCAGGTCCGACCTATTGCTCTTCTTCATCGAAATGCATGTTTATCCCGGTGGTATGGTTCAACGGGACCATATCCGATCCCTTCAGGAATCTTCCAACAGCACCTGCTGCCCGAATAGCGACTATCTCCGCCCTCAAACCAGTCCCTGAAACTAGGACCGGGCTCGTGGTCTATATTACCCAATATCACGCACTACTATTTGGCATGCCATTTGAAGTCAGCCGTTGAAGCTAGTGGCACATCCTGGCTATATACATAAATCCTTCGAAATTCTTGGGGAATTTGCCTGCCGCCAACGCCGAAGGACCATGGTCTGTCAGCGGTAGAGCCTCAGCGAGTTCATACAGAGCAGTTTTTGCCTGATGCCATAATGCCATGCACTCAGAAATGTCCGGTCAGACTGAATATCAGTCACACGACTTTCATCGAATTAACCACGGTGCATGGTTTACATGCCTCTCGTAAGCTCGTTCACTGAGCCTGAAGTCCAGCTTGTTGGTTTTGATAGATGGATACAGAGCGAGGTAGCGATAAATTGATACGTGCACCAGGCAGCAATATCGAAGCCTTTGAGCAAAATCCAAAGTATAAATAATGGGACTCTCCCTGTCCACCAGGTAGTACCACTGGTCGGCGTTATCTCTCTGGCTTGACCCGATGAATTTCACGCCTGAACAGGAACTCTATTAGAGCCCAGCGTTACTTTCCTCCCCGTTCTTTATCCACGAAAGCGCAAAGACTCCTAAGACGGCGAGACAAACGATGAAACTCAACCCAGCTTTCATCATTACCACATCCATCGGCTATACTGCTGCAGTGAACTTGCGCCTGTTTAAGAATCCGAACGCTTGCACGGGCGACGGTGTTATTTGCCCGAACGTTGCCGCCCGAACCTGCTGCTTTGTACCTGGCCGACTGTGGGGATCGGGCTCAGCTAGAGACCGGGACCAAGTCCACGACGTCGCTGCTATTTTCACCAAACGAGGAGATCAATACTGCGGCATACAGGTTTCACGGAGCAGGGCAATCAATATCTGTCACGTTACAAACCTTGAACAATCCGTTGGAGGGATCATTTGGGAGAATCAAAACCCTAGGCGCAAGCGGATGGCGGAGATGAGAAAGTTGGCACCTTGCACGGCAAGCGTCGAAGGCCACCCTATGTATTCGGACGGTGTTAAGACCTACGTGATATCAAAAGAGAAAATGCAACGCGAAGGATTGAAGCAGCCGGCCGGTGAGGAGGAGATGAAGGAGTTCTTCAAGAAGCATGCTGATCAGGAGATCGTGGACGAGCAAAATATCGCCATTGAGAGATCGGACGTGACAATTGCGATGGAGAAGAACGGACCGGTCGAGGATAAGAAATATAAGGCGAGCGAGAAGGATGGCAGTGGGAAGGAATGACAGTGAAATAGCTTCGAATTCCCTTGCATGGCTGCTCTTCTTTGGCTGCTCTTCCTTGGCTCATTCCTGCAATCGAGACTGTCGTTACTCCGCTCTTACGCGATGTTTCTTGCCTTTGATGAAGAAATTTCAATTTTGTTGATGTGGCAAATAATCTCAAGACTTCCCAAAGTTATAGCCCCGGTGTTGCCACTGCGGCTTATCTCAATATCACCTCTAACAATTTATACATACCGCAGTACGAAGAGGGTGAAATTTGACGGCTCCGCGTACACAACTATAGGTCATAACAGCGGGCCTACCTGTACACGCTCCCGGCTTTTTAGCTTCTTGACCTTTTCCTTCGTCTTGGTCGCAGCTCGCTTTTGAACGGCCAGCTTCCCGTATCGGCCCTTGGCACCGTGCTTGATCTTCGTAATCATATCACCAGCACGCCCTTTGGTGACCATATCAGGCGTGAGTTGGTCGTCGCTCCCTCGCAGCTTGTTAAGAAAAGTAAGCTGAGACGCGGTTGCCGGGTGTTTGCGCCACTCCTGCGACTTCGACACGAAGAGCCACTCGAAAACCGTGGAGGCGAAGGTGTCTGCAGCGTGGACTACGTCCAAAAAGGTTTCTGCTGTCGCGATGGTGCGAGGCCGCAT
>QQTW01002443.1_pt1 | contig 13479 bp, 12 predicted proteins | sample 1904831 | NCBI WGS metagenome assembly QQTW01 (sample SAMN09435610, study PRJNA476489) | Subsurface metagenome, whole genome shotgun sequencing project. | reverse complement strand
GAAGTGCTCGCGTGGTCTGTGCAAACATCCTCTTTGTAATCAACCCCTTCAGCTCATGCACGAGATCCTTGCCGCCTTGCGCCCTTGATTGAACATGACAGGTCTGGCCTCCCGACCGACGTCTGAGACATGCAGCACATTTTCAATAAAGTCATCACCAGCATCACACAGCAGCAGATGTTCGTGGTGACTCATGATCGCATCACAACCTTGGAACTCGTCCCCTTGTCAAGCGTTCAGCCGTTATCCGGGCCCCGCAAGGCCCCACCACCGCCCGCGGCTATCGACAAGAACCGATCGCCGACCGCCGACCGACCCGCCCAGGGCCGGACAAAAGGCGGAGTTAAGCGGGACCCGCCCCGGCGGATTCGAGGTCGGCGTCGGAGTCGCGGGTGTTCCTGATTCCGACGCCAAGTTTTGTACCTTTGTGCCTCGGTTCTGAGGTTTCCTTTCAAGGCTTCCCCAAGGTTGCACGTCAAAGAAACGAACGGGCCGGAGAGCGGATGACGGGATTGAAGGTTTCCGGGCTTCAAGCGAGCTGTGTACTGCTTGCGTTTACACTTTAAAGACTGATAGCTAGGTCTTTGTTTCTCTCATTGTTCTGAACTTGGCATCTTCGATTTCTACGGAGTACTCCGACATCAACTCTCATTCGGGCTGGAGTCAATCGGGCGTTGGTGAAGCCAGTTGCCAGCCAGCCAGCCAGCCAGCCCTGAACTGCATCGCTGGTGGCTGCACATGAGGAATAGCCTTGTCCGTTCCCGCATTGAGGGACTGTCGACAAAGTCCCTGGTTTGCATATCATCTTTCCGATGTATCTTCATCCAACATTTCCTCTTCCCCATCCTTTCCTTCTGCTGTCTGACCTCTTCTACCTCTTCTAGGAGTCGAGCTGGTGGCTTCTTTCTCCGTTAACAGGCTCTTACGAGGAGCATGTTTGACAGTTTGAGAGATATGTGACCAAAACGGCATCGAATGTCAAGACTATATATGCAGGAGCTACTGGTTATCGCTATAAGCTGTTACAATACAGGCCTTTTGTAGGTCGTGTCCAGCTGGCAACGTAGACTCTTTGATATTCTCTCCGGGCAGATTGAGAGAAACTCGACCACAGCTCAAAAGACTACGCCTATACGGCTGCCAGCAGGTAAGGTTCCTGAGCACCGAATGCTAGTCTGGAAATACGTGCCGAGTAAAGTTCCTGAATTTATACAAGATGCAGGCCCGGTGTATCGCAATGCAAACTCCCGAGTTGCCGAGGCGAGTCTTCGAGAAATCGTTCATCTGCTGGCGGTCCAACGTCTTCCACTTCGGAGACAGAAAAGGCATGATACAACTCTTGAAACATATCGAACATGACCTTACACTTGGCTCATATACCAGACCTATTGCATCAACATGGCCATTATCCAGATGAAGAGAAAACCAACACTGCCGATCATACGTGGCTTGCCAGTGGGCTGAACTGTCATGAGGCGCAGAGCCAAGCCCGGCCACAACGAAGGCTGTGTGCAGCAAGGCTGACCACGGCGCAAATGCTACGAGCAGGAATCTTGCAAGGAAACAAATTTCCTGTCACCGGTATAAGTGATGTGGCTGCTCTTCAGATCGAGTGCATTTCCGTCGCTTCTGCTCTCTCCAGCCGACGGTATCATAGAGACCAATTTCCTATCCGATGGCAGAGGTAGCCGGCCTCGTCGCCGCCGTCATCGGACTCGCAGGAGCAGGTGCGAAGCTTGCGCTGGGCCTCTATAATATCTCGGACACTATTGGATCAGCCGGGCGGGAGGTGAGGACAGTCGCGACTGAGATATCGCTGTTCTCCCAGTCTCTCACTGCACTGAGTAAGAACCTCCAGAGAAAGATTGCAGAGACTACCAAGATTTATGAGATCGTGCTGTCTTTGCAGCAGTCGTGTCAGAGTCTGTTGGACGAGCTACACACTATCCTCGAAGACTTGCTACCCTACAGCCTTATGAGGAGTGCTTCGTGCAAGCAGCCGTTGCGAACTCGAATGAAGATTAAGTGGGTCTTTCAGAAACCAAGGGTTCTGTTCTTGAGGGGCTCGCTCGAATCATTTAAGATTACTTTGGTTCTGCTCGTGGCTTCGATAGATTATGCTGAAGCCACGTCGCGGAATGCGCCAGAGACGATCAAGTGAGTACCATTCAGTGAAAGGGACTGCGGCCACTGAGTTTTCACAGGGAACCGTTGAAAGATCAGTTGAAAACTCTTATCATCGCCTCTGAAGATGCCAGCAGCGATGTTAGCTTCCGAGGCGAAGCTGATTGCTTCACCGAACGCTACGAGCAACCTGCAGGCTTGCCTTTGCTAGAGAGCCCGGATTCAGACCCCCAGGACTCCGCTGCCACAACGTCCGAAACGTCCGAAACGATCGTAAATATGGAACTATCGGTCGATCGTGGGAGCATCGAGAGTAATAGTGAGGATGGCATCACCATCGAAGCTGAAGAGGCTTCGGAATCTCAAACCCTACATTGCCCCTTCTCCTCTCAGCTATTCCATCTGGGTTCTCAACAGCTAGTGCGGCAATTAGCAAAGGACATGCTCTATCAACAACGCGCCCCGCCTGCCTGGACCTGGGAGCCTACGCGGTCTGCAGCCGACGAGACGGGGCCAGGAACCAAGCGAAGTTCCAGCTCGACCGACACATCGACCGCTGTCCCAAAGGCGGCCGAACCCGTTGATGCAGCCTCGGAGAAGGCAAACAACACTGACGGCCAGTTCAATGAGACTTCGGAGCGCCGCAACTATCAGCGTCGAGGAAGCATCGGCAGTCCCTCGGCATCGGAAGATTTTGTGCCTTCAAAGACGCGTACAGAGGATAGAATGGCCCGAATAGAGAGATTAGTGGAGGCAATTGCTCTCACAACAAAATATCCGAATCTACAAGGATCATCCCCATCGCAGCAAGCAAACAGTGGCGAGAATGTCAAGCCTGCCATGACCGATGGGGATGACGTCGTCAGAAGACTCGGAGAACTTCTCGCCGGTCGACAGGAATCCATGCCAGGAGCTGTTGCGGTCAAAGACATTCCGCCGATCAAATTCGAGACTCCTTACGGGAAGAAATACACCTTCCCTTGGGACACCTGCAACACATGGAAGGTAGGTGCTCTTCCGGTGCACATGCAAACTCTCAATATTAATGGCGCTGCAGGGCATGGAGTGTTTGATCAAGCAAGTAACAGGGCGATCGGCTCAGTTCTATAACCTGCTCGCACCGAATGGGGATATCATCGTGCCGCAGGTGTGGGAGTCGGCGGTGAAGCCGGACATGGTTGTCAAGGCGGAATTGTTACGGAACGTGGCGTCTCTGCCGCCTATGGTGTCTGATGCAGACATGATGCGAACAATGCCACCAGCGTCTCGCGAGTTCCCACAGCCTCCGCCGTCTGGTCTGTCAGAGACACCACCAGCGTCCACCAATGCCGCACCGCCAGCATGGGGAAAGGACCATACCAAGCCTAAAAAACGTGGCACGCGATCGAAGTTGAAAAGGTTTGTTCCCGCAAGCTTATCGGGCCATGTGGACGACTCGTCGGGCGAGGAGGATTTTCAAATGTTGCACAGGCTCAGCTGAAAGGAGTATTCACATAAAAAAGCCATCGTAAATCGAATGTATCGGAAAGAATCAAGCAGATCTCTTCCTTGCCTTCTTTGTCAAGGCTCCTGAGTTCAGGATCCTTGCTAGCGTAGAAGCTTATTATCTGCTGGAAACCACAACTTTATGAAAGGAACTTTTACCAATGTCCGGGTCGTTCAAGGTCCCGCAAACCGATGGTGTCAAGGGTTGATCATCGCTGATCACTCATGATTATGAAATCAGTGCAGGAGATTGCATAGGGCATACCTCGTCGGACATACGATACTGTCTTCGAGCTATGGAAATGTTGCGATGATACAAAACGGTTTCGGAAGTTATTACGTTCTAACGGATTGTTTCGAGTTTGGAAGAGCCGCAGTTTGGAAACGAGCCCTGGAGTGATCGGCAGGAGTACCGAGTGACAAGGATTCGGTGAAAGTGTTTTGAATCTAGGTTCGAGTGGATCTCTCCCTTCACTTGTTCCTCTCCATTCTTGATAATATCGGTATCCGAAGTTTAGGAAGACGAGTATCTGCCAGAGTCCTTCAATGGAAGTATGCATGCCTGCACAAGTTTCGGCCGTCACAGCTGGGATCAAGCCTTTCGCAGTCCACTAAATCTTCTCCCTGTGGCCTTCTGATCTGTCAAATTTTGTCCCTTACTCATTCAACCTTTTGCCTTAATCATGTATCCTGGAAACGTCAGGCTCTGTCCTTTCCTTGACGTTGAAAGCCACCATTTGCACGAAGACGAAGAAGATTCTCCTTGGTTTCACTCTTGGGCAAGCTCCCTTTCATGATAGCTGACTTGCGAGCTTAAAGCCTGCAGTGAGGTGCAAGGTCTTCAGGCGGCTGAATACATGGTATTCGTAGGTCTCTGGGTGCGCGGTCAGGAAAGGTCAAGAACGAAACCCGGTTTGGCATCCATCAAATAGTTCTCGAACTGCGGTGAAGATGCTTCCTCAAACGAACAGAATTCTGCATAGAGATGAGAGACACGCGTCGCAGAATAAGCCTCTTAATATTGACAGAATTTGTTCTTCCAACAGCTCGTAAAAGCCTGGATTGCAACGCCACCCATATGCTCATACTATACAATCTTTCGAGGGACCTGGTGCCACAGCATGATATCTGCCCCTCTCCTGTCCTCTTCTCCTGCATAGCTCCGGTGTTGTCTAAGCACTATCTCTCCGCCAGCAATGCTCCCCTTGACCTCCATATCGGCGATCACTCATGGCGGCAAAAGAATCTCGCTCCAGCTGCTGTGCAAGAACGCGACACCGGCCTGCAGCGCAAATCCCAATTAGCATCGTTCTTCCGTACAAATTGTCCAGAATCTTGAAGGTCTAGACTTACGACGAACAGCCCGATGGAGGTCACGGTGCTTCTGTTCTCCGGCGCGGTGATTCCTGCGAAGATGGTCCGCATGTAGCTCTCGTCCTGCGGCGGGCCGGAACGCAGCTGTACTCGTTTTGCGGGCATTTCCCTGATGATGACAGGAGAATGATTCGGGTTCCGAGGATAGGAAGGCGGATAGGATTGTGTATGCCTGTGCCGGATGCGATGCGCAGATGCAAATTGAAGCCGACAACCATCGAAGCTGTTGGCGTGAAAATTGAGCTAAGCGGGCGCGCTAATCCTAGTTGAGAATGGTGGAGTGTACCTAGGTACTGTACATTTGTTGTACGTGAACAGAAAGCTGCAGGTGGAGCGCCTTCAACGTCCACTTTCTTAGCTGTATGTTTATTATCCTAGGAAAGAGATGAGGAAGATGATATTCACTTATCCTAAGATTAGACTATGATTGCGGACCGGCCTATATCCGCGACTCCGAGTCTCAAGCTCTTTGATTGCTTAGCTTCCTTGCGTGCCTTCGCAATGGATTCAATTACTTCACAACGGAATACAGAAACCCGCCCAATTAATTTTCTAGACTATCAGCCGTGGCATGTTCAAGCACAGATTTTCTTTTGGACGTCTACGCTGTCCGAAAGTCAGAATAATCTCAACCCTCTCGACGTTTCAAGGTAAGCGCCTTTCATGATAAGGACCTAATAATGAACAATGTCTTACCATCCTTAGACTGGAACAGAAATGAAGACTTCTTTAAATACACGGCTGGCCGGTTCCTTTTTAATGAAAGTCATGAAATGGCTCGTCGATATGTCAAATTCGACATGAACGAGCTAGCCAACATTGCAGCGAGGTCTGTGGGTTCCGCTTTTTGCAAAAATGTGCAGAAGCTATCCGAAGGCCAGTACAACAAAGTATTCCTCCTGGAGATGGATGATGGGACGGAGACGATTGCAAAGGTTCCCAACCCCAATGCAGGCGAGCCCAATCTCACGACAGCCAGCGAAGTTGCGACCATGGACTTTGTGAGCTTCTTATCATCTACTAAACGGCCCAAGACTTGCTAACTGCTTAGGTCCGGGATGTACTTAAGATTCCTGTGCCGAAGGTTCTCGCCTGGAGTTCCATCAAGGAAGGCAATCCTGTTGGCGCCGAGTACATCATTATGGAGAAAGCCCACGGAGTTCCTCTTAGTACAGAATGGGATGCCTTGAGTGTCGAGCATAAAATGAGTCTCATCGAGCAGATGATCGTATTCGAAAAAGCTTTCATGTCTACAAAGTTCAGAGGGGTTGGAAGTCTTTACTACAAATCCAATTTGGAGAGCGTGACTGCCTTGAGGGGTGCAGCACTTTTGGAGTCCGATGGAGATCTCCTCAAGGCCGACCGATTCGTCATAGGGCCCACTACAGACAGAAAGTGTGTAGAGGACGATCGTACGTCGGTTGAATTCAGCAGAGGGCCCTGTACGTTCACTGAATCTGTACTCTGTCATTCGTTCGAGTGCCTAATATACGCGATTAGGGAACGATGTTCGAACGTATGTTATGGGAATTGCCAAACGAGAGATGGCATGTGTCAAGAAGATCCAGGCGCTTCCCCGACCGTTAGGATTCTTCACTGGATCATACCGACCGACCAGAGAAGCAAAACTTGCCGTACTGGAAGACTTCCTTAAACTGGCTGATTCTTTCATTCCGGCTGATCAAACTGTTCTGTCCCCTGTCCTGTGGCATGGCGACTTGCATAAAGACAACATCTTCGTCCACCCGTTAAATCCCGGCGAGATCACACATATTATCGATTGGCAATCCGTGCACCTTGAGCCTGCATTTTTGCACGTCAGAACTCCTTCCTTTTTGGATTTTGAAGGGCCAAAGTGGGAGGGATCAGATTTCCCGCCACTCCCAGAGGGGTACGAAAACTTCAGCGCTGCAGAACAATTCCAGGCAAGAAAGTTGAGAGATGACCAGACAATGTACAAATTCTATGAACTCCAAAGCTTAGTACAAAACAACGACGCATACAAAGCCATGCTGTACAAGGACACACTGGCGACGCAGATCATAACTCTTACGTCCAATATTCTCCAAGACGGAGAGCCTCTCATCGGAAGCTTGCTGATGAGATTTGTACGAGAATGGGCGAACACTCCTGCAGGCAAGAGCGGCAAGAGCTGCCCACTGTCCTACAGCAAGCAAGAGGAAGAGAACCAGGAAGTCGAGGAGGAAGAATGGCTCCAAGGCCTTCAGCTGATGAAGCAAGTGCTGAATGCTTTAGGAGAGGCAGAGACCGGGTGGCAGGGCTGGGTCAGCCATCAGGACTACGATTTGCTGAGGAAGAGGCTTGACGACGTGCGGCGGCAATATCTCAGTCAAGCACCCGATGACGACGAGGGACGAAGAAGATGGGAGGCCACATGGCCGTTTAAGGACTGATAGGCGACACAAAGTTCTCCTTCCGACTTATTTGTGGGAGCGCCACCCTACGCTCAACCTCGAGTTCACCCGTCCGTGAACCCACGTGATTGTGGTGAGAGATTGACGTTGTTTTGTGGGTGGCGCTTGAGAATTGTAAGCAGCTCTGCTGCGGCGAGTGACGTGGTGGTCACCGTGCAATGAGAAGGAGACGAAACGCTCATATCAATTGAGATGATATGGCCACCCAGTTAGGGAAGCATTCCAGCAATTTGTTCAACCTTCCTTCTGACGATGAAGTTGAACTCGAAGTACTCCGTAGAAATTGGGAGGTTCCAGGAGCAGCCATGTAAAATAAGATGTATAATTCTGGCGACATTATACTTCACTCTTAGTTATCCATCTGTGCACATGGCTTGATAGATATAATAGCACCAGGACCCTATCTCTAGCTTGTTGACTGCAAGAAACTTTCAAATTCGACATGAGCTATCCTGAATACCTCACTAGGTAGTAGCGATTCAATGTTAATCTTCGAGGGCGTCCTTTGAAAATCTCGGATGGGCCGAGATAGGCCTCGTGTTGTGGTGTTCATCAGAGTGTTCCAATCGATATTACGTGCAAAGGTATAAGGAAATAACAACTTGGGCTTATGAAGCAGCAGACTAAGCTTTGATACAATCAAGGAGGGATCGGTGTAATGTTCAAAATGAAGGAAGAATTTCAGGGGACGGGCGGGGATTTTTGAGGATGTTTTTTCGTGTGCGCGGAGGCGCAGTAACATTGTTCCGCACGCATCGGCTATTTTATAAAATTTCACCTAAAATTTGAAGTTTTCGCATATATCGCGTCGGCAAACTTGTTTATACGCTTGTGCTCGTCATGTCGACAGAGACAACGGACCGCTCGAGCAAGCGCAAGAGACGCCGTGCTTCCCAAGCACAGGCTTCCAAGCGTGTCAAAATAGACGAATCGGAAGCATCGAAAGCTCTCATACCAAGCTCAAGCAGTGCAAAGGATGAAACCGGCAAGGAACCTTCAGCCGCGGAAAGTAATCTAGCTTCAGCAAAGTCCAACGCCGCGAAGAGCAAATCTCAAAGGCGAAGAACGGGAGACAAGGACCGGCATGGTTCTCCAGCACCCAAATGGAATCTGTCGGGCCCCTTAGGAGGCCGATTTCTGCACATTGACCCCATATTTTCCCCGGATGAGGAGTGAGTGGTGGCATCTATCAGTCAAACATAAGAATTAAACTCACATCATCAGACATATCATTGTCGGTACTTCCAAAGCTGTCCATGTCTACTCCACCTCCACATCGCTTCTTGTCAGAGCATTACCGACCACAGGACACGGCAACATCAGTGCGTATGCGCTTTCCCGCACAAATACAAAACTCTTGTATGTAGCGGGGTCTGCTGGATCGATTAGCTCCTTCGACTGGACGACAGGCGCTCGGCTGGGAGTCTGGAAAACTGGCTGCTCTGTACACGGGCTTGCTGTGTCTGTGCTTGATGGTTCCAATCGCGACACCATTTATGCACTCGAGAAGGATGGCCAGTCCAAATGGATGATCACGGCGTGCACGCTAAGTGAAGATTCAGAGAAACCGCAGCAGGAAGCCAACACAGTCCTGAAAGGCTCGAACCGACTACGCTCGCTTACGGTCTCGTCAGATGCTCGATTTGCTATTGCGGCTACTGATGGAGGTCTGATGATTGGTACGCTTGATGATATCACTCCGCAAGGGACAGATATCAAGTACGTATGGCAAGAAGTTACTCTCGAGGAACCCGTCACGTGCTTCAGCATGCAATGTCGCCGAGCTGCCAAGCCGAAATCGTCTAAGGCGCGAAAGGCGAACGCAGCTCAGTCTCAACAAAACAGGTTGGACTTGGTAATCGGTACTGTAAGAGGACGTATCTATCTCTACACAGATTTCATGCGCCATCTGGAAATGAGAGGAAGAGCAAATGGACAGCCGGTGTCTTCAAGCAGTCTCTCTCCTCGTGTCATGCATTGGCATCGTGAGGCAGTCTGTACTGTCAAGTTCTCCCACGATGGTGCATACATCCAGTCAACTCTTTAATCGCTCCAAACTAATTGCGCATTAGGAAACTACATACTGTCCGGAGGCAAAGAAACCGTCCTGTTAATCTGGCAGCTAGAGACTGGCAGGCGGCAGGATCTGCCACATCTCTCTTCCGCGATTGAAAGCCTGACTGTTTCACCAACCGGCGCTGCTTACGCTGTGCAACTCGCTGATAATTCCATGATCGTCTTATCAACCACCGATCTCACGCCTAGGACCTACGTGGCGGGCATACAAGCCCAAATCACCTCAACCGAAGAGCCTGAAGCACCACAAATCACTACTCTCACCGACCAATCTTTGCTACTGAAGAGCCCTCTCGATGCCTACAAAAAGACCTCCGCAATCATCCACCCAACATACCCGAACCAGCTCTGCCTTGCTGTACCCTCGACGCAATCCTGGACGGAGCGAAAGGACATTCCCCTATCCGATCCTTATCTGCAAACATATGACTTCAGAACGGACCGTCACGTATCTCGTCAAGCGCTTACGCGAAACAACGCTACCGTCGTCAATGTCGGACCTCGTGCTACCAAGTTGCGAGAGCCGGACGTTAAACTGCTTCAAATCAGTCACAACGGCAATTGGCTGGCTACGGTAGAAGAGTGGACGCCTCCCGAGAGCGACCTTGAGCATCTGGCCTGTGGTACGAACAACACCCGTGAAGAGCAGAGGCTGAGGCTCGAGGTATACCTGAAGTTCTGGATCTGGAACGACGACGAAAAGACTTGGGCGCTGGAGACACGGATAAATGAGCCGCACAGGTCTTGCGACAATCCTCTGTCTGGCCGCATATTCGGACTCATCGCCGACCCTGTCCGGACCAGCTTTGCCACGATTGGAGACGACGGTTCCGTTCGGGTGTGGAGACCAAAGTCCAGGGCCCGCAATGGCACGGTTGTACGCGGCAGAGACGGGGGCAGTCTGATAACGTGGTACTGCCGCCACTTGATCGAGCTGGACAAGTTTGCAGAGGCTTTGGATGCGGACGCGGATCTTCCTGCTGCACGGTTACCATCCAACGGGTGCATAGCCTACTCGCAGGATGGATCGGTGCTTGTTGCCAGTCAAGAGTTTCGGTCTGCCGGAGTTCTGTCGAAAGTTCATTTCATAGATGCATACACGGGCGAGATATCCACTTCCAGGACCGGACTGTACGGCAATGAGATCGTTGGCCTGGCAGTTCTCGATCGATACCTGGTGGTCCTTTCCACGCATCTCCACGTATGGGACCTTGTCACTTTCGAGTTGAGTTTCGGTCTCTCACTTTCTATCGGAGCATTCTCGCCGTCACAGCGACTGCAGATGACGCATCTCGCCGCGAATCCGGTCGATAACACCTTTGCCATTTCTCTTCCGTACCCCAATACAACATCTGCCCGAGCCTCTGATGTTCAGTCCAAGCAGTCAGGATACCATTCAGAAGTTATTGTCTTTAACCCGGCGGAGGTCCAACCAATCTCCGCCACCTCATTCTCTCACATCGTAACGGCGTTGCTTCCTGCGCGATCATCAAAAGGCTATGTCGTACTTGATTCTCAGGCAGAAGTTTGCGTTCTGACACCGGAGCCTGTCCCGGTTGTGCCGCAAACTCTAGCGGCGGTTATACCCACCGAACCGAAGTTTGCCGAGGACGTCGGGACCAGCGTCGAGTCCGGCACGGTGCAGACGCCGCAGCACGGCCCCGACGAAGCGTCGGCGGTCCCGCGGTACGAAGTTGACTTCGAAGCCGAACTGGAGCAAGAGGACGACACGCCCGTTGTGCGGCTGGAGAAGTTGGCGGAAATCTTCGACGTCGGCCCGTCGCATGCTTTGCCTCCTGTTGAGGACATCTTCTATGCCGTGGCGGATCTGTGTTTTGCAAAGCCGGTCGCTGCGTAATGGATTCTTTCATTGTTCATACTACTTTAAGAAGCAAATATTGACAATCAGCATCTGGATGAATTGGAGTGATCATCTAGCAAAGTGTCGTCATACTAAAATCCCTTTCTAGGCTTGACTGTCGTGGCCAGGGGTTCGCCTTCTGGCCCAAGAACTCGAAAGCGTTTGTCCCAATTTGGCAAGTATGAAACAGCACTTGAGCGTCGTGATGTTGAAACACCTAAAATCGACTTATGTTAACGTTTGAATAGCCCCAGTCTCTTTCCTCTTCCCAAGTTTGAAGACAAGCAATTCATGGCATCTCTATAAGCAGCAATTCGAACTGTCGTAAAGCTCCCTCCACTAAGTTTCGGATGTAAGATCGCATCGAAATATCATTCTGTCGAAAAAATGAAGTCAAGTGTGCTTTGCGTTGTCACTTGATTACTTTCGGAAGGCATGTCGGGATCTTGAACAATGAAGTGGCTCTTGCAGTCTTTGCTTTTCAGTTTCTGCATATTTTCACTGCTCTTAAGCTCTAGCACCGTGCAAAGCACTAACTCTCTTCAATTGGAATAAATCTTGCAGAAGTAGCTTGCACTCGGGCGGATTTTCTCATTATAAAGGGCGATGAGCTTGGCCTCGCGAGCTATGACTGTCAGTGACCGAAACACACTTTGACTTTCTCTTCAAGTGTCGTTCCGCTCAATTGCTTCATATTGGGATGTCATGCATTTCCTTCGTTTGATCATCCCTCTTTCTCTGGCATTGGGGCCCAGTCGCGCATTCGACCCTGCATTCTCATTACTTTTATCTGAGCCCGATCAGCTACTTTTCGCCCGTGAAGACCGCAAGCCGCTTGCCTCGAGATGCAAATGGTCTACCTTTCCAACGAGGAATGCCGGACAAGGAGGAGCCACCAAAGGCTACCACGTAACGCTCGAACTCGCCGAGTATGAATTCTGGACTAATATCTGTGATGATCTCTACCGCGCATACCTGCAGGAGCTGGTGATATCGGAGGATCCGGACGCTGTCGTCATGCGACCAGAGCCGATTGACGAGGTTAGGATCAAACGTCCCGGCGGGGAGAAAGACGATGAATATGACGCCATCGAGGGGGTACCGGAGCCAGGCAAGGTTTGCAGAATCGAGGCAGATGTCTACAACCTCGCGAATTTCTTGTGTCAGGTGCATTTCACGAGAAGAGATGCCTATCTGCCTGATTGCTGGCCCGAATGATCCGTGTGATCTGGCCAATTGCAATGTGAAGGTTGATGGTCGGCCGTCACGATAGGATCCGGGAACAAGGCCCAGTGGCGCGTGACTTGCTGCTTGGCCGAACGAGAGGTTCCCTTGAGCTGGCTTCATGAGTCGAGGAGCTTGGGAGGTGGTGGAAAGATACGAGAATCGAATTTCGGCTCCAGGAACCAATTGGCCCTTGTCGTCAGCTTTACCTCTCCGAAGTCTCTTCCAAGAAGCGCATTATGTGATGACGGTTCATCCTTCAACTACTAAAACGAAACAGACCATTTGTATATCACTAGAATCTCAGTATCAACATCAATACCTGAGTTGCAATTCTTCTTCATACGTAGCTGTTTTTTTCAATCAACCCCAACGATTCATCTCTCGACGCAAACTTGGCTCGGGTTTACCTTGAGCCAACTTGCAGACATTCTCTACGTCTTTGACTGTCCGTTTTGTTCTACTACGAGCATCTCTGAACGATAAAAGGAACATTTCTCCATGCTTTCATCTTCCTCAATACACAGATGATAGTATTGAAGACCATCACCGCTGCAGAAGCATAAGGTAACACCATTACTTTGGTCACAACGCTCTAACCCGAAGCTTGATGCCGGCAGCACAACTATGTTCTCTCCGTGGTAAGAGAAGGAAGTGGAAAACCCGAGAGCGACCTCAGTTCAGATTATCAGCTTGAACCTGAATCAATACAATTCCTGCCAGCTTACACCTCTTCTTGCCGAATCTTGTGTTCTTTTCGTGCAGTTTTAAAAAGCTGATAGTCGACCAAGGGACATATACGCTCATAAAGTTTGCACCATATCGCTACATGCATTCTCTGGCTCACTTCTTCCACCCCTTGATAGCCTCGTCGACATCGGCACGAAACCTCTGCTGACT
>QQTW01002442.1_pt1 | contig 13479 bp, 12 predicted proteins | sample 1904831 | NCBI WGS metagenome assembly QQTW01 (sample SAMN09435610, study PRJNA476489) | Subsurface metagenome, whole genome shotgun sequencing project. | reverse complement strand
ATTGACCGCTGCTGACTGGTGTGACCAACGGAGACAGGCATCTGCTGGGTTGTCTTGTCGCAGAAACAACACATCCCAACTCGCAGAACCTCAGTCCCACGAGGCCAAGCTCGCGTGTCAGGTGGCGGAGTCAGGTGGAAATACATCAAGTTGAGCAGCACGAAGGAGACGTGAAACCAGAAGGACGATGCACGGTTCCCACCACAACGAGGCATCACCATGGGCCATCGGCAGCAGTGCTCTCACGTCTATCATTTGTAGCTGTCGTGCTTGCTATCATGATACCTGTACTCCATATGTCACCATTGTTGTACGCTGGTACCACCATCGTTGGTGCAGAAGCTGGACCTATCATTCCCGACCCGGCAAGGTACCGTGACCTTGAGTCTACTCAGTTACTACCGCGACAAGACAACCCAGCAGATGCCTGTCTCCGTTGGTCACACCAGTCAGCAGCGGTCAATGGGACGATGTATTTATTCGGCGGTCGGGCTAAAAGGGACTCTAATCAGAACAGCAATACGTGGAGTGAGTAGACGCCAGATCATCACAGGTGCTTTGGCTAACTCTTTAGACAATAACTTTCTCAAGATAGATCTTAAGACAGGCTGGCAGATTTCTTCACCTACCATAGAAAACCTGCCTGAACCTTCCGGTCCACCTCCAACGTCAAATGGTTTCCTCTGGAACTCGGAAGACACACTATATCTTTATGGTGGCGAATTCTCTGACAATCCCGAAGCCACTCCCGTTCCGTACAGTCTGTGGTCCTATGACATCGCATCATCGACATGGGAAGAACATCCAAACCCAAGAACTGTTGACGGCGTCCCGGTGGAGCGCTCCGCAGAAGGATCGGGCGTTAATATCCCTCACTTGGGCCGTGGTTTGTATTTCGGAGGTCATATTGATCGCTTTACAACACCTGGCTGGGACATAAGTATCTTCCGAGTATATCTTCGATCGCTCCTCGAATTTACATTTCCAGGCTTCTCCAACCCTGCCGTGGAGGACGGCCGACCTGCTGATGAGGATGGCGTTTGGCGCAATGTCACTGATGATGGAGTCCAAGATTCAGCCGGGTTTACAGAACGTGCCGATGGTGTTCTTGTTTACGTGCCTGGCTACAGTGAGCAGGGCATTCTACTCGGTCTTGCAGGTGGAACAAACACATCATATACCCAGATGAATGTCATTGATGTCTATGATATTGCTGAGCAGAAATGGTACAAACAGGCTACTACCGGCTCCATACCTGAATATCGAGTCAACCCTTGCGCAGCTGCCGTGAGTGCGGCGGATGGGAGTAGCGTTCAGGTTCACCTTTTTGCAGGGCAGAAGCTTCTTCCCTATGGAAGTCAGGAACAATACGATGATATGTGGATACTGAGTATACCAAGTTTTACCTGGATTCAAGTTGACCAGGCAGACCAACCTGTTCCGCCTGGTCGATCAGGTCACACTTGCACCATGTGGAACAGTCAGATGATTGTGGTTGGTGGTTACGTGGGAACAGATCTTTCCTGCGATTCACCTGGTATATACGTCTTTAACACCTCGAGTTTGAGGTGGAACACGAATTATGCGGCGTTGAAAGGCGGCAATGAAATGAACCAGCAAATGTCTCAAGAGCAGGATCCTAGCGCTCTGCATGGCAGCTACGGATACACCGTTCCCGAAGCAGTGCAAGAAGTCATTGGTGGCAACGCAATGGGCTCTGCCACCGTCACTGCGCCCGCACAGACCGTCACCGCAGGACCTTTTGCGACAGGTAGACCGATAATCTATACCGTCACCCAAACTGATGGCAGCGTGGCCACCGAGACTGCCGTACCAGGCGCTGGACCGGGCGGAAGTAGCGGTTCCGGACGCGGCGGACCCAACATCGCCGCTATCGTCGCTGGAGTAGTCGCAGGCCTCTTCGCCATGTTGGCTGCTTACCTAGGGTTCTGCGCCTGGGTCTACCGACGCCAACTCGCCCTCTACAAACGTCATGTCGCCATGTCGCAACGCCAGTCTCTCGGCATCGCCGCACCTACCATCCTTGGCGTCGGAAAGGGCAACGATTCTCCGCTCGGCAAATCCAGCCTCGACGCCACCAGCGCCAGCAGCAGCAGCAATGCTCGTAGTGGCGCTACCGCAGGGAGAGGGGTTGGAGGCTATCACGCCCTGCCGACCACGACGAACACGTTCGCAGGCGGCCTGGATAGGGTGAGCACGAATTCCGCCAATGGTGGCGCCATCAACACGGCGAGGAGCAGCACGGATGATTTGATGGAAGGTCAGGAGCCGACGTTTTTGGGCGTCGTGTTGAGCCCGAGGAGGAGTCTGAAGGTCATTAATCGTGATTGAATGATTCATCAATTCAAGGTTTTTTGGGGGATTCATGATGGACTTGTCTAACTTTTGGCGGTACACAGGGTGTGTGTGTTGTATGGTGTATGGAGATTAGGGAGTTTCTGTCGATAGTGTTGGGACTGATTTTTTTTGAAAGTATTGTACAGAATATCTATTAAAAAAGAGAAAAATTCCGGCATAGATTTGTCTGATTATCTGTTTTGATGTTGGTTGGTGCTTCGCATCCGCTTGTCTCATGCGCGCTTCTTCGTTAGAAGTATCTGTCGAGTTTGACCGTTCAAGGTAACAAACACCACATTTGTCGTTATTTCGCATCTCATTCTCCCTGCCTTCTTTCTTATCTCCTATCTAGATATATCTTTCACTCGCTCTGCATCCGATTTCATTTTTTCTTTTTCTTTTCCATTTCATCTTATCTCATTCCAGGACTTAATTTCCCAATTTCGATTTCATTTCATTCCAATACCGATCTGATGATCTGACGACTTTGGCACACTCAAAGCATATCCATATCACGCGGGATAGCTAGCTTGCGTATTGAGGGAGGGAGGGGGTTTTTGCTGCTATGCTACTTGCTATGCTATGCTATGCTATGCTATGCTATGCTATGCTATGGATGGCGAATGAGGCACGAGATAGGATAGATAGTGGATTGAGACTTGAGACTTGAAGGGCTATGAAATGAATGAATGTATGTATGTATGTATGTATGTATGTATGGGCTGTGTGGTACTGTGTGAGTGAGTTGAACAGTAGTATGATAGGGATCTGGAGCCCGCAGCCTTAATGCCGAATATGGCGTAATGTTATGCAATACAGTACGACTGTAGGATCTGGTACTGTGTGGCTGAATGCTTGACTGGCTGGCTGGCTTGATGCCTTGCAGTGCCCTGCAGTGCCCTACTACTGGTAGCAGCAAGCGTACAAATCCCTGCCCCCTTCTCCTCTCCTCTCCTCTCCTCTCCTCTCCTCTCCTCGTCTCGTCTCGTCTCTTCCTTATGAACATATAGCTAATTACTAGTATTTCCGTAGCTTCGCAGCTACGAAATACTACGGTGAAGGGTTCAAATAAATATATGGCTTGTGGGAACAGAAGGGGACAGATTAGGATAGGATAGGGTAGGATAGGATAAGGAGAGATGGATGGGATGGGATGGGATGGGATGGAAAGCGAAAGCTCTAGATAGATAGGCACGGGTACGAATGTGAACATGAACATGAATAGCCTGAACGAAACTATCCTCAGAGAAGGAGGTATTCTAGTTTGGTTGGTGATTGATCTCTCTCTCTTTCTCACTCTCACACACTCTCACTCTCTACTTCGACTGTACTCGTCCTTGCTCAGACTCAGACTCAGACCCAGACCCAGACCCAGACCCAGACCCTCGCGCCTCTCCATCCAAACTCCAATCTAGGCGTTCTTCCTCACCCGTCCGGTCATCACCCCCTTTCTCTTTCCCCCAGAGGCTCCCTTCCTCTTTTCCTTCTTCCTCTTCTAAGTGGCAGCGGCAGCGGCAGCATCCTCCATGTCTTCCAGCTCCCTTTTCTTGGCTGCGAGACGTCCGCTGCGTCTCGGCCCGGTGGGAACCGAAGAAGAAGAAATAGAAGGTGGGGCGGGAGGCGCGGGTATGACGACCGCTATACCCGGAACCGGAACCGGAGCTGGTGCCGGACCAGCCGACATAGTAGTAGTGGTAGTAGCAGTAGTAGTAGCAGGACGGACGGGCGCCTTTCTCGTCTTCGTCTTCGTCTTCATCTCTCGTTTCTTGGGGGCAGGAGAGGGAGGGGGAGCGGGAGGACCAGCCTTCCTAGCTCTCTCGGCTTGTCTCTTTGCCGGAGCAGGGCGAGTGTGGGCGCCGCCTTCTTCTTCTTCTACGTCTTGGTCGACGGCCTCGATCTTCCTCTTCAGGCGGGTGGACCTTCGCAGTTCCTGCTGCTTAGGCACTATGGGAGAAGAAGGTGGCGCAGAAGACAAGGGGGACGACGAGATGGAGGCCAGGATGGCAGAGATGGAAGCAGCAGCAGCGGGAGCAGTAGCAGCGGAAGCAGAAGCGGGCGGGGTGGAAGGAGATTCTTGATCTCGTTCCTGCTGCTGCTCCTCTTCCTCCCTTGCTGGTCTCAGTCCAACGCCTTCCGAAGTCCCGACTTCGAATTGCGAGGAGTGGATTGACGGGAATCCGTTCGCAGCAGTGGCGGCGGACTCTTGTTCAGCAGCGGCAGCAGCAGCAGAAGGGGCAAGAGAAGGAGGCAGAGAAGGCGAAGACAAGGCGAAGGGTACGTTGGAGCTGAACTCGGTCTCCAGTTCCTCGACGACGGCGGGGGCGGCGGCACCTTGGTTGATAAATGATGGTTGAGGAGGGGAAGAGTCAAATGAAAACGGGACATTCGACGAGAATTCTGTGCTTTCATCGGCGGCGGCGGCGGTAGTGGTGGCGGCCTCCAGGGCTGGCGGTTGTGGTGAGTTGAAAGCTGATGGGACATTGGAGGAGAATTCGTCGTCGTCGTTGTCATCGTTAGGGCCGTCGAGTTGGGAGGGTTGGGCGTGCTTCTTGTGCTGGAATGGTGGGAGGGTAAGTGAGGTGGAAAGCAAGCCAGGCTGGAAGGTTGTGGTGGGCATTGTGGTGGTGATGTTTCTGATGATGGTGATGAAGATGTGTCTGGTGCGTACCAAAGAGATACTTTCTTGTTCGAGTTGACGATCGATGTGGAGAAGAGTTGATATGTGATGGTGGTTTGGTTTGAGAAAGAAAGTCCAGGGAACTGTTGGCAAGGAAGCAGATATTTATCCTTCCTGCTTTCTGTCCAGAGAGAAGAGAGTCGAAGTCGGGAGCCGTGCAGTAGTGCTATTGTTCCTCAATGGGACTGCTCGATCACTGAATACAAGTCAAGCCAGAACACAATAGATTTGGACAAAATCCAACAGGCATCAATAGCAAAACAATAGAGAATGAAGGATGGCAATTCACCGTATTGCTTGAACCGTATTGCTTGAACCGTATTGCTTGAACCGTATTGCTTGAACCGTATTGCTTGAACCGTATTGCTTGAATAAGGTTTCATGCGCTAATATTCAGAGAATGAGCTTGGGCAAGAGAAGTGTTTAGTGAATGTGTTGGCTGTTTCGAACAATAGGGGCGTGTTCCATATAAAGGAGCACTCTCTGATAGTCAGTGAACAATGTGGTGTCGATTGACACTCTCAATAGGCCGAACGTGGACTGTGCAGTCACAATAGAGGAATAGGGCAGCGAAGTTTGGAATCTAGGAGGTGGTGTTGGTGTGACCAAAATACCGAGCATCGGCTATTCGATTGTAGAAGGACGGGAGGATCTAAGGGATCAAAGAAGCATGCTTGAAGAAACAATGTCTTCTAGTCTTGATCGAGCATTCCATGAGTCGCTATTTCTTGCTCAACAATTCCCTAAAGTCATCATTGCTCTTCCCACCTTGAGATGAGGCATCCGTAGACTCTTCCTTTTGGGCTCTGCCATTTGAAGCAACGAACCCTAGACCTCTTTTCTGCCCTAAGCCTCCCCTCCTCCCAGGCTGCTGACCAGGTCTCCGTATTGGGCCAGAAGGCTGCAGGCTTGCCTGAGTTGACGCGGGATTGTCCTTTTTTGGTATACCGATCTGGATCTTATCAGTCTTCCATTCAGCTTTCTCCCTAAACAATTGTGGCACGGTCCCAACACGAAGATTTCGTCCAGGTGTAATCTCATAGCCCTCCAAGCCAAGGGATGCCTTTCCGGCATTATGTGCATCAGTGTACTCAACAATCGCACCTTGATGATCTGGACGGAGTACGATCTTCACAAGACTGCCGTAGGGTTCAGCAATGGCTCGAAGACGACTATCGTTGACTGTATCCGGAATGTTGATGAGTGCTATGGTGCGGGCTTGTCGGTCTCCCGAAGGTTGCTGTGTGTTCGAGGATGTGGTTGACATTGCCGAAGGAGATGCTGCAGTGCCGTTGGCGCCAGTGGATGGAGACATCGGTCTGTCTATACCGGAGATGATGTTGGTTGCTTGTCGTTTGACACCAGTCTTGCTCGAAATTTCGACACGCAATTCTCTCGACATGAACGAATGGGCGTTCAATGCAATAGCCGCATTGGCCTCTTCCTGCAGGATATTAGCAATCTTCTAAAAAGCAAGAGGTTCGAACTAACCTCTGACGAGAACACCACATAGCAAAAACCCTTGCTCTTGCCCATGACATTTCGAGGGATTCTAACGGATTCCACATTACCATATTTGCTGAAAAGCGTTTTGACATCCTCTTCGGATGCGCTCCAGTGCAAATTCTTGCAAAAAACTTCTCTACCTTCCTCCATTGGCCCAGATCGATCTTGCTTTGCAGCAGGGTTAGATATCTTCGCAACAAGCTTCAAGTCTTCGTCCACTTGTTGCCCGTCAAGCTCTGTTGCAGCTTGAGCTTGTTCGTTCAGTCTGAATTGAACATAGCAAAATCGGCGGTGCGTGTTGTATTTGAGGGAAGGAAAGCGAATGTCGAGAATCTGGCCGAATCTGCCAAACAACTCTCGGATGTAGCCCTCATCAGCTGTGGCTGGGAAATTCGACACAAAGATTGTAGAACCACTGCCAAGCTGTATATGTAGTGGTTGTCCTTCAAAGTCTTTGCCGTCACGTGTCTGTGCAAACAGAGCAGCTTCCCGTTCATCGAACTCGATAACAGCACTGGTGCCGTTCTGGTGGATCATCTTCAGACTATTGATTGTTCCACTATCTCGAAAAAATTGACGTAGCTTGATTTCTGTGACTTGCTCGGGCAAATTCTGCACAAGTATCGTGGCATTTTCACGATCACGCTTGAGTTGCTTCGCGCTTGTGACTGTTGTACTCATGTCCTTTCCGTTGACGTCCTCGAGTTTGCTCTTTTTGCTCGAGTCAGCAATCGGTTCATCTTCACCGTCTCGTTTCCGCTTTGCTGGTTGGCTCGTACTCGCTTCTGTCGTCTGCATGACGACCTCCGCTGCATGTTGCAGAGGTAACGCTGCATCGGCTTCCTCATTTGCCGCAGCCTGAAGAGCCTCAGCCTGCCTTCTCCCTGCAATGGTCCTCTCCATCTTCCTTACTTCCACAATGGCCATTTGCAATTCTTCAACATCTTCATGGTCTTCGCAATGGGTAATGTATGCACCCATAATCTTCTCGGGCCAATCAAGGTTCTCCCTTTTGACCGCCTGACGCAGGACAGCTGTTGCGTAGTGCGGAACAGAGGTCTTACGGGAAATGTTACCATCTTCAGTCTTCTCTCGCTGAATGAATTTGGCCCAGCAACTCATCTCCCACATGTAAAATTGGATCCAGAACTCCCAAGAGTCTCCTTGTTTTGGGATTAGACCTCTAAAAGTCTCTCGTGCAGTGTCCCAGCTTCCGCTCTCGCTCAGAAACTTGATGTAGATCCTTTCGAGTCGGAACACGGGATCAGGATTGCTGTCTTGACCAAATTTCCTAGTAGCTAATTCTTGCAGATTCTCAATGGAAGATCTGATGCCCATCTCGGCAACATCAAGATCCTCATCCGTTGAGTCAACCTGGAAAGCACGTCTGCGAAGGTACGTGCACCAAGCCGTGTGGACCTTGATCACTTCTTCGATACCACCAACATCTAGTAGACCCGTGTTGGTTGCTTTGTGCTTGATGTCTTCTGTTTGAGAAAAGCTCTGGCCTTCTCTTTCTGAGCTCAGCAGGTATTGTGCCCACAGCGAACCCGACCAGGGACAATGGCGGGTGGCTCGCCCCACCGTAGGTAGTACGGTCTGAGTGGTGCGGTTGGCGTGACCTTCTTCAACCAAGTAGAGAATTTGATCTTCCCAGAGCTGAGGAATCGAGGGAAAGCGCAAGGTAGCACGTTGGTAAAGAGCATCGGTCAAATCGAAGCTGGATCGTTTTCTTCTTGCTGGTGTTCGCTCCCATTGCACGTAGTTGGCGAAAGCTGCATATTCGGCGTTTCGATCACCAGCCTCTTGAGCTTGTTGAAGCACAGTCTCCATCGGCTGTCGTGCCTCCCACTTCGATTTCGCGTCTTTCGCATCGCGGTTAGTTGCCACCATGATTTCCTCGTAATGTTCGTTCACGTACATTGAAATGAAGGTCGAGAACGCCTGAAATGTTCCGTCCCAGTCCGCGTGGGGTGTCTGTAGCCTGGCAGAAAAAAGAGACCTCGTTTGCCTTATCAGATTTTCTGATGGAGTCTTTTGCAAGTCCTGGATCAAAAGATCAATGTATCTATTCCACACCAGGTGACTGTCGTTCATCCTCCACATCGTCTCTTCAGCACCTCTTTGCCAGATTTCCACGACCACATTCCACGAGAAAATGTCTTGCCCAACCTCTCTGTCATCGTCTGAAAGGCCAGCCGTACACTCTTCTGAAGTTTGATGGTATAGTCTGTGGGTGTGGAGTAACCATTCGCCAAACACTACCCACAATTTTACGCTGCCATACTCTTCAGTCACAGCCTTTGAACATTGCTCCATGACGGATATCTTTTCTACAATGGTCTTAGCTAGCATGCTTTCATCCTGGATCCATTCTGCCCAGAGATCTTCGCCTATAGCAAAGATTCTATCCATACTCTCCCTTGCAGCGCGAAGGTCGTGAAGAAGTTCAAAGCTGTGAGGGTCGCCATGAGCATCGGGTGAAGTAGGAGGGTAGACATGATCGACAAAAGCTTGGTGCAGCAACTTGATCAGCTCGGCGTGGGATTCAAAAGAATGCGGATTTTGCTGTAAATCGAGAGCCAATATGTTTGCATCTCTTTGTAGTTCTGGTGAAAGTGAAGTTCCGGAAAAGTCGACTCGTGCTGCCGGCTTCGGGGTCTCTGCCATCGCAATGTCAAATGAAGCTCGTGGATTTGCTGCTGCGCTGGTCGGCTGAACCACAGGAAAAATGGTGGATGGTGAAAGCTGGCTTTCGTAGGAGTCTTTGCTTCTCAATGAAGGTGCAGCCGACCTGGCTGGTTGATGATTCTGCATTGAAGCCAGATCTGCCAGTGCATCCATACTCGGTGTGGAGGATTGTCGACTCGCTTCCAGAGTGCGCGGAGGTGATTGATTACGTAGGACACCGGCAGTCGGACTTGCCAAAGGGGAAGACGCTACCGGTCGGTGGGTAGGACTGGATAGGTGGAGAGGTATATTGGAAGGAGGAACTGCGGAGTGGGAAAGAGGTGACGAGGTCAGACCACACTTGACGGGGCCTGATAGGTGTCTCCGGGTCTGCTTTCGAGGCGACGGCATGGACGCTGGTGGAGGAGACGGAGGCTGAGTCGCTTCTTGAGGGGAAAGTAGTGAAGAAATATCCATCTTTGGGTTCACCAAATCTGATCTATCTCAAATTTGGCAGCACTTGTAGCGCAGGACTTGCAGAGCAGCATATCCTTCTGAAATCTATTCTATCCGCAGCGGAACAAGATTTGTTTGCATTGCGCGAGGCAGCAGCAGTGAGTGCTTCGGGGATCGAATACATCCAATGGCAAGCTCAGCAATGTCAGCGCGTTTATATAGACACAATATCACCTTCAGAAGCTGGTTGAGCTGGCGGTTGATAGGCCACGAGGACTGTATCCTGCTCAGCGACGACGAATATTCGATAGACTGCGCTGGAGAACAAGTTGGACAAGGCGATCTCAAATGAATATATCGAAGAGCGCAAGACAAGAACGACAGGGCCCGCAGGAGGGAAGAGTTTGGCCTGTGAAGCAGAAGCGGCGGCGATCGTCATTCCTGAGACCAATTATGGGGCCAATAAGGAGTTATGGGGTCAGTCTATGGGGTCAAACTATGGAGTCTAGCTATGCCAACCTCTGGGATGTAACCTATGGGGCAGGATCTAGGTAGGGAGCATTGGAGCCCCAGAACAGCCTAGACGAACACCAGAAGGGCAATTCAAGCCTTCCAGCCTTCTAGCCTTAACTAATTAGACAGCAACTAATGACTGCCTACTCGTACCATTTTCAAGAGAGTTAACTGAAAAGCTCTCACCATCAACCATCAACCATGTCAAAGATGAGCTTTAATCTTCCCTCACGACGGCTACTGCCATCAGGTACTTCAGCCACATCTCAGAAAGTCGTCAATTGGTACTAACACGATACATTGTAGCTTCAAGGCAGGTAGGATGCACACCTCCAGCATCCGCAAACCACCATTACCCATACCTTTCGGTGCTCGCCATCTCCAAACCACCACAATGTCGAAATGTCCGGAATACCCGCCATTTTCAGACGTCGACCTCTTCTCGAAAGGGCCCAGGCTTGCGACCAGGTGCCTACACACCACAGACGAATGAAAGCTCGATGAAAACATCACCAAAGGTCAAAACAGCTTCCAGAGCAGACATGCCCCGCATGGATGTCCAACAGCGTGCTGAGGCTGCTGCAGCTCGTGCTCGCGCTCGCATTGCCGAACAAGAGCAGTTGGTGCCTGCACAGGGCTCACTGGCGGACAATAGTCTCTTTGCAGACCCTGTGGGGTCCGACGACTCAGTTACATCCACAGCCTTGGGTATTCCCAAACCTCTGGCTTATGACCCTGCCGCTCTCGAACTGCGCAACCCTTCGCACCTCGGTGCAATTATCAACCCCAAACCGAAACGCCGTTCTATGTGGCACAGACGCATGGTGATCCGCAGCGTGCGCCAACGAGGTCGCCTTACCACGACCATCAAACTCGCCCGATCCGAACGCTCGTCCCTCTCCAGATCCCACTTCTTCAAAACATCCATGAAAAAACTAGCCCCGCTAGCCCGCCAAATAGCCGGCAAACCAATCGACGAAGCCATCCTCCAGATGCGCTTCTCCAAGAAAAAAGTCGCCCAGGAAGTGCGCGAGCACCTCATCGAAGCCAAACACGAAGCCATCGTTGTCCGAGGCATGGGACTCGGCCACCGAGAACAAGAAACCTCTGACCAAGCACCTCAACCTACCCCAACAACCACCATCACCACCCTTCCCCCCTCCGTCTCCCCCGCAACAACAGCAACCACCGTAATCCAATCGCAGCTTACCCCCACCCCAAGCAACCCGGCCACCCTCCCAGGAACCAGCATCCCCACCAACCCCGCCCACCGCTCCCCAACAGACATCTACATCTCGCAAGCCTGGATCAACCGCGGCCCCTACGGCCAAAAGCCCGACTACCGCGCCTTCGGACGCCTGTACATCATGCGGCCGCCCAACACGGGCCTCTCCGTCCTGCTCAAGGAAGAGAAGACGCGCACCCGGGAAAAGGCGGACAAGGAGATCAAGCGGATCAGGCAGCGCATGGGCAAGAGTATGTGGACGCAGCTGCCGGATCGCAAGGTCACCAGGCAGGGGCAGTATCTGTTGTGGTAATGAGATGCGGGGGTAGGAGCGATATTTTGGATAGGGAGGGGGAGGGCACGGTGTCGGTTTGGCAGCTGTAGACTGAAGCCGTAGGAAGAGGTACTCGGCGGCTACTAGACTCCTCAACCCCGTTATACAAGAGATAGAGAACTACAAGATAGAGAAACGAGTCCCGAACCCCCTCATTCTCTCCCATAGCGGACGATAAAACCGTCCAAAACCTCGCAACTGACCAGGCAGGCCCTGTCCGAAATACACGACCCAAGAGGCCATCACGGATGTAAACGTGAAGCTACAGCAGCATACTACTACAGCATACTATTAGTACGTAGCACAAAGGTACGAAGTCTTCACGAAGCTCGGCTAGAAAGAAGACCAAATAAACATAAACATAAACATATTCTGGTACTAGTAGGCACGGAAAAAACAAAGCAAAGACACAGAGACAGAGACAGAGATCTAATCACGCCCTCTCTCTCTTCTTGAGAGAGAGAGAGAGAGGAGAGCGGCCAGGAAGTTAACAAACCAACAAACTAACACACCAAGCAAGCACAGAACAAGCACAGAACAAGCACAGAACAAGCACAGAACAAGCACAGAACAAGCACAAGCACCAAAACAAGCACAAAAAACAATCTCTCCACCCACCGCCCCGAACAACCAAAGCACAAGCCCAAACCCAAGCACAAGCCCAAACAACACCAAGCCAAACCAAAACAACACAACACCTCCCTCCTCCACCCTCTCACGCGCGCTTCGCCTTCTTCCGAACGGGACTCCCCTGCTCCGTCACTCCCACTCCCACTCCCTCTTCTTCTCCTTCTTCCCCCTCCTCCTGCTCCCCTTCCACCCCCGCAGCAGCAGCAGCAACACCGCGGCCGATGCGCCTGCCAGCCGATCTGGTGGTGGAGGTGCGTGGGCTGGAAGCGGAGCCAGAGCCGGCAGGCGGTGGTGGTGGCGTGGAGGGAGCTGGCACGCTGGCACTGGCCCTGCCCTTGCCTTTCCAGCCTGGAGGTGGGGACGGGGAGGGCGCGGGCTGGGGCGAGGCGGGAGGAGAGGAGTCCGGCATGCTGCCATCCGGGGCAGACACCATGGTGCTGGATCGGTGGTGGTGGGGGAGGTCGGGGTCGGTGAGCGTGTCTTGTGAGGCTCGGTCTTCTGTTGTGGTGGTGGTCTTGGTGGCTTTCTTCTTTGCCGCCACCCGGTCTACTCGCTTGGAGCTCTCGCCGTTCTTGCCCGGCTTGTTCTCGTGGTGGCGCTTGGGCGGGAGGGTGTGCTGGCTTGTTGCGGTCTGTGCCAGGGCTTGCTTCAGTTCCTCCTCTGCGTCGACGAGCTGTTCTTCCATCTCCGCCAGCATCTTCTTGAAGTCCCGCAGATCCTGCTGAAGCTGCTGGTCAGTTGGGTTTCTTCTCAGCTGTGCTTCGGTTTGCGCGATGGATGTGGTGCTTTCCTGGCAATCTTCCTTCGCAACGTTGCGGAGTGTACGTGCTTCTCTCACCCGCACTTGGTCGAGCTCACCTTGGGTGACTGGGAGACATTCGATGTTGGGTAGAACGTCACAGTTATCGCCTATCAGATCGATCAAACCGATCAGATCCTCAAAAGTCCACCGCGTTGGCTCTCTTTCGTGGATAGGAGTATAGTCCTGACCGGGGTCATCGTCGTTCCTCACCACCAGCTCTGCAAGCCAGTCGGGCACGGGAACTAGGGCTGGCTTGGTGTTTCGACGTCTGATAACCTCACCCTTCTTCTTCGCATCTTCACGACCCA
>QQTW01002441.1_pt1 | contig 13482 bp, 9 predicted proteins | sample 1904831 | NCBI WGS metagenome assembly QQTW01 (sample SAMN09435610, study PRJNA476489) | Subsurface metagenome, whole genome shotgun sequencing project. | reverse complement strand
TGCCTTCCAAAAGCAACTGCCAAACCCCTCAGCAAACTCTTTGGCAACGTCATAGCCGCTCAGAGGCTGACGAGATAGAAATGCCAGGATGGTGTGCTTGAGTGCCATAACCAAAAACTCTACTTGACGGATTCAATATATTGAGTATATCTTAATTATTGTATTCAAAAAATTGAATACAATAATTGTGGTAAGCAATCTCGACATTTGAGGAAAATACAATGTCAGAAGAAACAATGGATAATCCCAGAGTAATTGCATTTCCGCCTGCGCTGTTTGCCGGAACACTCGCGCTCGGACTATCGCTTCATTTCATTTTTCCGATTAACTTCCTGCCGCGATCGCTATCAATCGTATCAGGAGTGGTATTACTTGTCGGCGCGGCTTTGATAGCAATTTCAGCTTTTCGCGCGATGCGCCGCGCACAGACAGCAGTTAATCCTTCTCAGCCAACCACGGCGATCGTCTTCGACGGAGCGTTCGGTTTTAGTCGCAACCCGCTTTACTTGTCTTTAACGATGCTTTACGTCGGCATTGGGCTACTTTTTAACGCGCTCTGGGCGTTGTTGCTTCTGTTGCCGCTTATAGTTGTTGTGCAAAACGGCGTAATAAAGCGCGAAGAGCATTATTTAGAGCAAAAATTCGGTGATAAATATCTTCGCTATAAGGCGAGTGTACGGCGTTGGGTGTGAGAAATGGGGCAAAACATGAAGCCTATGAATTGGGAAGCTAAATGGCGATCGCCTTACTTCGGGGCAATGTTTGGCATCGGTTGTCTTCTAGTAGTCGGGGTTGCTTATCGAGTGTGGTTGAGTCGTCCGATCCAGCAGCCGATCGCAGTGGCTGTTGCGCCTACGGTTGAAACGGTATCTGCTCTAGGACGATTGGAGCCAGAGGGTGAAGTCATTCAAGTGTTTGCGCCCACCTCCTTGGAGGGTGGGCGAATTGAAGCTCTTAGAGTGAGCCACGGTCAACAGATTCGCAAAGGAGATGTCATTGCGGTTCTAGATACTTATAAGCGTCGGCAGGCAGCTTTGTGGGAAGCACAAGAGCAGTTGAGGGTTGCCCAAGCTCGGTTAGAGCAGATAGAAGCAGGTGCAAAGTCGGGAGAAATTCGGGCGCAGGCGCAAGTCCTCGATCGCCAACAGGTAGAATTACAAACCCAAACCACTGCCCAGAAAGCCACGATCGGCCGTCTGCAAGCAGAACTTCGCAATGCAGACATCGAATATCGGCGCTATCAAGCGCTTTATACCGAAGGAGCCGTTTCTGCTTCCTTGCGCGATGGTAAGCAACTCACCGCCGATACAGTGCGGCAACAGCTAAACGAAGCGCAGGCTAATTTGAGCCGGATTCAGTTATCTGGCTCTAAGCAGGTGGCGCAAGCGCAAGCCACCCTCGATCGCATTGCAGAGGTGCGTCCGGTAGATGTAAACGTGGTGCGAAGTCAGGTGGCGCAAGCACGGGCAAGTGTAGCGCGGTCACAGGCAGAGTTGGACTTGGCAACAGTGCGATCGCCTCAAGATGGGCAAGTTCTCAAAATCCATACTCGTCCTGGAGAGTTGGTTGGGACTCAAGGCATCATTAGCCTAGGGCAAACTCAGGCAATGGTTGCGGTAGCAGAAGTTTACGAATTGGATGTCAGCCGCATTCGAGTAGGGCAGATTGCAACCGTGACTAGCAAAAACAACGCTTTTTCAGAAATGCTACGCGGCAAGGTTGTAGAAGTTGGGTTAGAGATTAGCAAACAAGATGTTCTAAATACCGATCCGGCGGCTCAGTTTGATGCGCGGGTAGTGGAAGTGAAAGTGCTACTCGATCAGCCATCAAGCCGTAGAGTTGCGGGTTTGACAAATCTGAGTCTGCAAGTAGCAATCGATGTCAAATCTTGAGGAAATTAAATGACTAAGATTACCCAGAAAAAGAAACCATTGTTTCTATCTTGGCTACAGTTACGAAAAGAACGGGCGCGGTTGCTAGTAGCGATCGCAGGCATTAGCTTTGCCGACGTGCTGATGTTTTTGCAAATGGGCTTTCGAGGAGCATTGTTTAGTAGCGCAGTGGAGTTTCACCATAGCCTAAATGGTGAAATTGTTATGTTGAGTGGGCGATCGCGATCGCTAATTTCTCTTGACCGTTTTACTGAGCGCCGCCTGTATCAAGCAGCAGGCGTAACAGGTGTTGCATCTGTCAGCCCGATCTATCTCAATGCGATTCAATGGCGCAATCCTGAAAACAAAGAAATTTGGGACATTTATGCGATCGGCATCAACCCAGAACATCAAGTAATGAATATTCCTGGCGTAGAAGCCAACCGTAAGAAACTACGCGCACCAGATACAGTCCTGTTTAATTCGAGTTCTCGTAAAGAATTTGGTGCGATCGCCCAACAGTTTCAGTCGGGAGAATCGATCGCAACTGAAATCAATGAACGCCAAGTTCAAGTCCGGGGATTGTTCAAACTTAGCCCCACCTTTGGCATCAATGCGTACTTGGTGACGAGCGATGTCAACTTTTTACGCATGGCTAATTTTCGCCAGAGTGGATTAATTGATGTCGGAGTCATCAAACTAGAACCGGGTGTAGATGTCCAAGCGGTTTTGGCAGAGATGCGATCGCGTTTGCCCAATGATGTCAAAGTCATGACTAGAGATGACTATGCCAAAGCAGAAGTTGCCTTTTGGAATGCCAGCACTCCTGTGGGTTATACCTTTGACTTGGGAGTAGCGATCGCTTTTATTGTCGGCGCTGTAATTGTCTACCAAATTCTTTACAGCGATGTGACCGACCATTTGCCTGAATATGCCACGCTCAAAGCAATAGGGTTTCGCGATCGCTATCTGCTCATCGTCGTGTTCCAAGAATCCCTGATTTTGGCAGCCCTTGGGTTCATTCCTGGAACTGCGATCGCTTTGGGCATCTACCGCATCACTAATATTGCAACCATGCTACCGATGGCGATTGATTTGGGGCGAATTGTGTTTGTTTTTGTCCTCACCGCAATCATGAGTTCATTGTCTGCGGCGATCGCTGTACGTAAATTACAAACTGCTGACCCTGCCGATATTTTCTAGGAGTTAAGGATGTCCAAATTGCCCAAAACGCCTGCCCCCGCTATCTCCATGATCCATTTGAATCATTACTATGGTCAAGGCTCATTGCGAAAACAGGTTTTGTTTGACATCAATCTGCAAATCGATCGGGGCGAAATCCTAATCATGACAGGACCATCAGGTTCGGGTAAGACGACATTGTTAACGCTTATGGGCAGCCTTCGCTCAATCCAGGATGGAAGTTTAAGCATCTTAGGACAGGATTTACTCAATGTCAGCAAAGAACAGATGACTCTCGCTCGTCGTAATATCGGCTATATTTTCCAAGCGCACAATCTATTGAATTTCCTCACGGTTTATCAAAATGTTGAGATGGCGTTGGAAATTCATGCAGTGAAGGCACTAGAAGCAGATACTCGCATTCGGAATGTCTTGAGCGCCGTAGGCTTAGAACATCGAATAGACTACTATCCGAGGGATTTGTCTGGTGGACAAAAGCAGCGCGTCGCGATCGCTCGTGCTTTGGTCAGTCAGCCTAAAATTATCCTAGCAGATGAGCCAACGGCTGCACTAGATAAACAATCGGGTCGCGATGTAGTAGACATCATGCAGCGATTGGCGAAGGAGCAAGGCAGCACTATTTTGCTCGTCACCCATGACAACCGCATTCTCGATATCGCCGATCGAATTATTTATATGGAAGACGGGCGGCTAGTAGCTTAATACACCGCTATTGGTTTCAGCTTGGGGGTATACATTTAATCCGATACTTCGATCCATCGTGCAGAAACTTCCATTGCTTGTTTGCGACCCGTCTATTGTTCGTATAGACATTGCCTACACGCCTCTTAATTTGCGGGTATTGTCAACCAAACTTTGAGCAAGCTCGTCAAAGCGCTGAGAAATTTTCTCATCCAAAATCTTACCCTCCGATGAAAAAGCTTTCCAAGCTTGAGGAATCGCAATTTGCTCTGGAATTACCCAAGCGTGTACCCAACGCATAATTACCCGCAAGTCATTGAGAGCGTTGCTGTTTGCTTGACCGCCTAGGACGCTGATTAAGCCCGCAACTTTACCATCCAACTGGTCAAAGCTCATTAAGTCGAGAGCATTCTTGAGTACACCACTAACGCTCCCGTGATACTCTGGTGTTGCCAAAATCAATCCATCGGCTGCTTTTACCGCCGTTTGCAGCTTCTTTACATCGGGATAGCCTAGATACTCCTCTCCCCCATCGCAAAATGGTAAATTCATTTGGCGCAGGTCTAATATTTCTACTTCAGCGCCCAAGGCTTCGACGCGCGTTGCAGCTATATTCAGAGCAATTTGGCTGTAAGAGTTAGCCCGCAAACTTCCGCCGATACCTACAAACTTGACCATAGTTTTTTCCCAAATTGTACTAAACAAACTGCGATCGCCTAGCAACTCATACTCAGTACGACTACATATAACTTAGCATTTTTTGAGCTAATGAGGGGTCAATTGAATTTTGTGGCTCAAAATAGGATTGCTAACACCTTGCCTTAAAGCAGTAATTGAGACAGGAAAGTTAGACTAGATTGGATAGATATAGTTAGGAATTGACTTAGAGATTGAGTCAACAAGACAAATAATGGTTGTTCGTCAAAAGACAGAGGGCAATTGAATATGAGTAGTTCCCGGAAAGAAGCATTGATAAGTCAGCAACCAGTACAAAGGTTGGCTAAAAATAAAGGGAAAACAAAGCAACGCCTTGTAAGATTGGCGGCGGGATCGCTGCTAGTATTGCAGTCAATGCTAATAAATACGTTTCCGGCGATCGCCCAAAAGTCAGAGTCAGATACTTTATCCTATGGCGAACTTTTAGAAAAAATCGATAGCGGCGAAGTAACTAGAGTAGAACTAGACCCAGAGCAGCCAATCGCCAAAGTTAGACTCCGAGGACAAAGTCCCGATGCACCTTTACAGGAAGTCAGAATTTTTGACCAAAACCCGGAATTAATCAAAAGAATCCGCAGCAACAAAAACATTGAACTAGAAGCCAGTTCTTCGGCTAATAGTAGAGCCGCGATGTGGTTTTTACTTAACTTGCTATGGATTGTGCCATTAGTCGCCTTGATGCTGCTATTTGTGCGCCGCTCTGCTAATGCTGGTAGCCAAGCAATGAATTTTGGTAAATCAAAAGCCCGCTTTCAAATGGAAGCAAAAACCGGGATAACTTTTAGCGAAGTTGCAGGAATTGATGAAGCCAAAGAAGAACTGCAAGAAGTTGTCACTTTCTTAAAACAACCAGAGCGCTTTACTGCTATCGGGGCAAAAATTCCTAAAGGTGTATTACTAATTGGTGCGCCAGGAACAGGAAAAACATTACTCGCAAAAGCGATCGCAGGGGAAGCAGGCGTGCCATTTTTTAGCATTTCTGGCTCCGAATTTGTGGAAATGTTTGTCGGTGTTGGTGCGTCCCGCGTCCGCGATTTATTTAAAAAAGCTAAAGAAAACGCTCCTTGTTTAATATTCATCGATGAAATCGACGCAGTAGGAAGACAAAGAGGTACGGGAATTGGTGGCGGTAATGATGAAAGAGAACAAACTCTCAACCAGCTACTTACAGAAATGGACGGGTTTGAAGCAAATACAGGCATTATTATTATTGCCGCTACTAACCGCCCAGATGTATTGGATGTAGCCTTATTGCGTCCAGGACGTTTTGATCGCCAAGTAACGGTAGATACCCCAGACTTAAAAGGGCGGTTGGAAATATTGCAAGTCCACGCCCGCAACAAAAAAATTGATGAATTCGTATCGATAGAAGCGATCGCTAGACGCACTCCAGGCTTCACCGGGGCGGACTTAGCTAATTTACTCAATGAAGCGGCAATTCTTACCGCTAGACGGCGTAAAGATGCTATTACGGTGCTAGAAATTGATAATGCGGTAGATCGAGTAGTCGCGGGAATGGAAGGTACTCCCTTAGTCGATAGCAAGAGCAAGCGCTTGATTGCTTATCACGAAGTCGGACACGCTTTGATTGCAACGATCCTCAAAGACCATGACCCCTTGCAGAAAGTGACGCTAATTCCACGCGGACAAGCCCAAGGCTTAACTTGGTTTACGCCCAATGAAGAACAAGGCTTAATCTCAAGAGCGCAGATTCTAGCGAGAATTACAGCTACTTTAGGAGGTAGAGCCGCCGAAGAAGTTGTATTTGGGAGAGGAGAAATTACAACGGGAGCAGGACAAGACATCCAACAATTGACTAATATAGCTCGGCAAATGGTCACAAAGTTTGGGATGAGCGATTTGGGATTAATTTTGTTAGAAGAACAAAACAACGATGTATTTCTGGGTCGAGATTTAGGAAAGCGATCAGAGTCTTCTGAAGAAATTGCCAGTAAAATTGATGCTCAAGTCAGAGAAATTATTGGTAATTGCTACGAGCAAGCTTTAAAGATTCTGCAAGAAAATCGCACGTTGATGGATTCTCTAGTAGAGCAACTAATCGATCAAGAAACTATAGATGGCGACAGCTTCCGGCAAATTGTGCAAAACGCTCAATCAACGGAGCAACAACTAACTCTCGTCAAGAAATAAAGTCGAAATCTTGATTCTTGGCTGCTTACAGATAAAACTTACTTTTGCTAGGGTTTAGGGAAGGCAAAAAGCGGGGACAAAATGATACCCGCTTTTTGCCGTGGTTTTAGAAGCAACCTTGGTTTTGCCCAAAGCAATTCAAAATTCTGAAACTTTGCTATTTACTAGCTGTTGCTGGCTAACGGCGGCATTTTGAATATTAGTTGGTTGTTGAGCATACATAGCTCTCAGTACCAAAGCTGGATCTACATAATTGCTGGCATATTTTAGCCCCCAATGTAAGTGAGGTCCAGTAGTGCGTCCAGTCATACCTACGCGCCCAATTCGAGAACCCGCACCTAGTTGTTGACCTTCCCAAATTTGTACCCCACCTTCGCGGTCAATTAAATATTTGCCACCCTTAGCCGTTTCAACGTGACCTTTCATGTGGCAATATTTATGTTCCCACTGACCAGATTGAATAATTATGTGGGTTCCGCAAGCATTTCTGTCAGCAACTTTTACCACCTTACCTGCCCACCAATTGCGAATATAACTTCCTTGGGGTGCAGCCAAATCTAAGCCGCCATGAAATTCCCAATTAGAACCACCTGTCGCCGAACGACGATAGCCGAAAGGTGAACTATAACCGCGAAAATTCTCGACCGGGAAGGAAGCACCACGCCAAGTATTTCTACTTGCAACTTGTTCGCCATCGGTTTCTAAGGCTTTGACGCTCTGTTGTTGCGAACCAAAAATTGGTACAGTAACTATACTTATAAAAACTAACAATAAACTTTGCAGATAACGGGCATTTGGTAGATGGTAGTAGGGTTTGGATCGTTGGCTCATATTTAACACTCCTCAATAAAAAAGACAAACACCGATATTTAGCCAGCAATTTTGACACTTTGCCCATAATTGAGTAATGTCAATATACTCGAAGCCCAGTGGCAAGAGCTTTTTAGATGCAACTGCACGCTCTAAAGTTTCTCGGTCGGCTACAAATAAAACTCAATTTCTGGAAATTATCTAAGACATAGAAGTTGAATAGTAATTGCTCCAACTGCCAAAAGTATGACAAAGACTAATACATTTACTCAATTTTGAGCAAAGGTATTATTTTTTCTAACGCCAGTCAAGGACATATCTTACTCGATAGGAGATTTATGTCAAGCAGAGTAATAGATGTCAATTAGAGGATTGAGTAGCCCAAAGCACAGTTTGAGAAAAAGTTTGCCAGCGCAGCTAATTTTGAGAACAAAGGAGGGAGGATTTTGTGAATAACGGACTTTATCGTTAAAATTTTTTAAGCAATGCTTGTAAATTTAACGATCGCCTAATTCTAGTTATGTTCAACGATATTTTTCCTTTTAGGTTTGATGTGAATGCTAGTGCGATCGCGGGGGCGAGTTTGTGGTCGTTGGCATTATATTTAGGATTTTCTCCCTTTAGCGACTGGTTGACGTTGCAACTGCAACGCTGGTTCAATTATGCCGAGCGCAGTATGTACACCAGCGAAAAAGAATTTGAACGCACTCGCAAGGCTAGAGAATCTCAAAATGCTTTTTATGCTTCAATTTTTAGCATCTTGCCCTTTTTAGCTCTGGGCGTACTTTGCAACTACGGCGTAGAACTAGGCTTAGGCGGTAGTTGGGCGATTAGTATGGGACTTATTGCCTGTATGGGTTGTGGAGTATACGAATTAGGACGCAGGGATGGACAATCATCCGAGTGATGTTTACTCTAATTGAGCTATTACTAAAGCAGCCAACTTTTGCGCCGCCCCAGATTCACCGCGAATACTCCGCAAAACTTCGCTGATTTGTTGCAGTTTTTCGGGATGAGCTAAAAAATCTAACACCATATCGGCTACATCGGCAGCTTGCAGGTTGCCGACTAGCTCTGGAACTACCTCAGATTTTGCCCAAATGTTGGGCCAAGCGTACAAACGCCGAGGCAGGTGTAAAATTGTCCAGTTGATTGCTTTTGCCATAGCTGTGCCTGCTATAGGTAAGTTTGCAAGTATACCTGGCAAACCATCCCAAGAACGCATCGCGTCTAACTGTTGAGTAGGTAATAAAACAATCATTGGCACAGCCAAAGCGCCAAGCTCTGCTGTATTCGCGCCTACGGTTGTCAAACAAATACGACATTGGGCTAATAGATTGTAAGCTGGCGACTTCATCCACAAATCCACCTCTAAGCCACTAGAAGTTTTGAGTTGGGGAGGCTCGGATAAAAGCACTGCACCAACTCCACCCACACGCTCAATTACCGGATTAAAATCAGGACTTGCAAAATTTGCTAAAGTTTCTACGTCAACAGTGGGAGCTACAGGAATAACAAAACGAGTTTGCGGACGCGCCGCCGCCACAAGCTCCGCGATCGCTAGTAGCAAAGGTACGCCTTGAGCGAGTTTTGATGCCTTAGAGCCTGGTAATAGCCCAATTAGTTCTGTTTCAACGTTGCTTGCTTGTTGCGCCTCTGCCGCTTCTAGCATCAGATCCCCGACTACCGTACACTTATGGGCAAACTTAGGCGCAATAGCTTGGGGTTGCATGACCCCAAAACGGTCAATCCAACGATGCCAGCGAGTTTCCCACTCGGCATATACCACCGTTTTATAACCCAATCGCTTGCCAATAACTACCGGAAAAAAGCTGTCGCCACCCAAAAAAAGCACTACACCGCGATCGCTCCATTCCCAGTTTTGCGCCGTTTTTCCCCACAATAAAAACTGCCAAAAATACTTTGCTTCCTGTACTCTGTCTACTTCCTCGTAATTGCGACAAATTTCCGCTTCTTTGCCGGTGGCATGGGGACAAGGCGATAAAATTACTGAAATGCGCGCCTGATGGGACGTTTCACCTAATTGCGAGCGCAAAGCGCGAACCACAGGACGTACCCAAGTTGTTACTTCTCCAGGGCCATTGGCAAGAATCAGAATATCAACGGTGGGCAAGCTTGATGAAGATTTTGTAATAAATTGTTGAGTCACTACTACTTTTTTTGTCAACTAACGCAAAGAATTGTTGCAGTATATTTATACAAATTGTGTCATAAAACGGCTTAACCCCCATTTGGTAAGCATTTTTTGATAAAAACTACTGTAGAAGTCATCCATTAATAACGCTTTTAAATTCCAGGGGCAATAGATCCCGCATCACAGGAGAAATGGTTTATGTTCACTCACGTCAAGTCCACCATCAGACATATCGCGCCAGAAAACCTCCAGGGGCGATCGCTCATCAAAGTGGTCTATGTCGTGTTAGAGTCCCAGTATCAAAGCGCCCTATCGCAAGCGGTGCGCTCAATTAATGACAAACACCCATCAATTGCGATTGAAATTTCTGGCTACTTGATTGAAGAACTGAGATCTAGCGAAAACTACGAAGAATTTAAAAAAGATGTCGCCAAAGCCAATGTATTTATTGGTTCGCTAATTTTTATTGAAGACTTAGCCGACAAGGTAGTAGCTGCCGTAGAACCCCACCGCGACAACTTGGACGTAGCGGTAGTTTTCCCCTCTATGCCCCAGGTAATGCGCCTCAATAAAATGGGTAGCTTTTCTATGGCGCAGCTAGGACAATCAAAAAGTGCGATCGCGCAATTTATGCGTAATCGTAAAGAAAAATCGGGCGCGTCTTTTCAAGATGGAATGCTCAAGCTATTGCAGACTTTGCCCAAAGTGTTGAAGTACCTGCCCATAGATAAAGCCCAAGATGCCCGTAATTTCATGCTCAGTTTTCAGTATTGGCTGGGCGGATCGTCAGAGAACTTAGAAAACTTTCTATTGATGCTGACAGATAAATATATTTTTCCTGGCGCATCTAAGGAAGCCGCATTAAAGTACCAAGATCCGGTAACTTATCCCGACATGGGAATCTGGCATCCCTTGGCTACGCGGATGTTTGAGGATGTCAAAGAGTACCTCAACTGGTACAACAGCCGCAAAGACATTAGTGCCGACTTGAAAGACCCCCTAGCGCCCTGTGTGGGTTTAGTATTGCAACGCACCCACCTAGTAACCGGGGACGATGCCCATTACGTGGCAATGGTGCAAGAATTTGAAGCAATGGGAGCTAAAGTAATTCCCGTTTTTGCTGGAGGCTTGGACTTTTCTAAACCTGTAGAAGCTTATTTTTGGGATAGTAAGGGACAAGAAGGCACTTGTTTAGTCGATGTAGTGATATCGCTCACCGGATTTGCTTTAGTTGGCGGTCCCGCAAGGCAAGATCATCCCAAAGCAATTGAAACTCTAAAAAAGTTGAATCGCCCTTACATGGTGGCATTGCCTTTAGTATTTCAAACTACCCAAGAATGGCAAGATAGCGACTTGGGACTGCACCCAATTCAAGTAGCCTTGCAAATTGCCATCCCCGAATTAGATGGAGCAATTGAGCCGATAATTTTATCAGGGCGCGATGCAAATACCGGAAAAGCGATCGCCCTGCAAGATCGCATTGAAGCCGTAGTAGGACGAGCATTAAAGTGGGCAAACCTGCGCCGTCAGCCAAAATTACAGAAAAAAGTTGCAATTACAGTTTTTAGCTTTCCCCCCGATAAAGGCAACGTAGGAACGGCGGCTTACTTGGATGTATTTGGCTCTATTTATGAAGTCATGCAAGCCCTCAAGCGCAACGGTTACGACTTGCCAGAACTGCCCGAATCAGCATCAGCACTGATGCAAGAAGTCATCCACGATGCCCAGGCGCAGTACAATAGCCCCGAATTAAATATTGCCTACAAAATGTCCGTACCAGAGTACGAGCAACTTACCCCTTACTCTCATCGCTTGGAAGAAAATTGGGGAGCGCCTCCCGGACACCTCAATACCGATGGGCAGAATTTACTAATTTACGGCAAACAATTCGGCAATGTATTTATTGGCGTACAACCGACCTTTGGCTACGAAGGCGATCCGATGCGGCTGCTATTTTCTCGCTCGGCTAGTCCTCATCACGGTTTCGCTGCTTACTATACCTACTTAGAGCAAATCTGGAAAGCTGACGCGGTACTGCATTTTGGTACGCACGGTTCCTTGGAATTTATGCCTGGTAAGCAAATGGGAATGTCGGCAGAATGTTACCCAGACAACTTAATTGGTACAATTCCCAACCTTTACTATTACGCTGCCAATAATCCTAGCGAAGCAACGATCGCTAAGCGCCGCAGTTATGCCGAAACTATTAGCTATTTGACCCCACCCGCCGAAAATGCTGGATTGTACAAAGGGTTAAAAGAACTCAGCGAACTCATCGCCTCCTACCAAACCCTCAAAGGTAGTGGTAGAGGCATTCCCATTGTCAACACCATTATGGACAAGTGCCGAATGGTGAATTTAGACAAAGATATCGCCTTACCGGAAACTGATGCCAAAGATATGTCTGCCGAGGAGCGAGATAATATTGTTGGTATGGTTTACAGACGCTTGATGGAGATAGAGTCGCGGCTATTACCTTGTGGGTTGCACGTGATTGGCAAGCCACCCAGCGCCGAAGAAGCGATCGCAACTCTCGTAAATATTGCTAGTCTTGATCGCAACGAACAAGAAACCAAAAGCCTACCGCGCATCATTGCCAGCAGCATTGGGCGAGACATTAACGAAATTTACCGCCGTAACGACCAAGGCATTTTAGAAGATGTTGAGTTATTGCAAAGCATTACTCTAGCTACGAGAAGCGCCGTTTCTGCCCTTGTCAAAGCTCAAACTGATGCCGATGGTAGAGTTGCCAAAGTTGCCAAACTCAACTTCTTTAACATGGGTAAAAAAGAGCCTTGGACAGAAGCACTCCATCAAGCAGGCTACCCAAAAGTCGATTCCCAAGACCTAAAGCCGTTGTTTGAGTACCTAGAATTTTGCCTGCAACAAGTATGCGCCGATAACGAACTAGGTGCATTACTCAAAGCCTTAGAAGGTGAATATGTGTTACCGGGACCTGGGGGCGATCCGATCCGCAACCCGGATGTGCTACCCACCGGGAAAAATATCCACGCTCTCGATCCCCAATCTATCCCGACAACGGCGGCGGTACTTTCCGCCAAAATCGTTGTAGATCGCTTATTAGAGCGGCAAAAAGCCGAAAACGGCGGTCAATACCCCGAAACGATCGCCTGTGTCCTCTGGGGAACTGACAACATCAAAACTTACGGCGAATCCCTCGCTCAAGTTATGTGGATGGTGGGAGTGCGCCCCGTACCCGATGCTTTGGGTAGAGTCAATAAACTAGAACTAATTTCCTTACAGGAATTAGGACGACCCCGCATTGATGTAGTTATCAACTGTTCTGGCGTGTTCCGCGACTTGTTTATCAACCAAATGAACTTGCTCGATCAAGCTGTAAAAATGGCAGCCGAAGCCGACGAACCGCTATCAATGAATTACGTCCGCAAACACGCGCTAATTCAAGCGGAAGAAATGGGCATCAATCTGCGTCAAGCTGCAACTCGCGTATTTTCTAATGCTTCAGGTTCTTATTCTTCTAACGTCAACCTTGCTGTCGAAAATAGCACTTGGGATAGCGAAGCTGAGTTACAAGATATGTACCTCAGTCGCAAATCTTACGCCTTTAGCGCGGACGATCCGGGCATGATGGATAAGTCTCAACAGATTTTTGAAACCGCTTTAAAAACTGTTGATGTCACTTTCCAAAATCTTGACTCCTCAGAAATTAGCTTGACGGATGTTAGCCACTATTTCGACTCCGATCCGACAAAGCTTGTAGCAAGTTTACGCACTGACGGTAAAACCCCATCGTCATTTATCGCCGATACAACTACCGCCAATGCCCAAGTCCGCAGCCTATCTGAAACCGTGCGTTTAGATGCCCGTACTAAGCTACTCAACCCCAAGTGGTACGAAGGAATGCTAAATCAT
>QQTW01002440.1_pt1 | contig 13484 bp, 13 predicted proteins | sample 1904831 | NCBI WGS metagenome assembly QQTW01 (sample SAMN09435610, study PRJNA476489) | Subsurface metagenome, whole genome shotgun sequencing project. | reverse complement strand
TCGGATGATTTCCAAGGCACCAGCGCTTTTGACCGATTGGCTGTGGTTACCATTCAAAGCCGTCCATTTGTGAGTTTCCTTAGTCTTGCATGAGGGCGAGCATCAAGGCATCATCGTCTGGACTCCGACAGTGCCGCATCCTTCTTGTGACCTTGGATTGTGTTGCAGCATTCAACCACGTCCATAGTTGCGCTCCGGAACCTTCTGAAGGGACTCTCGGGGTGTCCACCCTCTATGTGAGAGGTATGGTTGATATTTCATGAGACACTTCAAGCTTTGAGGTGTGCTTCGTATGTTGAGGTTCCATACATGTTCCTTATGCGGTTGATTGATTTCAAATCCAGTTCATCTGATTGGAGCACGGCGCAATCCACCGTGAAAGATCTTACCTTTGGTTCCGGTACTGCTAGTATACTGCGTGCAAAGCTAGACATGGCCTCCCGGTTGATCCGATAATGGAGTTGCTATCATGGCATTCACAGCCTTGTCATGGATATGTTTGCATCATTGAAGCTTGCATCATGTTCGTGCATTTGAACGAACTCTCATACACAGGTATCGGATCACCCCGAGGCAGCAAAAACCTAAGCTAGAAGGACAGTACGAGTACAACAAGTGGACTACACCGACCAGTATAGTTGCTAGATCAGTACGCCCACCACTGACGGTGTGTTCTTATACAGATGCTAGATTAGGACGAGCCCCATACCAGACGTCAGACGGCCCCCTCAGCAGTAGTACACCGACTACGCACACTGTCACAGACCTCAAACCAACATATGACATCGGAAGAATCCTACTGGTACAATATCTTCTTCAGAAGTCCGCTCTCGAGTATGCGTAGCCTGCGAACTTGTTTCGAAAACTCCGGTATCCTCCGTAAGTCAGGCGACTGCAACCGTGGTCGCTGGGTTAGAGTCACTCCACTAGTGCAATGATTGCGTGGTATCTTGCAGCTTTTGACTTGAACAGGTGGGATCGCATTGAATTCCGGTCGTTATTGTAGACGGAGTCAGACCTAGTGAAGAGAAGTATCTCTTTTACCCTTAGCCTAAATTGACTTCAACACTGAAAGCGCCGTGCTCAGAAGAATTCAAAGCCAAAAATGAAGGGTCTCGATATGGAAGCGCCTGTGAACTTAGAGAATGATTCGACATCACCTATGAGGCAGGAAGGTGGGGACGGTGGTTAGGAAAGATTGGAGTGATACGATATTCATGATTATAGACTTTGGAAGTTGATACGCATTGAAATTTCGATCATGCCGCAAATCATGAGGTGGTCATACGTAATAGCAGTTCAGCATAAAGAGAGGACATACTTAAACATACTTGTCTCATATACAAGTAGGAAAAATGATATGAGTAGCAATTTGACATCTGAGTAAAATCCGAATGCAGCAGATCAAGTCGTATAGGCCCTAGCCTCTATGCTCTATCAAGGAACGCTATAGATTACTTGTACGCCTGATATCTTGACATGAAGATTTATTGACTTTCCAATAACCCTTTCCAGGGCATGACGATAGTTGCGCCATAATTTTCGCCGTTTCCAATATATCTGTTTGCGGCATCATACGCGCAGGACAAACACCCATTACTGACTTTTAAGTCTCTGCTGGAAATGACACCCAGAGCGTATATGGTAGCTATCTCGCTTTGGGACGCATCAATAAGTACTCTGTTCGTTGCTGCATTGAAATCGAACCGCCGATGGGACATGCCCTTGAAGGCTTGTCGATAGAGTTCATGGAGAGGAAGGAGTTGCCATCGTTCGTCAAGCGGCACGTCAACTTCTCTAATTTCTCTCCTCCTTCCTCTACACTCCCGAACACAACCATTTAAATTGGAGATCCTCTGCAGCACCATCAATATGTTAACTCCAGCAAGAACCACTCCATGGTTTCGGATCCGGAAAACGATTGTTCGGGGATCTGTTTCCCAACAAGGCTCGATATCAAGACGCAGTGATTTCGCGCATTCTGGGTCGTCAAAGGCAAATAATTTCCCGGTGTGAGCTTCGGAATCCAGCTTCACATCTATCTCGCTGTCTAGATATCTAGACGCTTCGATATAGCCAGCTTCTGTAACAGGAATGTTGAGGATCTGACCCCTTTGAAGATGGAAATAAGCTCTAGCGGTCGGCCGGATAGTCTGATCAACCAGAGTCGCCGAGATCGCTACCATACCGTTCGCTTGTGCTCCGAGGAGAGCAGGGTTGAATTCAAACTCATCCACCTGCCTTTGGACAAAGAGTCGTCGTGACTGAGGATGGACATCTTTTGGCGCGTTCGAGCCCAAGAACATTTCGAATATGAGCCTGGACCATGTCTCAAAGTCATTGCTGCTGCCGTTTGCTGCTTCACCAAATGTGCTGAACCAGTGCATAAGCAGCTTGTAGTCGTATACGACATCTGGCACAAATATAATTTCGGAATTAAGACCCAGCACGCGGCCGTTTTCAAAGCATGCCTGACTGCAAAAGCCATACATCGTTCCTAGAATTGCCATCGTGACGACATAGCAGTTTTCTGTAAGCGCTGGTAGGGGCACGGAGAAATCTTTTTCGGTGCCGAGAGTCTGCAACCGCTGCCGAAGCAACGATGGTTCCCATGATGGCTCGCAGGATGTGGGTACATGATCGCGCATAGCGGGTCCGCAGACTAAATGTAGATCTGGTGAGAATTCGCGCAGGATGGCTTGGTGCAGCTCTGGTAGTATATCTTTGCTAGGTGTTGGGCGTGATGCTTTAAATGCAGAGCCCCCCGCATACAGAGCACCAAATTGTCGTTGACCGTGACGAAAACTAGTATTCCATACGCCAACAAGGCTATCCATTGCCTTTTCTTCGTTGAGAATTCGAAAGCGCCTCAACGCTAGAGCAGGCGCGCCTCTGAGTGTGGTAGGCTGCGGGCGTGGCGTAGACCGTCCAACGTTGAGCACTTCGTTTAGCGCCATTGGATCGGTTCCATCTCTGGGGCAAAGTACCAGGATGACAGCAGAAAGGTTATCAAACTGCAAAGGAGCGTCCATAGTTTTGGCGTACTGCTCGCTGGTGTGAACGATAGGAGGGCCCGCATGGACATCAAAACCCATCTTTGCCATGACCGATGCGAGTAGCCAGACCCTCAAAGAGCGGGTAGGGTATCGTGCGTAACGTCGTCGATGCTCCGGGGTCAGAACCCACTCAAGCATTCCGGTGGCGTAAGGCAGCTCATCCAATCCCGCATTCAATCCCATATGTTCCCGTGACTCGCGTAAGCCGGTCACAAGGAACTCCCGAGTCCTTACATGCTCAAGCAGTTCGGACCGAATGCTGTTGCAATCCTCTTCTGTGGCTACAGACGCAACCCATTGTTTCAAGCCCGTATGAAGGGGGCCATCAAGCTGCACCTCCTGATCTTCCTGATCCAATTGAATCAACGTAGCAGGTACGAGCTTTTGTAGCATCACAACGATGGCGTCGGGCTCGAAAAAGCACAGAAGACCCGTCGTAAGTGCACGGAGACAGGCCATACCAGGGTCTTTGGGCACAGCTGTGGATGCCTTGGGAAGTCGAGCTTGGCGGACTTTTCCAAGCTCTACTGCCACTCCTTGAACCACACCATGGGTTTCTCGAAGGTCACGGTAGACCTGTATGTTGAAAGAGCTGGATGCGACCAGCTGTCCACCGCTGGCTGATAGCAACTGAGTCAAAGACTTTGATCGCTCTTGAGCTTTCCACCATCCGTATGCCCCAGTTGCAAGCTGGATAGCTGTGCTGAGAGAAGCGATTTCGAGGCCGACCTGCGACAGCGGCCCAGCATTCACGCTAAACGATAGCGACATGATGCAGCTGATGAAGATGAGAACAAATAGGTCCGTCGAGATTGAAGCCCGCAACCTCAGAATCAAGAATCTCCGACACGTTGAAGAGCCTAAAAATTTCAACGCAAAAAAGGATGTTGGCTGATATCGCAACCATTGCACAAGCGAGCCAATCGCGAGATGCATGGCGAGGACCCCGGCACCTGCATGCCGACAATCGCCTGACTTACACGACGAAACGCAAGAAAGCAATCCGAAGTTACTTCGAAGGTTCAATCTAACTGCTTGGCCTAGCTCGCCGTCGCGTTCCAAATGCGCCGCTGTCTTCCTTTCAATGAGTCATTGCTGCATTCCAATGCGGGCATGCGGGTCGTTAGGGTAGTAATCACGATGTATTCCCTCCATATATGTAACTGGACAGTTATAGCAAGGCAGAGCTGTAACGTACTATCAAGATACTTCAGCATCCAGCAAATTACGGACGCCACTGAACGTCAATCCAACCGACCCCGGTGCTTAACCCAAGCTCTGGAAGGCATCATTCCAACTATAACGATTCGTCCTGGGTCATGACGATGATGTCAAGCTCACAACGTATGTTGCGTATGCTCAAAAGCCAGGAACTTCAATTCGACGACAAGGCGGGAAGTTCGTGAGGGACACTACAGCGCACGTCAAAATATTACTCGTCGAAGCTCAATCAGTGTACACTTACTGGCCACATCGATAGCGGCTAGCTTTTCTGTAAGCGTAGAGTTGATGATAGTCTTCGGCCTCATACCACTCCCCGGCAGGAACAATTTGGGTGCAGATCTTGCTATTCCCCCAATGGTGGCCCCACTCCTTTTGCGCACGTGCTGTGACATCTTTCGCTACCTGCTCTTGCTCTTCGTTGTGGAAGAATATCGCGCTACGGTATTGCGTACCCTCATCAGGCCACTGCATGTTCGGCGTCGTCGGGTCATGCATTCGGTAGAAGAATTCAATCAGCTTTCGATAGCTGACTTGATTAGGATTGTAGATGACCTGCAAGGCTTCGGCATCTACATTGCGTCGCCAGGTCAGCAGGTTTCATCATGAACCAAATGCTCAGATGGGCGAAGCCACTCACGTCCAGTCTGTCCCCTACATACTTCTTGGTAGCCTGGATTCTTCATGCGTCCACCGGTGTAACCGACTTTCGCGTCGATGAGCCCTTTGTCCCGAAACTCTTCTCGAAATGCGTACTCCACTCCCCAGAAGCAGCCGGCGGCAACGGTGGCCTTTTGCGCGCCAGCAGGAATGATCTGCGCGGAGGTCTCAGGGTTGTAATGCATCGTACCCGAGTTGAACATGCGCGTAAACCGAGAGATGATGGAAGACATATACACGAAAAGGATCGCGTCGAGGGCGACCACAATGGAACTGAAAAGCTTCAAGAGTGAGACGCTTCGAATTATGTACAGATGTGGACAGCCCAGGCTGGTATTGCAACAAGTTGATGTCTTTGGTGGCAACGTTGGACAGAGGAGCAGGCACCCACCTGGTGGTATATATATCTATACCAACCCGATGATCTGAGATACTAACGGGTGTATTTGAGTTTACGATGTTATGGAAGGGTCGAGATCCGTGGCGTCATCAAGCGGCAGCACCATCGACGGCGGCACGCTACAGACCTCGGGAACTTTCGCGGGGTGGCGCTGCGCACAACCCCTTTGAGCACTCTGCACGTTGCGCGTCGAAGTCGGAGACTTCACCCAACCGGGCGTGACCGCAATTCTCTTCCAAGATTCGGTAGGATCGGACGATGCTACTGAACGTTTATCTGTCAATGGCGGTCTGAGTTCTAGCTGAGTCCTTCCGTCTCCGCAATTCTAAACACATACTTCACTGCGCTCGCTTTGCCATCCTTGAGGTTGTCGAGCCCTTTCTGGATACCGTTCAATCCACCTGGTATCACTTCTTGCGGATGACTGCGGAACCACCCTTCTTGCAAGCTCCGTGTCAGGTATCTAAAGAAAACATACCCAAAGTCCTTATCCTCCTTGTGGGCAGTCCCGACGTATGTCAAGCTCTGCTCGACGGTGTCCGGAATTGCCGAATAGTCCTTACCGAACAATACAAGAGAGATCTTCCCGTGCGGATCCAGCGCCTTGCAGATATTCTCGAAGCTGCCATGTTCGCTGATGGCATCGAACGCGTGGAAGAGCTTTTCGCCCTTGAGCGCCTCCCTGATTCCTGAGACAACCGCTTCATCGCCTTTGCGGTAGTCGATGATGGTGTCGCCCTTGCTGCGGTCGATCAGGCCCTCGACGAACTTTTCTCCGCGTCCAGCTACCGTGATGAGTGGGTGGATGTTCGAGCGTGCCGCAAACTGGAGAGCATAAGCTCCCACCGCTGACGCGGCGCCGTAGACGACAAGCGGAATCCGCTCCTTTGCGGGCGTCCAGGGCTGCGGCAGTCTGAGTCGAGCGTACAGACCCAGAGCAGCTGTCATGGCAGCCAGCGGAAGAGCTGCGGCTTCTGCACAGACTATCAGCTCTAGGTGAGCCCGGCGATATCACTGTATATGTATTACCTTCGAAAGTTGTCGTCTTGGGAAGATGAAAAGTGGCATGTTGCCAACTCAACGCATACTCTGCGTAACTGCCATGGGGCGTGTTCATCTCATGGAGGGCGCCAACACGGTCTCCGGGCTTAAACTCAGTGACATTCTCTCCAACCTCGTGGACGATGCCTGCAATGTCGTCGCCTTGATTTATCGCCGTATCTGAGATTGTCGGATACTTCCTACAGGATTGGTATCAGTGTGTGTGTGTGTGTGTGTGTGTGTGTGTGTGTGTGTCTATGACACCGAAGCAGACGTACCAATCTTTTGGATTTGATCCTGACACAACAACCTTGATCACGACTTGGTCGGGTGACGGCTTGGGAATATCTGAGTCGATAATCTCAACCCGCGGGCCATTGTGCACGATTGCTTCCTTCATCGTCTACGAGCTGGACAAACAGTCCGCTATTTTGCATTTGAAAGGCCAGTTTAGAGAAGAGCATAGGCGCATTGCACCTTCGTAACTCCATGCAATCGCCATCGGTCATCCGGCGCCACATGAGTAATTCGATTGCAGAGGCGGACACTATTTGTAATCACTCGTAATCACTGCGCGTCATGGAGCAATGCAAGTGTCCTTGGCGCTTGTGTCAAAGCAGACGGAATGAGAATATCGAGCATTCATCCCGTTGTTGTGTATCCGTATATGATGAAAGATTCGATCGCTGCCTCACCGGCACGTAGTTATTCAAAGGACGTGAATTTACGAAAATGCATGGTGCGATGCATGTGATAAACCCTGCTAGTCATCAATGTTTGTGGAATCCGACGATCTGATGTTCAGAAAATGTGTTCGTTGTTGGTGGAGGTGTCGAGCGCAAATGCTACGTCTTGCCCCCGAAGAGGAGAACTTTTATTCGGGCGGGCATTGCCTTTGGCCTTAGGCCATGAACAATTCTCAATCATCACTTCATCCTGAGAGCGCATGTGTTCGGAGCGACTGAACTCGAAGATAGGTAGGCACAAGAGAGAATAATGAAGGAGACAACTTTCATGTAAAATGAGACAGTTCTCTCTCCCGGGACTCGAGAGCAGTACAGCATCTTCGCTATGCTAGTTCGTACGCCAACGCCGCGGAGTAACAGACAATGGCAACACCTTGCGCCAACCTCAAAAACTGCCCAAGGTGTGGTCCCTAGGGACTGTGAACAACTCATCTCAACAGGCGAACCCGAGTTGGAGACAGCAGGTAGAAAACCTCGTGACAAGCAGAAGCAAACGAAGCCGTGAGGATAGTGGGAGCAGCAGTGTCACTTACCGCCAAATACTTTTGCTGTTTGGCATAAGGCTTCCCCGATTTGGCGGTCCGTTCCCAGAGCTGATGCTGCTGATTCTAACCGGCCCTGACCGCAGTCCCGACACCTCTCTGTGCCTCTCCTCTCCCATGGTCGTCCTCCGGGGTGGTACGCCCTTTATGATGGGCACCGTTCTTGGGCTCAGGACACTCATCCTGCCCTCGCCATCTCTCTCCGCCCGAACCATTCTGCGAGTGTGGCCTGCTGTGAACAACGAACTCTCACCGGGAGGGCTTCCGGAACTGGCAGCTGTTGGGCTTCGCCGTCGCTGGCGGGCTATGCCGGTGTAGGAACATCCGCCGTTGGATAGAGACGCGCGCTTGATGGCAGACCGGATCTTCTTCGCGTCGCTTGCACCCATCGTCCAGCGACCGTCCTCGTCTGAAGAGGACGAGTTCGCTGCGCTGTCGTTCGGCGTCACATCGGACGAAGCGTTTTCAACCCTTCGTAGGGGCGAGCGGAAGGGTGCTTTGTTGGCCTCGATCTCTTGAAGTGGCGACTGTTCAGAGTCGGACGAGAACCGCGTCATCACCGGAGGCGCGGGAAAACCGTCACCTCGCTTCGATAGAAATCCCGTCTGAAAACGGTTCGATCTCGGCTGAATCTCAATCGATGTCTCTGGTGGTGGAGGAATGGGCGAAGAGCCGCTCGGATCCATCTCGAGAGCACTCGTGGCCGGCTTGCTGACGGCTTCATCTGCGGAGGACTGGGTTGGAGTGGAGTCGATCTTTCGCGGTGTCGCTTCAAACTCGGCCAACTTGCCTTCCTCGACATCGTCTCGCCAGCGCACGCCTCGTTTCAAGCCATTCGCGGGAGATTTCTTCTTTGGCGTGAATGCTACTCCCTTCTTTGCACCGCCAAATCGTCTGCGCCGCGGAGACGCTCTAGCGGGAGAAGAGCTCAAATGCGGCATGTCCAGTAGTATGGGTTTGATCTTGGCAGGAGACGGTCCGATGAGAGTTGCAGCTTTCCTCCTCTTTGGCGTTCCGGTACGACTCGGCGGAAACGCTTCGACAAGGGGGAGTCCTCCATTCGGCTGGATCACCTGCGAAGCAGCATCTGAGCAAGCTGACATCATCTTGCCTAAGACATTCTTCGCTGCTTGCACAGCTTCCTGCTCGTCCATGGCAAGAATCTGGTTGATGATGGCGATCGTCTCGAAATGAGCATGCAACAGAACCTGGACCGTTGCTGCTTCTCCGCCCTTCTCCTGCTCCAGCAGGTGAGCGTAAGCTTCTCTATCGGCAGACGACTTCAGCGACTCTGCTTCGCGGATCAGGGTCGCGATTTCGCTGCCTTCACCCACTCCATCAGCGTCCTTCAGCTGTCTGATACCGGTTTGCAGAGCAGTATCAATTGCACGTTCCCAGTTGCTCCTCGTCAACTTCTGATGGTAGTGGTGCCGGCTGTTTTCTAGTTCCGCTTGAATTCCATGTGCAGTCTTGCGCATTGACACAAGACCCTTCGGCGGTTCCTCGTCCTCTCTCGTCTCGCAGACCATGTCAAAAGCTGCTATCCAGGCTGAGATCATTCCTATGCGGCGTTCGATCTGGCGCAACTTCCTCATGTTGTTGGTCCTTTCCTGGCGCTCCGGACCGGAGTGGTCATACGCACTGCGGATGCGCGCGACGCCTTCCTTGACAGTTGCCTCTTTCTTCTCGTTGAGTTTCTTGAACTTGGCAAAGGCCACTCCTTCGTAGTCCTTCTGCTGTTGCTTGAGCTCATTGATCAATGTCATCTGCTCATCAATCTTCTTCAAGAAGTCCTTCACGTGCCTGTTCACGTTGTATACGTTGCGCGTGACCTTCGTCTGGATGTTCTTCGCGCGGTTGGCGTAGCGGAGGGTGTTCTGGGTTTCGTCGAAATGCACGCTTGATGGACTGACGCAGACTATCATCACCGTCTTGCAGTTTCCGCCCAACGAGAACTTGAGAAGCCGGGTGAGCTTGGAGTTTCGGTAGGGAACGTGGTTACGTTTGCGTGGGTCGCAGAGCGCGTTGATGCAGCTCCCTAGGGCTAGCAGCGATTTATTGATGTTGGCTCCCTCAATCAGCCGCTCTCCTCGGTTCTTAGTCGCGCTAGCTCGCTCGCTGCCCGCAAGGTCGATAATGCTCAGAGTTGCCATGGTGTGCGGCTCGTTTACATCCGCGTTGCGGTCTTTTTGCAAAACGTTAATCTGGAGTACAGCATGCGAGCGAGAAGAAGTGGCGTTGGCCTCTGTCGGCGACATTGTGCGGAATTCGTTCCCTCTTACGATCATGTCCATGACCTCTTGTACCTGGCCATTATCAGTATATGCTTGGAGTTTCTGCCAACTGCGCTGCTCCTACATTTTGAGGATGGTGGCTGGAGAGCCCTGCAACAGAAACGGCTTGATTCGCATCTTCCCGCAGCATAAGACTTTGCTTGCTCCCGCCCGGAACCAGGAGGTCCCTTATCGTCTCGTTGTATATTTCCAGGTATGATAGAGATATTTCGGTAACCTTGTCCTCGTGAAGCTCGTTTATCCTCTCGAAGAGTTCTTGCATAGTCATAAAGATTATGCCCGGCTGCTGAGCCGTACCACTAACCTCAATCAGCATCCCATAGCCAGCGCTTCGAATCGTGTACCTACGTGATGGTGTGCGTCTTACCGCAACCAGTGGCGCCATACGCGAACACAGTGGCATTGTATCCGTCCAGAACGCTGTCCAGCAAGCCCTTTGTAGTCGCTTCATAGACATCCGCCTGCGTCGTGTTCTCGTCGAACACGCGGTCGAAAGCGAACGTCTGATCCTTCACTCGCTTCCCTTGGGGCACGACAGACCTCGAAAAGCGCTGGACTGGATTGTCCTCTGGCGGATCGAACACCCTGTTTTTCGCACCCGACTATCAGCGAGTGATCGTTGTGGAATTGCAATCTCGGAGCCCGCGTACAAACACTTGTCATCGACCACTTTGATCACCGACCGGATTCCTTTCTGCAAAAGTTTTGGTGTCGGCACTGCGGCAAGAGAGCCGTCGCCTAGGAAGAGAGGTCCGTCGTCACATCGAGTCAGCTGCGCTGCTTCTCGGATCGTGAAGGGGCGGACGCGGACGGCAACTGATATTGAGGACGCGCCGTCTGACGACGCCATGGCGGAGTGTCCACGGCCAGGATGTTGTGGAGAAATAGGGTATTTGAGGATTCTCAAGATTCGCGTCTAGGACTTGTTATTGAGCGGAGAGTCTGTTGCAATGCAGTCACAATACAGTGCGGCTCTAACTGGGCTTGCAGTTGTTCAGCTTTCAGGTACGGTCTCCGAGCCATCAAAGTAAACTACCGTATCGGGTTAGAAATAAACACCGGACAATCCATGTTCCTTTCAAGCTACGTCCACACGTCCGTGCTTTATCTTGACTGCAACCGTTGCCGATGACGTCCCGATACTCTTTTTTCTTTGGCAGATGGCCTTGCTGCCTTCGATACATTTACAAACTTGGAAAAATCCGCCTTCAGCATTCAAGTCTTCCTGCCGCAGATACGCATGCACCGATCAATTCTCCTAGAATTCTCCTAGACTACAATACTATGACCGTCGCAACACGTTTTCCTGTCCGCAGTCAAGTATGCCCCCCAATTCCCGAGATACTCCACCCAGTATGCATTGAAGAGCAGTTTTCCGTACCAGACGCCTGTCAGATGAGCAAATCAAGAGTACAGTTTCTTGTCGTAAGAATGTAGCCCGTGGACACTACCCTCAGCCTGAGCACTGACGGTCCGGAACTCGAATCGTACGCTCTCTTCCCGCACGCCTTGTCTGAGCTCCGTCAAGCTCTTGACACCAATGTCTTGCAAAGAGTGCTGCACTCCTGCCATCAGATACGGCACGAATTTCGTGATAGACCCTCGATCCAGAACGGAGCCAGAAACGCCTTGCGCGACCAGCAGACGGTCGCCTTCCGAGAAGTATCTGGCAGTTCCGGCGTTGCCCGTTTTTGGATCCTTGCCGGCGATACCAGCTTTCTTGTCTTCCATGGCATCGATGCTGCCCATTCCTCGATACGCTTTCACCAGCTGGCCTTCCCTGCTCACAAAGTATTGACCAGGAGACTCGGTAGTGCCAGCGAGCAAGCCGCCCATCATGACCGTTGTCGCTCCCAGGGCCAGTCCCTTTACGATGTGGCCGACGTTCTGGATGCCGCCGTCCGCAATGCAGGGAACACCGAACCGCGCAGCGAAGGATGAGACGTTGAAGACAGCTGCAGCCTGGGGTCGACCCACCGCCATCACTTCCTGAGTTATACACGCGCTTCCACTGCCCATGCCGATCCGTAAGCCGTCGACGCCTGCATGTATCAACCCAGCGGCTTGCTCTCTCGTGACCACATTGCCCCCGATCACGTCCAGACCAGGGTATGTAGCTTTGATATATTTTATCATTTCGATCTGATAGATGCTGTTCCCCTGGCTGCTGTCGAGCACTACGACATCGAGACCTGCTTCTACGAGTTTCTGTAGTCGAGCCTTGTCATCAGGGCGCGTTCCGATTGCGGCAGCTGCAATCAGCTGCTTGGAGTCGGGTAGTTTGGAAGCAAGCGGGTAATGAAGGTTTTTCATGAGATCAGAGCGGGAGAGTAGAGAAATCAGATTCCCATTTTCATCAACGATAGGGAGTTTGCCCTTCTTTGATTTACTAAGAATCGAATTCGCCTCTAGCAGAGTGATACCTGTCCGCGCCATGACTAGATCGGTCGACATGACCGCTGTCACGGGGTCATCCAATTCCGAGTGGAACTGGATGTCTCGAGGAGTGATGATTCCGATTAGCTTAGACCGAAGCTTTCCGTTCTCTGTAGAATGCGTCTGGTGTCAGCGAGGGTCTCAGAGCCTATGTTATGTTGCAGATGTATAAGGGGCTGCTGGTTTTTCAGATGTCACATTGGGTGTGTCCTCATAACGATGTGTCATCGTTGCGGATGAACGAAAGTTAAAAATTGGGATTCATCATAGTAAGCGCGAAGAGGAAGTAGAGGGATGGAAAGCACTGAGCAGCAAGCCAGAGCCCACCTTACCGGTCACTGGAAAGCCACCGAACCCCCATTTTTCTTTCAGCTGCTTTGCCTCTCCTACTGTCGTTTTCGGTGATATGACAATGGGATCAAGAATGAAGCCGTTCTCGAATCGTTTGACCTTGCGGACCATTTCCGCTTGTTCCTCAATAGAACAGTTGTGATGCAGTACTCCCAAGCCACCAAGTAATGCCATGTGAATAGCCATTGAGTGCTCAGTTACGGTGTCCATAGGAGAAGAAACGAAGGGCGTCTTTAGTGATATTCGCCTTGTTATAGGCGTCTCTAAGTTTACAGCCGCTGCAGGAAACCCTGTGTAATCATGTTAGTAAGCAACAAGACAGATGCGTGCATGCACACTACCAATGTAACCGGGTAGAATGAGAAAGTCATTGTATGTCAGCCCGCCGTTGCGTTGTGAGTCAAGGAGTGTGTTAATGCCTATGCCATCTCGCTCTTTGTATTCGTTCTTAAGCACATCAAGAGCGGTCGACGAGTCCAGGATGTCAGTGGAGTGCAGAATTGTCGTATCCGCAGAGCGGACGCCATTTGCGGATGGCATGTTGTATTCTTGCCCTGATCAGAATCGCCAGACCCTTTGAGTACTGTATGTCGACCAGAGCTGATCTTTGACTTCGAGAACTGGCATTGAACAATGAATAAAATTTGTGAGCGAAGGGCTAGGCGCGGGCTATCGATGGCCCGGTCGGCTAGCGCACGGGCGCTCTGTGGGCCCTAGTAACAGTTCCCTGGATTGTT
>QQTW01002439.1_pt1 | contig 13487 bp, 7 predicted proteins | sample 1904831 | NCBI WGS metagenome assembly QQTW01 (sample SAMN09435610, study PRJNA476489) | Subsurface metagenome, whole genome shotgun sequencing project. | reverse complement strand
GTGGAAAAATGACACCCTAAACTCAACATGACGTTGACGAGCAAAGCGGAGCAGTACTGCGTTGAACGGCCTAAAGAGAAATCGCGCAAGAAGAGCTTTTTCGACAGAGTAGTAAAGTAGGCATAATGCCAGCAGAAATACATGTTGATCAGATGCGAGATCAAGTCTTTGTCCGTAGTGACCGACGTCCAAGATAGGATGGCCTCTTCACTGGATGTTTCCAGATCCGTCCGAGCACCTGGATAAGCGGTTGCGTTCTCTTCGGAATCAGTCGGCAGCCAGATCAGATTCGAAGTTCCGCCTATAAACTTGACCGAACCCTCGACGCGCAGGTCACCCATCTTCCCAGAGAGCTCGGTCTCGAATTGGTGTACTTCCGGGACCATGTTGAAGCCATAAATGGGTGAGTCCGGTGACAGATCCTGCTCGAGTGCGCCATTTGACTTTGCGACAATGGATTCGGCCAGGTCCTCTAGGTTTTCACAGGTTCTTATCTGCCTCACCAGTTCTGGCACGTCCTCCTCATCGAAATTGAGAATGGCGTGTATGAGAGTTTGTAAGGTGGAGTTCCTCGTCTTGAGACTGTCGATGTCCTTCTTGTATACACCTTTCCTCCGATGATCGGTGTGCGGGGCATATTCGCATTCAGTGAGATAGACTGAGGCGCAGGCGGCGCATTTAGGCAGTTGTCCGTCACATTTGGATTTGCGTTTTCGACAGGCGATACAGGCCGTGCTCACACATCGTCTCTTTGCCGTTGCATTGGCTTCTTTGTCGCGGGTTCTCGGCTTGCCTTTGGGGGTGGATGTGGAGGAGAATTGGTGCAGTCGAGTGGAAGTATCGGTGGGATTGGCAGGCAGATTTTTCTCTCTTTTCAGGTCTGATTCCATCTGCTGGAACCACGAGTCCGACACCTCTGCATTCGCATGGACCCTGGGAGAAATGTAACACTGGAAGTGGAGTAGTCGTGGTAATTGTATAGCTGTAGATAACCAGTTTGGGGTGTGATCAGCCTACATCGGTGGGCAGCCAGGCGGCGGCGGGGCAGGGGCATTGTGGCAGGGGATCAGCAGCGGGAGGGCAAGTCGTGAAACCGTGGGGGGGTTATTAAAGAGAGCTCCAATTAATTTTAATTTTACGCACACGACTACAGCGAGCTGTTTAAGTAGTATGAGCAGAACAATCTCCACACGACGGGGATATCGAAGCTGGCAGATATTGTTCGTATGTGATCTTAGTCTGGACGATTATCTAATGTCAACTGTTATGAATAGCAATTCAAAATTTCCAGGATTTCCAGGTAATACTTATGTAGATTCCGTTACAGCCAAGGCGGTTATCGAAGGACGATAAAAACGCTTTAGTACAAGTTAGGAGCGTCACGTGATGACCATCTTATCTACCAACTCTGGAAGATAACAGCTAAGAGCACCAGAAATTTAGTTGAACTAGATTCTTTGTTGTATCTAATACGAAATGCACAGGATGAGCCCTTCTACAGGCTGTCCTCGTATTATACAACACGGAGAAGCTGACACGGGTCACCGCTAGGGTAGCGCCAGTACATTGAGCATATACGTAGTAGGCAATATTGGGCTCATTGGGCGTATTGGGCTAGATCTCGTGGCTGCAATAAATGTCTTCTGCCCAGTGATGAGAGCCTTTGGGATACTCGGTGCCGCCAACAAATATTTTCCAGCGTGACAGATCCTTCCTAGTATAGCATAGTATATAAGGATGCAGAGCTCAAATTAAAGAAGCCAGAAAAACTTGAAGCAGTCAAGGCGACACTAGTAGCTGAGAGGCTGGCCAATTCTTTTAGCTTCGACTAAAAGAGCAATTGAGGAACTACTTAAGAGCAGGGAAGGTGTGTGCAGCAGGATGATCTTCGGGACGGAATTGCTCCCTAAAATGGACTTGCTCCCGTCAGCGGCTGAAAAAGGGGGTTAGTTTACGTAGTATGTTCTTTCCAAGCAGACCCACAATATCCCTAAGCCATAACAAAAGAATTCCACTGAAGCCAGCCTAAAAGTGCTGCCGCAAATCTATGCCGATGCTAAGCTGGTTCTTGGAGTGTCAGCAGTCGCATTGCCACTCTATGTCGCCCCAAACTAAGCGGATGCCCTAGGATCATGTTAAGCTTCTAACTTAAAACTCAATTGCAGCCAAATTAGTGCTTCTAGTCTGAAGAGGGTAGTCGCGGTACTTCAGTTGTAACTAGTAGTTACTACGTAGTTACTACGTACTGGTACTTCTATGACATAGCTCACACTCTCTGCATGGCCGAAGAAGACCACTAACAAGATGAAAGGAGTTCGTCTGCTCAACTACGTGGAAGGATGCAGTGGATTTGGGCTTTTCAAATTGTGAGATCAGCCGAACGAACAACAGGGACTGGTCATACGGGCACTTCAGTGTGATCCTACCACCCACATGGCACCCTTGATGTCACATGCTGCTGGCCCGTATTCTCCAAGGCCCTATAGTATGGCTGTTGTCGCCCCCATCACCTGCTTCATTCAGGTACCTCGTCTTACCTCCTCTTCTGCCTAGCACCCATGGCCCCCCCATGGCTGACCTCTCACAGCCTGAACAGCTCATACTCCCGTATGTAGCATGTACCATAGTTAGTACTATGGTAGTACATTGCAGCCAGTATCCCGGACGCGCCTGATCCGCAACTAGCCATGCTGACTGTTCCCGGTTTTTACTGATTACTACGTACCATTCACTACTACGTAGTAGGTTACCCTTCAATTGTCGCAGTATTCCTGCTTGTGTCTCCCAGATTGGACTCATTTTGGGGTCCAGTTGGGATCTCCGTGTTCAATTTTGTCCACTACTCTATGAGGAGTTTTTCTACACCAATCAAACTTCAAACATGTCATCTCCACGCGTGGCGATTGCTATGGAGACTCAGATTTGGTCAAATCACGAGTCCAAATAGACCTCGGACTATACCTCAATGCAGTTAAGAAGTCAGGCGATTGGCACCGATATCCCGGTCACTTTCTCCACAAATTTGCTGCCACTAAGTTAACTTACCGTGAAATGGCTGGGTTACCCCAGTTTCCGCCATTCACAGCATTTTTAAGCTCCACACGAACAACGCCCATTGCTGGGCCAGCCTCCAATTCGTCGGTCTTGAACCCAAACGTCAACTTTCCGGTCTCATCTCCACGGTGTAACATCGTGCATGCCTCTTGCCGACGCAGAGTCCACACCCCCCAGGAAATCTACTTAATGCTCTTGTTCGCGCCCCCCAAGCGAATGTTGGTTCTTCATCCCAATCTGCCCTTCTTTTCGCTATACCCTTCCTTCAGCCGTCACGCTCTGTGAGTTCAAGCAATCATGGCTTCCGAAAAATTGAGGGCCCTCTCAGCCACGGCCGATACCTCACGTATCGAGTCGCCGGTGACCACAAAGGCCTACTTCATGTGCGCATTCGCGGCATTTGGTGGCATCTTTTTTGGGTATGATTCGGGTTATATCAATGGTGTACTGGGCATGAAATATTTCATCACCCTCCACACGGGCCTCCCTGCCACTCTCCTCGATAACCCAGATACCGCCGCCCAATTCACTCTGTCTGCCTCCAACAAGTCCTTGATTGTCTCGATTCTCTCAGCTGGTACCTTCTTTGGCGCCATCATAGCTGGCGACGTTGCCGATTTCACCGGTAGAAGGACGACCATCATTATCGGCTGCGCCGTTTTCATCGTTGGCGCCATTCTGCAGACAGCCTCTGCCGACGGTCTTGGCTTGATCGTGGCGGGCCGCCTAATTGCCGGATTCGGTGTGGGTTTCGTCTCTGCCATCATTATTCTCTACATGTCCGAGATTTCTCCGAAGAAAGTCCGAGGGGCCATTGTGTCTGGCTACCAGTTCTGCATCACTGTTGGTATTCTGCTTGCGTCATGCGTTTGCTATGCAACCGAGAACCGCAATGACACCGGCTCATACCGCATCCCAATCGCGATCCAGATGCTTTGGGCTATCATTCTTGGTACGTTGTTTCTGTGTCAGAGTTCTGATCGAGCTGCTAATGGATTTCAGCCATCGGCCTGTTCCTCCTCCCGGAGTCTCCCCGCTACTTCGTCAAACGCGGCAACATCCCTCGTGCTACCGACGTCCTAGCCCGCCTCCGTGGACAACCACGCGACTCAGAATACATTCAACAAGAACTGGCTGAAATCATTGCCAATCATGAATACGAGCTCAAGGTCACTCCCCAGGGCAGCTACATCGCCAGCTGGGCCAATTGCTTCAAGGGATCCCTCTGGCACGGGCACAGCAACTTGCGTCGCACAATCTTGGGTACCTCCATGCAGATGATGCAGCAATGGACCGGTGTAAACTTTATCTTCTACTTTGGCACGACCTTTTTCCAGGATCTCGGCACCATCGACAATCCCTTCTTGATCAGTCTCATCACCACCCTTGTCAACGTTTGCTCAACTCCCATCTCCTTCTGGACCATTGAGAGATTTGGCCGTCGCCCTCTTCTTGTCTGGGGTGCTCTTGGTATGGTGATTTGCCAGTTCATTGTCGCCATTGCTGGTACAGTGGATGGTGACAACCCTGCTACCGTCAGGGCCGGAATTGCATTCATCTGCTTCTTCATCTTCTTCTTCGCCTCCACCTGGGGCCCAGGTGCATGGGTGGTTATTGGTGAGATCTTCCCTCTGCCCATCCGCTCCCGTGGCGTTGCTCTCTCTACCGCCTCCAATTGGCTCTGGAATTGCATTATTACCGTCATCACCCCGTACATGGTTGGTACCGACAGAGGCAACTTGGGCCCCAGGGTCTTCTTTGTCTGGGGAAGCCTTTGCACCTGCGCGTTTATCTACGCATATTTCCTCATCCCAGAGACCAAGGGTTTGTCGCTTGAGCAGGTCGACCGCATGCTTGAGGAGACTACTCCACGTACCTCAGCCAGATGGAAGCCACGTACCACTTTCGCTGCTGATATGGGGCTGACTGCCGAGGGTACACTTGCTCCGGAGATCGTTGATGATATCGAGCGCAAGGGTTCTGCCGTTTAAGCGTATTGTCAGCTTCTAAGCTATAATAGTTGTCTCTTTGAAGCAAGATCGGAGTGCAAGAGTTGTTGCAGCCTGTTCTATGGGGAAGACCGCTTGCTCCCCTTGATGGGGTAGGGGACGATCACCCAAACGAGACAAGTTTTTCCTGTTTCAAGCTATCTAGGTACCATCTTGTCTGCTTTAATTTCTTCTGTAACAAGAGCAATCATGTACATCCTCGAATTAATTTATCCACCCTAAATTATTTTTTCCTCTTCCCTTGCAGTTTGATTCATCCAATTTCCTTCGTCATTCGCCGCTCCTGATCCTCATCATCAGCACCCAGCGATAGAGGAAAACGTTGAAGCCATGATGCACAGCACTGGCACACCGCGCGCACCAACCAGCAAGATCCAGAGGAGATTATTCTCAGCGGTTTCAATGGGCCGTCTAGTGCCTTCTTCCTTGGGAAGCAACACCCCTCCTGCTCTCATGATATCCAGCTTCCTCTTCCCGTCCACACTTGTCGAAATTGAAGTGTGACCCCTATTGCTACTACGGTCTACTACTATTACTACAGTACTATTATTAAAACAAGAGATCTCGATACGTATACCCGATCATCGGATTCCATAAAACCTTCAAGAACGCAAAAAGAACTCGAGATTTCCACACCCCGCTATTCTGAACGGACAAGGTGGAAAGGTACATGCATAAAGTGTGAGATGGAGAAAGTGTGATATCTAATAGAATTGTAGAAATTCATGGGGAGACCAAAACGAGAACGGAAAAAAAAGAGAAGTAAGTTAGAGACAACCGAGAAGGTTTTTGGTTTTTGGATAACTGAGATGAATTATCCCAACCCTCCCTCCCCCCTTTCTATCTAACTAGCCCCCGTAAAGCTACGTACTGCGTTCCAGTTCCAGTCTCTTTTCTACCGTCGCACACCACTCCTTGGGAGGGCCCCGGCAGGGGGGAGACAAGTCATCATCATGATGGAGCTGCTGGATGTGTGGAACTAACTACCTTCTGAGTCTTCAGATAAATGGTAATTCGGTCCGTATCAGTGGGCAAGAAAGCCGTTTTCGAGATCGGGGGTGGTTGAAAGAGAATGCTACGTTGGATGGGGCCCGGAACAGGCGAAACAGGGTTGATTCGTGGGAAGAATGGAAATCCAGGGGCAGAGAACGGGGGATAACTGGTGATAGTTTGGTATCAAGGTTGATTTCAAGAGTATTACTAGTAGTAGTAGGCCCATTCCTATCAATTGGCTTGGATATCTATGTCTCTGTGTGTTCTCCCGCACCTCCCATCGAGCAGTACAGCAATTGCACCCTGCCGTCCCCGTAATGGGCACTGCCCTCCACTAGATAACTTATTCACCCCTGACTCCCCTAACCCACATCTCCGCCCTCTTCTTCACCGCCTCCACACTCCTCTCATCCCCCTCCTTTTCCTCAAACTCCAACCACTTCTTAAAGAAGAACTTAGCCTGCTTATTCTTAATCCTCATTTTCTTCACCGCAGCATCGCCATCAAAGATCCTCTCAAATAACCTCCTCACCTGCCCCTTGTGGTCATCTCCTCCATACCTCATCTCCAAATCCAACAGTACATTCCAAAGATCCACCCGCTTCGGAAAACTATCCAATAACCCTTCAAAGATGGTTCGGCCCCGCTCTGCCAGTCCCTTAGAGGATCGAAACTCCAACGCCGCAAACTTCGCTGTGATATCTACATGCGCCGTTGGCGGCAGAGTCTGGAGTGCTCGACTCAACAACGCACGCCCCCTCTCCGGCTCCCCGAGCGTGTCGAACAGGAAAGTGGCATAATTGATCCACAGCTTCGGATCTGCAGACCCGAATTTCTTGAGCATGACATGGAAAAGCTGATCCGATTTGTCTTGTTTGCCGGATTGGATGTAGATGCTTGTGAGGCGTTCGTGTATCTCCTGGGGATCGTTGACCTGGCAGGCAGATTTGAAGGTCGTATCAATGGTTTCGTCGTCGCCGTAGGCGTTTTCAAGATTGAGCATCGCGATCCAGATGTTGAGTTTTTCGGACTCGGATTGTCCGCCGAGGGGGCTGATGGATTTGAGGGCGCGTTGAGCGATGCGACGGGCGGTATCGATCTCGCCTAGCTCGAGGTGGAAGGCCATGTATTGCAGCCAGAGGAGAGAGGAGTCGGGTTCAGAGAGCAGGAGCCGTTCGTAATCGTCTGTGGATTGCGGGCCGTGGGTGTCTAGGTCACCGGTTAGATCGGCTTGGATGGTGGGCTTGCGTTTCTTTTTGTGCTTGGGAAGGGATTGCTCGGTGTCTGAGGATGGCGTAGAGTTATTTTTGATATTGGGCTGAGCTGATAGGCCTTGCCAGTCGAAACCACCGATTTGGAGACCCGCTACTAGACTGGGCTTGGTGGTTGCTTCGGTTTCAGACTCGCTGTCATCTTCGCTTGCAGACGAATCTATGTCCCCATTTTTCTGGATGTTCAGAAGTTCTTCATCGTCATCCGACATTTCGTCATCAAGCCTAGCTCCTTCATTCTCGTCGATGGAGCTATCGCTGTCGCTGCTTTCATCCTCCCTTGTCGAATCATTCCCAGCCTCAGTTGTTCGATCGCAGATATTTCCGCCCTCATTGCTGGGAAGTTGACCCTCCTCTTCGTTAGTGAAATATCGTGCTTTCAATCCCAAGCTGATTCTTCGGGTTTCAGGGTCAAGTTTCAACACTTTAGCCTTGACCACATCGCCCTCGCTGAATAGTTTTCGCGCGTCATCTACACGCTGTTCGGCTATCTCGCTTCGATGACAGAGTCCACGCACATTAGCAGAATTGTCAATGACAATGAACACTCCGAAGTCTTCCACTTTAGCAACCTTCCCTGTCACAATCTGTCCTACTTTCAGGTCGTTGAAAGTCGTTGGTGCAACGTAATCCGATTTCATCATCGATTCTTTCAGGCTCATCTGAACTTGTCCAGTCTCGACATCAAGAGAAATGATCCTACCCCTGACAAGCTGATCTCGCTGGAACTCATCTTTCCATTCTTTGATATACGAGTCTGAGAGATTCGAGACTCGTACAAAAGCAGTAACCCCGTGACCTAGCGTAATGAACAGACCTGTGTCAGCAACGTTGCAGACGAAACCCCTGACCACGTCATTGATATGCAATTGATGTGGTGAGGTGATCTCTTGATCTTCAACGGGGAGTGAGGAGCTCAGAACTTTCGAAGGTCGTAATGAAAGGAGAACCTTCTTATTTGGTATATCAACCTCCACCACGCACACACGGACAATCTCATTCTTCTGGAAGGCCATTGGGTTTGCTTTTGCATAGTCATCTGACAAATCAATAAGATTAACCGCGCCTACGGTATTGTCGCTCAATTGGACAAGGACTTGTCGTTCCGACGTCTTCGTGACACGGCCAGGCAGAATCATGCCCCTCGAAATCTCTTTCAGATTTATTTGGTTGGCAGCGCCACTAGCTTTAGCAGTCAAATCGAGATGATTTTTCTCAACATCCACAGAGATGACTTGAGCCTTCAAAGCGGAGCCAACCGGGAAGTTCTCTTCCAGATCTGCCACAAGAGATAAATCGTCCGACACATCAATGGCACGAATCCTACCTCGCACATTTGGTGAGATGTTGACCCACAAACAATTCTCAGTAATGTTGTTGACAAAAGCTATCCAGGAAGAACCTACTTGAACCTTGTCGAGCGTTAGTATATCCGGATCACTGCTATTGACATAGCTTGGCTTAGCCGAGAGCTCGAAAAGGGGCTTTTTCCCTGCGCGGTGGCTGATGGGAAGGAATCGATGATTACGGGCATCATGCGCTCCTAGTATCCGAACAGGCAGCACCTGTTTTGGCGAAAACACTCTCAAAGGTTTTTTCCTGTCTTTGATATTCTCCCACTTGTCGAACATTTCGGACACGTCAATTCTACCCGGCACATCCTTCGCCAGCTCAACATTGACTTGAGTATCCTTCACAGATGTGATTCGCGCCTTTGTCACTGTGCCGACCTTGAAGTCTTCGTAAGAACTCGTGACGCCATCAACAACATCATCCAATGCATGATTCTGTTCTCTTGTTCCATTTACTCTCATATCTTTACCAGATTCGGCCTTGAGACTGAGCCAGAATCGTGGGTGAGCGCCTCTATAGTCGATAGAAGAAATTATCGATGTGATAGTCTGCAACCGTGTAAGACCAAAATCCGGAAGCTGAAGTGACTCGGTTGGTATTTGACTTTTGGGCAAAAATCCTGTCAACCCTGCTGCGAAAGAGACAAACACAGCATCGGGAGTAATGTTTGAAACAAAGCCTGTCACCTTCTTGCCTTCTCGGAGATCTTGGAATCCGTGAAGGAGACTGCCGTCCTTAGACGCTTTCAACAAGCTGGCTCGGTTAGATAATCTGACGAGTCGACGCTTAACCTGTACTTCTAAAACAAGTAGCTCAGAGAGCTGCTGACCGACTCTTGTCTTATTCAAAGCCGCTTGCCGCCTCTTTAGCAATCCATCAGATATATGGTCGAGTTCTAATCGCGCAATGATATCTGTATCTGAGAGACGTAGCAGTAAATCATCTTCTGACTTCTCGAAAATTGTGCCTTTTACGATATTGCCAGCGCTTAATGCATGTAAATCTTGATGCTGTGTGGCTGAAGGGTCTCTGCAAGAAACCGTCAACTTCGATTGCGCAGGATCGACATGCAAGCAATTCACGGTAAGCACCTGTCCTGTGCGGAACTGCTGCGTAGCGTCTTTGATATATGCCTCGCTCATTTCTGCTACAGGAAGGAACCCTTTTACGGAGCCGCAGAATTGTACAACGGCACCGTTTGACAGCACTTTGATCAACGTTCCCACTGAGGATGCTCCATCAATGATCTGGCTGTACTCTGTCCAAGGTTTCAGCTCGGTGTTCACGAGAGACTTCTTCATTGTCAAGCGCACTTGTCTTCTGACAACGTCCGTGGATAGAACTCGAGCTGAGACGGTGGTACCTTCACGAAACTTCTTCTCCGGGTTCTGTAATTGCGAGTCGGATACATGAATCCTTGGGACCAAACCAGTGACACCTTCAGCCAGGTGTAGTATCAGCCCTTTCAAACCATTTTCGTCGTGAAGGAGCTTCTCTACCCTCCCTTTGACCACTTCACCCACACTAACGTCTTCGACTCGGAGGAAGGGCTGCTGGAGCACGGTCGCTTGCAAAGAAAGGATAAAAAGATTGTCCACTGCATTATGTTCCAAGACGCGCGCCTTATGTTTCGTTCCAATCTTAAATGGTCCGCTGTCGGCGGAAAGAGCATCAAGCTTTGAGTCACTCAATCTAGATATATGAGCAAATCCATCTAATGATTCAGCTCCTAGTGTGAAATACACGCCGAGCCCAGGTTCAACTCTGACAACCTTCGCATCGTTTACGATAGATGACACGTGCAAAGCGTGCTTCAGAGGATTTTGCTGGTCAGTGTGAGAGATATTTGTATTTGCCTGTATAACATGATCGAGGACCGAAAAGCCCAGCTTCTTCAAATCGGACGCTGGGAATGTGTATACCAGGCGACCTACAATCTTCATCCCAGGTTTGTAAATCTTTTCAAGCGAGAAGCTGGCTGATCTTGCACCGGATTGGACAACATCGGAAGTTACGTCTAAAAGACCCATAACTTTACCAGCAAGACCCGCGGCGGTGACATCGGAGAGTAGGATCTCTACCAAAGTACCTGGCAAGAATGAATTGATACTAGGCGCTGTGCCAAGGGCGTGCGAAGTAGTTTTCTTCCCAGAGTTGTGTAGTTGAGTAGACAGTCTGACGATGCGTCCACCTGCTGCGAGACTCTTTACAAGACAGAGAAGAACCATGCCAGGTTTTATTTTCAACCCATGATCCAACTCTTGACTGGGTATGAAGCCCTTGGCGTCCGCATCAGATAAACCAATGTCCACGACGACGCCGTGGTCTTCGATACTGTCAACTGAAACTTGAAGCGTGCAATTTGCAACGAGGTCTCTCCAACCGATCCCGCGATTCGTCAACATTGGATCGAGTGATAGCTCAATACGCTTCTTCGCCTTTGTTGTTGAAAGCACCTCTTCTTCCGTCGAGGTCACTGCAACTCGAACCCATTGACCAGGACGGAAATATTGGCTCAGCTCGACGATATCTCCTTCGTCAGCAGATCCACTGTTCGCCTCACCATCCTCGACATCTTTGTTCAGGAGTGATTCGATCTTGGCAGTAAGACGTTCAGAAACTGCTGTCATTGGAACATAGCCGGTCAGGTTGTTCGGAAGAGAGATTGCCAGGTCCTTGGAATTGACTTTGGCAACTCTACCAAGGATCAGCGAGCCCGCAGCGATTCTCTTGTAGTTCAGTCCTTCAATTCGAGGTGACAGCTCCGATTCTACTTTCTGCACTTTTCGTCTCTTGGAGGATTGCTTCGGCTTCGACTTCGACTTCGAGATATCATTTTCACCATCTCCCGACACATCATTTTCCTCGTCCTCATCTAGTATGTCTTGGTCACGGTCCTGTACATGGAATAGATCCGTGGGTTGTTTCCTCTTTTGTTCTATCAAGACATCTCTCTCCGCTTTTGCCCGAATCTGCTTTTTCTCTAACGGTGTCAGAACTCCCGCACCACCTCGTGGGAAGGCTGGTTGCTCATTTGTGGCTGCAGAAATGGTGGACAGCTTGGAAGATGTGGACGTAACAGTAGCGAGCTTCGCGTTCCTTTCGCTCAAGGGCTCACGTTTCTGCTTCTCCGTACTGTCGACTCGACGACGCTTTTTTCCACTTTCTCCAACTTCTGAGGGAGCGCCGACAGTCTTTCGTTTGGCAGAGGCCATGCCTAACTTAGTGCAGTTGAAATAGCACGGTGTGCTTTAACACACTCTTCCGCAATGCTATTTCGCTGTGGGGGCACAAAATCCAGAAAAAACTTAAGAGCTGGTCTGTGCGTTCGTCAAGCTCCCTGCTTGGTATAGCGTGTCGCATTCGCTTTTACTGGCAGTTGGCAGTACGAGACACGCGTATCTTTCATCAATTCTTCAACAATTCACCAAGGAGTCGATTGCTGTGCCGGAACTAAGAAGCAGACAATCTTGAGGCTAGTGAGATATAGCATGTTATCGCTGTCGCTCAGCAGGCAAACATCAGCCCACTTAGTCCAGGCGTATACGTAGTATTCTACTGTTCTAGATTGTTGTGAGTGTACGGAGTATGAAACCACTTCATAGACCATTTAGTGTAGAAGGATTGGAGGATTAATCTCACCTGTCAGACTTGCACTGAACTCTGATACGTTTATTAGGTAGATGATTGGCCACATTCATGATAATCATGTGACCTACTAGAACACGTCTTTCCACGTCGCGTCATCTCTTGGCGGGTCTTTTTAAGTCTGCGCCAAACTCGAGGTGTGTAACTTTGCCTCAGATGTGGTTGTGCTGTTACCCTAATTGAGAGCAAAGATCGTCGTATTTTAGGCTTCGCCGCGAGGTGCTGATGGTGGTTCAGTGAACTTTGAGAACTACATGTTTGGAACGGGTGCATATCTACAAGACTTTCGATCGAGATGTCCGAGAACAACGGAGACTGTCCAGCTTCTCCTCCAGGCTGCCCAGACAGCCACCGAATCCCAAGAAAACCGATCAAGCCGCCTACGATAACACCCAGACGCTTCAAGAAGTTCTTCACCCCGACACAGACCTCCCGAATTGAACGAAATGTACGCACATCGCGGAGAGCATTGCAAGACATAACGAACCCTCCCGGCAAACCAAGGCACTCACCACAAGTCTCGAGGTTAATTGGTCATGCTGACGAGCTTGAAAACATCCCCCCTCTGGTGAAAGAGACTCGAGGAAGTAAGAGAAAGCTGTCTCTTGCTTCTATCGATTCGTCTCTACTGTCATCACCATTGAGGCCCGGCCCGTTTTTCATCACATCTAGTCAAGACAACCATGAAGGCAGCATATGCAATCGAGAAGGCTCAGCAGGTCTACCTACCATTCAACAGGAATCTGATCAAGAAAGTGTGGTCGAAGACGAAGATGAAAAGGCGACAATTTGCCATGGAAGGCCTGCTGTACGACCGTTCCATCGTCTAAGCAGAAGCAACAACATCTTGTCAAACCGGCTGTCAGGACACATCAGGCGGAAAGAGCCACAGAGCAGCAAGCTTTGGCAGTATGAAACAGCTTCTTTCTATAGCAATGCCAACGACACCTACTTCTGTGGTAGCCAAGCGCATGGACATCCAGCACTACCCTTTTCTTCCGCTAGCTGCAATAGTGAGTACAGAAACGAGTTCTCCAATAATGCGGCAGGCGCTGACTTGCCCTAGCAAATTCTCTAGTCGCGATTGGGGACGAAGAGGGAGGCATTCGATTGCTCGACGCTGCTTCAAACGTAGCGGATGGCTTTTCGAAAGCATATC
>QQTW01002438.1_pt1 | contig 13487 bp, 10 predicted proteins | sample 1904831 | NCBI WGS metagenome assembly QQTW01 (sample SAMN09435610, study PRJNA476489) | Subsurface metagenome, whole genome shotgun sequencing project. | reverse complement strand
CGCCGCCGGAGAGGCCGCCGACCGTGGACCAGAACTTGCCGGTGGGCTGGGCGTCGTGGCCTTCGGCCAGGCCCTCTTCGCGCAGCATCTCCTCGAAGACGGAGCCGAATTGCTCGTTGGAGAAGTGGTCGGGTTCCGTGTCGGGGTTGGTGTTGCTGTTGCTGTTGCTGTTGCTGTTGCTGCCGAAGCCGAAGGCGCTCCAGGGGAATCCTGCGCCCATTCCTCCTCCTCCGCCGCCGCCGCCACCGCCGCTAGAGGGGTGGGGGATCTCCTCATCCGCTGCCCCTTGATCCCATCCACCTCCGCTGCTGCTGCGGTCGTTGAAGTGGAATGTCCGCGCGGCGTCGTAGTCTCGTCGTCGGGTCGGATCGGAGAGGGTGTAGTAGGCGTCGTTGATCTGTTGGAATTTCTTGGTGCGGGCGGGTCGCTCGGGCGAGTCGGAGGGCACGCGGTCAGGGTGCGATTTTAGCGCGGCTTTCTTGTATGCATCGCGGATCTGTTGCGCGGTTGCGGTGGTAGAGATGGAGAGGATGGCGTAGTAGTCTGGCGGGTTGGATGCCATGTTTTAGGTAGGATAGTAAGGGGGTGGTATCGGAGGAGGGTAGAGAGGGGAGGGAAGGATTGCGGGATTGTTGTAGCCTTGCGGGCAGGTTCAATGGCGAATGAGGGAACGGATAGTCTGTAGTGGTGGATCTAGGAGTTCAGGACGATTGAGGTACAGCTTGTGCGTCAGCGGTAGCGGTGATGATGTACGGATTGAAGGGCTGGTAGGAATACAGACTCGAGTGAGCTTAGGATACCTGGAGGGGTTTGTTACCGGCAGCAATTGAGATGCAGCCTGCAGCCTGCAGCCACGGGGATGACATCAATCAGCCACCGTGGCTTTCCACCTGACAGGTGGAGCTAAACTGGACAAAGTGTTAGTTGAGCACTGCTTGCTCTGCAGGGGTCCACGCTAACCAACTCGAGCGTCAATGGTGCCTTTCCCAGCCCACGGTTTGTCCGGAGCGGTCAATCAGAATCCTCCCCAGCTCAAGCTTCCAATTCAAATACCCGTCGCAGAGCTTGCATCTCCTGATCTTTCAAGGTCTATATCTCAACCGCAGACCTGTTCGCGCACAGGATCTCGGTATTAGGCAAGCTCCCCAACACCTTCTATTTCCTGTAGCCCATCATCTTCCTGAGCAGAAGGGTAAAAGCGCTATCTCTCAAGATGGGCTTCTGGAATGATGGCTTCTCCTCCTCCCGGCCTCGGTCACGCTCTCGTTCTCGCTCCCGCTCCCGTGACCGGCGTCAGTCCTCTTCTTCGAAACATTACGCCTCGAAGCCCGTATACACACGCTCTTCATCCTCCTTTTTCGGGCTTCCCAACACCTCCACCGCCTCTCACCATTCGACCTCATCCAAAAAATATTACTCCTCTTCCCGCGCCCAGCCAAGAAGCAACTACACCAACCGGCTGATGAGCCGTCTTCGCCGTTTCATCCGCGACTTATATTACTATATGCGTCGGCACCCCATGAAGGTCTTCCTTCTCGTCATCATGCCTCTGCTCACCGGCGGTGCCCTTACAAAGATACTTGCGCAATTCGGTGTGAGATTGCCGAAAGGTCTGGAGGAATTGGCCGGTGGCGGAAGGAGATCAGGGACGGGAGGCTATCAGAGCGAAAGATATTATGCCAGGGGCGGTGCGAGAGACTTTGGAAGTGGATCTAGTCTGCCAGGGATGGGAGGAGGGATTGGAGAGAATCTGGGAGGGCTATTGAGGGTGGCTAAGATGTTTATGTAAACCTTCAGCAGGTTGAATAAGGTTAATGGTGAAGGGAAGGTCTGGCACGTCGGACTGGGAGCACAATTTGATGTCGTGAGGTAGTCATCTCTTGGGGCAAAAGCTAGCGGAGGAGGTTTGTTGAAGCTCAGTTCCAGAAGTTCTTCTGCGTCCGTTCGAGGCAACAACAACAGGATTCATTCACCCAAACGCAGTAGCAGTAGTTGCACAACTCCCCAACAAACTGCACAAACCATCCCTAGTAATTGATCAATTGGGATATACCCCTGTCATAACGGCTTGGGCATTGTCTGGGCCATGGTAGTTTACTATTACGGTATCAGGCAGAAGTATTTCCAGCATAAAGCTAGCAACTTGAAGACGAAATAGATACTTAAGCGGTTCTGAAAGAGATGATAAGAAGAAAGCTTCTGGAACAGGGTACAATATGCTGCTGCCTGATACCGCAATAGAACTAATAGTTTCTACCATAGTACTAATGCTAGAGCATCATTAGTGCATAATGTATAGCTGGCTCAAAGCCTACCACACAATCTTCCAGCCCTAATTCTCTCCTCGCGCCACCACATTCACTCATTGAAAACCCAATTCAGATAGAAGCCAGAGGAGCAGATCCAAGCAATGTCCGTCCATGTCACGCCCTATTCAAAATTACCACTTCAACGACTTCTCGGCTTTAAAATGTATTCTGCATGAGAACCCCCGAGATGCCAAGTAAACTCCTGCCCCTGTCAGTCCAATTGGGTACTAACTAGTAGGTCTACTAAGTAGTAGTAGCAGTAGTACCCGAGCGCGCGGGACGAAATTCATCCGTGGTGGCAGGCTAGTGGTCAGCTAGTATCTACTAGCAGTGCTTCCAGCCTAATTTTGAATCCGGCTGGGAGCAGCAGATATCTTTCCTCTACAGCAGATAATAGTAACCACGGAATTGGCCTGTGATGAATACCCGGAGCTGTGGAAATCCAATCAATTTTCATGATAGCGGACCGCGCAGCAATATGGGCCACTCGAGTACTACAGCGTATCATCTCGTATGTGTTGAGATAGATGAAATGATTGAGCATGTTCCCTAGCCGGTTGCCCGATCGAGTAAGTCAAGCCACTACTACTACTACTAGTATTAGTATCACGGCAGCGTATTCGCTTAAAAGTATATTTCATTACTCATTGGTAGCATTATTATGGTGAATGAGTCAAAGCTTCCCATAGGGCTGGGACCGATGTGCACCAAAAAAAAACCATAGGAATCCATTATTGCACAAAAATCGAGCATTGCAAGTGCCCCCCCCCGATTGGCGATCTAGCCAGGGAGTTTAGATACAGTCAGTAATACATCGGTACGTACTACGCGCAGCCAGTCAAGCTGCTGGTAAACGCCGGTAGATGGTACCACAAATAATCCCTTCTTCTCCGCACGCGACTACCTGATTGGCAGCAAAGATGGTTGCCTGGAATGTGGGACTTGTTCATTTCAAAAGGAGATAACAATAAATCGGTAACTACTACTACCTCCGGCACGAAAACTCTCCGGTTGGGAACTTCAAAAACAAACTCCCCCTGTTCCTATGATAGTTAGAGGAAAAAAGAATCAAGATCCGCGCCGACACAGCGCTTGGCAAGAAGCAATGTTTATAATCGTCACTTCGTTCGTTCGCTTCGCTTCGCTTCCATTGTTTTGGCCACATCTGCTTCATATCATAATTCACGGGCTTTTTCTCTTTGATAGATTTTGCTGCATTGCGTAAAACTACTAGTCTGTCTTTGCGTTTTCTTTGTTACTCTTGCATTCCCGAAGCGTCGATCCGTCAATTGACCAGATCACCATCTTCGCCTGCCTGGATATCTGAAAATCTGAATATCTGACTATCGGTGCTGCTGAACCACAGCCATCTGCAACTGATTTGGCACTTTCCCATTTTGTCAACCCGCCTCCTCTCATCATGTTCTTCAAGAAGAGCAAGCCCGCAGAGGCGGCAAACCCTGCACCCGTCACGCCAGAAGCCACCCCTGTCGCGCCCAGCCACACTGTCTCCGTCGCGGAGATATCACATGCCAAGGAGAAGGAGGTCGGAACCTTCTCCCCGGATTCACGATCCATCAGCTCGTCAGATTCGAAGCGAAAAGTGGAAACCACGGGCCTGGATGAAGCCAAGGCGCTCGACCGGATGGATGTGGAGGAAGAGATTGTCTACCCGACAGGCGCAAAACTGGCCTTTATCACTTTCGCCCTCTGTCTGTCGGTCTTCCTCATGGCGCTGGTATGTATAGCTCTTCTGGGGTTGGGACGAGACGACAGGCTGACACCGAGTTAGGACAACACCATTATTGCTACGGCCATACCGCGCATAACGGATGTGTTTGAAGCCCTGGACGACGTGGGATGGTATGGGAGCTCGTACCTTCTGACGAGTTGCGCGTTCACTCTCCTCTGGGGGAAGATCTACACCTTCTTTTCTCTCAAGTGGGGGTACCTCATCGCCATCTTCATCTTCGAACTCGGCTCCGTCGTCTGCGGCGCCGCTCCAACCTCCGTCGCCCTGATCGTCGGACGTGCGGTCGCCGGCGTGGGTGCTGCTGGTATCTTCACCGGTGCCCTGATCATCATCGCCTACACTGTTCCCCTGATCAAACGACCCATCTATACCGGTATCATTGGAGCCATGTACGGCATCGCATCTGTGGCGGGACCGCTTCTGGGAGGAGCGTTCACCGACCACGTCAGCTGGAGGTGGTGCTTCTATATCAACTTGCCTATTGGGGCAATCACCATCGGTGTGATTGGCTTCTATTTCAAGTCTCCAAACCGCAAGACCCAGTCCGACAAGACCTGGAGACAGAAGCTGGAATCGATGGATCCCATCGGAACAGCCGTCTTTATCCCAGCCATCGTCTGCTGTCTCCTGGCCCTGCAATGGGGCGGCACCAAGTATGCATGGTCAAGTGCACGCATCATCGCTCTGTTCGTTCTGTTCGGTATCCTCGTCGCAGTCTTCATCGCTATACAATTTTGGAAAGGAGATAATGCCACCATTCCGCCCCGCATCATCAAGCAGAGGACCATGGCTGCGTCGGCTTGGTTCGCAACCTGCCTTGGCGCCGCTTTCTTCATCTTCATGTAAGTCTGCTCCCCGGCCACGCCCAACACCTGTCATCCTACCCTTTCATCCTCTCTACTAACATTTCTCGTGCTCTCTCCAGATTCTACCTTCCCATCTGGTTTCAAGCCATCAAATCCGTCTCCGCCACCACCTCTGGAATCATGTGTCTCCCCCTCGTCCTCGCTCTGGTCGTCATGTCCATTCTCGGCGGTGCCGGCGTAACAGCAGTCGGCTACTACACACCCTTCTTCATCGCGAGCACCGTCCTCCAAGCCATCGGCGCGGGGCTCTTGACCACTTTCACCGTCGACACCTCCTCGTCGAAATGGATCGGCTTCCAAATCATCTACGGCTTCGGCGTTGGGCTCGCGATGCAACTCCCTCTGATCGCGGTGCAGACTGTTCTTCCGCTAGCGGACATGCCCGTTGGCACCGCATTGATCTTGTTTACGCAAACGTTCGGTGGCGCGCTGTTTGTCGGTGTGGGCCAGAACGTGTTTCAGAACCGCTTGCTGTCTGGCCTGCTGCAAGAGACGGTGGGGTTCGATGTGTCTTCAATTCTGAGGACGGGCGCCACAACGCTGAAAACGGCGGTTCCGTCCGAGTATCTGCCCGGTGTGCTGGTGGCGTATAATCGCGCGTTGACCCAAACGTGGTATGTGAGTGTGGCGATGGCTTGCTTGACGGGGATTGGGGCGGCGAGTCTGGAGTGGAAGAGTGTTAAGGGGAAGAAGATCGAGATGGGCATGGCTGCTTGAGGGTCGTGTTTTTCTTCAGCGGTTTTGGCACCTCGGTCCGATATGGCATTGTTGAGACGGCGGCTTATTTGATTATATATGTACAGATCCCTGATAGGTCGGCCGGGAGGAGGCTTGCCAGGCAGATACCCGGTTGATTTCAGGGCATGATTTCGAGCGCTGGAGTTTGCGTCTGCACGGCTATCCATCACTGATTCCCTACTCGAAATTTTGAGTGGTTGATCAAACAATCAATCTCAATATCCAATCAATCTCTCCTCTAGAAAACTTGTCTAAGCCCTGCTAAGTCCTTCTTCTTGCAACTTGCGGGAAGGAGCTAGGGTACCAGGCTTGATATCGTTGTCTTCATGCGCGTCAGGCGTTCCATCAATGTAAGAACTCATCCGCCCTCGCGTCCAGTAGCCCTCATTAGAGTCGTCGGTACCCTCTACTCTATCTTGGAAGAAGACCTCATTCAGGACACCTCCTAAATAGTGGTAGCGTACATCCAAATATAGACTTCATTCGCTGTAAATCTTCAACAACCTTGCGACGTTGGGACAGAACCGTTGCTTGCAAGGAGGTCCTGCTGAGCTTAGTCCGAGTGGCCATTCTGCTTGCCAAAATCCAGTAGGTAGGCATCGCAAGTTTCCGCCAGCATCCTTGAAAGCGTCATCTGAGCATCGCTCGGCAGCGGGCGAAAAAGAGTTTCAATGCTAACGGACTCGATCAGTCAATGTATAGGTAAAACTCTGCAGCATAAATATAGGAGGGCGCTCATGATAAGCCCCGGAAAAAAGGGAGCATATTGAGATTAACATCTCTTCCTGTAGTGAAATCAGTTTGGTCCTGATATAGAGAAAAAGGGGCTACTGCCAAGACTTTAGCAAACCTCTTCAATTCCACCAACTCCAAACACGGAGTTGATTCTAATCATTATTTCCAGTGATATTCTCTTATCTAACCCGCGGAGTCCACAATGCGACCCGTCTGATCTAGAATAACACATCTCCCTTGCCAGGACTAACTTACGGCTGATTATCGCAGCACCTCTTCTATACTTATCATTACACTACACATAACAACAGCGAGGATAATGATGACAAACAAAAGGCGTATCGTCTTCCCGCTCGTTTCGGCTCATGTTCATCCTTGACCTCCTATTATAATTGTCTCCTCACCACTACCGGCTTTCTCATCTAGCCGTACTGAAAAGTATTTCCAGACCCGAGACGGAAGTGAAGACCCACTGCTTGTCAGTTGGTTTAACTCTCTGAGGCCGATGTAAGGATATTCGGCTCTATCATCGGGTTCTTCTCTCTGCAAACCTTGGAGAGCTAGTATGAATGCGACGTGGCGCGCGGCCAATTGAGTGTCATTCGCAGGATCTGTGTACGGACTGAGCGTCCTGCAGTTTGGACGGTGGCCTGGGGTGGCAATGGAGCTGTTGCTTTGTTGCTGAGGTGAGGTCTTCAGGATGGGTGCAGGTGCTGGACTTGCTCGGACGAGCTGGATGCATGGTCTGTAGGTTTGTTGGCGCTCACGGGTCTTGTATGTCTGCTGGGTAGTCTAGCAATGATGGGGCTTTGTCGTAATTACCGATTACTGCCCGTACGAAGTTAAGAGAGGTATACAAACAATGGCGCCTGGGTGTCGGTGCTGAGCGCCTGTCCAAGGTCGCACTGCGTATGCTGAGCTTGATGTCTCCCTCCCTTCTGCGGTCAATACGTGCGAATAGTAAAAGACTACATAGATTAGCTGTAGATGATTCTAGTAAGCGATTGATGTTGGCTTGGGGAGACAATGGAAATCAGAATAAGACGTTGTCGAACGCGGAAGTGGTCGCCGTCTACTAGTATACATGCACAATATGAAACGCTGGTCTTCAGCAAGAAAACCGACTCTTGAAACATGGCAAAACAAGAATATCAAAGGTTGGCTGGAAATCTAACCTAATTCCGAGACCTTCTCAGGCCAAGTATCTGCTGTAGAACGCACCACGACCCTGCTAGAACTGTTCTTCGAAAGGCACCAAAAACTGCAGATTGCTAGACGGCTAGCGCCCTCCAGTTTGGCATATCACCACCGCCAAACACCCAAATGCCGCAGCTCAATTCCACTCCCCATTTGCAAGCATGACATCCAAGCACAGATCAGGTATGACAGAACGGACATGTCGCATCGCTTCTTCATCGTCCAGCTTCTTGCAGAACGCCTGGGCAGTGTGTGGCGTAGAGTAGAAAATCAGCGGGTGCAGCGTGGCCCCCTGTGCAATCTTACTCAGCTTATCCAACAGTTCACTGGCCAGGTCCCACAACGGTGCCATGCGGGCAGCATGCTGGCTCTCCGACAGCAGCTGCTCTGACTGAGAGGCCGATTCGCCGCCACGGGTCGCATGGCTGATGAGGTCCAGGACAGCTGTCAAGGAGAGATTAGAGTCGAGGGCTCGGCCCACCTCAACTGCTTCGGCGCACAGCAGGGCTGTCTGAGGAGTTTCCTGCGGGTTCATAATCTTCATGGCTGCTGAGAGTGGCAACTGCGGGAGGTTTTGCTGAACTTGGATGTAGACGCTCGGGGCAGGAAGGAGGGAGTGGTAGTGCTTGAGAACGGCGGTGGTGCATATCTTGACAAGGGAAGCAACAAAAGCAAAATGAGAAGAGGCTAGGAGAGATTGGGAATCCGTGAAGGAATGAGATAGACTCTGGGGATGCATGTTGTCCTCAACGATTGGATCAAAATTTTCGTAGTAAGGGCCGCCAGAGTATGCATCCGGCAGCTGCTGAAGATTCATGTTGGTGTCACCGAATTCGATTTCGCTAGGAAGCTGGAAATAATGAAGCTTAGTGAGTGACATGTTCAGAGTGATGGTTGTTGATCTTGCTGTTGACCTTGGAAGACTCGACACACTTACATTCGGTTCGACTGGGCCCAGATAAGACAAGTGTGCAGTACCTGGCTGGTGTACTGAAGGTATGCTCATCAGGGTTGTAATAGGCCCTGGCGACCGCTCCTCTGCTTTCGGGTGGGTTTCTGAGTAGGGGGATTGTTGCTGATACGGCTTGGTAGGTGAGTTCAGGAGGGAGTTGATGGATGGAAAGCTATTTGGTGACATGATGAAGGATGTATTTGAATACTGGAAGCAGCATCGTAGGGGCGAGCTTAAATATAAGCATCTGCCCTGATCCAAAAGAAGAAAAAAGACGTCTCAGGGAGCTTGGCAGAAGCAGCAAGTCAGCAGAAGAAGGCCAAGATTTCCACAAAGAATTCTCAGAAACAAAAAGCACAATCACTGGTCCAATTCAGAAACATCCAGTATGTATTGGTTGTTTGCAGGTCTGAGACCTTTAGTTGGTTCCACTGAAGGCATTTTATGTTGCACGTTGATGCAATCAAGCTGCACCGATGATGTCCAAGATGTCTAGGCGTTCCAAATAACGACCCTGCCATCGACACCGCTGGCTGTATATCGTTAGCAATCTTGAACCTTGAGGCCCATCGATACTTACTGCTGAACTGCCGCAGAGCACCGTCGCCTTCGTCGTATGCACGTATTGTGTTGATGGTATTCTGGTGTGTTGTCTTCAACTGAGTGTCGTCCTTTGTCTTCCCCTTGAGATCCATCTGGCGGAACATGTTGAGAGCAGATTCTTCACGAGCGTTACCCATACCAGGACGAGATTTTGCCTCGACAGAGCCTGCAAATTCCCAACCGTTCTCGCTGCCTCGAAAGCGGTATGGTTCGCAGTCCTAAATTGAATCAGTATTATCGAGGAATGTGGTTGGAAGCGGGTATTCTTATACATGGCCTGCTGCAACAATTTCGGATTCTCCGTTCCAGATGAGGGATGTGAATGGCAACATCTGAGTGCTGACATTGATCATCGCCTTCGGAGGCTGCTCTGGTGCGCTGGGATAGACCACGGTAATGCTACTGTCATGAGCAGCAAATGCAAGAGCATCACCGCTAGGCGAAAATGCCACATCGTGTATCCATCCAGCTGAGTCATTCAGATATTCTCCACACACTGTGTTGAAAGGTAATCTCTCGCCCCATACGCTGCTTTCTGGTCTTGCATCGATTCCTTTCACGAAGCCGGAGAAGACCCTTGCATGCGAATCCGTCGAACCAGCCGCAATCAGCACCGAATTTGGGTGCCATGCTAAGGATGTGACCGTACTTCTGATTGGCTTCTTCAGCTGTTTTGATACCCACCAATCATTTTCTTCTTCGAAATAGCACACAGCGATGACTCTGGCACCAGATCCCACAGCAAACTTCTTCTCGGAAGGTGACCAACGCACGAAGGTAGCAGCTCTGTTGATACGCAGAAGGACGAGGGTCGGTTTCCAGCCCGAAGGCGACGGTTCCCATACATAGGCGTTTCGATCTGGATATATTTTTAGATTTTGGCGACTGGCTAAGGTTTGTGTTGCCCACCTTGTGAACAGGTCACAATCATGCCACTTCGAGGGGCAATATCCACACCAGTCACCGTTTTGTCGTGTCCCTTCAGCTCGTCCTTCAAGGTAAACTTAGAACCTGACCGGTCGTATAATTCCACATTGTTATCTCTTGCAACAGCTAGTGTCTGCCTGTCGGCTGAAAAGGAATGATCGGCGATAGGATGGTGGAAAAGGTGATGTACTTCGGGACTGGACATGGTGAAGAGGATTCTGGTAGGAGGAGCTCTCTACTACCAATCGTGATCGGAAGAAGTGTGACTGAAGTGGAAATCAGGGCCAGTGTTAACTTTTCACGTAGGATTCTGGTTTGAAGCCATCGAGATATCCGGGAAATCCTCGGCTAAGACAACCGGTGGCAGTGGAATTGAGATTGGCGTTGGTGACTTGGACAATCCTACTGCCAGTATTTACCTATGCACAAACTACCTATTCAGCACGCTTTATATCCTGTGTTGTAACTCGACGCAGCTAATGCTGCTTTGTCGAATACTGTAAGCTTCTAAATACTAATCAATCCTACCGTGGCATTATTTGTCAAATACTAGTAAGCCATTATTTCCTGGAGCTAGCGGACGATTCGGAAGACCGATAAAAAGTTCTCCATATCGTGTAGTCACCAACATGTGATGAACAATCCCATTTCTTTTTCTCAAAACGCTGATGCTTCATGATTCCGTCGAAATTTTTCTTTCTTGTTCTATTGATACAATAACTCGTACTCCTTAGCTGTTGTTCGGAAATTTACCTCGCAATAGGATACCAATTCGAAGCAGCCGCTCACAAAATCTGGATACCATACAGTCCTTGAGGACATAATCACTTCTATTTAAAGCTAGCTACTATTGATGATAGTCGACTCCCTCGTCTTATCGATCCTGATCCCGTAATAAAAGACCTCAGGAAGAGTCTCTTCCTTTAGCAATTCGCCACCGGCTGAATCGACCACCATCGCAAGAACATTTGAATGAACAGCAGTCCTCCAACCACAACCATCATGCCTTCCAAGCTTCCCCCAAACCCAGTCTTTGACTCGATACCAAGCTGCATCTCCGCCTTCTCTTCCGGCAATTTCATCATAGTCCTCGACTCCCCCTCCCGCGAAAACGAAGGCGACCTAATCATCGCCGCGCAAGACATGACGCCTGCAAAAATGGCCTTCATGATCCGTTATTCAAGTGGTCTAATCTGCGCGCCCCTCACCTCCTCGCGAGCCAAGACCCTGGATCTGCCGCAGATGGTTACCGAGAATGCGGATCCGAATCGTACCGCCTACACCGTGAGCGTGGACGCGCAGCACGAGGATGTGACGACAGGGATCTCGGCCTCGGATCGGGCGTTGACGTGTAAAGTGCTGGCGGATGAGACGTCGGCGGCGGGTGATCTGAGGAGACCCGGGCATTTGTTCCCACTGAGGGCGAGGGAAGGGGGTGTGAGGGAGCGGCCGGGCCACACGGAGGCCGCGGTGGAGTTCTGTAGGTTGGCGGAGAAGAGCGAGGTCGGGGTTATTTGTGAGTTGGTGGAGGATGGTGATGAGAGTCTGGAGGGGTTGGCCGAGAGGGTGGGTGGCGGAATGATGAGGAGGGACTCTTGTCTGGAGTTTGGAAAGAAATGGGGGCTGAAGGTCTGTACGATTGAGGATTTGGTAAGATATCTGCAGGAGAAGGAGAAGTCCGCGCCAGGGATGAATGGTATTAATGGCAAGTGATGTGCAGGATAAGCTCTACAGAGTACAGTGTTTTGACACTCTGGATGGAATGGACCTGTGGATGGGTCAAAAGATTTTATATCAGCATGGCGCTGGATGGGGCTCTTGCGTTACGACTCGTATCTTCTACCCGGGGAGCGGAAGCAGCTGGAGATATCAAGAACCTCGTGAATAGAGTACTCAGGTACGGATGCTGGAATCTAAGTAAGTATGGAGTACAACATCGTGGAATACTTGAGAAGACCCTTTTAACCTTTGGCGACTCTATTTCTCATGGCATTTGAGTTGTGGATGTCACCTGAAGTGGAAGCAATCTCGACATTGCCAACTTGTGAGCAATAAAGATACCACGCAGCATACTGGTGTCAAGGACGCTGCGTGGAAGAGCTGTGGAAGCTGCTGGCTTTGCGTGACTCCGATTGTCCCTCAATCTCAATCGCTGATCCGAAAGCCTAAAACCATCATGCTATTGATCCTGCAGATGCCACCGCATAACTCCATGAAAGGCACGCTCCATATCCATTGCATTTCTCCTTGACATGATCGTGACACAGCCGAGATTCATCGCTTGAGATGCGAATAGTCTCGCAATATGCCCTGCATATGTGTATTGGTGACTTTGCCTCCTCGTCTGATCTTCTTTTTCGGCTTCTCCAGGCTTTGAAGAGAACCTTTGATTAGGACATCTCGTCTTACAGCCTTGACTCATCTTTTTCCACCGCCCTTCCTTACACACATCAATCATCTCCAGCATCCTCGACCTTTCACTCGCCCCCCCAACCTTTTATAATGCCACTCCTAAGTGTTTTGGGCTTGTTTCGCCTCTGACTTTCTATCGAACATCCTTCAGCCTGATCTCTCAATACTGTCCTCATTCATCTTGCGAGGGCTGTGCAAAAGCCCGCTGGTGAATCAGCATCTGCAGCCACAAGCCTTCGCCTATCAGGCTCTTAATTCTGTGGTTCAATACTCCAGTAATCTGTTTCTGACCATCAATCACCGCCATGTCTTCTACTGAAATCTACTCTCAACCCGCAGCAACGGGCACCGGGATTGACGTGCGTACCAAAGTTCTCTTCGCTATTGATAGCCTGAAGGCAAAGTCGCCAGCCGCAATACCGACTGCAACGCTGATTGCGGACAACATTAGAGGGCCAGAACAGACACCTGAACTGGTTTCACGCTTTAAACAGTTCCTCAGTGCAAATGAGAAGGTTTCCTATCACAGAGAAACAGATTCATACTCTTTCCGACCTGTTCATGACATCTTCAATGCAGACGACCTGATTGGATTTCTACAGTCGCAAACCACGTCACTGGGGCTGAATGTTCGAGATCTCAAGGACGGCTGGAATGACGTTGAGAAGACCATTGATCAACTTGAGAAGGACCAGAAACTCCTTGTGGTTCGGAACAAGAAGGACAACCATGCGAAGATGGTATGGGCTGACGATCCCACTCTACACGTGCCTATGGACGACGAATTTGTGAAGCTCTGGGAGGAGGTTTTGATGCCTTCTGGGGGACATGAGGCGGTAGTGAAGGAATTGAGGCAAAAGGGCATGACCTCTGCTGACTCTGGTATGGCGCCAGCAGCCAAAGTGGTCAAAAAGGAGAAGCCGAAAAAGAAGATCAGACGAGGAGGCAAAGTCACCAATACACATATGCAGGGCATATTGCGAGACTATTCGCAT
>QQTW01002437.1_pt1 | contig 13488 bp, 10 predicted proteins | sample 1904831 | NCBI WGS metagenome assembly QQTW01 (sample SAMN09435610, study PRJNA476489) | Subsurface metagenome, whole genome shotgun sequencing project. | reverse complement strand
TCGGCATAGCGGCGAAAGACGATGAAAGGATTCTGTTCTTGATCCGTTGGTTTGCTTTGCTTGGAATGTTCATCGGACGGCGCCATAATGACCAGTGCAAGCAGCTGTGATTCTCGAATATATGCTTGAGAGAGGAGTATGTTTCCAGGTGATCCGACAGTTTGAGTTGGGGCTCGAGGGCGGGGCGCGGAACAACCCAACCGCGCGATTGATGATTGACTGGCGGTTTGGTTCCAGATGAAGCCCACAGGCTCACAGGATCGACAATGTAATGATAAAGGCGCTGCAGAGCAGATTTATGATATGGTCTCTTCAGTCTGTCCTCACTGCATCTATAGCTTCGTACAACTCATAGTAAGCAACTGAGAGAAATCCTTCATGATACAGAGTACTGTACTTTGCCTTCTGATGTAGGAGCGGATGTTGCCGTGATGACGGAGTTTATGGAGATGCCGCTCCGATATCGATAAGCCTCCGAAGATAAATTACATGACCGGTAACTTATTGATTTGGACTGGTCCGAGGCAAAGTCATGATGACCAAGACACTGCGGAGTTGGATAGTACTTCGTATCTCCTACAAAAAAAGAACAAATCTTTAAGAGACGCCAAATCGACAGGTTGATTCACATTCACTTGGTCACTATAGCACTGCGCCGGCATGACACAGCCAGAGCTTCCGGAGCCCGCCCATGCCGATGTGGATTCGATGTTGATGCGCAAGTTTGGCAAAGAAATTGCCAATTACTTTTCAGGTTGATATCTTGTCAGTCACGAAGAGGGAATGCGTGCTGAAGGTCTCCCGTGCAGGCTCTCCCTTAAACCGTGTTTCGTTCCTTCGCACCGACAACGCTTTCTTATCAGCAGCAGTACGGCATCCGACAACGTCGTTTCTTCTGTTCAACAGCCTCAATCCTTTGGCGACCTCTCATACGAAGCTTACTTATGCCTCCTATGACGACGTGAAGGGTCTGATTGGCGAGGACCCGTACGGGAAGAGCGAGGAAGAATTGATTGCAGAATACAACTCGACCAAGATAGTCCCCCAGCTGATCTTTCTTGGGCTGGACGAGAAGAACAAGGAAGGCTTGCGATGGAAAGATTTATACATTGGAGCCCCATTCTTCGCCTTGGATGTGACGCCGAAAGCATCCATCGAAGCGGAAGCGAACAATGTTATCAAGCATCTGGAATCCAGAGGGCTATCTTTCGTCGAGGGTCGGATGCACATGTCTCTTCCTGCTCCTGAAGGTACAGAGAACCCTGTCTCACCCCTACAAGTGCTAATGCACAGAATTCTTGTAACTTGAAAGCTAATTCTGCTGTTCTTCTTAGCTGCTATCTATGCACAAGCTCGTGCACTGCTGGACTGGAACGCTCGCAACCCATACTGCGGACAATGCGGTCAGCCAACGCTTTCAATTAACGCTGGCACAAAAAGAACGTGTCCGCCAACTGATATGAGCTCCCTCCAAACTTCAATTGGATCCACTACCTCAGCGCAGCCGGCCAAGCCCACCGAGCGCCCACCATGCGCAACTCGGAAGGGTATCTCCAATCTTTCGTTCCCACGCACGGACCCCACCGTCATCACGGCCGTCGTTTCCCACGACGCGCAGAAGATCCTCCTCGGCCGCCAGAAGCGCTGGCCGCCTTACTGGTATTCCACACTTGCCGGGTTCGTGGAGCCTGCAGAAAGCGTGGAGGAGGCGGTACGAAGGGAAGTTTGGGAGGAATCTGGTGTCACACTCGGGCGTGTCGTTATCCATTCCACTCAACCCTGGCCATACCCGGCTAACCTCATGATTGGGGCGATTGCGCAAACAATTCCAGGCGGGGAAGAGATCGTACTGAAGCATGACCCGGAGCTGGAAGACGCGAAGTGGTTCAACCTCGATGACGTTGCCGAGGCCTTGAAGGTAGGCACGAGTGGGCTGGGAGAGGCGGCTGGAGAAGGCTATAAGGAAGGGAATTTGAGATTACCACCGAGTACAGCGATCGCCAACCAACTCCTTAGGGCAGTTGTCTCAGGCTTTCTGGGCGGCGAGCACAAAATGTGAAGGCGTGATATCTCTCTCTCGGGCTGATGGTCGGTTTGGTCGATCTTCTCTGGATAAATGGTAGCGCGGCGGCGTACATCAACATCATGTGCATCACGACACGATATTTAGAATATAAAGTAGCATAGACTAGCAAAGGCTCGCCTAACGGGTTTTCTGTAACTGAGTGTTTGGTACTACCCAACTCCACCGGAAGCTGGCAGTTCGAAGGGCATCCGTTCTGCAGATTTTGATATGGGATATGGCCATTGCGATGTGCGCCACGCTTGGTGCATGTGTGTGTAGCCAGACAACCTGAGCCTGCTAGCACAAGGTGTCTTGGCATCGTGCGCTACGCCAAGAGTGCGCGAGTAATCGGCAGCGTAGAGGCATTTAACAGCTTCAAATCCACCTGAGCCATGATTCTTGATGCCCAACTTCACAAGCCAGTAATGCGCACGCTCAGCTTTGCTTAAGTGGGACTACAACCTGGCAGTACAGCTTAGCTTAGTAGTCGAGGATAGGTCACAGTAGGACTGACCTCACCTTAAAGGGCTGCAAAGGTGCTTCATTTCCCGAAGACCCGATGCTGGTACATTTCAAATAGTTGCCTTGCCTGTGGCGTGAAAAAAATCGATGACTACATGTCAAGTCTTTGCGCTTTCCGTCGCTGCTGCTCGCGGGCCATCTTCTTGAACAGTGGATTATGCTTGCTCTTCAGCTCTTTATTCTTGCTCTTGTTGTATTCGATGTACCTGGACATGGTGGTCAGCTACTTCAGGTCTCAAAGTGGGAACTGAATTTAACGTACGCCATGTCTTGAGCCCCGCTCAGTTCGAGCAACCGGCCAGCCGTACGTTTAACACCCTTCTTACCGGCAATCCTCCCTGCACCACCTCCCGATCGGACAGCGTAAGGGTCATCATCAATCTTCTCAATATCTGCCGAGGTCTCGTTCTGCAGCATGACTTCCTGAAGGAGTTCTCTTCGTTCGGCCGGGGATGCATATGCCAGCCCGTTGAGATTCTCTATTCCGTGTAGATGTGTGATAACCTTGAAAGCGTATCCTTGGTCAACTAGAAATGCTTGTCTCTTTGATGAGTAATACATCTCCTGAGTATCCTTAGAGACCAGCGAGTAGAAGAAAGCGTTGAACCCTTCGTCATTTCTGCGCTTGGCTCGTAGTATTCGGCCCAGACGTTGCGCTTCCTGGCGTCGAGAACCATAATGTGAGGATATCTGAATCAGGCACGTTGCTTCCGGTAAGTCCAGGGAAGTATCACCGATCTTGGACAGGAAAATGGTGTTGACTTGCTCGTTATGCTGGAAGTTCTCTAGAATTCGCAGGCGCTCATTCTGCGGCGTTCCACCGTAGATGTATGCTTTGTTCAGTTTCAGAGCGTATCTCTCAAGGGCAAAGACGTTATCCGAGAACACAATGACCTTGTCACCACGTTTCTCATGGTAGTCTATCAAGAATTGACAAGCTTGAAATTTCCGAGGATTCATGATGTAAAGCAACGCCCGCTTCCTCGATGATTCCCTGAGGTACTCCTGATAGAATTCTGTTGTCATTGGGCACCAAACTTCGGCGCACTGCACTTTGGCGATATGACCTTGCTCTGCGAGCTCCATCCAGTTTGCTTCGTAAAGCTTAGGGCCAATCAGAAAATTCAGATCAGTAATCTTGTCGTCCTCACGTAACAAAGTCGCCGTAAGGCCTAGCTTCGAATGCGTTGCGATAGAATGTGTAACCTTCCTGAAAATTGACGCAGGAACGACATGGACCTCGTCAAGTATCATCAGACCCCATTCCCTTGACTGCATGAAATCCATCATTTTCTGTGCATCGTAAGAACGTGATCTGGTTTGGGTCACCATCGAGTACGTTGACACTATGATCCCGGTGTTTCGCGAGAACTTCTCTTTGTGATCAGAGGTGAAGATAGCAATGTCGTTGGGACTAATGTTCGACCACTTCAAGAATTCGTTTCGCCACTGCACTACAGACATAGAGCTGGTGCACAGGATGACGACACCCTTCCTGATGGTACAGGCTGCTGTGATGCCTACCAAAGTCTTCCCTGCACCGCAGGGCAATACAATGATGCCACTCCTGGCCCTGCCGTTGCTAAACATTTTACTTAAGCTCTTTTCTTGGTAGCTGCGGATAGTAGTGTTCGGTTTGAGGTCAATATCCAAGTTCGCGTTGCGCTCGTCATTATTGAAATCATATTCCTCAAGCACAGGAAATCCCAACTCCAGACACTGCTTTTGTACGGCTTCTACACCACTTGTAGGGATCTCGAAAGAATGGATGCGAGCTTCATCTTCGTCTTCGTCATCCTCGTCTTCTCGTAAGGTGGCGAAAATGTCTTCCGCTTGACCAGGCGGGCCCGATTCGTCAGCGGGTTTCCTGTCCTGACCTTGCTGATCTGGCTGCTGCTTGACTCCAGCCGCATTCCTGGTACCGGGAATCACCAAACTCCCCATCTTTGGGGCCTTCTCTGTTGTGACTCCGTCGGTTCCGCCAACTCTCTGCGTACCTATCACCTCATCCTGGAGGAGACGCTGTAGTACTTCAGGATCTGGGGTCTCGATGAAATACCGATTATGCTTCAACACCAACTTTACTTTCCCAAACGCTGCCGTACATTTCAAGATGTGCGTCTTTATTTGTTCAGGAAGAGGAGTCTTGGACAGTCGATCAAGGAAGTTGATTATATCCTGTGGAACAAGGCCAACTGATACAGCAGCGTAGAGGCTATGGACTGTCAAAGCGTATTCATGAAGATGTAAAGGACGAGATAGAGGCTCAGCTATAGTCGTCAAGAAGTCTTGTGCATGTGCAGCCAGAGGTGAAAAACTCTCAAGTATAATTCGCCCCTTTTCTGGGTCGATCCACAACGGTCTATTTTCATGGTCTGGCTTCAGCATAAGGCTGGAAAGATCGTTCATGCCGCGCAAGGTGCCACCTGAGTCTGAAGCTTGGCCCGAAGCCGTCTTCTTTCTGCTGAATGAGTCCACGGAGAAACTGTCCACCGCTTTATGTAGATTCTCTGCCTCACTCTCACTTGGCGCCTCCCCTTGCTCCGAATACTCATCGCTGCTCCCTATGCTTTGCGGCGTCGCAGGGCCGGGAGTAGGGTTTTTAGAACTTCGATTCCCGCGGGCGCTTCCAGACGCCTTACGCTTGGGAGGCATCTGAGTTGCAATCGATGTGGAGCGCCGAGACATAAACAAGATGAGCTCACTGCGGGACAACTTTGTGGAACGATCTGTTACGACCGCTGTACGCTTTTGATATGGGTAGCGGAAGCGCGCATCTGCATTACTCAAGCGATACAATCCTGTTCATGTGTGATGTTGTTCGAAGATTGTAACCTTAGTCTGATGTGAGATGACTGATGTCCAAAAAGCTCGATTTTTACGTAAGCAGAGCCGCTGCTTGCAAGGACACAGCGTTCAGTCATAGCTACATTCTAACTTATCATTAAAGCACCACTGTCACAATGAATACAGTACGATCAGATCCGAGCATATTCTGAACAAGCTGACAGCGTACAGATTCGATCAACTTGGTAAATGCATGACTCCAAGTTACATGACCTATCACGAGCTCTAATATTCCATTGATATCAGGCTCGGCTGGGGTTCTTTGATAATCGGTAATCGTACCATCTAACGCACTTCATTTAGGGGCTTGGTGGCTTATACTCCATAGCCGGTGGAGGAGCCTACTACTTTGCAAAGCGATCCGTCAATGCCGACCGTCAAGAACGACATGAGGCCGAAATGAGGCGGCGAAGGCTTGCCGAATCTCTCGAGAGCAGTGCTAAACCGCGGGCGTCATCATCACAGAGTCGGGGTTACGATGTTGCTGGGAGTCCAAGCTCAGAAGCAAGTCATGATCCTGCACCAACCAGGCATGCACCGGAGAATGACGGTCAGAGGATAAGAGAGAAAAGTAAATATGAGGCAGGCGAGCCGTATCGGGCTAAAAAGGGTGATCGGTTTAGCTAGGTGGTCTCTACGTGGAAGGGTGAATTAAAGAGTCGGCTGCGAAGACAGGTAAGGAAAGGGGTAGCTTGGAATGAGGAGCAGGCAGTTTCGGGTTTGCCATTGATTACCTACCTTCGTACAACAGCTGTCTCTCGGCTTGGAGGCACCATGGAACATGTCAGTACGAGACCCAATGATCAGGTCAGTCATGCTTTGAGGTAGCATGATTCTTTTCGGACATTTTATTCCCTTGTTGGAGCAACGCGAAAATGTAAGATAGGTTACAGGTCATAACCATCTCCGATCAACCTCTTCTCCTACTCGCGAGCTTCGCGTCCCTCCATGTTTTCATATGTACAAAGCTACTGCACCTCTTTCTTCATGCGGCAATAGGAGTCTGCAAACCCGCCATTAGGATACTAACACGACCATGATCGTCCTTGCTCGAAGGCCGGTAGTCTAATCTTCTGCGGCAGTACAGAGAGGCTTCCTTACTAGGTTCCTCTCGGTTCTCAGGTCTTAGGAACCTCACGTGTACAGCATGTCGGTTTACCTTCCAGTACGGGGTGACCGTGCTTTAAATTCTTTTCTGCATTCGATCGCCGCTGGTGTGAATGGCACGATGGTCGCCGTCACGACGCATCCCACGATCAAAGCCTTTCTTACACGATATTATGGTGGGACGGCACGGTTAGAAAATGAGCATAGCGGATGAGCGAAGTGTGCATACACTGTCATCTTGTGCTTCGAGGTATGCCAGTGTTTGAGCATTTGGTGATACTTTCGAGGTGATGTTGTACTATAATCGATTAAGCATCAAGGAGTTGATCGCCAGAACTACAGACCATCAACCAGTGCGCAGATAGACCTGAGCCAAGATGAACCTCAATGGCGCATTCCCAGAGTAAAAGATGTTTCCACAGATTGTTACCGCTGCTGGATTATAGAGCACTTACCTTAAGGTACCTTACTGTACCTTACCTTACCTTACCTTACCTAGTAGTGACAAACTTGATTAGTCACTCTGAACCGGTACGGTTACCTACTTCCCTTTTCCCGTAGGTCACTGATCATAACAATGTGAACCGTCAAAGGCTCTGGGTACAATATTAATTGAGTGCCCAAGTTCATCACTCGTCAACGACATACTTGTACCTTCAAGGTGTTATGGCTGTGCATCAGCTGGCAATCTCCAAGGCGTCATTTTCGGCCAGTCTGCTCAGGCCGGATCCAACCTCGATCCCTCGAGATGAGATCTCTCAGCTCCACGGATTGCTGGACGCAGCTGTTTCAAGATGCTCGCCGACGAACATCCAGGTTTGACCAAATCGTCCTCTTGACTCCCTCTACGCGATCACTAAGTCTGCGATGTGGGAATAGCTCTGTAAGGATAGGGTCCTCCAGCACACCGTACCATCGTCTGCAAGGATCACTGCCTTCGGAAAGTATCTAGTGGCATTGTCGGCCTCTTTTGCGGAGACGGACGATAAGGATGCCCACGACACTGTGGCGGTGCCGAAGCCATCCCTGAGACGGCGACGACTACACATCCTTTACCTCCTGAACGACTTACTTCACCATACAAAGTATCATAACAAGTCCTTGTCTGCCTTCTCAACATTAACGGGGACTTTACAGCCTCATCTTGTGGAACTCTTCGATCGTGTTGCATCTTACCAGACGCATAGGTATCCTAAACATCACAAACATGTGGCTCATTTGCTGGACCTGTGGGAGAAGCAAAAGTTCTTCACTCCGCAGTATATCAACAAACTCCGTGAGTCTGTCCAGAACGCTGCAAGGCTGGACCCAGCACAGAGCAAACTGGGCAAGGCTGAGGCCAACGGGAATTCTCTCTCCGAGCACAATGGAACATCCGGCCAGAGTGCGCCGTTCATAATGCCGGCAACGCACGGTGACCCGTCAACAGCCTATTACGATCTTCCGGCAGCGAATATGATGCCTCATATCGTGCCCAATGCCGCCATTCCCATCAATCCGAAGCTTGTGAGGCCGTTACAACTCGTGGCCGGACCGGCGGATGAGAGCTTGATTCATGCGTTAAGAGATTTCATGAGAGACATTGAAAGCATAGACGGCAGAGTTGATGATCCTGACGAATTGAAAGTGCGGGATGTTGATGAACTTGGACAGACTCTGTACAAGGATCCCACCACTGGTCAAGTGATTGGGGGCGATGGATATTACGGTTGGTCCAGGACCTTCTGTAAGAAGATGAGGAGTAGAAAGGCCAGAAAAGGTCTTCCTGAGCCAATGAGACGAGAAAGGAGTGATAGCTCCCAACGAGACTTTAGTCTGAGGAAACGGGCAAGGCACGGATACTCAGAAAGTGATAGCAATAGGGTTAGTAGTCGTGGGAGTTCAAGGTCTTCCAGCCGGTCGCGCTCCACTTCTCCGGCCAGGGCGCGCCATCGGCAAACAACCCGCGCTTTCTCCAGGTCTCGCGATCACTATAGAGGTAGTTCAGGCTCAAGATCGCCTCTACGGCGGTATCGAAGCCTCCGCAGCCGCAGCCGCAGCCGCTCCCACTCGAGATCGAGGTCCAAATCTTACTCGCCTCCCCATGCCTCGTTAGGCCAACAGCCCGTTCCAGCAGTTGAGGTGCGAACATTTCCTGGCCATCCGGCCGACCCCTCCCTCACAATGCAGTCGCTGTATCCGGGACCCTTTGGGCACGGCTTCCCACTTGGCCCTGGTGGCATACCAATCCCCCCGCCAACCCCACCGCCACCTAATTATACAGGCATTTGGCCTCCGCCGCCTCCCCCACTACCGTTAGGAATGAGCTTCATCCCACAACCAGGTGTGTTGCCTCCATTCCCTGGCCTTGCATCACAACCGATACCAACGCCGCCGCCGCCGTCCGGGCCGCGTGGATTTCAGGTCCCAGGATCTTCGACTCAAGGATTGCAGAGCCAACCGCAACGACAAGGTCCCTACGGTGAACCTGGCGGCTACGGTGTTGGTAGCATGTCAACTGGCAACGAGCTAAGTTACAACAGCCAAGGCAGAGGTGGGACCAGGGGTGGTTGGAGGTCCTGAGCAGCAGAGCACACGTGTCCTGGGGTGGCCTCAGTCGGGCATGGATGCTGAGTCGATCTAGCAAGCAAGTCTCGACAAAAGAGGATTGGGCTTCGATGCTATCATCAATTAGTTGCGCCAAACTTAGTCAATATGATTGCACCGTCGTCTATGCAGTGATCTCGCCATGTCCTGCGAGGTATCGTTTACAGAAGCAATCGAGTTATGAGGAAGATGCCTCTCGATCGTTGCCACATAGACGGTACAAATACAGCAAACATGCTTGCTAGGGTATGTAATCATTGATACTGGACCGGTGACACACGAAGGCGATGAGCAAGAGGCAACTGATAGCCCGTGCAGGCTGGCTTTCGGGCAACCAATTTGATTCATAGGGTAGGGTAGACATTCTTGATGTTCCGGTGCACATGCATCAGTCTTAGCTCAAAGTGTACCACCACTTTTGTTGTCCTCTACCTGTGCAGCACATAGACAGCGTTGTTCCATTGCTCTGACGCTCGAAGTAGCTGTGGCTTTGTCCGCTTCAGGATAGGTAAGCATCGCTTCTCTGAAAGGCTTTCCGACGTCGGTCCATGCTTACGAGTACTACGGCAGCCTCTGTATTCGCACGTCTCTCGGCCGTCAAAAGACGGATGTGGCCACGAGTTGTAGTGACTCGTCCTACCGAGCGCTTTCATAAGGTTAGACAAACCTAGGTACTGAAGCACCTTTATCACGGTATGAAGTATAGATATAAGGTAGTACAAACTCCTACTTTAGAGTCCATGGGTCCCGTACGATACATTTCCGAACTTCTTGGCACAAGGTAGCTTGACCTTAGAGTTTACCTTACTTGCCAGATCGTCGAATACCCGCGGAACCCTAAAGGTGGCACAGAGGTAGGTGGTGTACAAGACAGTAAGGTAACTTCCAAGTTATACAGCCCAGAGCAAGACTCATGAAAAGACGCCACAGATGCTTTGACGGGTTATTCCCCTGGTTTCCCCCAAACTTGACTTTCGCTTGTTGCGCTTGTCGCGGAACGCCCGCTGATTGGTTTTGTGGCCTGTGCAGGACTCTCCTTCGATACCGTACCGTATTGGGGAGTTTTCTGCCAGTGCCCCCGACGAACGACGGATTTAATCTGCTTCTGGCTTGACCTGCCTCATCTTGCCCCGCCTGCATGCGTGCGTCCCCAGTTACGGTACGGTACGGTACCTACCTTACTTCGTACATCGTGCAGAGATCAGAACTTTGTCATGATTCGACCTTGAATACCCAAGGACGGATCTCCGGCAACATCCCACATCCCACAAAGGTACCTACCGTAGTCCCCTTACCCCACGCTGCGAACAGACTTGCATCCTCACCTCAGAACCTAGGTAACAATCCCCGTCCTTAGCGAAGGCCCTGGGGTAATGGGGTAGCCACTTTACTGATTTATATCCTATTCCCATGATCGCCATCGCTCCGCATACCTTCCCTTACCTGACCTACCTGGTATCCCCAGGAACACTCCACTTCCTTGGTATCATCTGGGTCAGCTGCAGCCAGGGCAGCTTTCTTCTGGGAATTTCACCATTTGGGATTCGCTCATAGACTACTTCTGATCTCATCGAACGATCAACAGTCCTTTTGTTGCCCGCGGACCATTCTACATGAGCATTGCAAAAGTACTAACCCTACTTACACTTTACTATACCTCAATCGGTCGAGCTTGCGGCTTGCCGAACCATTGGCACAGTAGGTAGGCATAGACAATTGTTTCCAGCGGTACTGCGCTTTGACAGTATTGTTCTCAGCCGTCGAACGACTGTATGTCAACAACAGTCGGAATTCTCATGAACCCCAACCATTCTTGGTTGTGCATGCTGCAACCCCCCCTCCTCGCACATCAAAGTATAAGAACATGGTGGGGATGAAACAATACAATCTTAACCCTCTCGCGTCCTCAAAATCCGGACCGTCACCACTGTCCGACCACAACCACAATCTCGTATTCTGCGCTGCAGCCCACTCTTCCACCAGACGACTGTCCCACGTTGGGAGACATTCACTCATAGAGATCCACCGTTCACAATTCTGATAGCCCGGTCACAAATCCAGAATGGCTCAATCAATGACCCTGATTAGTGCTCAGGTCCGCTTTCTGGTACGTTAAGCTGCTGTCTTCATATCGAGTGCATTCTCGGCGTTCCGTCTCTTTGTGACCTGCGCGTCGGGCGAATTGACACAAGCCATGCACCCACTCTCCAGTGGGGGGTCAGATCGTTGCCCAGATCGTTCTGCATTGTGCATGCTGACTCAAAGATGCGCACTTTCGCAGGATGCCCGCTTGAGCTTGATCCACATCCCTCTGCATGCTTATCCCTCTTTTCTCCGAGCAGTCCTCAAGCTTTTGTTTCCTTTGGAGGCACAAACTGCAACGCCTGCCACTGAAGACCCTGCAGCCGGATCTCAGCATTACCCATGGGCAAGCCGTCATCCGTTTTTGAATGTCTCAATTACTCCGGTGGAGTGTTCAGTCGTATGCTCCAAAGCATTGGCTCAGAAGTGTTTCAAATCTTTGCATGAGCACGAGCAGAGATCGGATGACATGGGAGATGTCTCCATCAGCGAGGAAGACTATGTCGTCGTCCAGGTTGACGGGGAGGGGTTGGACGCTGGTCAGAGAGTGCTGGAACTGACCACTCCTTTGGCAATGGCCGGGATGTAAGTAGTCTTCCAGACCTCCTCGAAATGATGACTGAGATACCATCTTGTAGCTCCATCTTCTTTATAACAACCTACTTCTCTGATTACGTTCTAGTCCCACACAGGCAAAAGGCGCAGGTCATTGAGGTTCTCGAACAACGAGGATTCAAATTTGAAAAGTCGGCCGAAGCTTTCGTCAACGAACCGGGACAGCATCGCCATTCCTCATCGACCTCATCTTTCGAGGTTCGGCCTCCTTCCACTCCCCCTCCGACATCCGTCAGTGATCTCCAGAAACGAACATTCGCTTTGCTTAAGCAACGTCATGTACTACCGCAAGCGTACAATGACATTCGTTTAGTGCAATGCGCTGCCCGAAAGAACGCTCCGAGCAGCGTTGCCAGCGATGAGCTGGGGCTGCAGCACGGTCTTGTGAAGTGCCTTGCAAACAACCCGCGCTTCCTGAGTCTGACGCTGACAGACACGGAGCCTGCTTCTCTTCTCCTGGAGAAATGCTTGGTGGCAGAGTTTGGTTCTGGCGACGTGCTCCTGGGTGGTAAAGAAGACGTTCTGATCCCAATCACTCTCGACCTGCGAGAGTTACCACTCGAAGCCACTGGGATCGTGTGTGGAGTAGCAAGTAAGCTCGTTGGCGGTACGGCAGTCCACTTGTCGTACGCAGTCGAGATGAGCTACCTGAGCACGGCCAGAGCGGGCACGGTTATGGTTGAAGAACGAGAGTTGAGCAGAGCCATGAGCGCGCTAATGGCGGGCACAGAAAACGGCATGCCTGTTGACTAGACATCGTCTCAGATTCGGTGTTCGAGTCCCACGGTGGTTGTTGCTCTAGCACATGTCTAGCTTCGATGCTAGCAGCGCAGAATACATGCGAGGTCTGATAGTCACATTCTCTTATTTCAAAATGAGCCTGCGACTTCAAAATCATACCATCTTCCTCTCGTACAAATTGAGTCCAAGAACGGTCCAGCGAAAGGTTCCCCTTCCAGCACATAAAAATGCTTAGACCGTTCAAAGCAAGCAAGGCGAGCAATTGATCTCAACGTCAGGTCATCATCGATCCGTAGGTCACGCACTTGATATACAAGCCGCGGCATAAACGATTACGCTGCTATCGAAGGAGAGGTTACACAAGCTAACCCGATGGTCGACGTGATCATGCACATCCAATGATGGCTTATGATTAGTGCCGCGCACAATTTCGTCGGTCTATATGCATACTCGGGGTAGGCTAGTGGTGAATTCGGTCTCCTAAGCAAGTGAACTGCTTTTGAGCCGTGGAAATCCATGTCCTGATATTACGGCATACCCCACACATTGACCGTGCCTGTGTATCGTCAGTGGCTGAGCCTGTCCACGGAGCGGTGCGCTCACCGTCCACCCCAGCACTTGCCCACTCCTTCCTAGCAGAGTTGAAGGAGACCGCGCTTGCGACCTTCCCGTCGTGGGCTTTCAGTTTCTCAATGACCGTGAACGCAACGGGCTAACTTGAGGCTTTGTTGTTGTGCCGATGCAGAGCCCATCACCTCCGTCCAACAGACCCGTGACGGTAATGCGGTGCTGGTTTCCACGCTTGACTCGACTATTCGGCTCATGGACAAGGGCAACGGTAACCTGCTGCAGAGCTACAAAGGACATACTAACATCGAGTACCGGATCCGCTCATGCATGGGACTTGGCGATGCGGTGGTGGT
>QQTW01002436.1_pt1 | contig 13494 bp, 14 predicted proteins | sample 1904831 | NCBI WGS metagenome assembly QQTW01 (sample SAMN09435610, study PRJNA476489) | Subsurface metagenome, whole genome shotgun sequencing project. | reverse complement strand
TAACTGTTGCTACGGCTTTAATCGCTTCGAGTTCTATTGATTGAAGTATATCATCGATTGTGGTCAGACAGGAACCGCATCCGCCACCTGCTTTGACGTAATTTGTTACATCTTCAGCACTAGTTAATTTATTCTCTAAAATGACGCGACGAATTTTGTTTTCTGTTATACCGAAGCATGTACAAACTAAAGCGCCTTCGTCATCTTCTTCATGGACATCGCGTTCGATACCGCGATAGTTAAATATGGCTGCTTCGAGGGCTTCTTGTCCCATGACCGAGCAATGCATTTTAGCTTCGGGTAAACCGCCTAAGAAGTCGGCAATCTCTTTATTGGTGACTTTAAGCGCTTCGTCGAGAGTTAATCCCTTTACTAATTCTACCAGAGCTTCCGATGATGCGATCGCGCTGGTGCAACCAAATGTTTGAAATCGTGCGTCGAGAATTTTATCGCTTTCTATATCTATTTTAAGGTGCAATCTCAAGGCATCGCCACAAGCAATTGAACCTATTTCCCCCGTCGAAATTTTAATTCCTGTTTCGCCTTTATCTTCTAAAACGCCCTGATTTTTAGGGTTATAGAACAAATCTAGTACTTTATCGGTGTATTCCCACATATGTTTACTAAAGTTAGGAGTTAGGAGTGAGGAGTGAGGAGTGAGGAGTGAGGAGTGAGGAGTGAGGAGTGGGGAGTAGGGAGTGAGGAGTGAGGAGTGGGGAGTAGGGAGTGAGGAGTGAGGAGTGGGAGTGAGGAGTAATTTTTCGGTAATAAGTTAAAAAGCGGAAGCTTTGAATTCTTAACTCCTAACTCTTAACTCCTAACTCTTAACTCTTAACTCTTAACTCTTAACTCCTAACTCTTAACTCCCAATAAAGTTTGTTCGTGTTCTTGCAACCAAGCTGAAGAGTCGTCGGTAAATGGAGACATGGCACGCAGACGGTTAATGATACTGGGCATTACGGCGATAACTGCGTCAATCTCTTCTTCGGTTGTGTAACGACATAAACTGAAGCGAATCGAGCCGTGTAAGGTAGTATATGGTAATCCCATTGCACGGAGAATATGCGATGGTTCGAGGGAACCCGAACTGCAAGCTGAACCCGAAGAAGCACAAATACCGTGTTGGTTTAAACCGAGCAGAATTGCTTCACCTTCAATGTATTTGAAACCAATATTGGTGGTGTTGGGCAAGCGTTCGGAACCGTATCCGTTAATCTCGCAGTCGGGAATCTGAGCGATAAGAGTTTGTTCGAGCCTGTCGCGTAATTTTCGCTCGCGCTTAGTAGCTTCTTCGAGGTGCATTAATTCCAATTCTGCGGCTTTTCCTAAAGCGATAATTCCCGGTACATTCTGCGTACCAGAACGTCTGCCACGTTCTTGTCCTCCACCAATTAACATTGGACGGAAGCGGACACCACGTCTAACATACAATGCACCAACGCCTTTGGGAGCATGAATTTTATGACCGGACATAGTTAACATGTCAACGGTGCTGGTTTTCATGTTGAGGGGAATTTTCCCGACTGCTTGAACTGCATCGACGTGGAATAATGCACCGCTATCTTTGACGCGCAAACCGATTTGTTCGATGGGGAAAATAACGCCAGTTTCGTTATTTGCATACATAATCGAAACGAGAACGGTGTTACCTGTGAGTGCAGCTTCGAGTTCGTCTAAGTCTAATTGTCCCTGACGATTGACTGACAAGTAAGTTACTGTGTAACCTTTGGTTTCTAACTGCTTGCACTGTGCTAGTACTGCCGGATGTTCTACCTGAGTGGTAATAATGTGACGCTTGTCGGGTTGGGCAAGTATTGCGGCGCGAATTGCAGCATTGTCGCCTTCAGTACCGCCACTTGTGAAGATGATTTCGGAGTCGTCGGCGGCACCGAGTAAGGCTGCCACTTGGGCGCGGGCTTTATTAATTGCTTTGCCAACTTGCCCGCCGAAGGTATGCATACTGGAGGGGTTGCCGTAATATTCGCTGAAGTATGGCAACATCGCCTCAACAACTTCGGGTTCTACTTTGGTAGTAGCATTATTATCTAGGTAAATACAATCTTTCTTCATTGTCGTCAATTTAAATATTATTGGTTATTGGTTATTAGTTGTTAGTTGTTGGTTATTGGTTAGTCGTTAGTAGTGGTCTATGTCATTAGTTATGAGGGGAAGATGATTGAACCACAAAGGACGCAAAGGACACAAAGGAAGAGGAAGAGGAAGAGAAGCGATAAAATTAATTTCTAAATCCTAACTCCTGTACGGGCGGGTTCACTAATATACTTTTGAGGTAATGAGAAATCTTTATAAACCCGCCCTTCCTAACACAAGAACTCCTAACTCTTAACTCCTAACTCCTAACTAATTAAGGAACGTTTTTTATCTAATTGTTCTGAATACTTTTGAGAATAGTTGTTAAACCAACGTTCCCAATAATTATCTTGATTATTCAATTTTGCTATGCATTTGTTGTAAATATCAAACCAAGATTCCCAATAATCGGTGTGTACTTTGACGCAACCATCACAAGTGGGACATCCGGCAACACATTGGGGAACAGTATAGATAGTATCGGTACAACCATTACACAGGTTGGAGTCTATTGTCCGTTCGCCATTAATAATTGTAATTGCACCAGTGGGACAAACAGGGAGACATAAGTCGCAGGAAATACATTTGCTGGTAATCTTGTAAGACATGGTAATACTCCTCGCTTTCTTGGATAATTGAGTATTGAATAGCAAGAATTGACGTTGGATAATTGAGGAGAGTGAAGACGGGTTTACCAATATCTAGATTTATCAGAAAAATTCTTGTTAACCCGCTTGTTGAGATCGATCTTTACTGGTTAAGGGGTAAAGGTAAAGGGTAAAGGGCAAAAATCCTTATTTTATAAGCTTTTTATTCCTTTTTCCCGAACCGTCCCTTATCCCTTGTAGTATTAGGTCTGTAAGTTATTAGTCGCTGGCATGAATGTTAGTGGCTGAGTGTTGGTAATTGCTCAAAAGCAAGCACCAACAGTTAACCATGAACGGAATATAGACTACTAACTACTAACTACTAACTACTAACTACTAACTATTTATTATTTTCTAACCATTCTTGGTAATATTCTAAAGCAGCCTTCTCAATCATCTCGTAGGTTTCGACTGCTTGAATGCCTGCATTTTGCAGTTTTTCTTTAGGTGAATCCCCAACTTTGGAAACTAACACAGCTTGGCAATCGGATATTGCTTCGATGATATTATCCATTGTGGCTTTTTCGCCGTATCCTTCTTGACAGAAGTGATCCACTTTGCGGTGTCCCACATATTTAACTTCGCTGCCATCGACTTCGTATACTTGGAATTCTTTAGCGTGACCGAAGTGTTGATTAATTACACCACCACCCTTGGTTGCAACTGCAACGAGGATTTTAGGATTGTTGACAATTGTGGTTGTAGGTTGAATTTCTGCTTTAGCTGCTTTGAGTTCGGCTCTAAATTTCTCGATTCCTTCTTGAACGTCTTGACGAGTAGTAAGGTCGTATTCAGGAGCCATTTCCATGAACTTATCTTTGGTGAACTCTTGGCTTCTGTCTTCTCCTAATAATCCTACCGCATCTGCACGACACTGGCGACAGTGGCGCATCATTTTCATGTTACCCGCGCATTGGTCTTGTACTGATTTGAGTTCAACGGGTTTTGGTCCGCGTTGTCCGGTTAAACCAAAGTGAGTTCCGTGTTCGGGTGCGGAAATCAACGGCATGATGTTGTGAAGGAATGCACCTTGCGAACGAATCATTTTGTTGACTTCGACAAGGTTTGCATCGTTAATTCCGGGAATCATTACCGAGTTAACTTTGCAAAGAATATCGGCTTCTCTAAGTGCTTGCAAGCCTTCCATCTGCTTTTCAAGCAGAATTTTTGCTCCTTCAACACCTCTATAACGCTTGCGCTTGTAGTGAACCCAAGAATAAATTTGAGCGCCGATTTCGGGTTCTGTGGTGTTGAGGGTGATGGTAACGTGGTCAATATTGAGTTGTTTGATTCTATCAATATGTTCGGTCAGCATCAAACCGTTTGTTGATAAACAAAGTTTGATATCGGGTGCTTTGTCCTGTATCAACTCAAAGGTACGGAAGGTTTTTTCAGGGTTAGCGAGTGGGTCGCCAGGTCCAGCTATTCCCAATACGGTCATTTGAGGAATTTTGCTGGCAACTACCAACACTTTATGTGCTGCTTCTTCGGGAGTGAGAAGTTCGCTCACTACACCAGGACGGCTTTCGTTCGCGCAATCATATTTCCTGTTGCAGTAATTGCATTGTATATTGCACGCTGGGGCTACGGCAACGTGCATACGTGCATAATGGTGGTGCGCTTCTTCGCTATAGCAGGGATGCTTGGCTATACGCGCTAAGATGCTTTCTTCCATTTCCACGGTGGCGCTGCCGGTGCATCCGCAACCACCTGATTTTGCTTCGGTAGGTGTGAGTTCCGTAATCGAGGGATTGGTTAATCCTGAAGATTGTGGTGTCATTGAGTTTCGCAAAGGGTCGGTGGACTGGCTGCCACTGTGGGAGATGTTCTAGCTACCGTGCTGTTCAAAGAAAAAAAGGAAGTCGCGTCTGATACTCACATTGTCCTGTTATGGCTGACCCAATGGGTAAGCGTAGGGCAGGCAATATTTACCGCGATCGTTCAAGCATGTGTGTGCCAACGCTCTTTGATGCTGGTCGGGACAATGATTAAGACGGGTTTCGTCGCAATCAATGTCCGGTGGATTTTATGTGCGTTCAGCCGCGACTTCGTATCCACAGGGGCATGGTGCTATCTCATCCCTCCACTCACTTGAAGCGTCGTTGTGCAATCAATATATATTAAGTTTGATTGCTTGGTGGCGCTCTTGGTGATTGGCGATATAAGTTTTATATCAGTCGTCCGGTTGAGGGCAGTCGGTGCTGTGTGGATAAGATTTATTGAACTTATTAAGCTTTGTACTCAATGTCCCAAATGCAGATATAGAAAAGATTAAGCGAATTTAAAATATTTTTTTCGGGCAGGGGTACTAGTATTTTTGAGGGAGGGTGCGAGTATTTAGGGTGGTGGGGATAAGTATTGTTGTACTCGCATGTAAATTAAGTTTAGTAAGGGTTTGAAGCGGATTTTGAAGTTTCGTTAAGATAAATTCATGTACTCGAAATAGGATTAAATACTCTCTGCGTCTTTATTAAAAGTCGGACTGGTATTTATAAAGATTAGATTCACTTGTAGATAGAGGCGAATGCGACTTATAAAGTTTGCTTATGTATTCAACATATCACTTTTTTTTGATAAAAAATCTAATTTATATTTTCTTTAGCTTTCGATTGGTATTTGGTTTTGTGAGTGCGATCGCATATCTGACATACCGTCACTGCAAGGTTTTAGGTTTGGACACATGAATCTATAATTGATAGTAATTACTAACAGGTAGAAATTTTGTTCTCGCTGAACTGAATCTACTTTAGGTTGCTGTATTTTGATTGTTCGCACCCCTTGATGTGCGTGGCTCCTACCTTGGGGAATAATCCCGAACCCGGCGTTGGATACAGCGCGATTCAAGGTGATACCCATAACGATTTCTCACTATCCCAGCATATTGTAGGGGCACTATTCTGTGCCGTGCCCCTACGCGGAACTTTTAGTTAAACGAGGGGTCTTATATCAAGTCCGCTTGATTACATATAAATAAAAGGTCGGCTCGTAGTTGCGCTTCAGCGCTCCATACTTGGCGCTGTTCGCGCTGTACGCATTCTCGTCGGGTAGCGCAACTACAGTTTTAACCCCTATTCGCGCTTCTGCATCCTGTTGGGGTAGGAACTATCTCGCTTACCCCTTGAACAAGCATTACCAAGGACTGCCAATCATCGAGAAAGCTGCCCACTAAAATGGATGGGAAAGATTACCTATGAAGTTTTGCTGTAAATATGTGGCTAATTCGGGTGATAGCTGTACGTTGTTAACAGCGACTATTTGATTGCCTTTGATCGCGGCTAATCTTGCTTGTTGATTTTGGTCTTTGGTAAATTCGCTTGCACCCATCGCTAAAACTTGCGATCGCTTTACACCAGAATAGCTGACATCCGTGAGACTAAGACTTGGTAGTATTCCTAAGTATATTTTCAATCAGGAATTGTTTGTTATCATGAAGGGCTGCGATGGGAATGGTACGCAAACCTGCGACGATGCCACAATCAACGCGATCGCTAAACCAGTAGAAGGTCATGTCCAAATTAAACATAAAAACAAAAGAAAGAAAACTCAGTTTATAGAAAATTCATGACTATACTAAAAATAGTGACTTGATATACAGAAAATCCCTTCACCCAAATATTTTTCAAGTCTTTGAGTGCAAGTTTATCTAAATAAAAATATAGTAATTTAACTCCTGTAAATCTTAATATGAAAAGGATTTAACTTGAGTACATCAATACTTAATCCCTAGCCCAAAAAAGCTAGTACCCCTATCTAAATAATACCCACACCCCTACCCTAAAGAAAATCTGAAATTTATACCAAGTCTCAAAAAAGCAGGTTTGAGTACAGGTTTAATAAATTCAATAAATCCAATCGGTATCGGCAATACTTGTAGATTTAACATTACCTGATATAAGCAGAAGAACAACACGCACTTTTTAAATCTAGGGAGTACCGATGTACTAAACTGGCATTAAGGATAAGTGCTTTCTTAGCATCCACCATTAAGGAATTTACGACGAAGGAACATTGAGTATGTTACCATCCGGTAATTCAGAAGCACCAGACGCTCAAGTGATAGATATCCCGTTAAGCTTGCGCTGGCAACTTTATCACCGCTTACAAGAGTTAATGATTCCTTGCTGGTGTTCTACCGACAGCTTGCTGCGAGTACAAATCAATGATTTGCTGACAGCAATCCTCGTCCGCAGTACGTTGATGCAATTGTTGGCAAGTCGGCAAGAATTAATTGATTGGCTTGAACAATGTTGGCAGCTTCGATAAAGTCAGAAGTTAAGTTGGCAGTTTGAAGTTCGCATCAATAGATAACCAATCAATAAAAGCAAAGTAGATATTGCTGTAAAATCCATAAACATTCTAAAATTTGCCACATTGGATACTTTATTAATCGTTGAGATTTGTCAAAAAGATTGTTTTTGCAAATACATGCAAGCGTTTTCATCATAATCTCAACTAGTATTTCGCTGAAAATGTATTAATCAATTCTTAATGTTGATATCAATAGTTGTAAATCAACATTGAAAAGATATTACGGACAATAAATGCAAAACTATCTATAAATACCTTGGCTTAATTTTGGATTCTCTAATTTTAGTCAAGAGGTACTTTTTAAGAATATGCTAAAGTGTCATAGCGATACTAAATTCATCAAGTTTTTACAGAGTGAAATCGAACTATCTACTGCTGATATATCCGTAGCGTTGCGGCATCCTGAGTTAGAAAATGCTCCTTTACCAATGTTACTTTGGCAGTATGGATTAGTCGATATTGAGCAACTAGAACGGATTTTTGATTGGTTTCAAAATCGAGCATAGCGCTAGTTTGCTATCAAAATACTAGCTGCGATCGTTCCAGATATTAGCTGAAACAAATTATGTATATTTTCAGGAGCGAAGAGATGATTATTTCATTTGTTGCCGGATTGAGTATAGTGATTATTTCTGGTATTGTTAATACCTATATTAGCTACACATTATTAGGTGATAGTTCGAGTCATCGGAATAAAGATGATTAATATCGGAAGTTATGGTTGGATGCTATACAGATAATTTCTTGAGCATGAGTAAAAGTTATATAAGGATTTTGAAGCGAGAAGCCATTAGTTAAAGTTTTCGATTAGGAGTTAAAAATAATACGTATTAATAGCTCTTATTTGAGAATAAATGATTTAATTAATCGCTTCTAACTCTCAACTCCTAAGTAGGTAAGTGTAAATGCATGTATGAATGGTTAATATTAGTAGTTCAAGGCTGATAGTTTGTAAGAAAAGCATTAAATAGCAATTCAAGCCATGACGATTAGCCTTTAATAATTAACAACCATTACTCACTAGCTGTATTTATATTGACCTAGCGAACTATTTTAATACTGGTAAACAGAAATTGCAGCAACTAGAGAAGCAATCAAGAAAGGAGATAAACAGAATTTCCTCAGGGGTATTTTGAAATGAACCAAATCAACCAAATCCTAATCAATGACACAACACTACGCGATGGCGAACAAGCAGCTGGTGTTGCATTTAACGAACATGAGAAAGTTGCGATCGCAAAATTCCTCGACGCAATCGGCGTTCACGAGCTAGAAGTCGGAATTCCGGCGATGGGTAAGGACGAAACGCGCGCTATTGCAGCTATTTCGGACTCAGGTTTGTCTGCGAAACTACTTGGTTGGAACCGTGCTGTTATCTCCGATATCGAAGCTTCGATAGCTTGCGGTATGCAGCGCGTTCATATTTCTATCCCTGTTTCCGGCATTCAAATCGCAGCTAAATTTCACGGACAATGGCGCGTCACGCTCCAACAACTCAAAGATACCATTAGCTTTGCAGTTGATAAAGGGCTTTGGGTTGCAGTGGGTGGTGAAGATTCCTCAAGAGCCGATGAATGCTTTTTGCAAGATGTTGCACTATATGCTCAAGAATGGGGTGCATCAAGGTTTCGCTTTTGCGATACGGTAGGAATCCTCGACCCCTTTACTACTTGCACGCGAGTCAAGCGTCTTGTTACAGCACTGCAAATTCCGGTAGAAATCCACACCCACAACGACTTCGGTCTTGCCACTGCCAACGCCCTAGCAGGCTTGAAAGGAGGTGCAACATCGGTAAATACAACCGTTAACGGGTTGGGGGAACGTGCGGGAAATGCCGCACTCGAAGAAGTTGTGATGGCGCTAAAACGCTTACATGGCATTGATTTAGGGATTCAAACACCCAGGTTGTTAGAACTCTCGCGATTAGTTGCAGATGCATCTGGTTCCAGCGTACCCCCTTGGAAAGCAATTGTTGGCGAAAACACCTTTGCTCACGAGTCTGGAATTCACGCGCATGGTGTTTTACAAAATCCGCAAACCTACGAACCGTTTGCACCCGAAGAAGTCGGTTGGGAGCGACGTTTAGTAGTTGGCAAACATTCCGGTCGCCATTTACTTACAAATTTGCTCCAGCAGCACGGAATTGTACTCAACCGCGAAGAAACCCAATTGGTATTAGACGCGGTACGACAACAATCAACCCAGAAAAAACGCAGCTTAACTACACAAGAGCTTTTAAATTTGGTACTTGAGCAGAGGTATTCCCATGCGACAATCTGATGAGATGGAGTTAGATTCAGCACCAGTATTTGATATTGGTGATAAAGTCCGAACTTGCAAAGTTCTCAAGAACGACGGTACTTTTGTTGGTCAAGACATTGGAGTAATTCTTGCTAAGAAAGGTGAAATTGGCTTCGTCGTAAGTGTCGGAACTTTCCTACAAAATTCCTACATTTATGCAGTGCATTTTTTACATTCAGGGTTTGTGATTGGTTGCCGTAAAAGAGAACTTGAATTAGTCGAAAAAAATCCAGATAGAGAGGAAGATAGATGAAAGTAATGCTGCGGAAGAATAATGCTGGAACGTTGACTGTATATGTTCCTAAAAAAGACTTGGAGGAAGAAGTTGTCAAACAGATCGATTCACCCGCAGGAAAGATTTTTACTTTAGCAAACGGTTGGGAATTAGAATTTTCCGATTTACCCGAACCGTTGAAATTGCCGCAAACTTGCGAAGCGAAAAGACTTACTTAGAAAAGTTGGTTGTTCGTTGTTAGTTGTTAGTTGTCCTTAGTTCTTTGTAATTGCCACTGACTACTGACCACTGACTACTGACTACCAACTACTGACCACTGACCACTGACCACTGACCACTGACTACTGACTATGGGTGATAAATATCTCAAATTATCAGAATTTGACGTAGAAGGCGAATTTCTTGGTTTTATTGACAATGAATCAAAAAAATTTAAATACCTGCAATTGGGTTTAGCAAAGTGTAATGCTGACTCTGGACTTACAGCCGGAAATTTGGTAATCAAATTGCCTAAAGAATTACGAAAAGTCCTCTCGCTGACATTATCAATAGGCTCGCGCATTCGTGTAGTTGGTTCTAGTAAATTAGACTCGCGTATGGGTGAAATTAAATTTAACGCTTATGATGTCACGCCATTACATGCATCTTCTATACACAAATCGTCTTTGCAACAGCCAATTTTGAGTGAAGGTAATAATTCTAAGCCGGAATTGCCAAAAGCCAAAATCCTAATTTGCCAAGGTTCTGGCTGTCGCAAGCGGGGTGCAAAAAGCTTATTGTCAAAGATAGAAAAAAGCTTATCTAAAGGTAAAATTTCCGAAGAAGCATTTGGGCAGCTACAAAAGCAAGTCAAAATTCAAAGCACTGGTTGTATAAAAAAATGCTCAAATGCTCCGAACTGCATTGTCCAGATCGGTGATAAACAATATAGCCAGATGAACCCGGATGCGATCGCGTCTCTTCTCGAAGAACATTTGAGCTAAGTTCTATACCAATTTGAACGAAGAATGCGACAGATAAAGTAGGGGCAACGAGCCATGCTGTGCCCCTACAAATTATCCATGTGTTACAATCATTATCTGAATCTGCGTAGATAGATTAATTCAAAAAACTAATTTTATTACGACGATAGCGACTTAATAAACCAACTCCTACTACCGCAACACCAACTAACCCCATATCGGTTTTAGGTTCGGGTACTCGCTGGGGAACTTGGAATGTACCTTTTATAAATGCTCGACCTTTGAGTGGTGCTGTTGGGTCTTCATTGAGTGGTTCGCTTTCATTAAAGCTGAATGCACCAGTCGCACCAGTAAACCTACCTCCACCACCAGTAATAGTCACCGTACCAGTACCATTCAATAGATTGTTTGCGCTATCAATAACTGCGGTTGCATTACTCAACCCAAACAATTTATCTTCACCACTGCCAAAATACATATCCATCCCAACTGGTAAACCTTCTACACCAAACTTAGCTGCATCTGGAATGAAGGTAAACGTACCCGTAGCAGGATTGAACTGACTGTAATTTAAGCTGCTAAAGTTCGTTAGTCCGTATGGAGCATTGGGATTAGTCCCTGTTATGGTTGCTTTTGTTACTTGCGGGTTTAATGGTTCCAATATTACAGTCGTATCATAAAATGTATCAAAGTCAAATGTAGTCTGAGCATTGGTTCGAGCGGAACTTATTCCCACACTAAGCAATGCTAAAGTTACGGGTACGAACCATGCAGTTTTGTTGAACATAAAAGGCATAGAAAACTCGTATTTTGAGTAATTAAGCGAGCGCGATCGCACTTATGTCTTTAGTTAGAGTCAGGTACAGTTAGAACATAAGCAATCTATCACTAAAATATGTATTCGGCATCTCCTTTTAGATAGATATATAGTTATGAATCATTCGTGATGTACAAGATTCCCGTCTCATTAAAGGACATAAAGACGCTAATTAAGTAAAGGCAAAGGGCTTACGTTGCCTATCTCGCATTCAAGTAGTACAATAGAACTATAAACGGTGAAGCCGTCTAAAGTCAAAACATACAATTTACTGCTTCTGGAGAAACATTCGGAAGCATTATTTTTAGGAAATTAATGACCTATAGTCGTGAGGGTTGGAATCTGGGTTTCTTTAAAGAAATCCAGATTCAGGAGGAACCTATTAAAACTTATGATATAAACTACTGTACTCCACCATATTAATTTTGACATTTTGTGAGGGTCAGATCCCCGACGTGCGTAAAAGTTGTCGGGGATCTTGCACCGCCTCATTTCAGCATATTTCACAAGAATCAAGCAAAATTTTCCAAATATTTCCGTAAAACTTCTGTTGCTCTTGTAGTTAAAGTTATCACAAGCTTAAATAACCATAGTTTAGTGTGGTTTCAAAGCAAAAATACTTTTACTAATACAACAGAAGTTATATTATGAAACGTCTATTAATTGCTGGCGCATCAAGCTTAATTCTTGGCTTGGGAATGTCAATAATACCTACTCCATCAATGGCACAAGTTGCAAATATTAAACCGCAATTAAAGTCTCTGCCTACTTCGCATATAGTTTTTGCTAAAGGAAAAACAAGCGCGAGTGTTGGCAATGCAGTAAACCATATCTATATATTAAAAGCTAAAGCTGGACAAAAATTAACATTGAGAGGTGACAATTTTGGCGCTCGTGCTGGCGTAACTTTCTACGGCGCTAATGGTAAGCTTTTGAAATCAATTAGTGGTTTTTCCGATAATAAAACTTTTGTATATCGCCTTCCTTCTACGGGAGATTATTATATTCTTGGGTATGCTGGTCCAACCAATCATGCTTATGATTTCACAGTGACTATTAAGTAAATTAAACGCGCAGCCAACAAGACCCCCTACTTCGTAAAAGTTGTCAGGGATCTGGGTCTATAAAATGAGACAAGAAAGCATATAGCTGTCCTGGGGGAATTGTTGAAATATACGTAGGGGAGGCAAATTGGGGTATGGATTTTCCTCCCCCAATATTGCCGTTGCGCTCCTTCGCTTCTCGTAACGCACCATTCACAGGTTTTGGTACGTTACGAATTTCAAGCGATCGCGCACCCGAAAGATACTTAATTTTATAAGCGCAAAGCGCAGGCTACGCGCTCCAAAAATCTTCCGAGGATTCCTATAGTTTAAAAAATGGTTGATTGCAGGGGTAGCTCATATCTTGCGCCTGTACGTAGAAATATTTCTACTCAAGTTTTGCAGTTACCAATTTGACATAAATACCTGATACTCCAATAGTCCTCTAAAAGAGGACTTTACCTATTAAACAGGGACTTATAGTCCCTGGCGGGCAAGAGCGCAGTCGATAAATCTCTAAATACTTAGTTTATTTTTTACCTGTCAATCGAATTGGTGCAAGATGTCAGGTAGCAAGAATAATGCAACCTGGATGTAAAGCCGACGATATATTGATTTTGCATGGCGGGCAAGGGATAAATAAATCCACCATCTTTGAAACTTTAGGAAGCGAAGATTGGTTCTGTGATAGTTGTGAAGGTGTGGGTAATGATAAAGATTCATTATTACAAATGCATAGTGCTTCGGTTATTGAACTTGCAGACGCTGCCCAATTATCGATGTAGAAGCAGTAATCTGACTCGATACCGCGTTGTTCGGGCAATTCCATTGTAATTGGGGTAAACGCTTCGTAATCTCTTGCCAAATGGTCTAACAAAACTTTGACAACATCAGCAATTACGTTTGCTTCGCGTCCGTGTTTTGGTAAAGGTGACATAATGAGAATTTCCCCCGGTCGATATTTGATTCTCGCTGAAGTGCGATCGCCCAACAGCTGGCATAATTTTTGGTAGTCCTGCCAAGTACCAGGAAACCGCAGCACTGCACCAGGGGATAATTGAATTGTTTCCGGTGTGACAACTGTAAACAT
>QQTW01002435.1_pt1 | contig 13497 bp, 17 predicted proteins | sample 1904831 | NCBI WGS metagenome assembly QQTW01 (sample SAMN09435610, study PRJNA476489) | Subsurface metagenome, whole genome shotgun sequencing project. | reverse complement strand
CTTTAAATATCGGTATTACGACCTTAATTACCCAATTGGTAGTCTAACTGAATACTTTAGGTTTGCCGCTCCTGACGATACTCAAGCGGTAGAACGTGACTTACACGAAATGGAAGCTAAGATGTTGTCGCCAGTAGAGCAAGATATTTTGGCAGGAAAGCAAGATGACTTTCTGGCAGCACTTTTAGCTGATAGCCAGATGGCAGCGGGTAATCTACGGGTTAGTGATCGCCTAGAGTCAGAGTTGAAGCAAAATTTCCTTACCAAGCCTTCGTCGCAGCAGGTAATTACAGCACTACACCAGGGATGTTCCTTGCGCGATGCGGCAGCGATGGCATCTGTGTCAGTTGAGGTGGCGCGTAAGGTTTTGGCTGTGATGCAGACGTAGTAGACAGTTATAGACTGGTTAGAGCGATCGCTCTTATGCTACGGGCATAAGTCCTGGTTAAGAAACAATTAGAAAGCAAGTGGGCTGTTTGATTCTGGTTTAGAGTAGGCGCGATTAGATACTTTTCACCCAATGAGGAGAAAATATGAAGCGTCTTGTTGTCTGTTGCGACGGAACTTGGCAAAAGCTAAGTAGTTCCTATCCAACTAATGTGGTCAAAATAGCTCAAGCAGTCAAACCAGTAGGCAATGATAGAACGCCTCAAAGTGTATTTTATGATGAGGGGATTGGTGCAGGAAATGGGCTAGATAAGTTTGTTGGTGGAGCATTTGGGTGGGGAATCGACAAAAATATCCAAGATGCCTATCGCTTTCTGTGCCTTAACCATAATCAAGGTGACGAAATTTACCTATTTGGCTTCAGTCGCGGCGCATACACTGTACGCAGTTTGGCTGGGATGATCTATTGCTCAGGCTTACTGTCACGCCCAAATATTCGCTTATCACCCGAAGCTTATAGAATTTACCGAGATCGTAATATCAAACCAAGTGACCCAGAGGCGCAAGCATTTCGTGCCAACTATGGAGAGCGCGTACCGATTACATTACTCGGCTGTTGGGACACAGTGGGTGCGCTGGGCATACCAGACCAAATTCCTCTGTTACCCGTAGATGATTGGATCAATGCTAAGTATAAGTTTCACGACACTACTTTGAGTTCAATCATCGAAAAGGCACTACACGCTGTAGCGATAGATGAGGCAAGGAAGGTGTTTGATGTAACGCCTATGCAGAAAAGTCCTAAGTTTGATGGTCAAATTGTACGTCAAGTGTGGTTTCCTGGAACACATGGTTGTGTTGGCGGTGGCACAAAAGAAGACCAGGGGCTATCAGACGGGGCTTTACAGTGGATGATGAGTGAAATTGGTAAGTTAGGGCTAGGACTTGAGTTTGAGGCAAACAATGTTGAGGACGGCATTCATCCTAACCCGACTAGAGATTTTGACAATGAACCAGGAATTATCTACCAAGTAACGGGGACAAAGCCGCGCAATATTACTGGTGGGTTTGACGCTCTCCATGAAAGTGTGAAAAAACGTTGGCAAGCGCGAAGTGATTACCGTCCAGAAAATCTGCGCAAGTTTCAAGATGAACTAGCAGCTAATAGCTAATTGCCACAAAACAGTACGTTAGCTACTTATTCCATTTGATAAAATTAAAGTGTCAATTGAAATACAAAGATTATGGTCAAAGCTACTAGGCAAGCTAGTTCAAAGCGAACGATCTCAGTAGATGAACGTCCTGGGGATTCTTCAGGCGATGCGGTCGCAAATAAGAAGTACCAATCTATTAAGGAAGTAGTTAAACGTTTCGAGCTAGATAAAACTGACGTGAAACAGCTATTTGGCATCTCCGAAAGCACTCAGTTTCGCTATGAGAAGCAAAATCCTATCCTCAAGGACGCTGTTGCCGATAGATTAGAACGCTTTAATCGCATTGTCCAGCAAGCTGTGGAATTATTTGAAGATGAAGCAGAAACCAAGCTCTGGCTTTCTACTCCAAAAACAGCGCTATCTGGAGAAACACCGTTGCAGGCATTGGCTACTGATGCTGGAGCTAAAAAAGTCGAAGCAATGCTCTACCGCGCTGAATATGGGATGTTTGGGTAGTGCAAGTTTGGCGAATTTGCAAGCAGAAACACGTTGAGAGCGCTTTTTCTGGCACAGGCGGACTTTATGCTCCAGCAAGATGGAGTAATCAAGGCTTTCGGGTTGTCTATACGGCTGAAAGTCTTGCTTTAGCTAGTTTGGAAGTATTCGTGCATACGGAAAGTTCGCGCATTCCTTTGGTTGCTATTCGCGCTTTTTTGCCAGAAGATGTTGCGATCGCGGTAGTAAACGCAAGCAGCTTGCCGGAGGATTGGCAAAGTATAGAAGCTTATCCCATTTTGCAGAATATCGGCAAGCAATGGTTGCAAAAGCAAGAGACACCAATCCTCAAAGTGCCGTCTTCTATTATTCCTGTCGAATTTAATTACTTGCTTAATCCTGGGCATCCTGACTTGCAGCTTAATTTGGAGCCACCATTAGAGTTTAAGTTTGATGATCGGATGTGGAAGGCTAATAAATAAGTTGTGAAAACGTTGGGTAAATTGGGAATCCTAATAATAGTCTCCCAAGAATTTCCCAGGTTGATCTTGAAAAGCACTCTATTTAAAATCTATCTAGGTTCTTGCCTGTTTTGGGTTTGTTCACCAGTTTTAGCTGAAAATGCTGAACCTACGGTTGTCAGCATAGGCGACGGCGACACCCTACGTATCAGCCAAGCAGGACAAATAACTACAATTCGATTGGGCTGCATTGACGCGCCAGAACGCGCTCAGTCTCCTTGGGGGCGGCAATCGACTTCCAGGCTCAAGCAACTACTACCACCAGGTAAGGCAGTACAAGTTCGGGAAATAACGCGCGACCGCTATGGGCGGACTGTTGCCGAGCTATATCTTGGTAAGCAGTCAGTTAACTTAGAAATGGTGAAAGAAGGGCAGGCAGTAGTTTACCGCCAGTATTTAGATGAATGTGCGGTAACTAAAGACCAATATTTACAAGCTGAAGCGCAAGCCAAGCAAAAGCGACTAGGCTTTTGGAATCAGAAGTCACCCATAATGCCTTGGGACTATAGGCGATTGGGCAAAGCCCACGCTGCGCGAACGCAACGTGGTAAGCCTCAATCATTAATATCAATTAGTAAGCCTCCAAAAACACCGCCGCAAAATCGCCAGTTACCAAGTTGCGTTAATAGCGATTGCAATTGTAGTGATTTCAGCACTCAAGCCCAAGCGCAGCAAGTCTTGAATGCTTTTCCTGGAGATAAATTTAGACTAGATCGGGATTTTGATGGGATAGCGTGTGAAAGCTTGCCGTAAACTGATTAGTCTGTTGTGGATTTAACAAATTTTCCCGATGAAATCTATATTTACAGTCGCATTATTGGCAGGATATGTTATTTGTGCAATCTCGCTAGAGGCTCAAGCACAGCAGATTTCTAATAGCGTGATTAACGCACAGCCTAAATTCTCACTAATCGCATCTTCTGTGCCAGCCTCGGCGAAATCCTGGGAACGTCCAATGCTAAGGATCTCGTTGCCAACGACTTCAACAAAATTTAAATTTAGCGCTGATGGCGAAACGCTATTTACCAATGGGAGTGCTGAACAATCTGCCGAACTGTGGAGCTTGACAACAGGCAAGAGGCTTATTTGCCTTGCCAGCCAAATCTGGCTTTGCCCTTTGCGATGTCGCGCTTAGTCGTGATGGGCAATTGGCGGCTGCCTTAATGTATTCCCGCTCTGCTCCCACTTTGCCAACCAAGCGCCAGGTCGAACTCAAAGTTTGGAACCTACAGACTAGGCAATCGCAATGGACACGCCCCATTCAAACTCACGCAATCCAAACCAACGAAACACCAGTTTGCCAAGTTGAGTTCAGCCCAAATAGTCGCCTCTTAGCTACAAACATCAGTAGCCGTTCTAGCCAACCCCAAGTTGGGATTCGCATCTGGAATGCTGGGCAAGGAACGCTGCAACAAATTACTAGCTTAGGGCTGACCTATATAAATCGGTTGGCATTCAGCCCAGACAGTTCGGTATTAGGGTTCATCACAGGCAATTCTCAATTGCATTTGTGGAATTTAAGTACCCGAAAACTACAAGCCAAACTGCAAGCAGTAGATGGCAATTATGTAATGTCGATTGTGGATATTGTTTTCAACCCCAATCGACAAGAGGCGATCTCATTTACATACGATGGCGGAATATTTAGCCGCATTTATCGGTGGCAGATTAAAACGGGAAAATTGCAAAGCTCGTCGCAGCTTCCTATTGATCGCACCGATAGTCTTTTAGCCCTGGGTTCTGACGGACAAACGTATGTCTATGGGGGAGATGTGACTGGATATCATATCGGTAATTTTCAGACCGGAAAAGTTTGGAAATTTCCTCAAAACCTCAGTCCAACAAGTGGACAAACCCAGGTAGTCTTTAGCCCCAATGCACAACAGATGGCGATCGCGCTAGGCGACCAAACTATTAAGATCGTTCGCTGACACATTGGATTGGAAGAAAACCAACTTACTTGTCGAGCAATATAATTCGAGAATCTTAGCCTAGCGGTGGAGGTGGTTCGAGCGAAGCTGTAGGCAAACTAATAGAACTGCTTTGTCTTTGTGGTAAAAACCAATGACTACGAGCAATTCACATTCAGATGCCCAATTGCAGATTTCAGACGCAGTAGTTCATGTGCTTGGAGATGACGGCAGATTTCCCAACAATGAAAGACTACCTCTAGTTCTGTACCAAAATGCCGTGAAGTTGCCCGAACAAGATCCAGCAGCAATCTTTGAGGCGATCTTCCACGCCAACCAATGGGTTAGCTCTTGGCGTAATGGCATTTATCCCTATCATCACTATCACAGCACCGCTCATGAAGTGTTGGGAATATCTCGCGGTCAGGCTTCTGTGCGACTTGGAGGAGATGAACGGGGAAAAACGTTTGAGGTCAAAGCTGGAGATGTAATTATCATTCCGGCAGGGGTAGTACACAAAAATTTAGGCTCTAGTTCAGACTTCCAGGTTGTAGGAGCCTACCCCAAGGGGCAGAAATGGGACATGAACTACGGAAAACCAGGCGAACGTCCCCAAGCAGAGCGCAATATTGCTCAAGTGCCTCTGCCTAAAACCGATCCAGTGTATGGTCGAGATGGACAGCTAGCCGAATACTGGCATCTACTATAAGCCAAGGTGTGACTCATGACCCAGACTGCTGCAATCCCAAGTACACAGTTTTATACCTGGAAGAACTACCGCTGCGCTTACGAACACTACACCTCAGATTTTGGGGAAGATCGGCATAGCACTCCTTTACTACTAATTCATCCGATTGGTGTTGGCTTATCCCGCAGATTTTGGCATCGCTTCTGTGATGATTGGTATCAAAGCTCCTGCACCAATCCTATTTACAATCCCGATCTCTTAGGTTGCGGTGAGAGCGATATGCCGCACGTCGCTTATACTCCGGCTGATTGGGCTTTGCAGTTGCAACACTTTTTGCAAACAGTCATCCAAAAACCTGTAACTTTAGTGGTACAAGGAGCGCTGCTACCTGTAGCACTTGAATTAGTGCAATTGCTTCCTCAACCAAATCTTATCCAAAAATTGGTACTGGCTAGCCCCCCAGCTATGGCACTTGAGCAATATTTCGCTCTGCTTGGGGACGTTCGCCTGGTTTTCCATAGTTCATGTCCCATTTCTGCCCCTTGGGGTAGGCTCCTACAACCTGAAAATCGGTACTAGAACCATTATTCTTGTGTGCTACTCCGGCTGGAATGATAATGACATCTCCAGAGCGAACCTCAAACGTTTTTCCATTATCGTCGCCTCCAAGTCGCACAGAAGCCTGACCGCGAGATATTCCCAACACTTCATGAGCAGTGCTGTGGTAGTGATGATAGGGATAAATACCATTTCGCCAAGAACTATCCCATTGGTTAGCATGGAAGATCGCCTCAAAGATTGCTGCTGGATCTCGTTCGGGCAGCTTCACCGCATTTTGGTACAGAACTAGAGGTAGTCTTTCATTATTGGGGAATCTCCCGTCATCTCCAAACACATGAACTACTGCGTCTGGACTCTGCAATTGGGCATCTGAATGTGAATTGCTCGTAGTCATTGGTTTTTGCCAAAAAAACAAAGCAGTTCTACTAATTTGCCTACAGCTTCGCTCGAACTACCTCCACCGCTAGGCTAAGATTCTCGAATTATTAAGATCCTTGCGCGCGATCGCTTTCCTTCGGCTAAGTTTTCGGCACAGTGCTGTCGGTGCGCTGTTGTATTCTTTCTTCAAGCAAGCGATGCCGCGCTTGAGCGGCGTTCTCGTTGCCATCGCGCGTGGTAATTCTATGTGGGTAAATGGGTAAAACTCATTAAAATAGAGACAGTCTTACCCATAGAATAAATTTATGACAGAGCAAGGTTTTCGCGTCCTTAAGGACATCATTCGCCCTGACGAGCGCGGACGTATTACGTTAGGAAATTTTGTCAAATCAAAAACCTATAAAGTTATGATTAACGACGCTGGGCAAATCCTCCTCAACCCTGTTGTGACTATCCCCGAACAAGAACTCTGGCTGTGGCAAAATTCTTCAGCTTTATCTGCTGTTGGGCGTGGTATTGAACAAGTAAACAGAAATGAGGTTCATGACCTTGGTTCTTTTGCCCAGTATGCAGACTTAGAGGTTGAAGATTGATGCAGTTTCGCTTGCTTTTTTCCTGGGAAGCGAAACTGGCGTTAGATAACTTAGAGCAGGTAGACCCGAAAAAATACCAAAAGGTATTAAAGACGTTGGCATTGATGGAAACGAACTTGCGCCACCCTAGCCTGAACACTCACAAATATGAATCTTTAGCTGGAGCAAATGGCGAGGAAAGCTATTCTCAGTAGAGCTATCCTCTATAAAGCAAACCTCAGTGAAGCCAGACTTAATGAAGCCGACCTTAATGGTCACCCAAGAGTAAATCAGCAAAGCCACCACAGACGAGGAAACTAAGAGCTTCCCAGCTATCGTAAATCGCTTAACTTGTCACAGCCAGAGCCACCAGATTCCCCTAAACTGTTAGCTTGAGACTGTTCATAGGATGGGAACAGAGGAGCAAGGACTGCTCTGAATGACACAGTGGCAGTGCTGGAGCAGAAGTTAGATTCTTTAGTGAGAGTAGTAGGTTAAAATGAATAATGAAGATATCCCCCTTGAACAACTGAAAAGTTGGCTTAAAGATGTGAAGCGTATTAGCCATGAGCTTCGCGAACTACCATCGTCGGAAGAACCAACTTTTTATGACAACAAGATCGACGATGTACTCGTGCATCTGCAAGCAGCTAGAGCAGGACTTGTAGAAATAGCCCACGTAATCCAACGTGAAAGCGGTTCTTAGGAACGACTCAACAAAAGCATCAATTTTGTTGCACTTGGAGCGTGCGTAAGTTTTCCCCACGCTTTGAACTGCGCGCTGGAGCGCGCAGTCTCTCGTTGCAAGAGTAGGTGAATAGCCCGTCGCGGAAGCTGGTTTCTTTCTCTTTTTGTGCCACCAGATGGCTATAGCTATAACTGGGAGCCAGTGCCGCTTTGACCTTCAACTAAGCGGTCTAGTTCCAGTTGCATTCTCGTCGTGACCAAGTTATAGCAAGCATCCACGTAGTCGTGATCGTTAGCAGCAGCGCGACCATAACGCTCAAATACAATCGGCGCACAAATCCGAGTATGCATCGCTACAGGCAGAGGAATGTTTGGCAATGGTCCAATTGCCAACCCCCAAGGCAGCCCTAAGTAAATTGGAAATACCATCGGATCGAAGCCAAATAACCACGGCATACCCCAATCATGGAGTTGCCGAAGTTCCTTGTAGTAGTCAGCTAGAACGATCAAAGTATCATGAGCGCCCTGGGAAATTGCTGGCACAATTGGTACTCCCTCCCGCAGCGCCAATTTAATGAACCCTTTACGCCCAGCAAAGTGAATGCGATGGCGCAGGCTATGTGGTCGCCATAAATCTTCAGCCCCTCCAGGATAAACCACTACAGCCGCACCTCGCTTTAGAGCCGCGAACGCCATTTTCGGGTGAGCCATAACTGCTCCTAGCTTTACGGTTAGCTGGGAGTATATGGGGACCATCCAAACGTTGGGATGCATCAGCCCGTAAACGGGGCGCTCTGGACCAAATCGACGAAACCAATCCACCATAAACATCAGCGTATCGGGTGCGATTATCCCCCCGTTATGAGAACCAACAATTAGCATACTCCCATCAGTTGGGAGGTGATGCCAGCCATCAGTTGTCACGCGAAAGTAGTAGCGGTAGAGCCATTCCCCCAGTGGTAGCAATGATTGAATCACGCTCTGATCTCGCTCCTCTAATGACCAACCATCGAACCGATTACTAGAGGTGCTTTCATCAAGGTAGCCGCCTGTGAGCGCATCAAGATAACTGAACAATGAATCCTCACTTCAATAAAGGTATCTTCGTGTAATAGATAATTCAAAGTATTACTTTATCCTTATTAGTTAGAGCTAATTTTTCTGGCGTTACTTCTACCTATCAATTTTTTCCTACCAAGATATTATAAGGGTTCGAGGCATTTTCTATAGTTTTTGCTTATGATACTCCTGCTATCACTGTTTGCAGCTATCATCAACTATCCTTGAAACGAAACTAATAGCAGCTTCTTGAGTAGGGATGGCTTCTTCACTGGTAGTTGGGGCGCGGGGAAAGAAGAATGGGCAGAGAGCAAACTTTCAGCGATCTCCATAGCTGCCGAACGCTTCGTAAGCTGAGATAATCAGGCATGCTCTAGCTCAGTATTTAGGCAATACTGACACAAACTAATTTACAATCCCATATCCAGCACTGCCTGGTCGGTCATGCATCGCGCCTCAAGCCTGCCGCTTTTGCGCGTAGGATAAAACAGCTCTCCAGAATCATCCCCCCGCCACCTCAACCAATCGGTTAACGCCGCCGTCGCCCCATCGTCTAGGTAATTTGTTCGGTCTTTATCTCCCTTGCCAGATCGCACTATCAAACAACTATCCGTCTCGTTCCAATCAGATAAATCTAGCATTATCACTTCAGAGCGCCGCAAACCTGCGCTGTACAATACTGCGATTAATGCTGCATCGCGGATACCCTTGATAGACTCGTCTTGAGCGCAGACATGAAATAGTGCTTGTACTTCCCCAATGCTCAAAGCCCTTCCTGTCAGTAACCTCTGCCCTGTTTTACGCTCAATGGCGATCGCTCTATGGTAATCTTCGACATTTGCCCCAGCTTCCACGATTCCTCCAGCACTCGGCTTAGTGCCGCCACCATTTTATTGGCGTTGCTGGGTGCGTAGCTCTCGGACATGTTACCTAACAGCAGGATTAACTCGACAATACTTGATTTAGCTATGAACTAACAAATATTGACCGTTACCCAAAACTTCACCATTACATCCGTCAAAATGGGCAATACACAAGAGTAAATAAAGTCTCCAGAGTCGGCGAAACTTGGCATAGCTCATTCCATAATTTAAATCTTTGATTTTTGCTTGACTTTGGTCAAAATTCCTTAGCCAACTCCTTAGAGTCTTCGAGTAGTTAACACCATTTAAATACCATCGATTAGTAGTTTTTAGATTTTTATTAATCGTTGGTATGAAGTCATAGCTCCACACCCGCATGTTGGGAAAAATATATTTATCGATCAAAGGATTGGTAATGTTGTTAGGCAAACTTGTTGTAATTATATGAATGAATACCCTGCCATCATTCTTGAGAAAAGAAGCTAGCTTCGCGAATGCTTTTGTTAAATTGCCTACATGCTCAAACAGACCTATCGCCATAATTTTATCAAATTTTGTCTCAAATTTAGCCTCGTTGAAGTCTTCTTCATACAGAGTAAATCTCCCAGAACTGAGGTAACTTTCTTCTTGCATTTTTTTCCGCATATATTCGCATTGCTCATGACTCAAATTCAGAGCCGTCACCTTGACATTAGGAAACTGAGCCAGAACGTAATTCGATGCAGCACCCCAACCACAGCCTAAATCTAAAATTTCATCTCCGTCTTTAATCCCTACCTTTTCAATTACATCATCAAGCATATGCATTTGCGCTTGCTCAAGGTTTAATGCTCCTTTTTCCCATAAAGCCATAGTGTACTTGGGATACATAAGCTTTCCCTCTCCCAACATCAGACGAAACATTCCTTCAGGAAGGTCGTACTGAATTTTCATCAGTTCCCGCGACCCTTCTGCTAGGTGTTCTCTCTCTTGTGATAACCATTCATATGGAACTAAAAAAGAAGGGAAATGTTTGTAGCAGATTTGCACAGAGGCTTCTAACACTGATTTTAGTACACGCTCAGGAATTTCTAGACCGTTGATATAAGCCTCTGCTCCTGCTAATAAAGTCATGTTAAATCCTCTGTTCGCTGCACGGAGAGCTTGGTAAGCAATCGGGTTTGTAGTATTTACATCTGCCGCTAGATGTAGGCGACTTTGGATATCTTGTTGAATTTCAGAAGCCATGTATTAACTCCTTATGATATTCAAGTTTTTTCAATCAAAATAAGACTTAGACATTGGCAGAAAATATCAAATATAAACTGAGTTTCTCAACCTTCAAACTTGATTTTTCAATATTTATTAAGCAATCACCATTTATTAAGGGATGATTTCAAAAAGCCTGATTCAACCTATGTTCTCATTGATGCCCAAGGCGATGAATTCAGATAGAGATAATTTCTCCTAGAAATATAATAAAATCAATCTGGACTTAATATTGTGGAAAGAAAGATAATTTATTAAAAATTGATAATAATTTATGAGGTTTGACAGAAACTAAAACTGGTTTTCTAGGTATTTGTGAGCATCCAAGGTAAGATACACCTGAAAATTGAATATCTCTTCAATTGACCTCACGGCGGTACTCGATTTTTGCTACCTCTGGTAACAATGGTTTAATCAGTTGCCACTCTTCCTCGCCTAGGTCGTTCGGATACGTTTTTCAGCACATTCCATCATTATTTCGGTAATAATTGCATTTTGACTCGCTCTTCATCCGTTAATTATTTAACTTAACTTTATCTTTAGAAACAATCTCTTAGTCTTCGATAAATTTTGTGTTTATTTGGATTTTAGCCAAAGCCTGGAGTTAGATTAGAAACAGAGAATATGGAGGAATAAATCATGGCTCCACTCAATAAATTAGCCCACGATTTCACCGAGAAAATATCGGCAGATTCTACTAGCTGGGGATCGTTGGCAATTTTGATTTTTGGTTTAGGGGGGCTGTTAGTAATGATGGTACTTTTTTCCTACCGTTACAGTTAATCGGTTGGCAAGCCTAGCAAGTAAAAACATAAACTTCATTGAGTTAATCATCTGTTGAGACACGGGAGGTTCTAATGGTTATATCTACAGATAATATTACGTACCGTTCAACTAACCCAGGCGATCGCATCAAGCCTAATCAAACGCTGGAACAAAAGGCAAAGCAACTCGCTGTAGATGCACCTGATATTACTGGAGATCGCATTACAGTTCCTACTTACTTTATTTTTAAATATCCTGATGGGGAAAAACAAGCGCTTCATCATGTAAAAGATGCGAAAAAGATCTCCCACCTAATTCAACAAATGGCTTTAAATGAAAACTACGGTGAGCTTAAATCAGCCAGAGAACCACATTTTTTTAATTGGACTGGTGTAATTTTAGTAACTGCCTTGTTTCTGCTAACTGTGCCGATCTTGGTAGGAATTTTTTAGTTACAGCTATGCAGGAATTAGGATCTGTTAACCCGCACTAGGTTTAACATCGGAGCGGGTTGTTGCCTTGCTCAATTACCAATTGCCGTTGATTTCACCGCTCAAGCCGTAAACATGACAGCTACCAACAAGCGCTATTAACGTTAAATTGTTTTTCATCTTCTGGTTTAAAGCGTACTGCAATTGCTTGTAAGTAAGCCTTAGCCTCTGCCTGTTTCAATGCTCTCTTCCCTTAACAAGTACAGCAGTAGACTTTATCGCTCTTGATACCCATTAATTCTTTACCGTACAACGGGTCTACTCCTTTGCGAGTAATGTTTGTGCCAAAGTTATGCCGGAAGCGGTGCGGTCGAATGTTGTCTACAGATGCGATGCCGCGCTTGAGCGGCTCTCCTCGCGCTACGGCATCGCACCCAACTTCTTCACTATTATGTTTCGTCTGCTATATCCAGAATCTGCTTGTACAAAGCTGGAGATACTCTAAATTCTGACGTAGCAATCAAGGCATCTAGTAAAGGTTTTACTGCAACAATCAAATTTTTCCGCTTTGCCTCAACCAAAATACCTAGCAATCCAGTAATCCTGACTCCCAAACGGTCAGCCTCCGCTCGACCACGACGCTCGTCAATTAACAACAAATCGGCATTAAGCTCTAAGGCAAGAGCGATCGCCTCAGACTCCCCAGGATCTAACCGAACCTCATTCATCAGATATTTAACAACTTTATAGTTAGTCACCTGCCTAACTTCTATCCAAGGAGCCGTTTGCACTTCTAAGCTTCCTGGAACGGGCGGATCAATATCTGCAAGTTCTCGATACACCGCCTCTGGAATCGTGACTTGATTGTAGAGTTGAGACAGAAGTTGCAATTGACCAATTGCTGCCAAGTTAGTGATTACTGACGTATCGCTAATGACAATCACAAGCGTCCTAATTCCCGCAAGTTCTTCAAATCTAGTTCAAAATCTTCAACATCATAAGAATATAACGGAATATTTCGCTGCTTGAGAACTTGGCGAAAATCATTGACTGGCATATTTGCTAACTTACTAGCGTAGCCTAATGTTAAATGACCTGTTTGGAACAGGTACAATGCAATCTCTTGATTGAACTGGTCTGGGGTAAGCCCAGATGCTTGTAAGATTTCGTCCGAGATGACAATACTCATAATCAAAATTTACTCACTGACTATAGTATCAGGTTAAGCTAAAAATCTTTTTTCCTTGCGATCGCCCATAAGGAGTATGCAACAGACTCGCTGCCTTCCTTTTAGCCGCCTCCCCTCGCCTGTCATATCGCGCAGTAGTTACGGGACTAGCATGACCCATTAGGTTTTGTACTGTTACAATATCTACCCCCGCGTCTATCATGTTGCTGGCGAACGTGCGCCGAAAATCATGCGGGGAGAACGATGTAAGGTTCGCCTCCAGACCCCGCCCTTGTAAAATATCCAACACCGCTTGGTCGCTCATCCGCCGCTTTTCAATTCTGCTGCCTTTGCGTGTCGGGTAAAACAATGCCCCTGGTTCATAGCCTCGCCACCTCAACCAATCGGTTAACGCCGCCTTTGCTCCATCGTCTAGGTAATTTGTTCGGTCTTTATCTCCCTTGCCAGATCGCACTATCAAACAACTATCCGTCTCGTTCCAATCAGATAAATCTAGCATTACCACTTCAGAGCGCCGCAAACCCGCACTATACAATACTGCAATTAGTGCTGCATCACGGATACCCTTAACGGATTTATCCTGGGCGCA
>QQTW01002434.1_pt1 | contig 13503 bp, 13 predicted proteins | sample 1904831 | NCBI WGS metagenome assembly QQTW01 (sample SAMN09435610, study PRJNA476489) | Subsurface metagenome, whole genome shotgun sequencing project. | reverse complement strand
ATCCGACTCGCAGATGGGAACCACCCTACCACGCAGATCTTTGTGTCAGGAAATTCTTCCGGGAGAAATGCGCTTGAGATGTTCATGGTTCCGATAGTCGGGCCCAGTGCTGGTGATAGGCAATTCAGGCGCTCTTGCAGTGATATTTTTGTCGGGGTATGGGCGAGAGCGAACATATCACTGAGTGATAAGCTCTCTATAGTCAACACCCCTGCCTCAACCGAAAACCTTGGCCTTGTCACTGGTCCTACAGCAAACACAACGTCAGTATCACTTGAAAAATTGGTTTTAGCTTGTGAACCGCGCACAAAGGCTGCTAAGTACAATATTATTGTCGACTCGGTTGGTCAAGTGTTGGACGCGGTACAAGTGCCCAATTCAAACTTTACCATGGACGACACAGTCTCAGAAGGGGTTTTGAATAAAGTCCGAACCACTTTCTCATACCCAAGCGATTTGCTGAGCTGGCATAACGACACCCGTGCTAGGGAATGGCTATCTTTCTTCATCGCCAAAATAGCTCAGTCTGATTCTCTTCTCGACGCGAATGCTCCACTGCCGGATGGTGCTGATCTAGGTCAGCAAGCGAGCGAAGTTATCCAACGTCTGTTTGCTTTGATCTTGGCTGGCAACAAGGACTCTTTCATCAAATTGCCAGAGCCTGTCAAGGTGACCGGTCAAAAGCTCACTGATGTCAATCGGGTGTTCGTCTCCGGCGTTATGTACAAGATTGCTCTGGTGATTCTCTGTATCGACATTTTGGTTATTTTGAACATCTATGTGAGGATGCCGAAGCCCTTTCTGCCACGAATGCCGACAAGCATAGCGAGTAACGTTGCATTCTTCGCCGCTAGTCACTTTGCTCACGAGCTCGCTGAAGAGGCTAAAACGTGCACCGCGCCGGAAGAGCTTGCTGATAGTCTAAGGAACACCGAGAGTAGGTTCGCCTTCGGCAGATTTATTGGTACAGACAGTCAGGTTCACACCGGCATTGAAAGGGTACCATTCGTGCATCTATTGAACAACAACCAAAATACGAGACGAAGATCGAGGTGGAAGCTGTGGCAGCCCTGAGCAATTAATTCCTCCTCGAAAAGTTGGGGCTCTCGTTGCTCTACAATGCCGTATGTGACGTTTACTCTGTCTTCAACGAGTTCTGTCATCTACTTCACCTCATGTGTTCTCGCTCTTAGCCATTGGTTCTTTGAGGCATAACACTTCACCTTGGTTTTCGAAACGAGAGACTCACTGATTTGTGCATAACACTCATTGGAAATTGGCTGCAGCTAAGAAGACGAAAAAGAGACCGTCACGGTCAGATTTTTTGGGCGCATGGATGGCTTGGCTTTGTCTTGACAGCTATTGAAATTTCGAGGCAGCCCGCAAAGGTTGGATATGTTTTTGAAGCTTCCACCCCCCTCCTGCCATAAGTCAGATAAGATGCTGTGAGGATTTTTCTACTCTGAACATTGCCTGCAATTCACTCGGAGATGAATCGCAGGTCTTGGCATCCGCTTGGATTCGGGAATCATGATGTATATATGAGATCAGTGGAGGTTGGTGTCAATAGTGCAGAGAGCCGGCTGCAAACAACATGCATATAAAGCTACAAAAGCGTTGAGTAGTTAAACGCAAATGATGGGGTTGTGTTATTGTTGGTGAAGATGGTTCATCAAGCTCATGTGGACATGTTACAATATGTAGATAACGAGAGAACTCTGGAGGACCTTGTCATTTAAGCAGACCCAATCCAAGCAAAGGAACCAAGAGACACCTTCCCAAAATCCAGATAGGCTGTCGTGAGTTGAACCACAATTATTCTTGCACAGACGAGGAAGTCCTCCTTACCACAGCAGGGAGATACGATTAGGGAGGAGAGACGCGCTAATCAGCCCAGCCCAGCCAATTACTAATATCCTATCAGTTGAGTCCTAGTTAGGTATATAGTTAAGTGGGATTACCCGAGTCTTTATCTTTGGCGCTTAATTCATGCACCAAAGATCCCAAAATTGCACCTCAACCATTTCATTTCCTTGCAAACCTGCAATCTTTCCAACTATGCAGCAGTCATGTCGGTTACATCTGACCATTTCAGTTCCATTTGGTTGGGTTGACGTTACTGCGATCTCACCCACCCGAGAGATGATGGCTACGCAGAGTAGGAAAAGGCGCAGCTACAAGCAGCAGCTTTTGGCCCCATCTGACTGTGGATTGACGATTCATGACGGGCGGTATTACCTCACTCTGTTTGACCAGTCAGAGCTCACATTGAGTGCTTATTAATACATGAAACGTGACGTGGCGTAAGGATCATGCTAATGTTTGCTTCTATCACAATATTCTGAAAACCCATCCTTTTCTTTTCTTTTACGTTCTGTCCTCGTCCACGGTTCCTTGTGTCGTGCCTGAACGCATTTCTTTCTTTTTGCCGCGCCATTCTAGCGTTGTGTTTCTCTCTCCTCAATGTCTTACCATGAGAGATACACTCTGAGAGACTTCGCTGCTCAAATTGCTTCCAAAACCTTACCTAAGACTCCACTTCTTCACTACCATCCAGTCGACGACGTTATACCACGAGTAAAGAGACCATGGAGACCATGGACCTTGACTGCCAAAATTCTCGTTCCGGTAGCCATCTTTACGGTCCTCCTCATTGTTGCACTTGCTCTTCTCCAATGGCAGAACGCTCGCAATGGAGCCCTTTTCTTCGCTCAAACGGAAGATGGATTCTCAAATATGGACGTCTTCCTGTATCGCTATCTTCCCACAATAATCATCGTTCTCTACGGCATAATTTGGAGCTGGATAGACCTGGATATCAAACGACTGGAACCCTGGTTTCAGATGGCCCGCGATAAAGGCGCAGATGGCGCGAATTCGCTTTTGTTACAGTATCCAGTTCAGTTTCTGCCCTTCATTCCGTTCAGAGCTGCACGCAAGAAGTGAGCGTGACACTTATGCTCAAACGAGAATAAATATACCTGACTTCTGGGACAGACAATGGATCGTGGCCAGTACATCAACCATCATGTTGATCGTAGTATGGGCGTTGACGCCGCTACAAAATGGCATATTCTCTACCAGCGTGATTAACCTCGACACGAAAGTCGATGTGCAAGTAACAAATGGCCTGATGCCACTCGCTGATCAAATCCTTGGACTCAGCGGGTCCTTTACGATGGCTGGATACGGATTAGCCTGGCTCGGCCAACGGCCTCCAGCATTTACAACAGACAGCTATGCGCTTGCTCCTTTTCAGAGTCGGCATGCGGTTGAGGATTCTCTGCCAGCTGCTCCAAACCGCACTATCACAGCTGCAACAACTCTCTACCAGACATCGCTCGCTTGTGCTCCACCTGTGAACATCTCCTTCACTAGTGGCTTCACTACTGTTACCGGAGCTTTCGACGATGGCAAAGGCTGTGCTACCAACCCAATCGTTCCATTTCAAAGCGACCCCAAGTCCGCCATCTGGGCTCCTCACTACATTGGATACTGGGATGATGCAAATCTGCAACGAGACTTAGCGCTCGGTGGATGCCCGCGGACTTCGAACCATACTTTTCTGGCGGTTTGGGCCAAAAACACGAACACCACGACTAGCCAGAGCTTTAACACTGGCTCAGAAGCAAGCGCGCTGTTCTGCACCCCCTCATATCACATGCAATCCGTCAATGCAACAATCGCGCTTTCAGATTTCTCTGTGCTGTCAACCGTTCCGTTAGGTCCCAGAGAAGCTCTGTCGGAGGACTTGTTCAACGCCACACGGTTCGAGTATATACTTGGGGTAGGAATAGCTCCTGGTAGATCTATCTTTGCTGGTCGGCAAGAAGACCCAGCGCTTTTCACTGATATAAGTAACACTAGGATCATACATCAGGACACTCAGCTCCGCGATCTTCAAATTGCCGTCCCTGCAAATTTCATGATTGGATACGCGGTCGGTTTGTCAGACCGAAACTTGGAAAAACTGACTGACCCAGATGAACTTCATCTTGCTTTCGAACGCGCACATCAACTTCTCTTTGCACTCGCCGTCCATGAGCTGATGCCGGCTAACGGAGGCACTACCGCAGTAGCTGGTGTGGTAAATTCCACCTTGCAGATAATCCGCCTGGTACCTGTTTTTGCATTTCTCTCCCAGGCCCTTCTGATGGTCATTTTCCTCTTCACCTGTTATCTCCTATGGTCATCGCCTAGGAGACGCAACCATCTTTGGACTGACCCGAACTCACTCGCAGAAATCATGTTGATGGGTGATGATCGTGCAGTTCAGAAACTATTCTGTCAATCTGATTCCGCTACCGATCAGGGTCTAGCTGCGATTATCGGTGCACGGAGATTTCACATCGAACCAGACCTTGCCCAGGGACGTTCTAAGCTTCGCCTTTTTGAAGAAGCAGCCACCAGAAACCAAGGTAGTAAATCACCACAGCAAGGGACTGGACACCAAAAGCTGGTTCGTCCTGTGGAGTATAGCTGGTTACAAGGTGTCCCATTCATCCTCTCTCTTGCGGCACTTATTGCGGGTTTATATGTGGTTAGACGGAAAGGGCTACTTGAAAACGGTACCACTCTTTCAGGCGACCTGGTGAACAGAGCTGATTACTTTAGGTCTTCCTCTCCCTTCAGAAAGTGCTATTGTGCAAGGTTTGCTTACAAACGCTTTGCCCGCACTTCTGGCTACTCTACTGGAGCCATTCTGGATCTTGCTGAATCGTATAGCATGTATTATGCGTCCTACGGAAGAGCTTCGTAAAGGACGGGTACCAGCGAGGAGATCTCTGCTTCTGAAGTACAACTCAATTCCTCCTCAGCTCAACATATGGAGAGCATTGAAGGCACATCATTTCTTTCTTGCAACGTTAAGCTTTATCGCGCTTCTCGCAAACATCTTGACTGTTGCTTTCAGCGGCCTGTTTTCTCAGAATGCTATTTTCCGCGGCCAAGATGTATCGCTAAAGTCGAGGTTGCTTCCCCGGGTAGTGCCAGAACTGCAGTATCGGCAAGGACAGTCTATAGGCAACAACACTTTCCAGGACATTTCTGCGGACGCTTATCTCGTCGCCATGAGCAATTTCTCTGGTGGTGCGACTCTCCAATCTTGGGTCTCGCCACGTTATTACTTTCTACCACTAGAAACCGAGCAATCTGGCAATTCCAGCAGCAAGAGATATAGCCTGGAGATGACGGGCTATGGTGCGGAACTAGAATGTCTTGATCTAAAAACTTCCGACTCAGCCACAATGATCGATTTTGGTTTCAACTCGACTGCAACGTCGGTGAGGATAGAAACATCGCACGAGCAAGAAGACGGCTCCACTATTCGATGCATCCCCTTCTACAATTCTGACGGCGCCAACATTCGACTCCATGGATTGCCGGAAGGTCGGAGGGGTTTAGAATTCTCAGGATCGATGATGAAAGAGGGCAACAATGCATTCTCTGCTTCGAACTTTTGCAGCAATCTCATTTTCAAAGCGTGGGTAAGAGCAAGTCTGCGTATGAAGCCCGATGGCAGTCAACAGAATTCGTCCTCGATGACTTTGTCGGATGTTACCATTGATGATGTTCAAAGCACTTTTATCGCTTGTCAGCCACGTCTAAAATCCGCAAAATTCAACCTCACCGTGTCTTCCGCAGGCACTATCCTCAGCGCCACGCAAACTCAAAATCCAATCTATGACGATCCGGCGACGAACCTATCTTACATCCTCCGCGAGACCACTGACCTAATCTCAGGCGGTATGCAATTCATCACCTGGCATAACACCACCACAGCCAACGATTTTCCTTCCCAGATGATCAGCGCGCTCACGAAGTCCACCTCCTTCCTCGACCCAACTCTACCACCGCCAGATTTCGCAACAGCATCTACCGTCCTAAATGACCTCTTTGGCCGCATCTTCGCCATTCAAATGTCCCTTCGGTCTCGGCTCCTCCTTCCTGCACCACCCGACGCCGCTCCCATACCAGCTCAACTTCAGGTCTTCGAGACGCGAATCTTCATGTCCGAAATCATGTTCAAGATCGCCATGGGAATCCTCTGCGTCGACCTGCTAGTCGCCATCATCTTCTACGTCCGCGCCCCACCTGCTTTTCTGCCGAGACTACCGACGACCATCGCGAGTCAGCTGGCCTTTTTCGCGGCAAGTCATGTGTTGGAGGACGTGAGGGAGGCGGGGGGTGATTTGGCGGATCTGGATCGGAAGGGGTATCGGTATGGGTATGGAAAATACGTGGGGACGGATGGGATGACGCATGTTGGTGTTGACAGGTTTCCATTTGTCACTAGTCTGGGTGTGGAGCCGAGGAGGGTGTCGGGACTGAAGTTGAGAGAGAGATGGAGGTTGTGGGATAGGAGAGGTAGAGAAAGAGTGCCGAGCAGAGACAGAGCAGATGAACGACTTGACGTGAGAGCTATATAAAAGGTCTAACATATTATCAGTTACTTACTAAGGCCGAAATTAGCACAAACTGCCTAATAATGATATCAAGCCCGAAATCAATTACCAGCTCAACTGTCAAGACGAGAATCTATAATCCACTCTTACTGGTTTGCTTTGGCCAAAGAGCAGTCCACTCTTTTTTTCTCTCTTGAAAGTAGCTTTAGACGCTATCGAGGTGAGCAGGTACATCTCCATCACATAATTTTGCACACTGATCCATGGAGGAAATCACTCGCTCTGGTGGAATACCGAAGGAAGCCAACCAGATTCATTCCTCTGAGAAGCAGCTGTCAGGAGAACAAACACTGTTGGATCCATCGAAACTTTCTCTTGAAAATATGTTCTGTTAGGAAACGTTTGCACCGAGCAGACTAATGCTAAAACTTTTAGCTTATACTGTGATTACTACCTTTGTCCATGATCCCAGCAGCGGGGCCGAAGTACCGAACAGGGTGGGAGGCCGACATGAGGTCGAGGCCCTATATGTTTTGAATCAAGTGTCTGTTTCTGGGTGTCTTCTGACGTGAGGTGTTATGGATCGCCAGGCTCGAGACTGTATTGCTGCACTGCGGTAGCTTCAGCCACTGCGTAACGACTGTGAAACAATAAGATAATGGGCACGTCCCAAAGCCAGCAGTATGGATTCTTGTTTGTGATGTGTTCCTTCGTTTAGGGTCTCTACTCGGGTAGTAAGATAGACAGAGTCTGGATAGAATCTAGACAGTCAGCCTACGTACCCAGCGTGCCCAGATTAGCCGAGTGGTTGGTAACCGCTCAATCTATCATGAGCGGAGATGTGCTTGGCTGGCGAAGTATATATTATTGCAAGGAGCGAGTGGCCAGTGGATGCGCTGGGCTTGGGGAGCTGATGTCGGAGCTGGCGTTTCAGAGAAGGGTGTGGCCACTCATGTTGCAGCATTGATGAGACAAGGATGTTTTACCAGGCAGAGCTAAGATCGGAAGCCCGCAACAACTGGGACTAGGTTCTTCTATTGGCTTCGATTGAACCCCACAGTGGGGACGCCTCTCCCCTGGGCCCCTGGACTGCCTGAATCGCCGTTTTATCGATACTCGATAGGGAGAAACGATGGTATTTTCCACACCACTACCAGGGCCTAGGACTACCTCGGACTACCTACTACTACCTACGTAGTAAGTGGGTTTTAGTGCTCACTCTCCCACTGGAGTCGTCTGTCCAATACTCCCCCTTTTCTTACCTCTCAGGCAGTCAGGGGCAATTCCTTCTGTCATCCCGAACAACCGTCAGTCTGCCCCTGACAGTAGCACGGCATACCATCCTATGTAGCAGCCAATTACCATGAACATCCACGCAGGTACCGCACGCGAAGCTGTCACACATCCTTGCTGTCGATGCTGTACAATCACATTGCATCCCCCTACTTTGCTTCAGAAGCGAGATCCATGACCAGCCTCTGCCCACTCAGTGGCTTCTGCATTGACTCCTGCAATGACTCCTGCAATAATGGAAGAGACCGAGTCTTGGGATGGCACGGGTTGCGCTTCGGCAAGATGGCGTAGTCTGTCTGCATAATGCTCCTGTCCAATGGATCCCGTTTGTCTTGCTCTGTCACGCAGACGCCAGTTACACGCACTCCGTCAGGGGAATGATATGATTTTTCTGCTTCTATAAGACTTGGCTCATCTGCACCTCAAGATGTGTTTTTCTCTCCTCCATCAGCTCACTCTTGCACATTCTTCTTTGCTTGAACATTTTCTTCGCCGGCCAGGCCCGTGCTCGCATTGCTTTCTCATTTGACTTGCTGCATTTACAGTCTCGCCTCCTGCAGACTCCACAATCCTTGCATTATACCAGAAGTCAAATTCCACTCCTTGATAGGCCAAAACAGAGGATTCGATTATTGTCAAGGTATGATGCCATTTTTCTGTTGTCAAAGGCAGCCTGCCGTTGCTGGAATACCCATCATTGTCCATACTATCCACGGGAGGATTGTCACAGTATCCTTTTTGGGTAGCGAGCAAGTGCGCCAAATCATGCCAGGGAAGGAGGGATATTTCCTACATAATCTCCTTTCCTATACCTTTTGTCGATGTTTCCATCGTTCACACACTTTCAAATTCCAGTCACTAATACTTTGTTCCAGCGCAATCTGGTATTGCAAGGCAACCATCTGTCTTTATCGAACAAAAGCATTGTTCGGCTTCAATCAGCAGAGCACTCTTCATTCATTACACAACAAAAGATAACTCCAGTCCTTTTCCAACAAAGGCACATTCATTCATTGTCCAACAAAGAAGCCTTCAGTCTTCATCCATAGTATAAATAGCTCCGTCAGGCACGAAGCTCAATCCCTTATCCACACAATCTCACCAACTACATTCACAAATCCCACAAATTCGATAACCATCAAGTTCGAATTTCAAAGCAGACAACCAGTTCACAAACCACATTCACAAAACCACAAGTTCGACACGCAAGATGCTTTCCTCGATCTCCGCCCAACAGGCTATCGCCATCCTCGCTCTGCTTGCTACCAATGTCCACGGCCATGTTGTTATGATGGAGCCGACGCCGTTCGAATATCCTGTCGCAAACGCGAAGCAAGCCCCTTTGGATAAAGCTGGAGCTGATTTTCCATGCAAATTCCCGGCAGGCCATACACCTCAGACCGTAAAAGTGACTGCGTTGCAACCGACCGACAACACACTGCGGTTGAAAGGTGGCGCAACCCACGGAGGTAGCTCGTGCCAAATCTCCCTCACCCAAGACAAAATCCCGACTAAGGACTCCAAGTGGGAAGTTATCAAGTCCATTCAAGGTGGCTGCCCTTCGGACGCCCCAGCCAATCTCTCGGAAGACTCGGAAACACCCCTTCCAGAAATCAAGTACTCAATCCCTGAGGGTATTGCTGCAGGTGAATACACTCTGGCTTGGACGTGGTTCAACAAGATCGGTGACCGCGAGATGTACATGAACTGTGCACCGGTCACGATCGGAGGAGGTGCAGCCAAGCGAGAAGTTGCCAAGATCAGCAAAAAGCGACAATCGGGTCTCCCAGTCATGTTCACTGCCAACATTGGAGCAGGTTGCGCGACTGTACCAGGCACCGACGTCACTTTCCCTGACCCCGGTTCCGAGTTTGTGCAAGGCAGTGGGGCCATACCCGAAAAACCAGTCGGTTCTTGCGGTGCAGCAGGTGCTCCATCAACTGGCACTGGATCAACCTCCACACCAGCCTCTGGGTCTGATTCCGGTGCTGGGTCTGATTCCGCTGCCGATTCAGCCCCAGCTCCCGCCACCACCTCCGCCGCTGTTCCCGCCCCTATTGAGCCTACTCAAGCACCTCAAGCTCCCACGCCTCAAGCTCCTGCACCACAAGCGCCTGCGCCCGCCGCTCCTGTTCCCGCCGCAGCTGGTGCCGCCTGCACCGAGGGCAACTACGTGTGCGCCGCCGATGGAACCTCCTTCACCCGCTGCGCCTCCGGTGTCATGTCCGCGCCCGTACCCATGGCAGCCGGTATGAAGTGCACTCCGGGCTCCGACCCGAGCATCCTTCAAATGGCGGCCATCAAGCGAGCTGTCTCATTCGGCGCTTGAGCGCTTCCGCTCGCTGCTGTTAGTGCACACCGCATTCAAAAGGGAGGGCAAATGTAGTCGGGGTTTTGGCATTATGCGCGCGCGGGTCGTTTTGCATTTTTGTGGCTGCTTTGCCATCCCTCCTCCTGGATAGGCTCCTGGATTAGGTTGATGGGGGTCTTGTTTTGTCCAAGACAGATAGATATGTACCATCATAGAAATTGAAGAAAGTTCCACATAGAGTATTCACATTCCAATCACTACTAGTTTATTCGCGTTTTTATGCCTTTCGTAGGTGATAATCTTTTCCCGGGCGTATGTGTGATTCGACTGATCCTCTCCCCCACTTCCAGATGTGCATGCGTCTTCTCTAGGGACCTGGTTACATGTGTACCTTATATACACTCCCTTTCTCCGTATATTCCCTCTCCTCTTTCACGACTTTATGACTCAGATATAGCTTTCCCCAACCGACAACGCGAGGTGATCCCTGATCGGGCACAGAAACTGCAGAAACAGCAGAAGCAAGAGTAAGAGCAAGTCCACTAACTAACAAGTACCAAGTACCAAGCCCTACATAGTAAGTCCTAGAGTCATTTCGCCTCCCTCAATTCTCACTGAAGAACTACTAGTGAGTTACGTAGTTAGTTATTTCCATCCATGCAGGGGCTCTCCAAAATATCAACAAACAGCCCCCTTTCCAAACCCCAATTGACCTTGTATTTCTGCTCCCATTTGGAAGCAGTTGTCGATTTGCGTAATCTTGAAGAGGAGTTTTGATCTAAGGAAGTTGGATATTTCGACTATGTGGTCGTTGGTTTGAGCAAATGTAGGGATCAAATGCGGCTCAAAAAGCTTAATTCTACGCTAGTTATTAGCACCACTGCAGTGCCGGGGTGTGCCGGCACATAGAAACTGGGCGCCCTGTTAGCTAGTGATCTTGGCATTCATGCTTCCATCTTGCGCTGTAAACACAATTCATAGTCAGGAGATGTTTCTCTAACTTTCCTACAATTTTCTTTCTTGGCTAGAAGGATTTCCCTAAGTCCCATGTCCTACAACATCTTGTTCATGGTAATTTTTGTATCATTTATTTATCGAGAACACAAATCGAAGTGCATTTTTACTCCATGTCTTGGGGCAGGAAACAAGCTTCATTCATTATTTTTGCGCTAGTTGATTTAGAGAGGGAGCCAACACCTGCTTGGCACATAGGATAGTACGTACGTACTAGTATAGGATATTGTGTTTAGCTTCTATCATGGTGAGGATGGCGATATTGACGGCGAACGGTATATGGGGACGGGGCCGGAGAACGGGGAATTCACGCATCGAGTGGGGCACGCCTTTTTTCATTTGAATTTGGGTGTTGGGTTTGGTGGGCAGGCCATTTCGTGAGGCCATGGAAAAGGCAGGTGGGTCCATCGGGGTTCTGAGGAGTTGGTTCGACTAGATCACTTATCTGCTACGTGGTTATGGACCAGGGTGTGTTGCTTCACGTTATTGCCTAACCCTATGCCACCCTACACAGCAGTCTACTGATTAGTACTCCAAGGAAGAGCAGTTAACCACTAGAAGTTGGGTCATTTACGGCCTTCCTTGTCGGTAAGTACAGAACTCATATCAACGAGGATACCTAGTAGGTCAGTGGACTGACTGGACTGCGTTGGAGTCGGAAGAGGTGATCTGGTATAGAGGATATTAAATAGGTGGAGTGTCCTTTGCAACTCGTCTGCTCGCCATGAGATAGTTCTTTTGGCAGGAGGAGACGAAAGGAATAAATTGGAGTTGCCTTTTTCCGTTCGATGATGTGATGGCATGTCTGTCAGTCTCTGCTCTGGGAGGTGGGTGGGTCTCACCTTTCCATCCGGTCATATGGTGACATGTCTGTCAGCCTCCGGCTGGCGATCGTGAACGTGGGTTAGACTCAGGTGGGTGCGAGAGCATCTGCATCAAGGGGCCTTATGGGCAACCTGCTCCCGACCCCACTCTGCCAGCATTCTCTTATGCTCATGTTGGGTCATCGTAGCTCTACCCTCTCTCGCTTGTTCAATGACACGAGGATGCAGCCCGCCATCCCGAACAGAGATGGCTCGGATCTCATCGCTCGGTTCGAGGCTCAACGAGAACGCGCCGCCCCCATCGCGCTCGTCTTTTGCCGCTTCTACGGCAGCTTACTGGAACACAGGCTCAAGGCTCTTGATCTCCGCGTCAAAAATGATTTAGTCGAATGCCTTGTAAGCGCCACCAAAGGATTGGAGGAGGGCACGAGTCCTGCGGACCGTCCCATCCTGGTCAATATCATCATCCGGAACGATGAGGAAGTCTCCTGTGCCAAATGGACCGTGGGCGACACCAGGGGCATATAATCTCGCAAAAACCTCCTTGCAACTGGGGAGGTCTCCGAGAATTGCTGGGCGGGCACCAGTGAGTTTCTCAACCATAAATCCGATCACCCTATCGCTGCGCCATTATTCTCCGTGATGTGCGCGAGGAACTTGGGCGCTACGTCGCGGCCGTCGATTAGCGCATAAATCTCGGTTTCATGGTCAACGCAGTATATGGATTCTGGGATCCATTCATAGCTGACAACGACTTTTTCAACCCCAAAGTAGTTGGTATGAACACTAGCGAATATGTGGCTGGCAAGTTGTGGATCTGATCCTGTTCCATCGTAGTCTCGCTCGTTCAAAGACATCTAATCGACTTTACGCGGATGCCATATTTTGCTGATTCCTGCCAGAGTCGTTTGTTTCACAGAACCCAAGGAACATTTGTGTGCGGATTCAGGAACCAGATATGCTATGTTCCAGTCACCGTCAGGGACAGTGGTGAAGTTTAGCTTCTCGCCGCGGATATCAGGGAACGACGGAGCTGGGTCAGGAAGAGCGAGATATTGACGGATGAGGATGTAGGGATGATGATACGATAGTAGCCAAATTTCAAGTGCCAGGCGGACAGCCGATTGCCGATCATGAAAATGCTGCTCGAAGGAGGTGTGCTGGTGGTCAAGTCCATGATATAAAGGAGGAAGTTGTTAACTCAAGCGTAGGAAATTTCGCAGAGAGTAATTTTCCAGGTTGAATGATAACTTGGAATATGGTATGAGAGGCTTGTCAGAGCAGTTTTTGGGCGGTAGTAAGGATCTATGACGATGCGCTTAGGACATTGCGTAAGCAATTGCTGGATTCTCAGCTTGAGGACACAGGCAAACTTAGAGTACCGATAGATTCTTAATGACGTTCAAAAAAGATACTCTACTATTGTGGCATTCTGCTGATCTTGTTCGGTATTCCCACATTTCAACTAATTTTGCGCATCGCTCCACTTACTCTGCCGTTCAAATACAATGTCATTAGGATTAACTTGATGTTCCAGCTCAGCGATCGCAGGATGGATGAGTCTTCTCTTACTTAAACGCTGGCAGCAGCACAAACATTCCCCTCACATTGCACAACGCCTTGCCGACTACCAGGGCGCCGGATGCGAGGCACACCG
>QQTW01002433.1_pt1 | contig 13503 bp, 12 predicted proteins | sample 1904831 | NCBI WGS metagenome assembly QQTW01 (sample SAMN09435610, study PRJNA476489) | Subsurface metagenome, whole genome shotgun sequencing project. | reverse complement strand
ATATACAATTTTTACAGCACAGGGGCGGTGCCAGCAGTAAGTTAAATCTTCCACTTGCCTCTGATTCTTCATGCTACCTTCGGGCCATGACCAACCTGAGCCTCTTCGATTGCCGGCTAATCTGCCTTCTAATGCCCTTTCTCTCGAGCCTGGCATGTTCTCTTTGTTGCTTTCTCGCTGACGTTTTTCGGACCCTACCAGCCCCGCCCGCTCAGTCTCCAACCCCAACCCGCGGCCATCAGGCCCGTGGCCGGCAATCCCGCCGCGGCCGGCAATCCCGCTCCGACCATAAGTCCCGTCCCGGTCTCCGGTCCGCCGCCACCACTGCCGCCACCACTGCCGCCACCACCGCGCCCGCATTGGCCGCCGCCAGATGGGAGAGGAGCAGCAACACCAACAGCAGCAGCAGCAGCAAGTTGCGGTCCGCCCCGCCGCCAGTTGGGTCGCCCCCCACCAGCCATCATGCCGCCGCCTCCGCCGCCAGGGCCGGTTCTGCCAGCCGCCCCAGAAGAGGGGGAAGGTACGCGAATATCCTTCTCTGTAGCTTTGCTTATCTTGTTCTTGCCCCCATCCAGTTTTTCTTAGCTTTCCATTCACTCCCCATTCATACTCCATTCTCCTCGGTTGCTTTCTCGGTGACAATGCTGACATATTCTCAGGATTAGTTTTCACGCATAACGAGATACACGAGCTCTACATACATTCGCTCTCAGGAGTCAGAGGACGGCTTGTTGTTACTGGGGCCGCCGGAGACAGGAGAGATGAAATGAGAATTCAATCAGATTCGAAGAGATGTCAGACATATGAATGGAAATTTGCTCATGCCGACCTCTTATTATTGATCCAAATGACGGAGACAATATCATCATCTTCGCTTGCTGGTGGCGTGGCACGAGTACAGCATCTTGTGACAACCTCAGGTCTCGAATCCCCTCTTCGTCAATGATGTTTGGATGGGGGATGGATAGCAAGTCTTCTTGATGGATTTACGTTGTGGGCACTGCCTACTCCATCGGTCATGCTTACCGAGGAAGCTTCGAGGCACATGTAAATAGTTCATCCCAGAGTCTCCCTAGACAGTTACCATCAGCAATCACCAACTTGGAGGCTGGATGCCTATTGAATTGACATCTGGACCGTGGTCGTTCGTACGGAGTAGATCGCGCCGAGATCTTATCGATTGTGTTAGCGTGGTGTGAGTCTCGTCAACTGGTAGGCGAGCGCGTCAAATTTGGAAAGTTGTCCTCAAGTAACGACCATCGCCCTGGACCAAACTGGATAATTGAGCGGAGGCGACTCTTCAACTTATGATAGACGGTCGAGTACTCAGTGCCATCATCATGGCGGGACAACAGTAAAAAATATGTGTGAGCGAGGAGACCTTGGGATCAAACAAAGCGCCACCGAATGGCTTCAGCCCTGGAGATCCCGTCAAGCCTCCTTTCCTAATCTATATAAACTGAACATTTCAACCCTGTCTATCCGCCTTCTTGACGCCGAATCGTTCCGCGAGGGTCACCCATGCGCCGACATACAGCAATGTGCGAAATGACAATGGATCTGCCTTGTCACCGAAAGCGCGCTCGAGAGCCTTCTCGACAACGCCGTAGTCAAGGAAACCTAAACCCTCGACCGCCTCACGGGTCAGAAGGCTCTTGAGCAGGCGATGCAGCGGACCATCCTGTGGCCATCTCGTCGGTGCCAGGAACGGGTGCTTCCTCCGCTTGTACAGCTCGTCGGTGATGTACGGCTTTACCGCCTCACGCAGGATCCACTTCTCCGTCAGCGACTGCAACGTCGTTCCTGCATTCTTCCACACCGGACCCTGCTGCTTCTCAGCCCGATCGGCCTCGTCGACAGGCGTGTACGCCAGCTTGACGCTCGGCGGCAGCCTGTCGACGTACTCGGTCAGATGATGATCGAGGAACGGCGTGCGGGCCTCGACACTGTGCGCCATCTCGGTGCGGTCGCCCAGACACGACAGCAGCACGTTGGCCAACGAGGTCCTGTTCCACAGGTACTGCGCCGTGTGCAGCGGATGCCAGCGCGAGCGCATCTTGGCCCGCACCGTCGGCGACAGCGACGCCATGACCGTCTCGCGGCAGTCGATTCCGCCGTACCGCTCGCGCACCCACGGCGCGAACAGGCCCGTTGTCGGATGCCATGCGAGCAGCGTCTCGGGCATGCCGTTGCCATTGGCGTCTTCCAGCAGGACGCTGTCCGGTTGCTCATCTTTCACGTTCGCGCCGACTTTGCGGAAGATGGACCGCGCCTCGGCGACGACGGCGCGCTGCATCCCCTCGCGCAGCGCGTGGTCGGTGGCGAGCACGGTGTCTGGGCGTGACAGGTCTGGCTCCCTCAGGAACTCGGATGGAAAGTACGGGTACCCGGCAAAATGCTCGTCGGCGCCCTCGCCTGTCAGCACTACCTTCACGCCGTGCTCGTGGGGTAAAGTCGACAGGGCGAATTTTGCGACGCAGTTGAGGTCGAAGTGGTGGTGTTCGCAGTGGAACGCCGTCTCCGCAAAGTCGCGTGCGAGCGCGGCTTCGTCGATATTTTTCTTGATGACTTCGACGCCGAGCCACTCGGCCGTTCGCTCTGCGATTTCTTCAGATCTGTCAGCGAACCTGCTCATCGGCTTTACTGTGAGGAATTGTCATACTGGACTCGTCATAGCCTGATTCTGCCGGAAAGCCCACGCTGAAGCAGGCCACACGCGTCGTTGCAGCTTGACTGCCGATCTTGACGTGTTCCTCCTTGGCCAGTTGGGTCACGATACCCGCCACGGCCGACGAGTCGATGCCTCCCGAGAGATATATGCCCACTGGGACATCGGCGCGAAGGCGCAGACGGATGGACTCGACCAACCGTTCGCGTACGCCAACCACCATCTCGTCAATTGTGCGTGTGTCCACTTTGATCTATACACAATCAGGATCATCCTCACAAAGCTTCTTTTCAGAGCACTCACCTTGTCCTCGTACTCGGCATCCCAGTACGTGTGCGTCTCGAATCCTCGCTCCTCGGTCAACTCGACCCAGTGGCCTGGCAACACCTTCTTGACTCCCTTGAATAGAGTCCTCTCGTCCATTTGCCATCCGCTGTCTACGATCGCACCGACATCCCACTCGGGCTTCCAACCCAGAGGCAGGAATGCCTTGGCCTCAGCGGCCATCAGCAGCCTACCGCCGACAACGGTCCACACCAACGGCTTGATACCGTACCGGTCACGTGCAGCGATGACTCTCTTCTGGCCCTCCCGGCTGTCATACAAGATAAAAGCGAATTCGCCCCGCAGGTGCTCGAAAAAACCCGGCGCTCCGTGGATCTTGTACAGCGCAAGAACCAGCTCGCTGTCACTCTCACCGCTGAAGGTATACCCGTGCTCGTCCGCGCAAACCCTTCGCAGCCGGTCTTGGTCGTAGATCTCTCCGTTGACGATGGCATGGATGTGGCCGTCGTCGCTGGTCAGCGGTTGCGACCCGCTGGGCGAGAGGTCGTTGATGGACAGGCGGCAGTGGCCCAGGCCGATGCTGGCGTCGGCGCTGATCCATATGCCGGACTCGTCGGGGCCACGGTGGTCGAGGGTTCTGAGAGAGGCTTGGAGCTGGGTGGTCAAGGTCTTGGTCGTGGAGGCGGTGCTATGGTCGTCGACTTTGCCGTTAGTATAGCCATTGGTGTGGCCATTGGAGTGGCCATTGGAGAGGCCATTCGTTTGACGATGGTTGCGAGGGTTCAGCTTGCCTCCGGGGAGAGCAATGCTCGCCGTGATGCCACACATTCTGGAAGACTCTACTATATCGTTTCTGCTTGAGGATCTATCGTCGAGAAAAGACAATCACATGAGGGCATGCACCAGTCAAGTCAACCTATAATATAATGCACCAAGCTCGGTGCTTTGCTGTCTGTCTTACTCTAACATCACGCATCTGAATTTGTTCACACATACATACACTAACTCTGACCGGGCCGATTTCTCTTCGCGGCCTCTCGACGCGTTACGGCTTCATGAACGGCTGGCTCCGGAGCCTGCAAATGAAGGTCCGCGAGGAGCTGAAACGGCTGACAGGTCCGGTCCGGGCCGTTTATGGAAATCCGACTTCGGTACGGCCTCGCACTCGGTCGCTGTCGTCGAGCAAGATCAAATTACAGACATATGGACTCTCCTGGTCATCAGCTGACGCCATAATATCCTACATCAATTCTTTCTAGGCCTGGCTATGCATTTCCTCGTAGGTCCATTGAGACCGATCGGCTTCCTCGGCGTCAAGGACCTCATTCACTAACAGCTCCTGGATTGCTAGCAAGATAGGTAATCGACTGGTCAGTTTTAAACTACGAGGTTTGCATTTCACGCGATAGGCCGAAGAACGTAGATTTTGGCATCAATCTCATAGTCCGAGTTGAAAAGAGTGGTGTTGATTTGGCGACAGCTGGTATCTATGGACTGCCGTAGCCGTACGGTGTACGGAGTAATTCACTTCCTGACATCTGGAAGCTCTGATCCTCGACGTCGAGTCGAACATGATACTGTACCAACACTGCTGTGAACGGGTTTCGATAACCTCCACCTAGTCCATCATGCCCACTCCCAGAATATACACCCAGCTCGCATCTCAATCACGCTCCCTGAGCGGATCCCGACAGGCCGTGCATGCTTCCGCAGCGAAGACACTGTGCAGCTTCGTCACCACAACAGGCGGTCCCAAACGCCGACAGGACTTCTCAACCTGTCGTGCTCTGCATGACAACACCGATGTTTACAAGGCAAAACGCATATGGCCACCAGATTTCTCAAAGCTATCGCAGAAACACCAGTTCCGCCTGGAAAGAAGATATAGACGGAGAGCAAAGTTAAAGTGGGCACGACCTGGGTGGAACAAAGGAGTCAAGCTGGCTCAAATGGGGACCATACTCTGTGTGTTGATTCTACTCTGGTCACCAGGAGATTACGGAACTGATTGATCGCTAGTGGTTCTGGCTTATGGGGTGTTTTACCTCGATATCGGACACCTGAGGGAAGTCAAACAATGGTTCACTCGGGGAGCCGCCTGATACAAACTCCCAATCATGTCAGCTACACACCTCTCAACGAAACTCTCAATCCATATTAACTACAAGTCGCGACCTCTACCAAATTTGATTCAAGCCAAATACCCATTCATTGACACATTGCCATTCTCGAATTTCTTGCCAACATCACCTCCCTTCGACACCGAGGGCCACTCGGTCCGCTTGGTAGGGCTCGCATAAAAGTTCAACGGACGGACGACCAGGAATTCCGGATCGTAAATCACTGCCTCGGTGGAAGCATCCTCGAACTCATAGTGGTATACCAGCTCGATCAGGACCATCTTGACCTCCATCAAAGCAAGATTGAAGCCCACACACCCTCGTCCACCACCCGCAAAAGGCGTGTAAAGCCCCTTTCTCGCCGCGTTGCTCGCAACAAGCCTGTCCGCCCACCTGTCCGGGTCGAATCTGAGCGGATTGTCCCAGTGCGCCGGATTCTTGTGCATGCTGGGAAAACACGGATTGACGACTGCGCCTGCTGGCACCAAGTACCCACCGGGCAGCACCACGTCCTTCTTGGCATTCCGCGCCGTCTGGAAGCTCGGACTGTGCATCCTCTGCGTTTCTTTCACGAAGCAGTCAAGGAACTTCAGGGCGTGCACCTCATCATGAGTCCAGGCTTTTTCACCGTCCGCGCCGTGGTCGATCAGCTCCTGCAGCAGCCGCTCCTGCATGCCCGGATACTTGACCAACGAGTAGATGGACCAAGACAGCAGCGACGCGCTGGTGACGAACCCTGCGCCAAGCAGCACCAGCGTGTTGCCGAGCAGAATGTCCCGCGGCAGACCCTCGCCCTTCTCGTCCCGCGCGCGACACAAGAAGTCGGCCACGCACGACGCGCGGAGCGAAGCGGCCGGGTCTGTCAGAGAGAGCAGCTCGCCGCCCGACGTGACGCACCCGTCCAACGCGTCGGAGATGTTGTTCATGAGCATCTCGCGTACGACGCGCAGCCGGGCGGCGTCACCGAAGGGCAGACTCCCTTGCCACTTCGGACGCAGCGACATCTTCTTCATCAGCATCAGGTACTCACCGAAGAGGCGGATGGCCAGCGTCGGAGGCGTGTTGAGCGCCTTGAAGTGTTTCAGGTCTTGGCCGACGACGACACGCCAGATGACCTGTCCGCCCATCTTGAACATGTACTGATAAACGTTGAAGGCTAGCTCGCGGTTTGCCAGCTCCTCAAGCATGGGCAGCATGGAGCGCGCCGAATCCTGGACGAGCGGCGCATGGTGCGCCATGGCTCGTGATGACATCGCTGGCGGGATGAACTTGTGGCTGATGGCGAAGGCGGGCGAAGAGCTGTCGCATGTGAAGAGCGCCGTCTGCTCGTTCATGTAGTACAGTGGATGCGAGGGCTCGGACGTGATTTTGGTGAACAGGTCGCCCTCGCGCAGGACATGACGGGAGACTTCTGGGTCGTTGGTGTGGTATATGGTCGTGCCCATGTTGACCGTCTTGATCATGGGACCATAGCGTGCAAAGAGCCGGTCGTAATTGCCCAGTGGGTCCGGGTATATCTCATAGTGATTTCCCACGACAGGATGTGCTTTCGGCCCTGGAGGCGGTCGGATGGACGCATCTTCGGTGACTCGCAGTTCTATAGGCGTGCTGCAGGACTTGATGGCCTCGAGAGAGGAGAGAATACCGCTCTGCTTGTTGAAGAAGCATATTGCTGCGACCGCATGAGTTTCCTGTACAATTTATTGGATTTTACTACGTGGGAGACCAACGATTTGAATCGGCGAAGGCGAACAACTGTCCAAGACTTGTCTTGAGCTGTTGGACCGTTGAGAAGACCGAGATATCGACCTTGAGGCACCGGTCTCGAGCATTCTGCCCGATGAAGAATTCCTTGTCCATAACGACGAGACAGTTTACAAAGTTAAGGAAAAGAGACGACGTCTACCACGGGCTCGACATGGTCAAGTTTCAACTATCATGACCGTTTACTGTATTAGTATCGCGACGCTCCTATCAATTCCGAAGCCCACGTAAGAACATCTCCGATTTGGGTCATGGCTGGTTCCATGATGATTCGCGGACCGCAACTGCAAACAGGTAGGCGTGCCTGTCAGCAAGCCCACATCCGCACAGTCGCCGACGATCTTCATACTCGTCGCCCCGTGCCCTGAAATCCGAGATCCTGGTTCATCCTCCCAAGGATGAGGCTTCGGTTGTTCGGCGTCAAGAGCGGCTCGACTGGGGTCGGCTCGGGCCGGCGCGGCAACCCCTTTTCGAGCCCGCCGTGGCTCAGATTGGACTAACGGAACGACCTCCAAAAAGCCACGATGCACGGCGAGGACAATGGAGTTTGCTCAAAACATGGATTCCGCAAAGCGCCGAATGGTGAAATTCCCACTGCGAACAATTCTGCTTGAGTGGCAGAATCAGCGACGCTCAGCTTTACTAACCTGTATCCGATAGACGTCCGTAAGTCAATATGCTGGTGATCTTCTTGGCTTGCCTTGGGCTCTGCTTGTATTTCTGTATATTCGTTGAGATGAACCGTTTCTGATTTTCAACGTCTGTTGTCACAATCTTCGTTTCTACCATTATCACTTTCTGTAGCATTATCAGACGTCAAGATGGCCCACTCTGAAAACGTCCAGGTCATCACCCTTGCGCAGCTCGGCGACCATAACAGCCAGGAGGACCTTTGGATAGCAGTACACGGGAAAGGTAAGTCTTGATACTCTCATACCTTGTCCTGAGTCCAAGAGAGTTAGTGTGGTTTGCAATCACGGACAATATCTGAATTGAATCACAATGAATTTCCTTGCAACTGCTTTTTGAAACATCCTCCTTATTCCGTTCATAGTCTACGACCTCACCCGCTTTGCCACCGACCATCCCGGCGGCATCGACGTGCTGAAAGACTGCGCTGGCACCGACGGAACCGAAACGTACGACTATGCAGGCCACAGCCCCAACAACATGAAGACGATGCAACGCTTCCTGGTCGGCGCCCTGGCAGAGCACACCGGAAACGTCAAACCCGTCGAAGACGCCCCCGCCAACGGCACGGCGAAGACGCCTAGTGGCAGCAAAGCCGCGAGTGCTCCTATGCCCACTCTGCGTACAGGCACCGGCATCGCTCGGCCGCTGTTCTACGCAGCTACAAGCATCCTGGCTGGCTTGTGCGGCGCTTTCGTTTGGCAAATGGTTGATATCAGAAGCGGCGATATCGCGCTTGAGCTGGGTCAGATTGTCGATGCCGTTTACACTTTTTGGGGTGGCTTGTTCACCGCTTGCTCTTTGAGCTGTGTGGGAATGGGATTTCTCTACTCCCAGTTCAGTCAGACGCTCAAATCTGAGCGAGATGTGTTTTCATATCCTCCTATTATCCCTAGGAGAGTGAGACTTTAGGTGTCAGTCTTTTTATAACGATCTGAGTTGAAAAAGCGAGAGTAGATAATCTAACCTCGATTATGCACCATGAGTTTTACGATACTATGCACTGAAACACTGTGCATTATGGGTCTTGGAGCGCCGTCCTCAGGCACAAAGAATCAAACCGCAAGTCATTGCTAGCAGTTTATAGACTTCAGGACGCACTTCTTGTCAAAGCCTCTTGATCCCAGAGTCGCCTGATCTTTGTGAATGACTGATGTTGGGTAACTTTTGACTTAAGAATTGGCACCAAGTTCCGAAGATACATTAGCCATGTTAGACAAATGAGACACGTTTAATGCAAGCGTGTGCAGTCATGACCAGTATACGCGTAGGTAAACGAACCACACAGGATTTTACTGGAAGTGACACGTAGTGGGTGTTAGAGTGATTGCAAAAAAATACGGACTACTATTTGCCAAAGAGATAGAGCTGCATAAGAAAATCTTTATAATACAAAGACTGTCTATTTAAATCCTGTACGAGCAAAAAACGGTATTCCGCCGTACCGAAAAAATGTGCCACACTACTTTAGATAATTCAAGATTCCTCCAGCTTTACCAACGCGCTCCTTGAGGCAATCTTGATTGCCAACTCCGCCAGGGGCGTCGCGCTCAAGAGCTCAAACACAGAAATGTCGCTCTGCATCTCTCGCATGACACGGTTACGCATCTCGACGGCTTTGAGCGAGTCCACTGTTTGCATCGAGTCAGCAAGTGTACGGTCAGGGAGAAAGTGGCGGCGTATACTGACCTCCAAAGTCAAAAAGCGGCTTCTGCACATCCACTTCCTCAACACCAACTCCAATAGCCACTGCGATCTGCTCCTTGAAGCTCCCTTCAACCAGCGCTGAGGCTTCACTGAGAGTGGTAGCGTTGCTAAGCAACTCTCCCATGCTAACTTTCTTTTCCGCGCTGTTTCCAGCGCCGGTCGCACCCTCAGCAACCCTCAAGTCAAATTTTCTGTCCCTCTCAAAGCCAGTGGTGCCTTCCTCCCTGACCAATCTGTCTCCGAGACCGAGGACAAGCTGCGCCGGGATGTTCTGCCCATTGGCCGTCGAACCCCTCATGACTGCCTTCAGCACAATCCTCAACTCGTCAAGACTGGTCTGAAGACCCGCCCAACCGTGCTGGTACTTATGCAGATAGTTTTCCAGGTTCCCGAACTCGCCGGCGCCGGTGAAATGCGCCGAGTCAGACACCAGACCGACGTCAATGCTGGTGGCTGGGATGGATAGATGAGTGCAGGCATGATGGGCCAAGGCATCCTCGAAGGTGTTGCCAGCTGCGTAGTTTGCTTGCGCCGTGTTGCCGATGACGCCAGTGATGGAAGAGAGCAGGATGAAGAAGGGATGCTCGCTTGGCCAGAGCTGGGCGAGGAGATTGCGTGAGCCGTGTGTCTTCGGACGGATGGCGCGCGTCCATTTTTCGTATGTCATATTGTCGAAGATAGAGTCCTGCCCAGGTGAGAACGTTAGTCTAAGCTTTCGTTGGAAGGAGTATACGAGAAGCGAGTCGAGAAGAATAAAACACGTACCTCAAGGACCATAGCGCATTGAATCACGCCCTTTACCACTAGTCCCTCACGCTTGAGCTGATCGAAGACGCTTGCAACGCTCTTGGAGTCGCTGACGTCACACTTGAACGCATCAGCGCGGACTCCTCTGCTGCGGAAGTTCTCCAAGTCTTTCTCGTTCTTGCCACCACCTGAACGCGACAAGAAGACAAGATGGCCGGCTCCATGCTCGACCATCATGTTGGCAATGTCCAGTCCGAGCGCTCCCAGACCACCGGCAAGAACGTACACGCCGTGCTTGTCCAGTACCAACTCTGGCGCGGGTGGCGGCAGAGTCAATACCGATGCGTCCCTGCTGAGCGACAGAATGACTTTTCCGGTGCGCTGTGTCTTCACAGCGTCCAAGGCCAGTTTCATATCAGCAACGGAAAAGATGGTTGTAGGCGAAATCGGCTTCGTAATGCCGCTGCGGCAGAAGAAGCCAAAAGTCCGCTGGAATAGAGTCTTGATGACTTCGGGCTTCGTTTGAACCACATGGTCCATATCGACGCGGATAAGAGACGCGTTACGCTTGTTGTGCGGTAGGTTGAGTAAGGAAAAGTCGATGTCGCCGCTGCTGATGTCAAGGAAGTATCCGGAATCCCCAAGCGTTGTGAGTGATGGGAGCACTGCCGGGCTGTCGTGGATCGCAAGCACAGCGTCAACCCCGCGGCCAGCGGTGGCCTTCGCTATGACGGTTACAAAATTCCGAAGGGCAGAGTCAAAGATGCGATCTGATGGTATCCCGTAGCCCTCACTCAGCTTGGCCTTTTCCTCCTTGGAGCTAACAAGAGCGAAGACTTTAGCTCCGACGAATTGGGCAATTTGAACAGCAGCCTGACCCAAAGCGCTAGCAGCTGAATGAATGAGCACCGTTTGAGACCTAGCGAGTCCAGCCACCTCGAGCAAAGCGTACTGTGCCGCGATGAAGACGTTGGGGAGCGCAGTGGCCGTTTGCGGAGACATTTCTGCTGGTACAGCCGCCACAAGACTTTCGTCCTGACGGATGTGTGTCCTGCAGGCTTGATGTTGGAAGACGGCGACGCGCTGGCCGGGAACGACAGACTTGACTTGGTCGCCGCACCGGGACACGATGCCGACAGCCTCACGCGATTGTACTGCGGCATCTTCACCAGTGTTGGCGACGTCACTGGCATTCAAGCCCACATACTCGACCTCAACCTCGACCTGTCCGGGATCGAGAGGTCTGGTAGCATCTTCATCGTCGGTCCACAGGAAGACGCCGTCCTCAACGGTAGACGCAAGCTTCAGAGCCACGCCCTTGGCATGTAAGGGACTCTGTACCGGTTTTGCACTGCCGCTTGCGAGCTGAAGCTCGCCATCAAACCCAACGTCCTCGACCGCGCGGGGGATGTAGATTGCACCATCAAGCTCGGCAAACTCCATCTCGGCGTCTTCAATGAGCGATGCCTGCCAGACGCTCAAGACCAGCTCGGCGCTGCGGGTGCTTGTAGCATCGAATCCAGCAGAAAGATCCAGGTGCGGCAAGGTCGTCAGTGTGTACTCATTGCGCAATACACGGAGCAAGCCTTGAGCAGGGGCAAACTCGAAGCTGGCAGCCCATGACTGCAGTAAGCTACCTCGGGAAAGCCACAACAGATGGCTGACCGATGAGATGAGGCTTTTGAAGGATGCGAATTCGGACTCGCTCCACGCGTAGATAAAAGGGCTTTCGACTTCGAGTAGGGAGATGACGTGTTTGCCGACCAACTGGGACGTGTTGGTGTCGGAAAGACTTGCCGTATGGACGTTAACGCTGTCCGACGAAAGCAGAGTGGTAATGGAAGACGAGAGGGCCAAAACTTTCGGTGAGGCTGCAGTCGGGAGGAGCAAGTAGACTTCGGATGGCGTCTCAGGTGCAGCGGGAGACGAATTCGAAGCAGCTGCAACGAACATGCCCGAAGCACCATTACCGGTAATTGTCAGCTTTTGAGTCAATCCCAAAGTCTCCAGAGTTGTTTGGACATTGTTTTGTGATCCTTCCGACTGGAGAACGACAAGATGACCCTCAGGCGACAAAACCTTCTGCAACTTGGCAAGAGAGTCAGCCTTGCTTCCAGTAGTGCGATCACCGATAACGACCACCACGTCGTAAGCGCCTTCTCCAGATGATGAGCTGGTATCGTCAGTTGTATCCCACAACTCAATTGACGACTCTGACAGCGATTGAGGAGGCATGACTGAGCGCAAGGTGTCCAGTCCTGATGCGTAGGTGGCAGTGGCGTTGATTTGGGCGAATCCTGGGCGCTGAGTGGCGCGCGCGCAGAGGTCGCGCAGTATATCAGAGGAATCCGAGGAATCCTCGTCAAGGACCAGAAGGGCCTGTCCAACGGCCCTCTTGTGGGTGAACTTGTCGAGCCATAAAGACAACTGAGCCTGGCATTGAGTCATTTGATTATCCTTCGTGACCAAGAGCCTGTTCAGGTCGTCGCTGCTCTGTATGAAGTCCACGTCTTGACTCCACTCAACACGGGCACACTTCTTCAAGGCCTTGGCGGCACGAGCGGCACTACCCGCATTGTCAGTAGACGTCACCTGGCGCAGCGCAAAGCCTTTGACAGTCAGCTTCGGCTCCGACCAGGTCTCGTCCGACACGATCAACTCTCCGATGATCTCACGGCCGCCTTCGGCCTTTGTGGCAAGCTGGCCGTACCCGCAGAATCGACCACCGACGCCCTGTGGCTGCTCGGCGGCAACGAACATTTCCTCAATGCTGTACGGAACAGCAGCCTGCTCAATGGGCTGGCCGTCAGTGAAGGCCGCGAGGAGCAGATGGAAGATGGCGTCCATGGTGGCCGGATGCATGATGTGGGAAAATTCAAAGTTGGCGGGCATGCTCGCCTGCGTATCGGGAATGAGGACGGCTCCGTACGCGGCGTGCTGCGAGGGGATAGCCGACAGCTCTACGACGTTGCGAAAGAGCGGGCCGTATTCCATACCAATCACCTCAAGATGGTCGTAAAACTCGTTGACGTCCACGTTTACGGCCTTGTCGTCGCTAGAGAGCCGCTTCTCCGTGGCGTCGACTCTCGAGGAGCTTACTCAGCGGCTGTCGAGTGGCTTACCTACGATCAAGCGGTCCTCGCGGCAGGACACCAAACTCGTCTTCATCTTCACAGGCCAGGGCGCGCAGTGGCCCGCTATGGGACGGCAGCTGCTCAGCAATGCAGTCTTCGAGAACAGCATGCGGGTCTCACAAGGTCATTTGAAAGCTCTGGGTTGTGAATGGGACGCATTCGAGGAGCTCGAGAAGACAACAGACTCCAACATTGACTTCCCGCAGTACAGTCAGACTCTTTGCACCGTGCTGCAGATTGCGTTGGTGGATCTCCTGCGGCACTGGAAGGTGAAGCCCACAGCAGTGGTTGGCCACTCGAGCGGCGAAATAGGTTTTTAAAAATCCACGCTACACTCTATCTTCGAACCTGCTAACTTCTTTCAGCTGCCGCCTACGCCGCATCCTAC
>QQTW01002432.1_pt1 | contig 13503 bp, 12 predicted proteins | sample 1904831 | NCBI WGS metagenome assembly QQTW01 (sample SAMN09435610, study PRJNA476489) | Subsurface metagenome, whole genome shotgun sequencing project. | reverse complement strand
TAGTGGATCACCAGAACCTCCATCACACTGACAAGGTTGACCCGCAGTCTCCATCGCGCCGATGGTGATGCAGCCTCTTTTCTCATCAGATTCATGACGATAGGTGTTCGCACTGACAAATACGATCCCTTCTCAAACCGCCAGACTATCATAGAGTAGTCTTCGCATTCGACAAAGCCCAGTTCGAGAAGATCTTTGACATCCACGTTTGCGGTGACGGCTTATGCCAAGAAAGTGGCCACGGGTCTCAAATCCGTCGCTGGAACAGAAACGTGGCAATGGGATAAGTTGTAGCAGCAGCAAACGGCAATGCTCAAGCTCGATAGATGAACTAGACTAGACTAGACTAGAGTACTAACGAGTACGAGTACGGATTATATGTCTAAAATGCAAAAATATATGGATGACCGAGCTCTGTGACCAGCACCAGCACCGACGGAGATAGTAGAAAGGTAGGAAGATGGCTGGATACACAAGACGAGGAAGATTTTTAGACAATCGAAAGGATCGTATTTGTCAGTGCGAACACCTATCGTCATGAGTCTGATGAGAAAAGAGGCTGCATCACCATCAGCGCGATGGAGACTGCGGGTCAACCTTGTCAGTGTGATGGAGGTTCTGGTGATCCACTAGTTGCTCGCATGTGGTAATCTACCGTTTCCATACCTACCTCCCTGCCACGTCAATCCACCCAGACAATATCAACAGACCAAATCCAAGTGATTGATTTAGGCTTGGTCCATGCTGGTCATGAAGTGGCCGGTGTGTATCTGTTGGGCTTGGCCGGACGGCTGGGTCGTCTGCGATGTTCCAGCTCGAGCGGCACAATCGTATTTCAGGACGACGGGACGGTGCGGGGACTGAGTATCTCTCGGCCTAGACTGACTCGTTTTTAACCTGTTCACCGATATTAGGTCCGAAGGTTTACTCATATCTTCCTACAGTGCACTTTTCAGAGGAGCTATTTTGCTATCATACTCTAGCATGAAGTCTGATCTCCATCATCATCATCATTATCATCATCGCTACCTTCGCCTCCGTCATCATCATCGTCACAACATTATCTTTGACCACCTTCGCCGTCCACATGACGTTGACCCTCAACCTCAATAATCATTGCGACGATTTTCAACGTTTCTCACAACAAAAACCTCATTATATAAGATGTCTTCTGGCCTCCCCGATCAACATTATCAATGAACCCGAGGAATCATTACTCCGTCTTGAGCTCCGAGTTCTTCCTCCAAGGGAGTTGTGTGTCCAACATTTCGATCCACAGGCATCAACGTACCGTAGTCAGCATTCTTTCCCCGACAGAAATCATAAACCGAATGAAACTGTATTGCAAGATAGAATAGGCAATGAGAATCAGTTTGGCCGCTTGATAATTTCTACGATAGGCTCTTTACACCTGGAGACTGTTTGGATCCCGTCAAGGTATGGGGATATGATTCCCCATCAAAGTCGACAAGTAGTAGTCTTCCTCTACCGCTTTCTATGGTTTCTGCACTTGCTCCGACAATGGCAACCCTGGCATATTACCCCTCCCAATGGCAAAGCTTGATGTCAATTGATCTGGGCTCTCGGATTTGTCGCAAAGGGATGATATGTTGCTGCAACATGTTTTTGATGTGGTTACGCCACATTAAGATGCTAAATTCCTCATGGATAGAAGGAGCAGTAGTTCTAGCGAATGGATGAAAATTGAGACGAGGGCTAAAGCTTCGTTAACAGGACGCATTCTACTGGCTGGCTATAACGAGGACGAAGCTTTTACTCTTGTCGGAAGTGAGAGAAGGCAATTGAACCCTTTTATCGGTGTGATGTGTTGAATAACTGTTGAAGCTGTCCTAGTGACCATTAGTATTCAGATGTCGATGGCTCTAACCTTTTCGGTAAGTGCTTCAGATGATTGAACTAGTTCAGTCAAGCTGATAACGTCGCGGCCCTCGATGCTGCTTGCGAGAGCCCAGAGCATGTACGGAATGGGCAGGCACAAGGGAGGAGAGGTAGTAAGGATGCTTCATGGGGAGTTCGTGACCGTGAGTGTAGTGCAGACTGACTTGATTGGATTTGTTTGCAATCTCAGTGTTTACTACCCATCATCGTTACTCCGTGTGTTTGTCAATCTAGCTCAGGTCCGTCTTCATCTTCGTCCTCATCCTCATCGTTGTCTTTGTTGTCATCGTATTCCTCACTCTCCCATCCTCTGTTGTCTTCATCTTCTGCTGCCTCCTCCTCTTCTACTCCTCCGCCGCGAGGGCCACTAAACTCAGGGTCTGCCCTTTCCACGCCCATTAGGATCTTCCAGACGCGCTGCCGATTGCGTAACCCCAGCGGCGCGTCTTCGAATCCGTTCCCCACCTCGAAGACATCCTGTTGAGCCAATTTTCGCGCAAGTCCATACCAATCCCAGTCTTCCGCCGAACCTTCCTTCCGTTGGCACACTGACTTCTTGAGATCCCACAGGTATCCAACCGCATCGCCGCGAAGGAGAGCATCCCGCCATGCGGTCTGCGATAAAATGCGAGATCGCACTTGTCGAGACGCTTGGCAGAGAGATATAACCGAAGGGAAAGGGAGATGGGCGGCGATCTGCTGCATCATCTCGGTGGGAAGCGACTCCAGATGGGATCTGTTGCTGACATGATCCCGTGACGTTGACGGGTTCACAATCTCTTCGTTGGGCTGAACAGGTTCGAGATGTTTAAGGACACAGGTCGTCAGAGACCTGATGTATTCCGGGTTGGCGCAGAGCCACTAATTCATGGATCGATCACCTGTTAGCACACATACCCTCCCGTTAGTTCATACTCTGGAAGTGGAGTTCAATGCAACTTACCTCCGTCCCTTCCTTCTCAATCCAGGAGCGTCCTTGACAGGCTTTGGCTCCATACGAGTCCTGAGGCCAGTTCACAGCTGAAGGATACTCCTTCCCCCCTCTTAGCGCCCGCTTGAATCGAGTCCTCATGCTTTGCATGTTGATTCCGTCGTACAGCTCCTCGAGGCTTAGAGGCGCATTTGACCGCCGGCCCCCGCCATTACGTCCTCGCCGTTTCAGCACACGCTTGGCGATGGAGATGCAAGCATCATGGATGGGAAAAGAAGCGAAATTCAGCACACCCGGTGAAAGCATATGCCGATAGGCAGGAATTGAGTCTGGCATCCCGATACCGGGCCTCTCGCGGGGAAGGCAGCCACGGTCTCCTCGCCATCCATTGGCTACCTTGAAGAATTCTCTCGGTTGATAGATTTTTCGCCCAACAAAGTAGTTATCGTTAAGCCACTACATTGCAGTAACCCATCGCGGGCATAAGTTAGCATTCAGGAACCAGGAATGTGAGGGGAACGGTTTCGAAGAAGAAAGGCTTTGACTCGTGCTGGCCAAGGTTGACGTACCGTCAAATGGTCTTCCGTGAAGCGCCCACGCGGTCTATAGAGGGTACCTGTCTCGTGGTCTTCATGATGATGATATAAGATCCCGTGATCCGTATCGTAGTTGAAAGGTGCACCGCAAATGGCGCAGTAGACTGCGTGCCTGATGTCGAATGACATTGTTGCTGGTCAGAAAGAAAGTCAGAGGATGGTGAAGGCCTCTAGGCGCTGTAAATGAGGTTCATTCGACGAGCTTCGTTTGCGAGGAAGCTTGTTTGAAGCTATTAGGAGATTGTATCAGTAGATATCGGAAGAAGTTGATGTCTTGCTAGTGATGAGTTTTGCAATGGAGTTTCCCAGACCAGGACAAGACTCTCGCAGGTGAGGCGTGAAGCTGAAGAGTTGAGCAATAGCCTCTTGCTTTGAAATGACTTACATTGTGATTTCACTTGAGGTGGTCGGTGGTCATCTTCCGAGACTTCGTCTTCTCTTTATATGATACTTGATAGCATCGTGGAAGGTCGCTACAGAGATCTCTTCACTGGCTCGCGGACCGACTGAGGAGACGGAATCTACCTCACTGAGCGCTATGGTAGCCTGTTGCGAGTTGGCAACGCTGCGAGTGGACCAGGTGGAAGTCCCCTCGCCATCTTGGCCGTCCATCTGGGCAGTAACAGAGCTTGAGCTCCAGAACATAGCTCGATTGCCGACTTCAAATTCATTTTCAGCTCACTCGCGTCGGCCCCGGCAAGGACCTATGGACCGCTCTTTTTGCCCATTGACGTTATCAATCTCTCATCGTTGATGGTCTATCATGGCGACGTCGGATTTGAGCAAGGATGTCGTGCATTGGGGAGACCAGCTCTAGCGCGCTCACGTTTAACCGCCAAACTCTCACCGCCTCAGGTTTCAAACTCAATTCGACGGCCTCGACATCGGCACAATCACCGCATGCTGCGCATCTATAGGACTCGAAGAATTCGTTTCACTGCAACAACTGCCCGTACTATCATTTAATAGTATGACCAATCATCAGGATCATTCGCGTTCTTCTATTTCGTGTTTCATTGTTGGATCAATATGTCAAGATGAGCGCATCTACACCAACCATCGTATTCCAACTAAGCCAGATATGGACCGCCTGGTTCGTCATGGCATTTCGTACTTCATTCTTACCAGGGCCTACTAGTATAGCCGTCAGGATCTATCAGGGAGACAGAGACAGCTGAGACGATCTGTCTATCTGACGCTGTCAGATGCTACACGCTTCTGGAAAATCCAACCCAGCACGTCTGATTCCTCATGCTAGCCGCCCTAGCATGTTTCCTATATTGGACTATGGCCACACCATCTCTACTTCAGCTTCCTCATTGGATTTCAATCTGCTCGCTGATTGTTTGCAGTTCTCCGTTAACGTTGTTTTCTTAAGAGCTTCAAGAGTACAGAGCCTAAATGGATGCCGATGGCTCACATCATGATCCCAGTCTGAAGTCGAACAAGCATCTAGACTCCGGACACTGACCCTGCAGGTGTATCTTGGGTGGTGTGCTCAGCTCGGACTTTCAAGCGAAGAGGAACGCGCACAGTCAATCTAATTGATATTTTACGGTCATTCCACCGGAAGCGTCCGAGGTTCGAATCTGAGAATGGCACCAGCTGCAACCCTGCGTCCTTCGAAGCCCCAGACCGATTGGCAAGGAACCAGTTCCACGTTTGGCAGGGTCTGGATGTTGAGATTTCGATCGGTGTAGACAGTGGCCTGCAGGATTCGACGATTTGTTCTCTCCTCTTTATTCATGCCTAGCCATGATCCTTGCTTTTGGATCATGTTCTTTAGATGATCGAAAACTTTCTGATCCTCCAAATCATTGCTAAAGCTGACTTGTACGAGTCCTGTCTTCTCTTCTTTCAAGGTACACTCTTCAACCCTTATTTCTCCTCCTTCACATACATCCGTGACAACTCGACCATGAGCCACGCCAACGCCGGTCCACTCAACTTCGCAATCCCGAGGAAGCTCCCCGACTTGAACGATCAAGAGCGGGGACTGTTTCATCTCGCCCGATTGAGACAGTACGGCGCCGTAGTCCGGAAGTTTGCATCTTGTCTTGGCCGGTTGATATCTTCGAGTCTCCGAAGAACCGTATCTCTCAGCCCACAAATCAACGTTATCATCATTCGAGTCGTCCATATCGGAAACCTGAGCCGCAGCAGCAGCGTGTCGCCACGTCCATGCCCTGCATGCCGTCCACGCTTTTTGCTGTATCTCTTCAATCTTTCCACCTGAGATGAACGCAATTCCGTAGGCCCACCAATGCACCTTCATAGCCATCCCAACTCGCCAGAAATGTTGCAGCGACAAGGCGGTCTGCATCTGGAAGTCTCCTGACGCTCCATGTTTTTCAGTCGAGACACGTTCCATAGATGCCGGGACCAGTGGAATCTGTCCAGCACAATAAACGAACTTTGCCGCAGGTGTTGAATCCGGATCTTCCATGAGTGTGACTGGCACGGAGATGGCTTGCGAATATGGTCCGATATTGGCTGGAGCCCAGTATGATCTCGACTGTACGTGAAGTCCGTCTCTTGAGTTCCTGGATCCAAGCCAGATGCCCATGGAGAGCATGACTTCCACTGTTGCGCTCAGTGCGTCTCCCAGACCGATGGTTACCCGGGCAGCTGGATTCGGAAGTGAGAACAGCCGGCCGTAGATCTTGTTGATTGCTGGAAAAGACTGCATGGAGCGCAGATAGATGTTGACGAAACTGATGTTATCCGGAGACAGGCACTCCTGATGTAGTAGGGTTTTCAGTTTCTCGGCGATGTCATTCATTTGGTCCTCCACGCCGGCGATTCCTTTTCTTGAGATCATGTTCCATATGTGGAGCATGGTGTTGCTGCGGCTGGTACGCCATGTAAAGTCACCAGCAATTTGATTGTGATGGTGAGCAGCATCCACCGGTTCCGCAACTGACTCCATGGCTATATTATCTTGCAATTGAAGGAGCAGGTTCGTGGAGCTTGCATCAAGCACATCCGGAATTCGAGGATGCACCATTCCTTGTGAGCTATCCTCTTGAAGGCTCCTCTTGTCGACTAGCGTCGCTCTAGAAATCTTGAGATACACCGCTCCACCACCGCTGCGCACCACTTTGGTATGTTCTTCGTTGACATGGATCCTCTTCTTCCAGAGCGGCGCAGGCCCGTCGATAGCTAAAGTTTCGAATTCCCCACCTTCACCAAGAACCGCCCCTGAATCCAGCGGACCATACCTGCCCATTACTTTAATCAGCCTGCTCGCTGTTTTTCCGCTCGCTACATTCTCCCACAAGAAGCTGGCGTCTAGTCCGCCGGATGCACACTTGATAATTCGCGCATCTTGACCTAAGGCCTCCATATCCGCCAACAGAGATGTTTCCGTAGCGGGCGGCAGATAAGGATACTGCCAGAGGTAACTCAAGGGTACCAGGCCAAGACGAGTTGCAACAGATTCCACTCTTGTCCGCTGATAGACTGAGAGGATCGCTCCGGTGCTGACAGCGTTAACGCCCGGATGGATTTCAATAATCCTTTGCAAGAGACGGAGCATAGACTCCGTTTCATCCTCGTCATCATTGACCTCCGTGAATGGCGATATGCCGGGATGATAGATCTTGTCCGAGTTGGTGGCTGATCCTCGAATCTCTTCGCGGTATAATGCAATCTCCAAGGCTTCTTCGTATAATGGAATGACGTTATGGCCGACGGTTTGATACATGTAGCTGTCTATGTCCTCGGGTATATCCTGGCTAGCACTGGTTTGAGATGGTTCCGGGGGCCCAGCTCCGGGGTAGAGGTTCGCGAGAGCCACAACTTGATGTCCATTTGCTATGCAGTGGAGAATGGAAAAGAGGGAGTCTTTGCCTCCGGATATCAAGGCAATGACTTTGAGAGTGGAGCTTTGGGAAGTCGCCATTTCGAGTAAAGACTGGTATTCTGATCTGGTGTCCGTTCATCTCAACCATTGGCTGCGGTTCCCAGAGCTTTTTCGAGGTTAACCACACCTCGATTCTTTCTGCATGTGAGGACAGATTGGCCCCTGTTACGGTACCCTATTTGCTTGATTGGCGTTGTGAGGACCGAACGCTGATATTGTCGTTAGTCCTTACTCTACTTCTATGATATCCAATTTCGTCTTAGCTCGTAGCTCGACTCTCTCCTTATGCTCGTGCATGATTGTCGTGTCGTCCCACAACGCTGCGAACTGATGTCACCCAACGTCCGCGAAGCCACCCAAAATTCACATGCTGTTTGTCCACCTCAACGGTTTCGAGCTTAGCTGAACCTCCAAATCTCAACATCTAATCTCGACACGTTGCTAATTTACATCTGAACCGGCAAAGACACATATAGAATATTTCCAGCAATTCTCTACGCAAGATATACTTCGATGTACAATGTGATGGCATTCCCAATCCGCCCAAAAGCGCCATGACGCACGATGATGCCGATGCTGACGACGACACGTCCCTCATGGCTTCAATTGCCGGCGGAAGTCTCTCGCGCTCACCGCACCCCTACCATCGTCGAAGACGTGGACCCTCCAAAGAGAGCTCATCTGGAACCACTACCGATCATGAACTCCTTCAGGTGCCATCTATCAATGGCACCGAGCGTGGACTTGAACATGCCGCGCATCATAACTCCGACGGACGTTTGCGCCGGAAGAGCTCCATGTTCTTGACCGAAAGTGGGAGCGAAGCGGATGACGAAAGCCTCCTAAAGGGTTTACCTGCTCCACCGCTGGTGCAAAGAAAAGGACTACGCGGCGCCCATGGAAGCGACATGCTAAGTCCGGTGGTGACGCCGGGGTTCTTAAATGCGAGCAATCGGAGCTTGTCTGCCGAGTTTCGACGCGCACGGGGTGAGCGTGGAGGGACGCCTCCCGAGTCGGTAGCGGCAGCAGCGGTGGCGGCGGAGGTGTACAAGAAGGCCGAAGCATTTCGGAGACGACGGCGTGCGGAACTAGTTCGGCGTGTTACGGAGGTGACGCTAGTAGGAGCGCTCGGTGGAGTGGTCCTTTGCGGGAATGGATCACTGTCAGATGATAATGCTCGAGGTATATGCGAACACAAATCTATGATTGTACATATAGTTATAGTAGCTAAGTATTGTTCTCCACCCAGTACCTCTCCTCTGCGAAGCCTCTATCATCGTGTCGTTGCTCGTCATATACCCTCTCCGTCTGGTCTACCACGCCCGTAAACGCCTCAAAGACGGTCTAGGCAAGATCCTTCACGTGCCCTCATCGTTCGATCCAGCGCCGCTTCTCTACCCCACGACTTTGCCCGTCTACGTTGCCTCCTTACTCGCAAATCGCCATCGAGCTCTCCTACTCCCTAACATAATTCTCAGCCTATCCAGTCTTCCACGACATCTGATTCCCGACATTGGCCGACCGGTCGTGTATAGCGTGGTCCATTGGTGTCTTACCTTGCTCCCTTCATTTTTCGATTCTCACCTTAATCCACATCAACAAGAAGGGGCCGCGAATGCTTCTATACCTCCCACCCAAAATCGCCACCAAAGCGAGATTCTGTCGCTACTCTTCCCTCTTCACCAGGTTCTGGTTCCGGTCCTACAGAGTCTCACCAGCACCAGTCTTCTCCCCGCCGAAGTCCAGCTCCTGGCCATCGGGTTGGTCAACATCTTGATTTTCTCCTCTTCCCCGCAAGCGGTTATCCTCAAGAGTCTCCTTTGGGGCGGCGGCCTAGGTGTCTTGGTCTTCTGCGGTCCCGTCCTACGCTGGACCGTGGCATTGGCTCGCATCCCCCAATGGCGTTTCCGGCGTTCAGCGCGCATGATCAATGCGAGGAATACCTTTTTGAACATTTTAAGTCAAGGAAAGAAAGTCCGAGAAGGGGATAGCGATGCGGACGAGGACGGGCCTCCTGGTGCTAGTGGCTACAAGGATGATGGCTCATTCGGGTTCGGGAACGGTAGTCGGACGAAGACATGGCGGGCGAGTATGAACGGTGGAGCAGCAAAGCCTTTGCTTGGTATCCCAGAATTGCGAACAAGAAGCTGTACGACATCATCCATCGAGCTTTCTGCGACGCAACGACGAGGTCGAACGCGGGATCCTACTTCGCCATCACCTTCTCGTCGACCAAATCGCCGCTCGACGTCGAGATCGACGGGTATACAATCCTACCTGGCGTTGACACCCGAGCAAGCCACTATCCGGAAATGGCTATACGCGGGATACGTCTACGTGGTCGTTATCGCCATCATCGCCTTCGGTATCGGGCCGTATATCAAACAACATGCTCTGAACGGATGGGAGCCCGTCGGATGGGCATTAGGATATCTATTCGGAGACCTGTCCTGGTTTCGACACATTGTTTCTCAATCCGGCTTGGACAACTGGATCTGCCTCCCCTCGCATCCAGCATCCGATCCCACCAACACCTATCCCTCTTCTGGACGATTATCTCACCTCCTACGATATTTTCAACATACAATATCCCACAAATCAGCAAATCTTCGATTATTCATCACAATCTACTGCCTCCTCGTTCTAACATCCGGCCTCACCTTCGTTATCCGGCTAAGCACCTCTCGTCGAGTCTCCATGGAAGTCGACACCCGCCGCAAGATTTTCCACGGGATGATGGTCGCCATGTTCCTGCCTACTATCTTCCTCGAACCTATCTTCGCGGGGTTCGCGATGGCATTGGTTCTCTCGGTGTTTTTATTGCTCGATGTCTTTAGGGCGAGTCAGTTGCCGCCTTTATCGAAGCCGCTTGCAACTTTTTTGACCCCGTACGTTGATGGACGGGATTTACGAGGCCCCGTCGTGGTCTCGCATGTGTTCTTACTGATTGGGTGCGCGGTGCCGCTTTGGTTGTCTTTGGCGGGGTTGGAGTATTCGAATGGGGTTGGCTCTTCTAAGAAAATCTCTTCCGGGCAAGCGGGAGTAGCAAGAACTGGTAAAGTTATCGAAGGTGGACCTCATGACGTAGAAAAGACAATCGGGAGTTGTCTAGCGGGCTGGATCATTCCCACTCGCGAAATTAGCATGATCAGCGGCGTGGTGTGCGTGGGAATGGGCGATGCTGCAGCTTCTCTTATCGGCCGACGTTACGGACGTCGGAAATGGCCGTGGAGTGGAGGTAAAAGTTTAGAAGGCAGTTTGGCGTTCTGGTTGGCAGTCACGGTAGGGATGGTGTTTGCTTGGATGTGGCTTTCTCTACTTGATACCTGGAGCGGGTTCCATGGTGGTGATGGTGGTGCGGTAATTGATACGGGGGTATTGGAAGGGAAAATTGCCTTGAAGTTGCTTAAAATGGCGACGGCGGCGCTGGGAGCAAGTCTAACGGAGGCGGTGCTCACGGGTGGGAATGATAACGTGGTGGTACCGGTGGTGTTTTGGTTATTGGTTCGAGGGCTGGGTATTTAAAAGTAGATCTTCCTTCTCTTCTCGCTCCTCAGCTTGTTGGGGGGGGGGGAAAGGCAAATCTTGGAAGGTCATATCAAAAAGTGATATGGGAGAGACATTGCGACTGAGCTTGTCCGGAAATATAGCAGGATGTGGTGCCTCCTGTGCTCTTACATGAAATTGAAAGGCTTTAAATTTCCGTAAGACAGCCACGCAACTCTTGGTCGAGGGCCCTTCGACGGGAGGATAAACCCTGATAGTGTTTCTGTGGACGGCTCTATGCATTCGAAATCTAGAATCGGCGGTCCGAAGTGGATGTCGATTCCAGGATACCCTTGGAGAAAATGAATGAAATAGTGATCAAGGTAGCATGTAAGCAAAAATGTAGATCGAAACATAATGATGAAAGGGAATATGAATGAAACATACCAGTAAACCCAGGTTCAGAAGAAAAGGTATGGAGAATATAAGATGGTACCAGGAAACACATACGGGACTGGGGAGAAAGAGATGGTGCTCTTTCTGCGTCCTTCTGAGTGGACTGATATTCCCATCCTTCAAGTAAATATGCAGTCTTGAATGAATGATAGTGCCTAACTGATGGGCAACAGACCTTGCCGAAGTCCCTTCTATGGCGTTGAAAAGTGATTGATGATCCGTAGGATGTCGATCACACTGACAGAGAGAGCTTCAACGGTCCATTGCAGGTAAACCAGTCGAAGGCCCTCGATTGAGGGCGGTGCTGAAGAGTCTCGCGCAGATCCGAGTTTCAATAGCCTTCGATGGTGGATTTGGCTTGGTAAGACGCCTTGCTCTTTGTCGATGTCCCCATTTCTTGGATGGGAAGTGAAGATTCGTTGGTCGAGCTGATGTTGTCAGCTCCAGCACGGTCCCCTTGGCACTCCAGGCCTCTGTTGGAAGGCGGCCGAACGGGGACTGGATAGGTCGAAAGGACCTTCGGATTGACTTGGGTTATTCAGGTTGATCGAGCTGCGACCTTTGCAAGAATTTGTTGCGAACTCTTGCATTTGCAGCTTCAATCAGCTCAACCCTCCTGGCCGCCGCCCACTCTCGAGCATTCCTGAACGCGTTCACACCCTTCTCGAATACCGCGGGAGAGTCGTCCAGAGCAAAAGACCGAAGTAAGCCCATATGGTAGTCCAGTTCACGGTTGTCGGCCGTCAACCGAGATGGCGTAGGATGAACGGTGTAAAGTTTCAGCGTAGCATCATGATAGGTTGCCACAATTACGTACGCCATGTTGTCGTAGATGTCCGAGTTGTCGGCTTGATACAACCTCAACTTGTGCATTGCTCGGGCTGCGACGACACCGTGGTATAACGCTTCCCGGCGTGATTCCTTTGCCGACTGATCGGTACCTACTCCTTCCACGATGAAGTTTGGGAGAATCAATCCGTCTCTTTGCCTCGGCATAATGAACGACGAGAGCTCCGCTCGCGTTCCACGGTCCAAAACTTGGTATAGGGCTCCTTCGTACCAACCACCCCACGGTTTTCTTATCATATCATCCGTCAATGGATCCAGATTGTCCCATTGCGACGAGATACTCGAGTCCACCCGGATTTCGTATGGACTCGCTCCCGTCGTCGACAGGAAAGACTCCATCAACTCATCTGTCAATACACGTTCATTTTGCTCCTGCTTGAAGCTCCGATGCATCTTTCTTGAGAACTCATCCGGAAAGTGAGGATCTCTCTCGATCGCCAGTGTTCCCAGGATATGGGTCCAGTTGGTGGGGACCAGATAGGACTGTCCGGCTGGATATTGGAAATCGCTGGGATAGATGCCGTGATCGGTAAGATGGCGCATAAATCTGGCATTACGAGGGCTAAGCTGTCGTACAATGCGGTTGCTGGGTGCTTCGTCATGAAATCGTAGAGACATATCGACTTGGTGGTAAGCCGTAGGTGACCGAGTCTGCTGCTGTAGGCCCAACGATATAAGTGCTGGGGCGAACATATCAGTGACACCATCCATTACTGTTGAGGAGCTATACCCACCTCTGTTAGATCATCAAGGTCTACATCTCAAACATTCGGTTGTCCATGGCTTGAGATGCGAAGGAGTCTGGTAGGAAGTTGGTCTGTGATGTAGGGCATATTGGACAAGTGAAGGTCCGGAGAGCCTTGGGTCGGTTGTAGAGATGGCCATAGAGCGGTGGCTTTCACCTTTATTCAAGCGAGCGAACGACCATGAGCGTTATGTAGACCAGAGGAAGGGCACATGGCGAGCGGGAAACGTCGTACGAGCAGCGTGACTCTTTATCACGGCAGAATCAGGCAACAGCTGCAGGCATGTGCAGGACGACAGTGAGTCCATCAGGTTTGTGTTACCAGCGGGACATGTACATACCATGTACAAAGTTTTCCCGTGCTGTCGTTGGGCGTTGACGCAGCCTTATCCCATCCTCTTTGCCTCACGGGTTTCGTGTTCAGTCCTTCTTAACCCGTTTTGTGAGCACATACAGCAATGGCACGGCCTAAGGCTACTTGCATTCTTGACGCGGGGGGGTGGCCCGGACGTCTTCCAATCGCCGTCCAATAACCGACATTGATGGCGGATGCAAACCACAAGACCATAACTTCTTCCCGCAGGAACTCTATCCAACAAGAGCCTCAATGCATTCGATGTGTTGTATTGTGCTCGAGGCAGGATTGATGGTGATGATGCGGGATGTCGTGAAGCTC
>QQTW01002431.1_pt1 | contig 13504 bp, 4 predicted proteins | sample 1904831 | NCBI WGS metagenome assembly QQTW01 (sample SAMN09435610, study PRJNA476489) | Subsurface metagenome, whole genome shotgun sequencing project. | reverse complement strand
CTTGAATATCAATCCGTCGACGGAAGGGATCATCAGTAGCCAGCAAACGCTCAGTAATCCGGTCTTGCTCTCGGTCCAGCGCAAACGTCTCTCCCAGGCAGAAGGTTATGTTCCCTTTGTAGATGCTCCGAATTAGTCGCCTTGCTAGGAATCTGATAAAGCACATGCGCGCGTGTACCCATCAAAGCGCAAACGCGCAAAAGACAAACGCGCGTTAACAGCGCCGCAAGCGCGTGAATCCTCAATCCTGATGGGTCCTGTCGGATGCCAGCCTTGGAGCGACTCGGAGCTCGCGGTCGTCTGCCTTGGCCGCACTTTGTAGTGGCAAGGTTGCGCGGCTGCCGTTGCGCAATCTCTGAGCTCAGTGAGGCGCACCCAGATCGATAACCGAGCAGGTAACCAGCCATGGCGAATTCGCCCTTGAGTGTTCACGACTCTCACATGTCGCCCATTCACGGGCGTTTACCTAGGTAGGCAGCCCTGGAGCCTGGAGGCGGCGATGATCCATGGACCTCGGGATGTTCTTGTGGCTCAGGCGGCTGTGCGTGGCTGTGGAAGGCGGGCCCCATGGCGGCGTCACCGGCCACGCGCGAGACCTCAGACCGGATGATCCCGGATTGGCGACAATGTAAACACTCCGGTGACAGCGTGGAGACCCATGTCCATGGATTTGTCATTCATAATTGAGGAAACTTCCTCTCTACTCCGCACGCGGAGCAGATATAGCTATTTGGTAGCAAAAGCTCTCAAGCGCTATCGTATTACTCGACCCGCTCTCTGCTTCAACAGTGTTGCTTCTTGTCGTGCGCAATACCAGGGCGGAGGTAATCCAGGAGGATGCAGGATCGCTGGATCAAGTGGACGGAGCAGCACAAGGAGTGAATCTCTGCAAGTCGACTAAGACCGATGTTCGGAAACGAGTCCTTCGACTGTTGCTTGCCTTGAAAGTGCTGTGGTGCGACTTGCTGTATCAAACAAGCTGGCAGTCAGTACTGCAATCCTCCGTCAGCAATGATTTCATATTCAGAGGAAAAAGCATCAGTTGCAGTATCTTGGCCGGAACTCTAGAGACGGTCCTTTCATTAACGTAATTGTGTAAACAGCAAGTCATCACCAGCTTCCCGAGGAGACGTGTAGAAGAAATCACAGATAGGCGTCGTCGCTCGTAAGGCTCCAATATTTGTTCCAAGTGCCTGAAAACCCCTGTTGCGGTAACTCCTCGGAGGTGCGCTCTGATTGGTCCGCTGTCCGCACGCCAGGGACCAGGAACGGCCGACTGCGATTGGATTTTCGTCGGGCATCTGCTTTCATCCTCTGCCTTTCCCTATCACCATCCGCGGAGTCGCGTACGGGGTCACAGTCTCTTTCTCTGTGGAGAAGATCGGGAAAGGAGGGTTTTTTCCTGCGTCGCAGAGGGTCATGGACGCTTCCTCGGGCCCTTCAAGCGCTCGCGCACAAGCAGGCAGATGAGGTGCTATGTTTCCCGGAATGGGTATGTACAGGGTATTTCCTTTCCATCGCGGATTCTCGATTGCCGCCGAGGAGCTCTTGGCTCGGAGCTGACACTCTGCTCCTTGCGCTGATACTATGCAACATCTCTGCGATGCCCCACTAGAGAGCTTGTCTCACCCTTGGACTGACATGACGACTCAAATGCAGCTTTCCCGCCCTCGTCTCACGGCCGTTTACATGTCGGGACCTCTTCCCACAATGCGGACGTCTCCACAACCAGTCCATCCTCACCTATACCTTCACGCGAGCCATCGATGACGAGGGGCAGGGGCGTCAACTCTCCTGCGGTTCGCGCGACCTCTCCCCGGTCACAGACAACGGCACTTACGGGACAGAAGATTTACGTCAACGCCGAAGCTGGACTGGACCAGAAGCAAGCTTCAGCCTACGGCCACCACCGTCAAGCTTCAATCGTCAATGGGTTGCATCACTCCCGCAACATGAGCTTCGCTCAATCGCCGGCCACGAGTCCACTCAGCCCACAGGTCGTCGCGGCCGCTCAGACACCAGGGACCGATTCCTCGAACACCGCTTCCGAGGATAGCAGAGACACAATGTTCTCCAACTCTTATCCGTTCACGCCAAATGGCGCTTCCCGATCGGCTTCCTCGGTGGCAACACCAACACCCGGTATGAATGGCAGTGCAGTCGGTAGCGATGGCTCGAGGACGAACCAGCGACGACCGGAACGTGTGGCAAGCACGGGGAAATCCAAGCGTGACGCTCCCCACAACCGATCCCTGTCCAAGAACAGTCAGGAGCTGAAGACGGTCGGAGAATACGCACTACATCATCTGTTCAACTCGGTCAGTGCTTGATTTCCGGTGCGTGCAGCAGTCGCTGATACTTGGGATGTAGTTTGTGGGCCAGGCGGATAGAAAAATCAACCAATGCATAACGGATCCGAATAATCCCGAACCTAGGGTCGAGCTCATCTGTGGTCCGGGGGTGGATCCGAGTTTTGACCAGCTGATCTCTGCTCTGGGCCACATAGCCCGTCAGAAGCCCAAACCTCTGATTGATACTCTGATGTTCTGGCGTCGAGCCAAGAGCGAGGCCGCAAACAATGCCAGAATAGAGTTGATCCAGGTACGCGATCTCTTCAGCTTCCGCATCTTTGTATGCTCTCGTATTGACAAGGATACCTAGAGCAAGGGAACCTCACCTCCTGCCAACGGCGGGCTCTCTCGGCGTAATACGGAGACTGGACAGGTGGGTGCCGCCGGTCAGCCCTCTCAGTCGAGCACGCCTTATTCCGACTCCTCGATCTCCGAGCGCCGACAAGCTGTCATACAAGCTGAGCGACGCTCAACGGTCTCGATATACCTTCTCTGCAGAGTCCTCATGGAGATTATCGGGCAGAGCCGACTCACATATGTCACTCCGGAAATGGCGGAGAGACTGGAAGATCTGATCTATACCCAACTGAAAGGTGCTGAGCTGGAGTATCTGGAAGAGTCGCCGTTCAAGCAGGCGAATTGGAACATATTCGCTCAGCTTCTTGGCGTCATGAGTGAACTCAACTTCGCCGGCGTGTCCGAGAAGTTTGTCGCAGATCTCGAGAAGTGGCAGAGATATCAGAGCGTCAAAGCTCTGGCGACCAAGGAGCTGGAAAGCAAGACCGTTCTTGTGGTACGGGGCATGCGACATCTGAGACTCAAGCATGAACCCGAAGAAGCTTGGGCCCGGAGTTGCGATTTCATACAATCTCTTGCGAGGTGCTTTACCAACGTGCACGGAGCGCCGGTCAAGTATGCGTACTGCGAAACTTTCGAGGAGCTCCTGCTTCCGATTGCCGCACACGCGACATCCGAGCTCAACATTTCGAAATGGAAGGAAGTGACGCAAACGATCAGGCTCCGGCTCTCGAACATGCTGACGAAACCGAAGCACTGGCATGCGGCGTACCCTTCGATGGCCGTCGTGCTATGTGCCTCTCCCACGGAGTCATTCGCCTCCTTATGGATGCAACTTATCCTACCCTTACAGCCAAGACTCAAGGATCGCGCCACACGCCCCAGCGCCTTGAGGGGCATCTGTCGCCTTGTGTGGACATATCTTTATAGAACAGCAGAATCACAGTCCGCCACGGTCAAAAAGCTCGACGAGGTCGTCAAGCTTGTTTTTCAGCCAGGAGGGAAGAAGTCATATCTTTCCACGGAGCCTGCAGTTGCCGAGCCCTTGATTCAGCTCATTCGCATCATCGGATTCAAGTATCAGGACTTTTGCTTCAAGACCATCATTTTCCCACTCATGAACTCGGAGCAGTTTGCCACTGGCAAGGAGCTTCGGGCGGACAATCTCGAGCCCGAGCGAATTGTGATCGGTATTAGAGCTTTCCTGTCTATCATGGGAGACCTTGAACGATGCGAGGAGCCACCTTTCCCGGCGAGTTTTGAGACCGAGGCCTTTTCCGAACCGGCCGCACTCTCTCCGGTTTTTGCCAATCCGCCTTCGAGTCTCCAGGCGACACCCAAATACACGACCCTCAAGGAAGAGAGACTATCGAGACCGGTCATGACCCTGTCTTTTGGAGAGGTCGCAAAGGACTACTATGTCAAATTCTGCAAGATTCTGGGTGAGATTACCATCATTTGCGACAATGCCTTTGGTGGCCAGGCGGTGCTGGACGAAAAGTTCTCGGTACCCACGGCGAGAACGCCAATGGCGGACGCATTCAGTCTGATCAGAAGGGACGATTTGCAGATGCCTCTCGATCCGCGACAAGGGTTTTACGATCTACTGCATGTCGCCGTGCAAGCCTTACCCCGATGTCTGTCACCACACATCCCTTTCAATTCGCTCGTGAACCTTCTTTGTACTGGCACTGCACATGTTCAGAACAGTATCGCCACATCTTCGGCGCAGTCGCTAAAGGCCATCGCTAGACAAGCACATGCCCAACAAGTCACAATTGGGTTTGCTCGCTTCATCTTCAACTTCGACGACCGATACTCTACAATGTCAGACGGGGGAATGCTCGGTCCTGATCATATCGAGTCTACGCTGAGACTTTACGTCCAGTTGCTACAGATATGGATCGAGGAGATTGGGCAGAAGACGAAAAGGGCAGCATCCGAGCCAGGCGACGACAATACCCGCGGCACCCAATTGGATCTTTCGGGCGTGTGGGCTCACGTCGACGAGATTGAGTCGCACGGTCTGTTCTTCCTCTGTTCGCCCTCCAGGAGAGTGCGGACATTTGCTGTCACCGTTTTGCGTCTTATCACGGAGTTCGACACGGCTCTCGGAAAGGATAGTCCACGGATCATCCAGGTCTTGGAGGGCAGTCCATCGAGAGTTATTGACATCAACGATGACAAGCTCACCCTTGCCGAACACAGCCGTCTCCAGCGAGGAATGAAGTGTGCCAGCTCGCATGGTACCTTGGTGGAGTTGTGTGGAAGCGATGCCCCATATGACTCCACGCTCTGGTTCAAGGTCTTTCCCAACCTGATCCGCATCAGCTTCGAGCTGTGTCCGTTCGCCGTCACCTTGACGCGGGACATCATATGTGCGAGGATCACGCAAATGCAAAAGGTGGTGGGCGCCATGGCGGACTCGCCTCGCGACGCACCATACTCGGCTATGGAGGTCGCTCAGAGCAAAGCGAAAGGACGTCTGGCAAGTGCGTCGCCGGATGTCGTCATCGAGCAGTGGAAGCTGTACCTTATCTTTGCCTGCACAACCGTCACGCATCCCGGGACTCAGCATTCGTTTGGCTCCGTCAGCGCGCAATCCAACCAACAGCACTCTCGGAAAGCATCAAAGTCCTCACAACATAGCAATGACAGGATCAACTCGGCAACAGAGTTGTTCTCACGAGTAATTCCTCTACTGTCAGCGCCGAATGCTGCCGTTCGGGACGCCGTGGTTGCCGGCCTTGGTTCGATCAATTCGAATGTGTACCGCGCCTTGCTCGAGTCATTACATTCGGCCGTTCTCACCTGCATTGAAGAAGCAAAGTCGCGGCTGGCCACGCATCAGAGAACGAACAGCAGTCCGCGCAGGAACCGTCGGACTGACTATCTGCGCACAGAAGTCACCCATGTATACAAACTCACATCTCGCTTTCTCCACAACTCCGAAGTTTATGAAGACGATTGGGTCCTGAATAACCTTGTACAGTACACGAAAGAACTGCGCCTCTTCCTTAATGATGCTGAGGTACAGAATGAATGGGGCTTTCAAGAGTTGCGCACGCACTATTGCGGTCTGGTCGAGCAGCTCTTCGAGGGGATCAACAAAACGAAGGATCCGATTCGCTGGATGCCTTTCCAGTCTCGGAAGGCTGCTTTTGCCTTGATGGAGGATTGGTGCGGCTACTCGCCGAACCAGAGCCAAATCAGACAGAGGGAAGATGATATGAAACGGGCGATCCTCGATCGCGAATATGATCTGGGTAACAGAGGTATCGTCACCGCCTCCATGGAGATCGAGAAGAGACATCTCCAGACGGCTGCTCTAAGTGCAATGGCAGCTCTTTGTGGTGGTCCTGTCAGTATCACCACTGACAGCAAGGTGAATCTGCAATTCGATGTCCGGCGTATGCTTTCTTGGATTGATGCTATCTTCTCAACGCCGAGCGACAGGACCCACGCAATTGGCCGTAGAGCACTCAAGAACCTCATCACTCACAACAAAGAGCATCCCTATTTATTAGCTCGGTCTATCGAAAGGTGCTACTTGGCCGAATCATCCAAAGCATTAGAGAGCTACTTTGAAGTCGTCACGCAAATACTCACCGAGAGCGAGGATCACTCACTACCGTTCTGGAAGGTGCTCAGCGCAGGCCTATACACCTTGGGTGACGAGTCCAACAAGATTCGCACAAAGGCAGCCCGGTTGCTTCGGACGTTAGAGGAGAGGCAACACAAGTCTTCAAAGCTTCAGGATCTGGATATCAGCATCTCCGACAAGACAACTGCCGTCTATAAGCTGGCGCAATTTGAGATTTCGCGCAGGATGGCCAAGCAACATTCAGAGCTCGCCTTTCACGTCTTTTCCGAGTTCTCATTTTACATGAGGGAGCTTACACCCGACCATCAAAGAAACATGGTCGCCGCCATGCTTCCTTGGGTGCAAAGTATCGAGCTACAGCTGGATCCCAACGGCGGTCCCACTGCGGCCTCGTACATGGTACTCGTCAATCTGTTTGAGATCACAGTGCGCTGCGCGACATCAATGCACAACGAGATCCAAGCCGTGTGGCAAGCATTGGCAACCGGTCCTCACGCTGGGAATGTCCAAGTTGTTTTGGATTTCATCATCTCGCTTTGCTTGGACAAGCGGGAGCAAAACTTTGTCGAGTATGCCAAACAGATTGTCGTGCACCTGTCTAGTACTCCGGCGGGCTTAAAGGTCGTGGAGTTTTTGCTGCTACAAATCACGCCCAAAGCCATGGTACAGGAGAAGCGGGCCCCTGCAACGGTTCCGGCAGAAGCAGCCTCGCTGCCATACCTGGCAGATGTGTCTGCTCTGCTACCTGTCGGCAACAAACAGGTGAGTGCTTCGATCTTGAAATTGACTGTATACTAATGATCATAGTCCGGATTTTCGCTCGGGCAACTCTGTCTCATTCTCCTCGTCGATCTGATGGTTTCTCCAGTCGAGCTTGCCAAGGAAAGCTTGCCTTTGGTATTGCAAGTGGTTCTCGTATTATGGGACCACTATACCCCACTTGTCCAAGATCAGGCCCGGGAAATGCTGGTTCATCTTATCCACGAGCTCGTGATTTCGAAGATCGAAGACGGCAGCACCAGCACGGACAAGCGCGCCATTGAAGATCTGGCCGATTCGATTCGGCGACACGACACAAAGGTCGTTTGGGCCTATGACGACAACAACGGCAAAGAGGAAGACGGAAACGGTATCCGAGTTCCGGAAGCTATGCAACGCCTCGCAACTCAGGTCGTGCAAGCGTTCTCCATCACCTATCCCTCCATACGTGAAGACTGGAGCAGGATGACGCTCTCATGGGCCACCTCGTGCCCCGTCAGACACTTGGCTTGCCGATCCTTTCAGCTTTTTCGGTGCATCCAGATATCACTGGACGAGCAGATGCTTTCAGATATGCTGGCAAGGCTGTCCAATACGATTGCGGACGATGAGACGGACATTCTATCCTTTTCACTGGAGATCCTGACAACATTGAAGACAGTGATTGCCTCACTCACTCCGGATGAGGTCCTTCACTATCCTCAGCTCTTCTGGACCGCCTGTGCATGCTTAGATACAATCCATGAGCGCGAGTTCATGGAGACATTGGCTATCTTGGACAATCTTCTGAACATACTGGACTTGAGCCATCCAGGTGTCATAAAGCTGCTGAGAGAAAAATATCCCGCAAAGTGGGAAGGTACCTTCGAAGGTCTCCAGTCGCTTGTATACAAAGGGATCAGATCAGGCGTATGCCTCGAGCGGTCTCTGAAGCTGCTAGAGCGTCTCGTGGTCATTCCATCTAGTGAAGTCATTGGAGACGACAATCGCTTGCTATTCACAACACTTGCCAACTTCCCGCGTTTCCTTCGGTCCTTCGAACAGGAGCAACCGGACCAAGCTGTCTACAGAATGGCTGATACGCTCGCAAAGGTTGCAGAAAGCCAGCAGCGTGAAGAAATTGCGCTCGCCTTGCACGGCTTCGCTAGCAGACGCTTCAGGTCCGGCAAGGACTTCTTGGCACAAACCCTCTCTGCTATTCGCGGCGCATTCTTTCCAGACCTGGAATTCAAAGCATTGACTTTCCTGATGGGCTGCCTTACAAACAACCTTGCATGGTTCAAAATCGAGACGATGCGTCTGCTCTGCGTCATCATTCCAGATATTGATATGCGCAAGCCCGACGTCGCGAGTCAAGGACCGGACCTGATATCCCCGCTTCTGCGGTTACTCCAGACGGAGTTCTGCCCGCAGGCACTGGAGGTTCTCGACAACGTCATGACCATGACTGGCACGCCGATGGACAAGCACCATCTCAGAATGAGTATGGCTGGCTCGCATTCCAGCCGCGCCTTCCGCAAGGAGTATGCTCGCACTCAATGTCTTTACGGCATTCCGGAAGAGAGCGGATGGTCAATTCCGATGCCGGCGGTCTACTCGGGTATGACGAGGAACAATGTGCACGCCGTTTTTTACACCTGCGCGGCCAACAAGGCCTCGGAAGAGACCATCGCCAGCACCCCGGATATTGAATTTCATACTGAGGACGATCCGTACGGGTCATATTTCCCGGAGTACCGCTCCCAGACCATGATGTCCGACGACCCTCGTGACGTCGGCAATATGGGAGACTTGGTAATGAAGCTTGATAGTCTTGACGACTTCTTCGAGGACGACACGCCGGCGCTCACGAGGACCAACTCCAGCTCCAACACTCTAGTCAGTCGGTTGTGCCCCAACAGTCTCGAAACTCGCGAAACCGTGTACGATCAGCAAACATTCCCCATCCTCCACAAGTCTCTCAGTCACAACCCGAGCGTCTCCTCCTTCCAGACTGGCTTTGCCGACATGAAGGTCCCACTCTCCCGCGAGCCTTCGATCATGACCCCTACCGCTTTCACGAACCCCTCCGCAGCCGGCCATCCCATCGGACAGCTGTCCCGCCCCGGTATCCACTCGCGTTCCATCACTGCGCCGGACACCGGGCCGCAGTTGCGCCCCACGCCCAGCTTCGACGTTCAATCCGGCGACGAGGCGGACGAGCCTTTCTCGGACGACGAGCTCTCTCCCCGCCAGGTCCAGCCCGGACCTCACTTCCTCGACAGCATGATTCGGCCCATCACGCAGGGCACGCGTTCCGGTCTGCGATCCGGCATGCGGCGGCTGACCGGCGGCAATGATGCCAAGGAGAGAGAACGGGTGCGCGAAGCGCTGCGGATTCACATGGACAAATCGCCAAAGGTCCCTAAAGTGCCCGAGATGTATCTGCAGCAAAATACAGCATCTCAAGGGGATCAATGAGGCTTTCCCTTGTACCCAGGCCTTGTTGACATGTATGAATCACTTACTCTTTCTGCACTGTACAGTTGCTCTATTGTACCTTTTCCCGATTTGCTTCCCCCTTTTTCCTGTCTTGGCGTTGTCCGTCATACCATGGGTCACGTCTAGGCGGCGTTACGAGACAAAAGCCTGTTGATACATTCACGGAATGAAGCAGATGACCTTCCCTGGCTGGAAATGGCGTCCCTTCTTAGAGAGTGTGATCTAGTGGAAGAGTTCAGTTCGGTCGACATTTTGTGGCGTTGCGAGCCCATGCTTGTGCTTTAAAGTTTGGCAAAAAGGCATTGTAGCGCTCAGTCTTGATTATACTGAAACACTATCATTGTCCTAGTCCCCTGCACGTGATGTTGTCAGTCTGTCCCTACATTCACTACGTCCTAGTCATCTAGCAGCGGCGCCAGTCATCCACCAGCGATTCCAGTCATCCAGCGGCAGCTCTAGTTCAGGCTCAATTCGTAGGCTTGATTCGTAGGTTTAATTCGTAGGTTCGATACGTAGGCTTGATATGTTAATTCGAATGATATGCAAAGAGATTCGAACGCTCGAAGGTTGGATTCGCAGGCTCGATTGCTCGTAGATTCGAATGAGGTGTATGTAGCGGAGCAGATAGTGGAGCATTCGCACGTATATTAGAGCGATTTCAGAGCGTGTTTTAGAGCACATTTAGGACCGTAGTTAGGACGGAGACCGAGTCCGGAGCGGTAGAGATCTGATCTCTGATTTACCCGGTACTACTAAGAACTCACCTTGGATTCCAAGGTGGCCCAAAATCTCTAGTTGCAGATGTTAAATTAGAGTTCTCAGTAGATCTGCGACAGAAACTCATACATCTCATTGCGCAAGTGAACAGCCCTCCTTGTGCGCTCCCATCCAGTGATCGTTGTAATGCCAGGTCCGCCCCCAATGATTTCATTGCGCCTGAGAACTCACCTTTTCAGACAGGGTGTGTAAATAAAGCGCTGATTACAGTAAAACGCCCCAAAATCCCACAGAACTCCACAGATCACGAAGAACTGACCACAGAAGTCGCCGCAGCCGCCTGAGCCTGGCGAGCAGAAATTTAGCGATCCAATAACGCCGTTGATGCTGCATCGTCGTCGGATGTGCCCACAATTGAGCCGTCTTCCCAAAGCTCGTCTTCGCCATCTCCAAAGCAAAACAGATCGCGAGCATTGCCCGCTCGGACAGCCCGTTTCCTTCCCTTGGGCGTGGGCTTACACCCGCCGATTTCGACTCGGAACTGCTCAGCATACTCTTCAGCAGCGGTTTTGTGCTCTGGATGTTTCAGGATATCGCCGGAGTATGAGAGCTCGGGCAAATGGTGTACTTCAGGCAAGTCGCCCGCGAATGGGAGGATAACGTGAAGAGGGCGAGAAGGAGGAATGAGCGGGAGTTCTGGCTGCAGAAGTTTCGGCGGCGATGAGTCTGGCGCAAGAAATGCGGCGTCGTCCTCCGATGGTGGAGGCGATGTCTCACTATCCTTGTTGTTCTGAGATATCGCTTGTGACGAGAACTCCTCGGGTGGCTGATAAAGCTCGTTGTGAATAGTAACCATGGCTTCTGTCGAAGGCACTGCGGGGTAAAGCATCGAATATGAACGAGCGCGGATAAGCTCTAAGAAGTACTCTGTCCAAGAAGGTTGGCTGCTCGATATGATTTTGGCTCGTTGTGGCGGCGGATTTTGCCTGTGCTGTACGCTGGTACGGAAGGAAAGGAAAGAGTGGATCTCCACCCATCTGTCGCCAAAGTAGAGAGCAGCGTTGCTATTCGGGGCCTGCCAGAGGAAAGGTGCGTTGGTACGTTCGGATACCTCGTGATACTTGTCGTGCATGTCCAATGTCGTTGGAGGCTTGAAAGAGTCTGTGCCATTTAGGTGAGAAGAGGGGAGGTCCAGGCTGATGCCGAGAAGGGAGGTAGAGTCACTGGAGCCGAAAGAGGAGTACTTGTACTCCAAGAGAGTGTAGGTGACGTAGTGATAGTAGGATGGGGAGAGCTCAGCCTGTGGCGAGAGAAGGAGTACATGGTTGTGATCTGGGTTTGCTGGATAGTACGATTCCACAAACCTGATGGAAGCACCTTCGGTTGATTCTCTGGAACGTGGTATGCGATGACGAAGGATGACACCACTGTTTATGCTCGTCGGCCCAGAATTGGCTGGCGGCCATACCAGATCCTTCAGAAACAGGGACGTTGGGTTATCAATATCGGGAGGGAGTTCAACTATCAAGCGAGGAGGGTCCAGTCCAGTATAGTCGGCCCGTTGCAAAGACTTGATCAGACGGATAAGGGAGCCAGAAGAGTCGGTGGGCGCATGTATGAGGATATCAACCGTGGCCTTATTCCATGCGTTTAGTGATCCGCTATCAAGCCGAGTTATCCACATGAGTCTCTCCGCGCCGTCTTTGGGTATCTCAATGATTGGAAATCCCTGCGAGGCTGCTGCCGCTCGAGATCCCTTGACGAAAAATCCGTCTTCATTCATTGCATTGTCGGATATGAGTGCCTTTGGGTGAAGGAAAGCGTTGATATGCCGCAATGCCGTTTCAACACTGGCTTGCGCACGGAGCTTGGAGCTAGATTCTGCATAATCTGGTCTGGCATCGTGCCAGGAGACAGCGCAGATATCTTGATCAACACCATTAACCTTCAATATGTCGTCCGTAGATAGCGAGTCTCGACCCAGAAAGGCGAAGTGGACATGATTCCTCTCCCACTGTGCCATTTCACAAGCCAATGGAATCATCACTGATGCACTATGGAGACTTGATGAGGCAAAAAGAATATTGCGATTCCTGAACCGAGATCCTCTCGTCCTAGACGCACGATGTAACGAGCTCGCCAGCTTGTAAAAGTTGATGGGTCCGTTATAGTTGTGTTTTCCGGCGTCGCGCTTGTCTGGTCGAATGGAACGAAAGGACGACCCAGCTGGCGAACTCGCGGCTCCGTAATTCCATCCGGAGCCATCTTGTCGAGTCAATCCACGGATGATGATTGTCAAGAAGATTGCGACAATCAAAACTCCGAGCAATCGTCTCTTGCGCTGATATCGTAGAGGGACCCTCCAGAAGGCCCGATTCCTTGCTCTTCCGGCTTTGCGATCATCGTCTCGCTTTCCCAGCTCTTCGTCATCAGGAAAGTTCCGCGGTGGCCAGGCCATTGTCATCCGACCGGACTCCCTCGTCCCCTGCCACCCTGACCTATGCCTCTCCTCCGCTATCATCGGCCTGTTCGATTGTGGAGTTGACGGGCATGTGCGAACGTTGCGCGATGGCCGTACATTGCGGACTGCGTAGCTCGCTGCGCGACCAGCTAGGGATGGTCAGGCTTGCGAGATACGAAAGTTTACACTTTGTGTCACGATTTCGAGGTCGAATAACCCAGGAGTAACAAGAGTCTGAGCCGGACGAACTAACTATATTTGGTAAGGTGCTATCTCAGCCCTCGGTGTATCTCTGTTGGATTCGCATGAATCCAGCGAATCTAGATTGTCGTCGATTTGATGAGCTGAGCGTGATCGATTGGATACGACGCTTAGTAATCTCGTTTAGGTTATGACTTATTATGATTCCGATGTTTAGCCGCGCCGCTGTTGATTAATTCTGCACTTAGGGGTAATTTATTAAGTAATTTAGAAAGCTACCGTAGCTGTATTTATCCTGGCTAGAAGCCCCCTTAGATAGAAGAATAGAAGCACTTTATCTATTATAAGCGATTTAATAGTTATAAGCCCGGATACCTCGCCCTAATATCGCTAACGACGTCGTTATATTATCTCGTATCTTATCTTGTCTTTTACCCCTCGTCTCTCGTATCTATCAACGTCCTTAGCGGCTAGTAGCTAAATTAATTTAATAATAACTATTCTTAAGGATATTATAACTTTTACGTCTAATTAAATCCTTCTAAAATCCCGTAAAAATTAGGACGAATAGCTTACCGCCGTTTATAAACGAGCCGTATAAGTTAAACTATAGGAATATATTAATCCTAATAG
>QQTW01002430.1_pt1 | contig 13504 bp, 18 predicted proteins | sample 1904831 | NCBI WGS metagenome assembly QQTW01 (sample SAMN09435610, study PRJNA476489) | Subsurface metagenome, whole genome shotgun sequencing project. | reverse complement strand
CTTCGATGGAGGTGGGAGGGAGGATATCTCTTATGTGATGATATTATCTCCTTCATTCGTTCAATCTCTTCTTGAGTTTTTGAGATTTGTTGCCAGTCATTTGGTCATTCTTTTCTTGAAACATGTTCTTTACTCACAATGATGGTAACGTATAGCTCTCCACGTATGTTTGTTTCTATGCGATCTTATAGATACGTTTGTCCGCTTGCTTGTGGCTATGGGAAGTTTGGAATCTCACTCGAGACAGCCAACGCAATCATTCCATTCCATTTGGGGAGCATCGAGCAAGGTACGGTACGAGGTAAGCGGCGGGCGGTCAACGCAATGAGAATGAAGGTATAGTTATTAGGGTAGATAAGAGGGGGTGTGGATGAAGAGCAGAAGCAGAAGAAGTACGATCACGAGAAAGTCAGCAACGATGAAGATATTAGAGGTAAGATGGGGTACCAGCAAGGAACTGACCGATTGCGTACTAGAGATGAACGATGAATATTACATCAATGCCACCCAGCTACTGAAGTCAAGACCAAGATGCAAGGAGCAAGGAAGGAAGGAAGGAAGGAAAGATAGATAGATGGACCAGATTGATTGATTCAGCAAACCAACCATATGAACTCCATATCAACAACACAACAACAGCAACCAGCATCAGTAAGAAGACAATGGATTGCGAATCAAGACATGAATGAAGGGAGAAGAACAGAACATCCATACGAGAAAGGAGAAAGAAGAGCACAACATAACCGAGAACCGAAACCCCCGTCGCTACAGAAAAAAAGATCAAGAACCATCTTCGGGATTCGCCGCAAACAAGACAATTTCACCCCTCTCATTCCTCCTCAGTCTCAAACTCTTCCAAAGCTCTTTCTCCTCTTCACTTCGTCCGTTGACTCCCCCTCCCCCCCCTCCTCCACCACCACCACCACCACCACCCAGCAATCCTCCCATACCTAACCCCCACCCCCCACCACCATTCCCACCATTGACATGATTTCCATTATTCGTCGTCCCCCTCTCGCGATGATACCTCTTCAACGCCTTATTGATACTACACCCCTTCTCACTCTCGGGGCCTTTATTCACGAACGACATGAACAAATCAGCGCGGCTTCTGTAGACGACCAATTCGGTGCTTTGATTCCCCGAACTAGGTCTCGTTGGAACGAGGGCTTTGTTTCGGTGGTGTTCGTGCTCGTTCTCGTCGTGGTGTTCGGGGCGGTATTTAATTGTTTTGAGTTTGCGAGGAGGAGGGGATGGTTGATCGGTTGCTGCGCGATGATTATGGGTGCGTCGACGTGACGTTGTGGTCGTGGAGGAATGTCGATGGAGTTTCTGATGATCATGTGGTTGATCGCTCGTATGCTGCGATTGAGATGTCGAACGACGTCGTGTGGGCACCAACGCGGTCATGGGATTCCGGATCAACGAGTGTCGCTTGGATCGTTTAAGTGGAGATCCAGGCGATGTTGGATCAACGTTGCCAGCCCCCCCGCTCGAATAGTCCGGTGACATCGGAGGAGGGGGAGGGTAGTCGGCGCTGTCTCTTGTTGTGGATGGACGAAGAAGTCGATTCAATCCCCCGGTCAAACCCGAGTGTTGTAGCACCGGAGGCGCATCCGTCATGATCTCGTCGTCTTCTCCAAACCGAGATCGTCCCCCGGTCATGGGGATCTGAAGTTCTTCCACCTGCACGCGCTTGCGCTTACGGTCTTTGGTCCGCTCTCCGCCGCCGTTGCGCACCCGGGGGCCTCGATCCGTGGAAGGCGGAGGAGGGGGACGTTGCGACGCCGGAGTCATGTACGGATGTCGTTCAATGGCCATGCTCATGCTCGCTGGCACGGGTCCCTCGCCGTAATGAAACCCGTTCTCGGCATATCCGCTCTCGCCAAACGTTTCGCGACTGGCGTTATATTCGACAATGGTCTGTAACGGTCGCGGACTGATCTCGGTGATGATCGGTGGTGGTTCTTCTGAGAAGTCCTTGTCTTGATCCTTGTCGTGGTCGTCCTTCATGACATCCTCGGTCGCGATGGCCGTGCGCGACGCATTCGGCGTGTCGTCGTTGACGAGAAAATCAAAGACATTCACACCAGAGCCCGCTGGCGGTCCTGCCGGAGTTGGAGTGATGGCTTCTGTTGCTCCCCCAACCCGTCGTGACGGTGGTCCACGCGGCGGCGAGGGCGCATGCGGTGGAGCATCAACAATGATCATGGTCCCTGTATCGTGATCGGGTGCATCTTCGACATATGCTCGTCGAGTCGCGTTGAGTATTGACGATGATTCGGTCGCGTTCCGGCGCGACATGTCTCCCCGTCGCGACATCGCTGTGTCTCTTGCGCAGGATTGGTGGGAATTCCCCAGTCGTGCGTCGTTGGTGCGCCGATGTTATGTAGGATGCATTATTTATATCATCAGACGGACGGGATGCAAGGGAAACCACGCGCCACTTGACCAATCAGGAAAGAAATCTGGTCATCCGGTCCGGAATTTTTGTTTTGCCGAACTCCGACGGTCCTCGAGATCCGGTTTCGCTGCGCACGCGTGAAAGGGTCATGAAGGAACCAGGATCAGGGCCCACAATGAAAGTCATTCGATGCTCTTTCTGTTGAAGATTGTCGAAAGAAATTGTCGGATGAATTCCTCTCTAGAGTAGGTATTTTGTTTGAACGCCAGATTGCCTTCATCAAAGCCCATGATGCATGCCTTGACCCAAGTATAAAACCAACTCCTGGTAATACAGCCCCAATGCTTAGCCACCCTTGGTCAGCCTAGCAGAGTCAGCCTGAAGTACAACTACGCCAACAGTAGTTCTACACCTACCCTTCTTTCTTCAACTGCAGAGGTAAGGCATCCGAGGACGTCTTGCCATCATCTCCCCGCAGTGGTTTTTCCGCTGGATCTTGAATAGGCTTGTCGTCGTCCTCAGCGCAACCGCAGTCGTAGAAATCACCAATCTTGGAACAATCGAACAAAGGCTTCTTCAACGACTTATTGACCTCGTTATGCACGTGACAGGCCCAAGCGGCCGCCGTAGACCGCGATGAGACCTGCGGTGGGAATCGAGCGAGGATCTGGCGGAAATGACGAGCGCACTCGCCGCTGGGATGATGTTTAGTGAATTCTTTACCAGTGCAGAGTAGATGTGCATATATTGAACATACCACGGATATAGTCGTGCAAAGAGATAGATGTATGACCGTAGAGCAACGCTTTCATCCTCGGTTGGCCGGTCCGGAAAGCGCGCCATCGTCGTATGAAAGAGCTTCCATGCCGCTCGACCCAGCTCGGCCCTATGTACATTAGTTGAATAATACGATAGAGAGTTAGGTAGTAACATACTTTAACGTCTCATTACCCAGCTTCGATGCAATGACGTCCCCCTTCAACACTGGGGCGGGGATATGAGTCGAGTCGGCCATGCCATGGTCGTAGATGGCACCGGGGAGGTCGTCGGAATGCTGGCGGTAGCGAAATAGCAAGGTAATTGAAAAGAAGATGCAAAGCAAGAAAAGCATAAGCACCAAGCCCCGTCGGGGCTGGATGGCGGGCATGGTGGTTAGATACGCCGTGAGCGCATTGTCGGTCGTGCTGCAATATATTGGAGAGCCAGGTGGACAAAGAAGCTCAATTTGTGCAATTATCCTAATTATGCATACCTCTATCGATCTGCATAAGTTAGTTTAACTTCAATCCTTCCCAAATGCAGCCGGCATCGGAGATCCCACATGAACTGCGGCGCAGTCAGCGCCAGAATTAACATTAGATGTCGGAGGTTTGAGATATGTACCTCTGGGCTCGTCGTGATTACCTTGGTCCTCTAACCATCACCAGAAACATATCTGTAAAGGTAACAAGATGCCGTTTCCTCCACCATGCGTGGATACCATTGGTGAGCTTCACCACCTTGCCTCCATGCACCACCCATCCCTGCTAACATCTGTACAACCTCAGATTGGAACGACATTGGCTTCCGTGTAAGAGAAGGTTAGCATCGGCCCCCCCCGACATCCTTACACGATTCCGGATCTCTGTCTGACCATGCCCAGTCAACGGACACATCGAATCTCACTACAGCGTCACCGAGAAGAAATGGACGGATCCTCAATTCGTGCAAGATCCCTATTTGAGGATCCACGGCCTCGCTCCGGGCCTTAACTACGGTAGATACATATATATCTTGATCGTAATCCATTATTTCATTCTCAGCTCTAATGGGACCATCATCTGGCAGGACAGCAATCATACGAAGGTCTCAAAGGTGGGTACACTAGTTCACCTCCAGCCCTACTATCGTATCATATCCATCAATGACCGTCACACAACGCTAATGCTGTCCAACGAACCGCTCTCCAGCCTTCCGTGATCCGTCCGACCAGATCCGCATCTTCCGTCCGACTCAGAATGCGGCGCGAATGGTTCATTCAACATCCTTCATCTCCATCCCAGCGGTCCCGGAATCGCATTTCCTCCGATGCGTTCATCTAGCCGTGGCGTGCAACGCGGCATATGTCCCCCCTCATCATACGGGGGCAGCATTATACATCCGTCCATTGGTGTTCGGATCCAGTGCGCAATTAGGTCTGAGTCCGCCCGAGGAATATACCTTCGTCGTCTACGTTCTCCCGGTTGGTGTTTATCACGGAGTTCATCCCGTTGACGCGCTCATCCTGGAAGAATTTGACCGGGCCGCGCCGGAGGGTACTGGTTCGGCGAAGATCGGAGGCAATTACGCACCCGTCCTGCGATGGAGCGAGAAGGCGACTCAAGATGGATATGGAATCACGTTACATCTTGATAGTAAAACAAGGACGGTCATCGATGAGTTTTCGACGTCGGGATTCGTAGGTCTGAAAAAAGGGGAGGATGGAGAGGAGGGTTGTTATACGATGGTCGTGCCGGATAGTAAGAACGTGATTAAAAGCGTGACGTCCGATAGCTGTCAACAGCTTGCCAAGTCGTTTGGATGGAAGGTTGAAGTCCGACCGGTACGTTTGTTCCTCTCTCATCATCTTTTTTCATGCTATCCAAGTATCACGGATGATCGTATTCCACTGGTGGAATCCTAATACCACAAATGTCAATACCCGACGAAAAAGAAGACAACAACAATAATAATACTAATGAATGATGATTAGATCCCCTACGACGAACTCCCCACCTTCACCGAGATTTTCGCCGCAGGGACCGCCGCCGCACTGGTACCCATCAAATCCATCACGTTCAAATCCCAGAACCAAAAATTTGTGTATCGCAACGGCAGCGACGAACCCGGACCAGGCTGCGTCAAGCTGTTGAATACTCTCAAGGGCATTCAGCAAGGGAAACTCAAAGACTCGTTCGGATGGTGTCAGATCGTCTCCGAACCTCTGGATCTTCAAGGATATCCTGCCGCAACCGAGGGGTATCAGGGGTGGGGTCGCTATTTAGTTTATTTGCGAATGGCTTTTTGTTTTTATTGATTTATTGTCTATCGAATTGTCTCCATTGTCCGCTACTTTGCTCCTTTGCTCGCCCTCTTTGCTCGTTTGTTTATTGATTCGTTGTTCATAAGGTGGTTGGTTGATCTTGACTGATTTTTTTGTACTGTAGGAGTGATTAGCGAGGGCGGTGATGAGATGCTGGATTTGATCCGAAGACAGAAGGAAGGAGAAGAATAGATGAACAACTCGAGGATTAGAACTGGAGAACTTAATTGTGCTTGTTGTGGGACCGGGAGGCATGGTCAGCATACATAGCTTGCTTCGTTCGTTGTATGTTATACAAGCAAGCATGGGCAAATAAACGGAAAAGTGAAAGAAGCTGTTATAGTATATAGAGCTGTCTGCATATCCTCGTGCCACCACCAGTCGATGATATATGAGGTGTAGGATAGTACATAAATGCTGGAACTAGAGGTCAACCCGAAATTGGGCTGACTATAATCCGTACCTGTTTCAAAATCCCGACTGAGAAGAGTTACTGTCACGAAATCCTTACTTGTTTGGAAAGCATAAATGGACTGACTCCCTTCGAGGAACGACGCGTCGTCTCGAGTGTGACGATGAATAGTTCTTCGTTCCCTCGTTACCAGCGACGCAAGGCTGAAAACAGACGACGTCCAACCATTTGTTCGGACTGCTTTTGTTGAACGAACTTGCTTGTTTTATTAACTGTAGAAGCGATTCAAGATGAACCATCATGCCCTGTTAGAAATCAGCAAAGTTGACCCTGAAAAATCTTCACGCTCAGGCAACGATACAACCCTACCGAGTCTTTTTATTCTCATCCCAAATCAAATGAATAGCTTATTGCGGTTGGATGGAGCGCTCTTCACTCTTGGAATTCCTCGACAACGATTGTCATCAAAGCATAGATCAGTGACGTATGGGATAAATCCACGATTGACGTCTTGATGTGCCAGGTTCTAGGACTGGACTTAATTAATCCTAATGCTCTATCTATCCTCTTGTGAAGCGCCGAACCAACCCATCAATCCGCTGATGTACGAAGATACTACCACTGATAACCGCTAAACAATGCTCTGTCGTGACTATAGCCCATGAACAGCTCCCACTTTTATCCTCCGTTGGGTTGTCAAAGCTCATTTAAGCATATTAAAACTCCCCTAATGTTCACTTGCACAGGCAAAATATGATCGTCATCAAGTGAAACGCTCTTCACCCAAAGTGAAAGAGTAGCTGCTTCTTGGGCGCCTTGGACTTCTTCTTCTTGGCATCCTCAGAGTCCGTGTTCGAGGTCGGATCACCGGATCCACCACCTGCTGCGCCCGTAGCTGAAGACCCAGCAGCATCCCATGGATTACTCGCCGGAGCTGGACCCAGGTTCCGTTTGATGCCTGGTGTGCGATACCCTGAGATCGTCGTCGTTGGTTTGGCGGCGCTGGGTAAGGCGGGAAACGCATCAGCTGGAGCAACCGGGGCGGAGCGGGAAGCTGCTGGGGGTGGCCTAGAAGAGGGTCGGGAGGACGGTTGTTGCGAGGACGATGATGATGATGTTGCCGCGCCAGTCCAGCGAGGGGCGTTTGCAGCGGCTGGTCGCGAGCGATTGGTCGATGTCGATGTCGATGTCGATGGTCCCCCGGCCTGGGCGAGGGCCGGGAAGCTCTCGGATGGTCCTCCGGACGATCCCCAGCTACCGTGTCGGCTGACCGACGACTTGGACGACTGAGCCGTGGAGCTCTTCAGACGCAACAGTCTTGTGCCACCGCCGCCGAGGACCGAACTCGACGAACCCCCTGCGGCGGCGGGCAGTCCCGGATAGTCTTCCCGCGTGGCCTTCCAATCGTTCCAGGCTCCCAACAGACCCAATCGCTTGGCTTGCGATTCGTAGATCTCGGCGAGCTCTTGGACCAGCTTGCCCAGTTCCACCGTGCTGGTATCGAATAGAGAGTAGAACGAGTCAATGGCATCCGAAGCCGAGATCGAGCCGTTCTGGTACGCTCCGACTTTGGCCCGGAATTCAACCATCTTGGCCTGATCGTTCTTGAGCAGGCGCAGTGCACGTTCCATGACGGCCGCATGGCGAGCTCTGCGTGCAAGACTTGGAGGGTCGTTATTATCTGGTGGGGGCCCTGATGTGGGCTGGCCGGCGGAAGCATAAGATGGGCCGTTGTTCAGACTCAAGGATCCGATGGGTGGAAAGGCACCAGTACTGTTGCTAGTCTGTCGAGGAGCTGTGACGGTGGTCGTCTGTTGGGCTTGGCGCTCAGCCGCCTCCGGAGGTCGTGCCGCGTGCGTGGCGGTCGAGGTGAGATGCCCTCCAAACGTACGCGTTGAGGCAGACTGTGCGCTTTGAATCTCGCGCTGACGCTGAAAAGCCAGCTCGTCTCGCCGCAACGGCTGCGCCGTCGACACCGGCAATGGCTCCGCATTCGGATCTCTTCCCCGTCCACCACCACCACCTCCACCGCTGCCGCTACCGCCACCTCCCCCCCGTCGCCTGTCGCGTCCGTCACCTCTCCTCTCAGACGAATGTGGAGAGCGATAGTCGAAGCCGGACATGTCGACTCGCCGGGCATCTCGCCGGGCGTCCTTGGAGAGTGAATTGGGATGCGATTCAAGCTGGTGCGCCTTGAGATCCATCTCGGACTCAAACACAACAAACTTCTTGTCCAGACAGTCTTGCTCCATACAGAGGTAGTGATCTTTTCGAAAGTGAACTTCGAGCGCGTTGTAGTCGACATAGTACTGCTGTTGCCGGCCGGTGTTCCGTCGATCGCAGATATGGCAGCGCTCGTGCCGGTCTCGGCAGTGCGTATACAACTCATCGTCACCATAGAAGCGTTGCTTGCAAAATCCGCACTCCGGATGCCCTCGGAAACCGCTCTGGTCCACTGCGCCGGGGTTGTCGTCCCCAAACTTCTCATGCTTTCGCAACTCGGCGTAGGTGAACAACTCGTGCTCGTGCGTAAAGACCTTTTTGTTGCGTGTGCAGAGATCACTAAGACGCCGTCAGAAAACGCTCGACCAAGAGTTGGTGGGGATGTTGGAGCTACTTACCACATGACCTTGTGATGAATGGATCGGACGTGGCGATGGAGATCGGGCCATCCAAAACAAGCCACATCACAGCTGGGATCTGGGCAGTTGAAGCGCAGCAACAAAACAGTGTCTTGATGGATGTCCTGCTTCTCGTACTTGACCCCGAGATTCTCATCGACGTTGGAGAAGTCCCCTTCCGTGAAGTCCTCGTAGCGCTTGGAACCATCATCGGTGAAGATGACGTAGTCGGATAGCGTCTGAGATGGATCATGTTAGCGGCAGTGGTATCGTCACTGGCAGTTTCTACTCACCCTACAGTGAGCGCACGCCTTGGTCTTGTATAACGCCCTCAAGCGTAACGCACAGATATGGCAGGTGCGGTGATTGCAAGGAGCGATGGCGTTGTGAACGACTTGCGATGCACAGATGAAGCAGATCTCGGCGTCCGCTTCATCTGCTGGCTCCGGTAAGCCATTCGTCTCGGTGTCCTTCGCCGCCGCCTCCTCCTCTGAGCCAAGGATCTGCTCCTTCACGGGACTCCATCTTGGCGCGCCGTTCATCCCAGGAGGCTGCGAGTGGTTCGAGGCAGCCATTGCTCCACGAAAGCCTCCCCGAGCCCGGCTTCCCCTTGTATTGCGCCAACCTCTTCGTCCTCTTGCTGGCCGGCTGGAATTCGACGGGCCTGAGCCCTCTTGACTAGGTATCTGGGAAGCATTTGGCGGCTGCTGGTGCTGTTGACTGTCCATGCGGGGGACGTCTGCCCCACCTGCTGCACTCATGATGGCGACGTCAGACGTCATGGGCTGTTCTGGTGGTTGTGGTATGTGCTGAACCACTGATAGAAGTGAGGAGTGTTTGATGTGTTTCTCTTTGGAACGATTGCTAATTGTATCGTGGAGCTGAGCTATTCCTTCATATTCATGTCGTCAGGTTCCGTGGGGTGAATGAGGTGAGTCAGCCGTGCGAAGCTCCACGAACTATCGCCGGCCGGAGGGACGAAGGTATAACGTGACCCGCAATACCTGGACTGATATGTACCTCAGATGAAAAGACAATTATCGCCTATGAAAGACGAACATGAAAACCTCAGAAGTGTAAAGATAGCGTCCATATACCCGACTCTGCCAGATATCTTCCAATGAGTCATTGAGAGGTGAGTAATGTGGAGCCAATTAATGACACAGGATATATATTTACAACCCGGCGATTTCCATCACAGCAAGCGGTTCCATAGCCCAGTTGGTTAAGGCGTCGTGCTAATATCTCATTTCCTGGATAACGCGAAGATCCTGGGTTCGATCCCCAGTGGAACCAAACATTCGTTTTTTTGATGATTTTTTTGGATCCTATCTCTCTTGCTCGGATGAATGTAAAATCTCAACCAAAATAGCATCGAGTGATGGCGACTAGACCATGTTTGCAGCTGTACTGCTTGTTACCTGTAGCAGCGGTGCACCAGTCATTAGCCCCGCATGCCGAGGCCATCAAGTCCGCGTATTTCAAGTCATTCGTGGTAGCGAGTGTGAAAGATGGATGGATTGCATAGTGGTGAGATATTCACTTAATCTGAAAGATGATTTGATGCGGACCATAAGACGGTGTCCTTCCAGACAAGAGGAAGCGGCGACGAGAACTCATCACTTCCACGAAGAAAGCCGCAATCGCTGTTCTCCACTGGACACCTGAGCTACGCTCATGTCGCTGCTTTGAGTAGCATAATATGAATATGAAGAGGTAACTACAATAATATGTATTCCAATCAACGCTATATTAAACATGCAATATGCTAGGGGGCAAACAGGGTATCAATACGGTGACCACCGCCGGGGCCAACAAGACCACGCGCTGATAAACAACCTGTACAATCTCGATGGACCGCCACGTGTCGAGTCCCTCTTTACACCGCATCATCGCCGTCCATTGCGGGCTCGTGAGCCCCGTCCACAGCATCGTCCGTCCGCCGCTTTGTGATCCACACATCTTCGAGTCTGTTCTCGATTAGCCTGGTCCGCGCACTCTGGGCGGCTTTGATGGATGGACTCACGGAGACACCAGATTGGGGTTCATGAACGTCAAGCCCCTTTCTCTCGCTTCGTCCACGGTCGTGACATCTCCATTTTCGCTCACCTCCCCTGAATCGGACCGCCAGACGTTCTCCTCCAAGGCGTCCCTCGTTGGCTGATCCTGACTCTTATGTCGCTGGACGCTGCTGAGGGCGATGAAGTGGGTCAACGGCTCGTATGAGTGCGCGTAGAAGTAGCTGAACCAGATCGTCACCAGCACGAGAGGCAAGGTGAGGGCGGATTGCGTCAATGCTCCTAGAAACGCGAGCCATCCCACCATGGTGATCTGGAACACTCCGGCGCCCAACATGGCGCGATAACAGATGATCGGCCATGCCTTGCCGGTCGAGTGCTGGTTGTGATCCATGGCGTAGAGTAGTTGGTATTTGTAGGTGAAGTAGCCGATGATGAAATAGATCAGGCCGAACAATAAGGCTTCAAGACCAGTGGGAAGGACGCTGTACACGATGCAGATGATGAAGATCAAGAGGGTCTGAGGCAAGAAGAACCCATATTTGAACACGGGCGGTTGGACCAGCTCGGCGAAATCTGCAGATAGATTAGCCATTGGTGGGTTCGCAGATAGTACCTGATGTCCTTACCGCGCGGAGTTTTGGCACCCATCAAGGTGATCGGGTACAAAGACAGGCTGCCAAACTCCAACAGCCGGAGCGGAAGCAGGCCAAGACCTTGTAGGATGATGAGGTTGATGTAGAATTGCCCGTAGTCCTCAATCCGCGTGGCAAGCTGGTTGGCCACGTAGCTGGTATCCTTCAAGGCGTCCTTCAGGTTGTCCAACGTCGCGGTCAAGTTGGTGGCGGAGCCCAGGACGGTGTAGAAGATGAACAGATTATAAAAGGTGAAGAAGAAGTTCTTGGAGATGACCGACAGCTCCACCTCGCCCTGGGAGATCATGCCTTGCATGTTGGAAAGCCCTGCATATGGATCAGTTAATGGAAATAGGTAAGTGTTGCTTTTGTGAGCACCCACAGTCGTAGATATACGGCACGGCCACGGCGAGCAGCGACAACACCAGGGTCGGCAGTCCAGTCTGCACCAACGACTTCAGCAGCAGATGCTCGTCGAGCAACGCCCCGAAGCCGGGGAGAACTTTGCGAATCTGTTCGATATCGAGCAGGACCGACACGGGCACGAGCAACGCGGACCAAAAGATGGAGAGCACGCCCACGAAAACAGTGACGGACCACGCGCGGGCCATCCTCGTCGTCCGTGATTGATACGTATTTCGCCAGACGATGTCGGGCGGCGCCGGAGCGACATGGGCAATCAAGCGAGACGGCGAAGGGTCCAAGATGGCTTGAACGGCCATTTGCTTCGTCACATCAGCAAGAGCATCGGGCATGGGCGACGAACTAATAAACTCACCGCCGCAGCAATCGAGTCCAGGGTGACGAAAGCGAGCGGCGTCGGCTTGAACTCTTTCTGTCGAGTCGCTTCGATCTTCTCGTCCAGTCGACGTAGCTTCTCTTCGTAGTAGTCAATCGCATCGACCTTGCGGCTCTTCAGCTTCAAGAAACCAAAACGGATGGTCGTCGTGGGTCGTTTCTTGGCATATGGCTTCGTCGCATTCGGATTCTCACCGTCGTTCAGCAGTCGAGTCTCCTCTTCGGCCGGCTCGTCCGACGCCAACGGTTCGGGCGGCGCCGGCTGAGCAATGGGAAGAGTTTCCAGATTGCGCTCGACTCTCCGCCGACCCAAATAGACGGCCCAGGCCTCTTCCAGCCTCCGCAGCACGCTCGCCCTCTCGTCCATGAGATCATCCAATTCTGACCAGTTCCTGCACAGCGTGATACTCTCCACCTGGCCAATTTCTAGGTGCTCAATGAATTCCTTCAGTTTCTCTTCGGAGCGTAATTCTTCAGGAATGCCCGAGAGGCGGATCGTCCTATCCGTCACGGTTGACTGGCTCCCAAGATATTCTTGCCGGATCTTGATGACCTTCTTCGTCTCCTGGTTCACTAGATGGAACAGCAACGCCGTGAACAGATAGACGAAGATCACATGCATCCAGAAGTAGCCTGGCGGATACTTGTCGCTAGTGGCCCTGGGCTTCAGCAAGGATGCTACCGGAGGACCTGCACTGGAAGACATATAAGCCAGCATCGCGGGATCTCGGTCTGTTCCATTCTTAGGTGCATCCTCTGGAGTATCGGTTCCGAAGTGCTTGCGCACTGGCGTCATGATGATCAAGACCGCCAGGAAGGCGATGGCCAAGAACCTGATGGCCATCCGAAAGAAGTTCAAAAACTGTACGACGGTGATGAGCCAGCTGCTCCTAGCCACCCCAAGTAAAGGCTTCACACGACTCACCACAAATGCATCGAGTCCTGCCGAGCGGAGTACCTCCCCGTCCGTGATCCGGTACAGGGTCGGGATCCAGCCAAAGAACGTATCGGGCAATTCGGGGAGCGAGGAGGCTCGGTTTGACTGCTGCTTCCGAGCTGCATAGAGCGTCCTCCATCGTGGTCGTAGTAACTAGATCCGCCCGTCAGTGCTGGTTCGAAACATGGACGGCAAGGGGGATGACGCACGCAAAATGATATAAAGGCGGTCAATCCTAGGGCTGTGGAGATGACCAGTTGCGTGTAGAGATCTCGCTGGTTATTCTTCTGCGCATCCTTCTTAGGATCATACTTGGCGAGCCAATGCTGCGGAATGGTGTCGAGCACGCTGGGCACCGAGGCCGTCCGGTCCATCATGATGAGATTGCGCCGTTCCCCCCTTGGCGGTGGTCACCAACAATGCAATGTTTTCGAGGGGCGAGACTCAAACCAGAAGTCGAGGCCATGTGACACGTGACGTGACGTCGTCCGCGGCACAGCATTGAGGCTCTGCGGCTCATCGACGTACGAAGTACTATCGGGCCGGTGATGATCCGGGGTGGCTGAGTCATCAGAATTTTCACGACGTCGAGAGCTCTCACGGAAAGCTCCAGGTGCA
>QQTW01002429.1_pt1 | contig 13505 bp, 14 predicted proteins | sample 1904831 | NCBI WGS metagenome assembly QQTW01 (sample SAMN09435610, study PRJNA476489) | Subsurface metagenome, whole genome shotgun sequencing project. | reverse complement strand
TTCCAGTTTTCTCTTGTATCTCCTGACCGAGTCTTCGTAGTAGGCTCTTCGCCGCTCCGGGTCTTCCATCTCGGTAGGCTCTTTGTTCACCTCATTCGCATTGTTGTCACCATCAGTTGTATCGATATATTCGATTGACTGCTCCTTATCCTTCTGTATGATGTCCTCCGCTTTTCTTTGTAATCTCGAACGTGTGGTGTCGGACTTCACACCTTCAAGGTACTGATAAAGGGAAGCGTCGTAGGATGAAGGGACTTGGTCAATTGAGAACAGGTGCTTTACGATCCAGACCTCTCTGTTCTTCCTAAACTTCCATGTTGTCCTAAACTCGCAAAATTGTGTCAAATACTCAAGGGCCGCATGTGGTTTCTTTGTGGGAGGACGCAATTTGGACTTCTTCGACTTGGAAACTTTCTTCTTCGATGGTGTGGGATATTCTGGCTGACTTGACGATGAGGTAGAGTGATCGTATTGAGCTTCCCAGTTTGCGATGAGAGTTTTGGAGGAATCTCCGTCTTCGACTTTGGTATCTGATGTGAATGATACTGTCTTTCGAATACCGTTGCTATCCCGTTTCAAAGAAGGGAAGGGCAGTTTGTCATGGGTGCCACTGGACTTGGTAGGTCGAGGTTTCGGTGGATCGAGTCGCGGTCGCTTTCTGAGTACACGTGTAGATCCGGTTGTATCTGGTTCCTTCGAGGAATCTCGGTCCCGAGGGCGCTTTCTGTTAGTGAGCATATCGTTGTCAATCTGTGTAGGCTGGTCAGTGTGCTCGTTGGCAAACTTTAGCTGAAGGCCCAATCTTTTCCATGCAGGCACCGATTGTGAGGGTGCTGCGCCGGAAGCAGGTGTTCCATTGCTAACTGTTAGAGCACTTTTCATTATTGCTGCTGTAGCTTTGCACCGTGTAGCTCCGTCTCCAATCAATTTTGCAGGCATTCATAGATTCATACTTACTTGACAGTGTCCGCAAAAATTGAGTGGCAGATGCGGGCAAAGTTCTCCAGCCCACCCAAGCACCAAACCTAAAGCTCTTTCAGTAGGCAACTCGAGCTACGCGTTCGACAAGCTTTGACGAGCAGAAGCAACACCGCATCTCATCTGCCCATTTTCTGTTTCTACAGCTCTTCAATTCTAGCGCATATTGTGACGAAGCTGTACTACATCCACATCGACCAATCTCAAACCCCAGTCCCCGGTCTTTGATCATGTCGGGTTAGTGGTCAAGTCCAGGACCTCAATGGTCAGAGTCAAGGCTGATCGAACAATATGATAGGCAGCGCAGGCTATGATCGGCATATTACTATCTTCTCTGATCAGGGACGATTATATCAAGTCGGTTCGTCGCCCGAAAGACACTTGTGCTCTACCATCTTTCCTCAACCTCTCTACACGTTGCACACCCAAGCTCCCGAATCAACCTCACTCATGTGGCACAATACTTACAAGCTTTCGTCTGCCAGAGTATGCGTTCAAAGCTATCACTGCTGCGAACATAACATCAGTCGGCGTTCGAGGAAAGAATTGTGCTGTCGTGCTGTCCCAGAAAAAAGTACCTGTACGTTATAGGCTTTATCTGCTGAAAATCAGACTTTAACCCATCCAGGACAAATTGATCGATCCTTCTTCTGTCTCTCACGTGTTTCGGATATCAACCTCCGTCGGCTGCGTCATGACTGGCTCCATAGCCGATGCTCGAGCCTCAGTGGATCGTGCTCGGGGAGAAGCTGCAGAGTTCAGATACAAATTTGGTTACGAAATGCCATGCGACGTGTTGGCTAAACGATTGGCAAACATCAACCAGGTTTATACTCAAAGAGTAAGCAGCTACCTCTGGTTCTGAAACATCTCCTTACCTGTGACCACTAGGCGTACATGCGACCGTTAGGAGTCGCCACAACCCTCATCTCTGTCGACGATGAATTCGGCCCCCAGCTCTACAAGTGTGATCCTGCAGGCTACTACGTCGGCTACAAAGCCACGGCATCTGGTCCAAAGCAGCAAGAGGCTCTTAATCATCTGGAAAAGAAACTGAAGAACAAGGACTGTGCACCAGGAGACTGGGAAGAGGTTGTCGAATTGGGTATCAGCACGCTCAGCACAGTCCTGAGTGTGGATTTCAAAAAGGGCGAACTGGAGGTCGGCATTGTGGGTGGGCCCCGATCCGACGGACGTGAAGGGTCAGATCCGGTGTTCAAGACTTTGACCGAAGATCAAATCGATGAGAGGCTTCAAGCCATCAGTGAAAGGGACTAGCTGTGACCAATAGAAGGTTGATTTCATGATATCGGAGTTCCTGGCTTATTACGCAGGGCATGGGTCCTCTCATTCAGACCATATCCAGAATATACAACTCAACCAATCAAAAAGCGGGTCACTCAGCTCATGTGTGCAGTCCTATTCATCGCGATCGATGAGTCGACAGCGGCATTGGGCGTCCAATGAAGAGTCTTGACGTTCAGTCCAGCTTTTATGCAACAGTTCATTGCGGCTCTGCAAGCTTACGCTTAATTACCCAGCTTGCTGGGCTTGACCTAAGCTTAGGTTTGAGAAAGCATGGGTCCAATCATTACAGGAAATTGCTATTATCGACTTCGGCTAGCTATGATTCCGGCACGTAGTGCAACGCCGTGCTCGTCTGAAATAGCCTTGGGACGGCCGCCTTCGGTTCCTCATCCCAAGGTGCAGAGAGGGGCCCATCCATTTGAGGAGAAATGGTCAGTTCAGCTCATGATTATAGGGTCCCGAAACTGGGCCTCAGCCCCCCGAGCTACTACATAGGCTGAGGTTAAGGCGCATTAGGCAAGCCTCAATGCGCTAAACAACCGTTAGTGGCGTCTATCTGCAGCAGTTCTAACCGCGTCTTATCGCTTAGTCATGAATGTCTTTCCCAACTGGGCTTCAACTTCAACACCACCAACTGAAAGATTGGACTTTTCTTCCCCGTGGGCATCAAAGCTAGGAGAGTTTCGTGGACCATATCCTGTGGCTTGCTGATGAGTCAATAGGCTTCCTATTATCACCGTCCAATTATGGCTTTCTCAGACCTGGGAGTCCCTATATTCCGTCCTAGTCTTCCAGCTTCTTGGCCTTACTGTTTCATTTTCATTTGTCCGGTACCTAGTGTGCCTGTAAGGACTCCAGCTTTGCAGGGCTTTTCTGTGTTTTTGCTTCTCTACCCTCATGACTCCCTCAATTCAGACGAAGCTGTGATGGCTTCCCTATTTTTATTTCGCTACGGCCCGCCCAGCCATATCAACAGGCATCTCTCTGCTCTTACTGGACGTCGAGATGGATTATGTGATACGGGCCGGTGAAACGTGGTGATGTTTACACTGCCATACGCATATATGATGGTGAGGAACCGGACAAGAGTCGCTTCTGGCGTGGCAAGAAAAGCATTCAACGGCGCGCCTCCCTCCTGGTGTCAATTCCAGCTGTTTGCCATCTGCCTTTCTTGGTGTCCATGCACTCTGAAGTCCGAGGCGAGATCCATCTAAGGCTCGGGCATGGCCGACGGGTGTAAGTCTGTACCTGTCTGGAAGAATACTTCTGTCACTAACACATGTCTTAGTGAATGAAGCACGAGCGCTTCGCGTAGTGGAGATCATGAACGATTTCCGCACAATACAACTGCACATCGCGAGTCATGTCTCGCGTGCGCTAGCACATCCACTCGATCAGCAATCATATTATGCCGTTGGCTATGTTGTACTTCGCCAATGCAGTACAGAAGCACAAGCAATTCTGGCATCGAATTTCGACCCAGGCAGTCTTGGTGTTGGTGGTGGAGTGGGTGAAAGCGAGGCGCACAAGGCCACGTTGCGAAGGTGGTGCTCGCTGGTATAATCTGTTGGTCGATGCTGACACAGCTTAGAATCATTCTTGACGCCTCCACACGACGCTTTCAAGCCCATAAGATATACCTTCGCGCAGCAGCAGCGACAAGATGGGTACAGTCTCGGTGGCATGTTCTTCGAGGCGGACCACCATCTCCGACGCATGCCAACGACTTATGGTTTCTGGATCAACGACTTGCACATGTGAGTATCATCGTGGGGCTTTAGGGAGGCAATGTTTCAGGGGCGATGCAACCAGGGGCTAACAATAGCTTGCCAGGAGCTCTCACAGATCACCGACCAGCACGTCGCTAGCGATCTTCACGGCGCCGACCGTCGAGCTGGTCACTGGCTCGACGAAGATCCCCCTCTAGATCGTTTGCTCGCTTGGATCAGGCTGCAGCCCCAGGCTTGATCTGCCGTTTCCTTGTTCACGTGCGAAAGATCTGTTTCCTTTTGGGGGCCGCTGCAGAACCGACTTTGCCTTTTCACCCACGTTCCTGCATCTCCCCGGTGTTGTGGGATATGTTTCCGGAGCGCAGGAACCGGCTTCCTCGTCATGTGCGAAAGACCTGTTTTTTTTTGTTGGGGGCCGCTGCAGAACCGTCTTCCCCCTTTTCACCCACTGTTCCTGCATTTACCCCGGTGTTGTTGAATATGTTTCCGGAGCGCCAGGAACCGGCGTAAATTTCAAGAAAAATTGGGCATGGCTGGGGTTTTTTTTGGGGGGAATATTTTGCAGCTTCCGGCAAGCGAGCAACCTTTGTTACATACACATATATATTGCGTGGCTGGTCCCCATGTGGTTCGGTGTTTTGGGGGGTTTTTCTTGTCTCGAATCTGTTGGTACTCGTTGGCGACTTTCAGCTTCTGCGGGCGATGTTCATTGGAGACGTTCCCAAGAGAGATTTTTTAGCTGTGCGTATGCTGTATGCTGTGGTGTGTTGAGTCAGTCGGGAGATTCAGAAGGTCATTTGCATCCTCTGACTAGGCCAATCTGGCAATCGGCTGGTCAGAAAGGGAATTTGATGGCTCGGTTCCCTTTTTGCACGAATATCACTAGGAAGAGAGACGGCAGAATTGTCAGATGGTTTCTATTCATATCTGTACCTCATGTCCTTCATTGCCACCATTTACCAATCACATATCTACTCTGGTGGAACGTATGGATGAATCAGCATGTCCGAAAAGCTAGCAACGTCTGTTAGCTCTGATTCGGAAGTCTCGGTCAGATTGCAATGGAGCGCGTACCTTTCCAGTCTCTCCTTGCCTCTCACTTCCTCCACCAGTAGCGGCATCTTCACCACGTTGAACTCGTCATACAGCTCTTCAATCTGGTCGAGATACTTCATCTGCATCTTTCGCCTCGCATTGCATTGCTCACAGTGATTACTCTTCTTGGGGAACAGCAGCTGATTGACGACGATGCAGTGGGTGTCGATTTCGTATCCCGCCAGCTCCTGAATCATCCTTTCGGTCTCATAGAGGGAGAGGAATTCAGCAATGCACACGCACACAAATGTCGTCATCTCGGGGTTCTTGAATTGCGTGTTAACTTCGCCGATGGTTTCGCGCAATGTTTCCATCTTCTGGATCAGATCGTCCAAACTCTGGCCGCCTGGTAAGCCGCCTCGAGCACCAATGACCGAGTTGAGCATGGGACCGAATTGTGTTGACAGCTGGGAAACCTTGGCCAGCGCCTTTTCTAGAACGGTGGGGAACTGGAGGAAACGGAGGGTATGGCCGGTCGGAGCGGTGTCGAAGATGATTACCTCGTAGGATAAAGATTTGACTTGTTTCAGTACTTCGGCGAAGGACATTGCTTCGTCAACACCGGGTATCTAATCTCATTAATACTGGGTGGAGGATTGAGAAGATGTGACGCACGCTGAAAGCAAGATCTTGCATCATTCCACCCATACCACCCATCTGGGCCATTGCGTCCTGCGCCTCATCTCCACCGGAGGCGATCAAATCATTGATACTTCCGTTTGGATCAATCTCCATTGCGCTGAGATTATCGAAACCCTCGACAAGTCTAGCGTCCTTGCCGAACTTCTGACTGAATGCATCGCTCAGATTGTGTGCGGGATCGGTCGAGATCAGAAGCACGGATTTTCGAGCTTTGGCCATCTGGATGGCAAGAGAACAGGAGGTTGTCGTCTTGCCCACGCCGCCTTTTCCTCCAACGAAGATCCATCGTATAGACTTCTGGTCAATCAGATTCTGGAGCGAAGGTTCGAGGGTGTCGTCGGCGTCGACAGTGGCTGACGCCATGTTCAGGAATCGGCTGAGGGTCGCTAGTCGAGGACTCTTAGTAGACGAAGTATGACGTATGTGCCTGTTCGAGTTGAAGTGATGGTCTGGTTACTTCTGCTTCCCTGAAGGAAGAGGGCGTTCGTATGAGATGTTTGACTGGGAGACAATGTCACGAAATACTATGCGTAAGTGTAATGTGTAATGTGGCTGACACGAGGCACAAAAACAAGGATGTGAAGTGACGTTGAAGCTCCAGACTCCAAGCTCCGGCGGCATTTCCCGCGTTAAAACTGTCCCAATTCCTTGGCAAATCCTCGGATTGCTGGCGCTCCTCTGGGTGCACTCAGATAGCTACAGGGAGCCAAATAACAATCTGCAATGTAAACGTATATATCTAAGTGAAGCTTAGCTTCTTCTGATTTTGTTAATATTGATTTCTAATATATTTATCTCTTTTTCAAGGAGTGAGTACAACACATACAAAATTTCACATCTTTAATCTGTATCATGTAGACTTCTATAGTTCAAGAAAAGCGTAATCCAGGATCTATTAAAGATCTAATTACTTGATAGTATAGATTTATGGGCAATCCACCTCGTGATGAAGAAATATGAGTTAGTCGACAAGCGCTAAAGAATTGCAGCACTTTTGCAATGGGCAGTACTGTATCGATAAGGGCCTTGGCAGATATAGTAGTCTGATCCTCAAATCTTCAGGTTAAGCTTCATCGTTTTCGCCCTCGCCTCTTCATGCAGCCCTTTCACGTAACAAGGCCTCATCTCGTCAACTAGGCTACTCAAATCTGCATTCAGCATTGGTTACACGACATTGAGGCTCTACAAGCCCTAGCAAGATCGTAGCCTGACGCCTTGAACACGGACGCCTTCGATCCCGCTCTGCATTAAGATTCCAAACCAACTCTGTTTAGACCTCTCGCTACCGAAGATGGCTTCCTCTCCCATTACCTGCCATGTCTTAGATACCCTCTCCGGCGCACCGGCCTCAAACCTTAACGTCGTGCTCACTCTCCTTACCCTAAGGCTTTCTGTGGAAGAAGTACCGCCCTCGGGCGTTGGCTTTCACGCGGTAACCAACGAAGACGGTCGGGTCAAAGAATGGGTACCAGACACCAAGTTTTCGTTGCAAGAGACGCTGGATATGTTTGGTCATGGTGATAAGTCTGCATGGGGTCTCAAATTTGATGTTGCGAAATGGTACGAGGAAAGGAAGATTGATTGTTTCTGGCCGGAGATTGAGGTTAAGTTCTACGTTGAGAAGGGAACAAGGCATTACCACGTGCCGGTACTTGTCGGGCCATGGACATATACGACATATCGGGGATCGTGAAGCAAAAGACGTCTTCGCCCCAGGCTATTGTTGGTGTTCATGCTGGGAGCACGCCAGGCCTCGATTCTGAGCTGGAGACTGTTCTCCACAAAAAAATCCAGCCCTTCTCTCAGCCCTATGCATGGTCGTTCAAGGCACATTTGCATCCTTTTCCCCCAATGAACAATCTAGCAAACTCTCAACGACTTCTTTTCACCCCATTGGAATGATGCTCGATATGTGCGGATCCTCGTACTCCCGCTCTTCATGTGCCAGGCGTTGTACTGTCTAGCGCCAACATAGCCTGCCCATTCCTCTAAACCACCAAATCATCGATAGAGCCTTAGCAGGCCTCAGTGCTACTTGGAAAAGCGTTGCGGCGTTCATGACCATACTTCACGCGCTATGGGAAAGCTTGCTTTGCTTTCGGTAGCCTCACCATCGCTCGTGCCGCTTGCCGTCTACGGATTGTAGTATAGCACATGGTGGACTGCAATGGTGTCTGCACGTTCGACTGGCAAGTCCACTCTTGCAACGCCCGATAAGGAATGTACCACTCCTCCAGCAGCGTTTTCTATGAGTTTCTTGCTTACATGCCTGTGACAGCGACTATTGAAGGAATTCTGGAACTTGCGAATCTTGGGGCACAGAATCTGTCTGGTATACTCATCTCCGTGCGACGCGTTACTTGGACCTGACGGAGGCATTACGACTTTTCACTGCCAGCATTCAAGACGTCACAATTGCTGCGCTACAGAAATCGCTGTTCCCTATGGTGTATTTAGATTTAAAATGGCGTCCCTCGAATGTACAAAGGCCCTCTTTACGAATGTTGTTGTCGAACCCGAAATGTTCGAACATCTGCACCGGTGTGCCTGTCGCAACTGATGTGCCCCCCTCCCGCCCCCGTCGCGTGACGGGCCACGATTTTTGCCGCACATGGCCCTCCGTGTGAGGTAGCGGCATAGCCAACGCCTTGCACCAAGAATTGAAAGGAGATGTTGATAGCCTCCAAGCAAGGACAGTTCACCTCGAGCGTCTGTACGAACCATAACTTGACGACGTTCTGCCCACATCTGGGACCAACTGGTTGATGTATACATCCCGTGGGTCAGTGCATCTGCTCATACGCATGGACTCCTGCCTCTCGTAATCCTGCGACAAGTTCTGAAGGTCCTCGATCTGACGCTTCGCAATGTCAGAGATTGAAAGAAAGTTGAGTACCGCTCGAGCTTACCCTCGTCAAGTACGGGCCCTGGATCAAGTACCCGTCCCTCTGTTGATATCTGTACGGTCTGACTATTGCGGAAGGACCAAGGAAATAATTAATGTTTCCGAAGACGATATTTCTGCTGAGCCCGAATCCTGGTAGCCAATACATTTCGAGTTGAGTGTTGCGCTGTGCCATGGTGGATGAGGGCTGATGGAGGAGACAGAGGGGGGGAGAGGAGGGGAAGGCCGACGACGACGACGACGACGACGACGAGCACTTTCTGATTTGAGATGGAAGGGAATTCGAAGAACGTCGCAGCTTGGATATGTTGCCGGTCAACATTCTTTGCTGTTTGGGATTTCTCATTTATACGTGAAGCATTACTAGATATTGGGAACGCTACATTGGGGCTAGTGGCATACTCCAGGGTGCGTCAGGGGTGGAGATGGGGGATACTAGTATTTGACATATAAATATATGCTTTCTATTGGATTATTGCATGCGTGCCTCGTTTTCCCCGCCTCACTCCAAGACTTTTTTCTCTCCTTCTCATCTCGGCCCGACACATCCTATCCCCTCCAGCGCGAATCGTGTCCACGTCTCATTGACGCTGAAGTTGACTTTTGAGCAAAACATCGCTGTGATTTGTCCAGGCTCTCAAACCGGAAATCCCGGTCCGGTGCTTGTTGACTTAAACATCCTGCATGATAATCCCTTGGAGATTTTTCCTGACATAAACTAACCCTTTGCCCGACTTGTATGGCACACCGGCTCTGAGTGGCTAGGAGAGAGGGAGAGAGGCTGAGAGAGAGAGAGAGGAGGCTGAAAAAATCAATGCTACCACAGTTAGTAACTAAATTGGAAACGCCATGCCGCCGCCGGCGGCTGAACTCGGCCGCGGTACTATTCTTCGGCCACGGTCGGTCTATTACAGTAACGCTGAAGGGCAAAATAGTTTGGGGCGAAATGGGCGAAAATTAATTGTCCGTCTCTTTTTTTTCCAGAAAACGGGATGGGAAGAACAAAAAGGGCTGCTGCTACTAACTTACTGTGCCTGTCCTATTTCGGTTATCTCGATCTCGCGGATACTTAGTAGTAGTGTATCTAAAATGTCTGTCTACTGAGCTGCTTTACTTTACTGGGCGGTCCAGGGACGCGCATACGTTACTACTAGTCAGTGTCACCCATGCCAAGTATGTATTCTGTTCTACTCGCCATGAGCTCTCGGTCGAGGGATTGTCGATCGTGCCTCACCATACATATCAAAGCGCTCCTATGCCAGCATTTTTTCGGCATCCCTCGGCAAAGCAGCAAGAAGTCCCAATTGACCTTTTTCACTTTTTTTTTCTCCCTGTCTTGACACACCACACACCACCACCACCAAGCCTCCCGCTCTTCTGATCTACAGCGCCGGTTCCCTGAAACGATACACCCCGTGTCCCTGACTCCTCGTCTCTGGGGATGGGTCCTCCCCAAAGCATCCTTCCAGCGTATTTCAAATCCATGTGTTGCTTGCTTGAATGAGGCGGGCTCAAGGCATCCACTGTCGGTCGACCTTCTGAACGGTGATGAGCCGGAATCCGGCAATGATCTTTCCTGCAACATCACGGAAAGATGGTCGCCGCTTCTTGACTCTCTCCGATTCTCTCTCTGGCATCGTTCTTGATGTGATGTGTGATGGAGTCGCGCCCCGACGAAGAAGAGGATGGCTGCTCCGCTGGTAGGATGGGTGACAGATGACTCGTCATAGACAACAGTAACATCTTCAGGTCCAGGAGGTCGCACTCATACTGGAGACCAGGCATCACCAGGACGACGCAACAGCCCCGCGCTGACAGATGGGGAACCACCCACGGCTTCGGTCCTTCGATCCTTCGATCCTTCGATCCTGCTTCGGTGAATAAAGCTGCCAAATTGTACGACCGCACCCTTTTGCCCCGATGCCACCAAGTCACGCGATCAAAACACGCACCGCTGCAGGCAAACGCCCACAGCAGCTCTGCCCTCTGAGAGATGCTGCTTTGTAAAAGCGGACTGCGATGCAACACTCCAACACTGGAGATTAGCCCATAAGACCCGATCAGTCGGAGATAGAGAGTGCTAATCCAAGCGAGCATTGGAAGGATCACACAACCCCCCAGGCAAGACGGAACGGGGCGTCCATTTTGCCCCAAAGGGTGGGGCGGTGGGCGGCATGCGCCTCCCTCCCTTCGCTAAACCGCCACCGTTCCTACCCCGTACCACACGTAGTTGGTACTCCTCTTCCCGCCGGGCTGCAAAGTGCAAAGTACAAAGTGCAAAGTACAAAGTGCAAAGTGAAAACAAAGAACTGAAAGGCCTGAGAAGCCATTCAGGCCAAAACCATCCCCATGGTGATCTTCCCGGAAACACTGAGGAATCCGGTATACTAATATCCTCTCCGGGCGGCACTTAGTCATAGCGAAATCCTGATCCTCTCCCGCAGGTTTTGGGAAGGGAGAGTAGGGCCTGGTGAGCAGAGAGAACAGTAATGAACCCCGTGTCCCCCCCCCAAAGCTCCTAACCCCCCAATGGGCAATATAGCAGCAGAATTGTGCGCGTCGTGTTTCATTTTTCATCTTCTCGAAGGGAAATTGGGGCCCAGCACAAGCAAGCATGGGGTGTTCGTTTTTCAGATTGGTGAACGGACTGTAGGCCATCATTCGTTTAGTGTTTGATATTTGGTTCTTTTTCATCTTTCATCCTCATCCTCATCCGCATCCGCATCCCTCCCTTCACCGTAGAGGACCTCACAGACGCCTCCGATAGGAATATCCATCACGGCGTCCGTGGCCTGATTCCACAGATTGCGCCATTGGATCTTCTCTGTCATCGTCGCTCCTCCTCCTCCTCCTCCCCCGCCCCATCTCCTCTGGCCATTATTTCCACCACCTGTCGTCGTCGTCGTCATCATCATCGTCGTCGGGGTCAGACCCCCACTATTCCTGCCCCAACTGCCATTCCCGACACCACCAGCCCTCAAATCCATCTTACTACCCCCCTTCCGCAATCTTCCCCTCCCGTCCACCAGCGCAATGTTCGCCGCCTCATCCACCATGCATTCGACGCTGCGCATCGGCAGAGTCAGATACTCGACATTGTAGCTCAACAGCGCCACGTAGATGTAGACGAGCAGCATGACGAGGAAGGAGGGGATGGCCAGCGACCACCAGCGGTTGGGGTAGTAGTGCAGGCCGATCGCAGCCAAGAAGGGCGACGGCAGGTACGACCAGAGCAGGTAGAGGAGGAAGGCCAGCGACGAGGCCAGGTAGAGCACGAAGCCGTAGTACTCGTACGTGGGAACCTTGGGCGACAGGCGCGACACTACGGTGGCGCGCCGCGCCGACTGCGCCACCGCCGCCTCGGTGTCGTTGGGCGTCTCCGCGTCGCTCGAGTCCGGCGTCGTCGGCCGCGTCGACGTGGTCGATCGGTTCAGCAGGCTGGGCGGTCGCAGCAGCGACGTCAGGCTCGGCGACGGCGGGAGCGGCGTCGGCGGCCGGTTGTAGAAGGGCGGGAAGAGCGGGAGCGGTGCTGCTGCGGCTGCGGCTGCTGGGCCGGCCAGCGATTGCGCCGATACTGAATGCCGTAGGTGGTCATAATTGCTGGGTTGGGCCGGAGAGAGGGAGAGAGAGGTCGTGCGTGATATTATCCCTCCTCCTCCTCCTCCTCCTCCTCCTCCTCCTTCCTCCTCCTCTCCTACTTCATCTTCTCCCCCCTCACCGTCTTCTTCATTGCTGCTGGCATTATTGGAGTCGGGCGACGCGGAGCCCGGGTCCGAATTCTGCGCCGAGATGGAGTAATGCGATTGGAAATCCGCATCGTCCAGATTCGCATCGTAGTCTGACAGGTCTTGGCCATCACTATCCCCATCCCCACCCCCATCCCTATCCGGGTTCGTGATTGTTGTGCGGCGCGGACGGCGCTGGTGGGAGGTAGGAGAAGAGGGAATGGGTCGGCTGCCGACGTATCCGTTGGCGGTTGGCGTGCGCTGGTCGGAGATGGTGGAGGATGGGGAGGGCAGATTGTCGAGAAATGGTCCGAGCGTGGGAGGCGCCGCTCGGGGGGCAGAGAAGCCACGCGGTGGGCTGTTCGGAGAGCCTCTGCTTTGTGGTGGCATTGCTGTGTTGTATGTGTGTGAATTGGAGAATAAATTGAGTTTGCAAAAGAATAGTTACGAAGAATACGGTACAGATGTACTATACTGTATTCTTGGCGTGGGCAGCACCAAAATACTGTGATACCAGGCATCATGATTGTAACTAGCAGCCTAATCGTTTTGAATGGTAAGGCACTCATTGTATCAAACTAGTAGTAATGCACGGACGGTATTAGCTCTTACTCCATGAGACTTTCTATCTAATCGCTCCGGACGCTCATAAGCCGGACACTTGGCGCATCTGCTCCGGAGCTCAGGGCCACCTGGAGCTTTTAACGAGGAGGTCCCCGATTTGCCAGTGAGTTGTGGACAATCATGAATCGATTAAAAGTTGCTATAATACAAGCTGATGCTAGCGCCAGGCTAACAACACTTACTAGTACTTATGCCTCCCCAGTAGCACAGCACTTTGCTGACAATCATTATGCCTGATACCGTAGTACGTAACAGATGCCAGACAGCGAACAAGACAAAACTCAACAGTGATTCGTGTTGCGCTGTAACATCCACGAATTGAGGACAAGAAATTGCTGGCTAAATTACATGTATTGAAGGTGATCCGTGAATATTCCCCAATTCTTATCGCTTCTTGGAGCGAAGCGGTAACCAAAACACCTATCCCACGCGCTGTACATGAATTTGCTGCTTTTTAGCGTGCCAAGAATTTTGGGTCTTGGCATGACTTTTTTTCGA
>QQTW01002428.1_pt1 | contig 13509 bp, 18 predicted proteins | sample 1904831 | NCBI WGS metagenome assembly QQTW01 (sample SAMN09435610, study PRJNA476489) | Subsurface metagenome, whole genome shotgun sequencing project. | reverse complement strand
GTCCCCGTCGCTGTCACTGCTCTCATTGTCGAAGCGGGCATGAAAATTGGTGGTAGAGCCAGCAGCGGCGATGATGGAGAAGATCGACTGATTTGCATACTGGGCGGTCTTGCCATCGGTAGCGGCGACATCGTCTTGTGCGTCGTCTCCATACTTCAGTCTCTCTGGGAAGCTCATTAAAGGATGGAGCTGAGGTTTGTTCTTCTTGACAAGCTTTCGCCTAGTCCGGTGATCTGTTCCCTCTTGTATAGGAGCCATGGCTAAAGAATCGGAGAACTTGTAGGTTGTAGTGGATCTGGCGGTGTCATGGGTGCAGAGCACGAGAATCTTCAGGTGACTGAGCTCCTCTTCACATGCGCCAGGAACTCTCTGGCTAGATGAGAACAAGCCATGATTGAGTATTCGACGCTACGACGTGCCAACGGTCGATGGCTTTTCGGCGGATCCTCGTATACACTTATATGAGGGATGGCTATATCAAAGACTGGAGCTGTCAAACTCAGAAATCCTGCAGCCCTACAAGTTGAGCGTCGGAGCTACGGTACTTTAAGCTACCTAGTAGGTACCTGCAACCATAGGGTACTCTAGGCTACTTATATGCTGGGGTATTTTAGGCTACTTTAGGCTCCTTTAGGCTCCTCTAAATGGTTGCTTTCAGGCTGAATTCCGACAAAACTCACAAAGACATTTAACAGTTGCTTAAGGGGTATCAAACAGCAGATATCCTCGCTCCAGATCCAATCACCATGACCCTCCTTCAGAAACGCCAACCAGGATGTCCGGGAGGAACTCCACACGATAGCCGACATTTCAGTCATCCCTCATCCTCTTCGTCTTCTTCTGCTGCTGCTTTCTCCATCTCCGCAGCAAGGGACTGCTCCAGCTCGGCATCTTCATCATCCGTGGCTCCTTCTCCATTTACCTGACTGCTTCTTTCCGCATCAGCGTCACTCTCAATGTTGTCCTGGCCATCCACTGCCGCCTGGGCTTGGTATTCCGCTGGAGGTGTTTTGGTTACTATCGTCGTTTGACTCAACTTGGTCCGACGACTCGGCGCCACCCGTTTCCGCGTCCCCTCGTCCCCGCTGTCGTCAAGCTCGCGCGTCCGCTTTGGCCGTTGTACCATCGCCGTCTTCGAGCTTCTTGAGCTATCCTCACTCCTGACACTGGCGCCATCATCACTTTCATCTCCGTCACCAGCCTCACTCCCTAGAAAGTCTTTCAATTCGTCGTTCATATTGTCCCAGTCCTCATGCGTCCCACCTAGTGGGCTGTCTTGGTCTTCGAGTTCATCTGGCAACAGATCGTCAAGCTCAGATTCATCCTCACGTCTGACCTTAATGCTCAATGCTGGTTTTGAGCGTGCTTGGAAACTGTCTTGCGCACCTGGGTCTTCTTCCTCGTTTTCCGTAACGATGTCTTCACTCTCGCTGAGAAAGTCATCCTCCCCTTCGCCTTCATTCGTGCCCTGTCCTGTTTCAGTTTCTTCAACGTCCAAGAGATAATTGGTCTCATCCAATTTGGTCCACTGGGCTAAAGAATCAATCAGCCACTGCGGGCCCACGATCTTGACTTTGCCTTTGCCTTGTTTAAGAGCTTGTCTGACTTTTGCGGTCCTGTTTCTTGCCGCTACCAGATGGGTTGTCTTCCTGGTGACCTCCTCTTCGACCTTAGCCCCAAAACTTTTCGCCCACATTGCAAGGTCGCTGTTTTGGATGTCCCACCCAATAGGTACCACACCCGAAAGCACTATGATGACACCGTCAAGAACGGTCTTCTTCAGAGATGGCATCATGGCCTTCACATCGGGAACGGAAGCCAAGTCAGAGTTATCTGTAATTGGCTGCTTTCGTTTCGAACCACGAAGCTCTGCGACACGGCCTCCTTGTCGTGCGTCCAGTTGACTAGCATATTGTTCGAAGTATTTGGCATGGACCATACCCAGGAACTTTTCCAGGAACTCCAGCTGCCGATCATGGTCCTCCAGAATATGATGACGAGGCTTCTCCGAAATGTTGCTGTCTTTTGAGACATCATTAGAGCCGCCAGATGCATGCTTCTCGTCCGTAGCAGCAGCAGCTTTAGCAGCGTCGTCTTGCTCGAGTTGTAGTTGTTTTTTCAGTAATGGTCTCTCCTCGAGCTGGGCCGCCAAAGTCTCATCTTGGCGGCTTGTTTGTTCCTGCAGGGTCAGAGGGTCATCGCCAGCGCCCATCGATACTAGTTGTTCCAAGGCTGATGTGTCCGTCGCCGTGGAAGTGTTTTTGTCTGGAGCAATTAGCTCTGAGGCTTCTTTCTCTTTGCTGTCATTGACCCTAATATTGCTTTCTGGTCTTGCGAGACCATCTTTGACTTGCGCTGTCTCTTGCTGTGCTGTAGTAGTCGAAGGCTTTGGACCTGGCGGGATTCCAGGTTTCTTGGGCAAGAAACTTGAATTGATATCCCCGATGCCCACGAAAAAGTCGTAAGGTGTGACTTTTATGAGATTTTCGTTCCATTTCCACACATCACCTCGATCATCGATGATCAAAACCATCTTCGTATCGACGGGGAACAAACGCTGGAGGCTTTTAACAACCAGACTACCGCTCTCATCTCGACTGAGTATCCGATCGCCGAAGTACTTTCGGTCGGGATCAATGATCTGTGCAATCTTCTGTGCGTAGCCTCGGGTCCCCATGGTGTAGATATGCATTTCGTATTTGTCCGACATCCTTTCCAAGAATCCTTCCAGGCCTGGACGAAGCTTGATGTAATACCAACATCCTCGAGTGCCCGCTGCGTCTTCCACCAGCTGGAACTCGCGAACGTCTTTGACGGCTTCATGGTTTGGGTTCTCGTGATTCCTCTTCCAGTCACCAATCGTCGGTTCGACGCAGGCTTGGATGACTGTCTGATCCAAGTCGACGACAAGCGAAAGCTTCTTGGCGGTCAGCAGCCGACGCTTCGCCTCGTTCTCGAACTTGGTTGCTTCGTCTTCACTGACGACTAGCGAGGTTTTGTCATGAACCATGTTGATAGTAGCACGCGCGGCATCTAGTTGCTCTGTGACGTATGTAGACCTAACGTTGGGGGTCAGCGAAAGCATTAGATCACGAACCGACGCACATTGCTTACTCTGTCATGTCTTTTCCGCAGTCGACACACATGCCATGGAACTGAACGCCATGGGCGCAAAGCTCATCAATCTCGGCGACTCTAAAGCTACAGGTGGATGTGAGCAACGCCAGCTGACGGGGCATGGGTGGATGCACAAGCTTACCCTGGCTGAGAGATGATGGTGCCAGGATGGATGGACCAGCTCTTGAGTACGCCATCGACGCTGGATTCGAACTTGGTCGGGAAAGCTTTCTCGACCTGGAATTCATCACCAAACTTATTACCTTCTGTCACCGTAGTGGTGTAGGAGTACGAGAACAGCGGTGCGAACCTCTCGACGTTGTCGTTTGGTTGCTTCAGCAGCTCAGTGACAGTGATTGGGTAATGGAGGTCCCGAGGTAATTGAAGTTGCATTGATCGATTATGAGGGTGACAGGTTCAGCGATGAGCCCGTCATTGGTGTTTTGTAGATCTATCTGGAGTTGCCAAGGTGAGTGTTGTGAGGTGGCTGTCGCGTGCTGTGTAGGAAGAAGCTTATCCGATGAAGTAATGGAGCTCAGTATAAGAACGCTGACGAGCTGGTGCAAGTGATCCAGATGTTTCACAGGATGAAAACAGTGTCGAGGAAAGGTGGAGTCTAATTGGATAGAATGTGTTTCCTGTTTGATATCTTGGCGGGAATGCGGATGGACCGTTGACTTTCTACTTTAATTTATAGTGCCATCTCGAACTGAAGCTAGTCCCGAACCGGCACCAGCCAGGATCCTCTCCGCATTGTGACTTCACCGCGCAGGACTGCTTCTTAGCTATCGCATACTTCATTGATCTCCATCGCCTAGAGGACTCTAAGCTCTGCGTTCATAATTCCTTGCCAAAGCGACCAGATATTATCAGTTATTACTTTTCAGTATGTGGTTGATGTGAAGCTACATCAGCAGGGCGTACTAAGATGTCATCGACACTTTACCGGTGGAAACAGATCAGCTCTGGGATCGATATATCCTAGATCACCGATGCCTATCATCTTAGAAACTGCTATGCGGATTTGTGGTTATTCAGCCATTAGGCAATGTTCTCCTCGAGTCGGCCGGCCCATCGTCCCCGCCGTTCTCCGCCTTCTCTTTGCGCTTCATTGTGACTTCCCAGTTGTATAGCCGAGCAGTTGCCACTTCCAGTGTCTGACGCCAGGTGTAAACTCAAAGCTAATACAAGATTCGGCGAGTACTGACCGTGATCTGTTCTCTCAGGAAATCCAGGTCCTCCTCACAGTTTTCTAGGCTCTGTTGTGCCGTTGCGAGCTTGGATTCCAATAGCGTCTCCGCTTCAGATATGGGGTAAGCCAGCATGACATTAGCTCCGAGCCAGAGATACACTTCGTCCGTGGGAGGTATGACGGCCTTGGCATAGAGCGTATCGTTCAACTCAAATGTAGTTTCGATGGGTTCCGAGCCTGGCTGAAAGCGACCGCGGTCAGACGGCGTTGTCCAACGTAGCATATCGTCTGCATCGCACCTTGCGTGAATGTAGAAATTGCACCATGTCCAATGTCTTCTGTATGTCTGGCACCTTCTCTTTCAGGCCCGCCGCCCGACGCTGGGTATTGACTTCCATGAACTGATACTTGCTGCAATTCAGTGAGCGGAGTTTGACGCATCAAGGGTACCGTCCCACGAGATCATCTCTTGAAAGCTCTTCATCGTTCCATCAACCTCCGCTCTGGATGAAACGTAGTCTTCCACTTTATCAACGAAAGGCGCAAAAGGGATCCCTCGTGGATTCGTTGCCGCATCTTTGCTATATACTATTAGTATGTTTCTGCACCCGGTCTAGTCGAAGGAATTATATAGAGTCGGACTTACTTCTGCAGCTTTGCCGACATATTATAAATGCCAATTTAATAGCTGTGGCATACAGTTTGGAGACTGCGACTTTCCGAAGAAAAGGCCCCACGCGACCTGCGGCTCCCACGCGGCGCTTTTGCAGATCATCCGTCACGTCATGCCGCCGAAATTTTGATGTACAAGAGGTAGCAATGTAAACACCACAGTGGCGGCACATCTTACCTCCTTTCGAGGCCATGATCCTAAACCGCCAGAACCCTGCATTATGTATTTTCAGGTCGTATAGCAGCAGTCAGAATTTGCCGAGTATCTCCAAACACAAGCCTCTACCTTTTCTTACCCCAGCCTTGTACACGTATAGTACCCGGTCTAAAGCCGTCGTCTCCCATGAATACAAGCACCCATTCACCGTCTCACCCCGCCAGGTCAGCGTACCAGCAGCCCAACCATCTTCAACTCTGAATCCTCCAGCCTCAACCCTTCCGCCGCCTCTAGAGCTTCCAACAAGCGAATCCAACCTGTCAGGCACCCAAAAGCTCAAATTCTACTACAAAACTGGGAGAGCCTACCTCACCTTCTACAAATCAGGCGTCAAAGCCGTCTGGCAGAACTACAAATTATACCATCAACTTCGGCCCCGGATCCCTAAAGGACAGTCTGCAGAGCAAGCTCTACGGGATGGATTGCTCTCTCGTGCAGAATACCACCTTATCCGACGAACAAGGAGCGATATCTCCCGCATTCCCTTATTTGCGATCGTCCTGGCCATCTGCGGGGAATTCACGCCGTTGGTGGTGGTGTTTCTGGGATTGAGTAGTGCGGTGCCGAGGACATGTCATATTCCGAAACAAATTAATGGCGCAAGAGAAAAGTTGGAGGCGAGAAGGCGGGAGAGCTTTCGAAAAGGTACAATCACGGCTGACAGGACAGAGAAGGCTGAGGATATGCGAAGTTTACCAAGGCCGATAATGCTTCATGTGGGTAGAAGCCTGGGCCTATATTCTTCGCTGTGGGATAAGATTGGGGTGGCCCCTACCGTTTTGTTGCCGAAGCGGATACAGAAGGCTGTCGAACGGATAGACGTCGATGATCACGCCATCGAGAAGGGAGGGGGGGTGAAGTATCTCAGTGAGGAAGAGTTGAAACTGGCTGCAGAGGCGAGAGGATTGGATGTTGTTGGCAGGTCCAGGGTTGAGGTAGGCTCTGTCTTGGCTAGATGGATAGATGCTAGAAAGCATGCTTCCATAATAGACCTTGTATGCAGAAGGCCGTCGGCATGGCCGCAGGTGTAAGCTTGCAACACCCTATAGAAATCACGGAGGCGGCTTCTCAATCTGGCAGGCATGGCAGATCTCGGCTGATAGCTGAATCAAATTCTCTGCGCCATTATAAGAAAGCAATTGTACAATCATCTATGCCTTGAGATGCCGCGGCTTGGGTGTGGAAGTCTACTCGGTTACAATTCAGCTATAGGTTCGCCGCTTGTAGCTGCAGATCTGCAAGTACAAGGCTATGTAAATATGCTGCGATAGCCACTTCAGTTACCCAGCTCGATAGCAAAGGATTGCTAATACCGCTGCTTAACTCCTTAGCATTGACGCCCATTCTTTTACATGAGTGATATCTCTCGTAAGAGACCCGCAAAAAAACGTCTCAAGTCTCTAGACCATGCATGAAGCTTCTAGATCAATCTCAAACATGATCTCTACCGAAGGTGAAGGTAAAGGACCAGTGTCTACTGCTTCCACCGCGCTAGCTGTTCCATAATGTTCTGCACTTGCTGTTGTTGCCCCGGTTGGCTCTGATGCATAAGCGGCATCCCCTGCTGCTGGGAAGTCGGTCGATCGGCCCCAACATTTGCCAACAACGAGACAAGTGCAGGGTTATTTGCAAATGCTTGTGCATTTGGGGTGGGTCCGTAAGGAGAGGGTTGTGCTTGATGATTCTGCTGTAGAGATCCGCCTTGCGGAAATTGGGGATAGCCTGGCTGTGCTTGCTGTTGCTGAGAATTTCCACCAAGGAAGGAGGATAAGTCAGCAAATTGCTGTGGTGGTTGGCCTTGCTGAGGTGTGTTGGGTGACTGAGGGTTTTGCGCCATGGCACCCAGCAGTTTCTGGAGGGTTGGGCCATCCAAAGAAGTAATAAGGTTGGATATATTAGGCGGTTGTTGAGGCTGCTGCGGAGGTATTGGCTGCTGAGGCAACGGCTGTGACGGTCGACTATACTGTGGGACTCCATATGATGGAGTAATTGGTTGTTGGATGGTTGCAGGCGCAAGTCGGGTCGCCTTGGCCCGGACTACGAGCTCGGCGGCGATGTGAGCGTCGAGTTCGTTGTATTCTGGTCGATTCAACATCAGTATAGTGACATAATTCTGTCCATTGGATGGCTTACCCTCATATCGGACATTATCCACTCCTGCACTGTGATCAAACACTTGCAGTGGTATTTTGCCGGTCACTTGCGATTGACGAAGAATCTTGACGACAGCTTGGACCCCCTCAAGAATCTGTCTCTTGATGACAGCCACAAGCGAGACTGGCGGAAGCTGAAAATAACTGCAACTTAAACCGCGATCCCGGAAAGTTTTTTCAATGTAATTGACAAAAGTCCTGTAACGAATCAGACGCTCTCCACCAAGTCCGCAACCGCCCCAAATTCATGCACTCACCTATCCACCTGATCAACAAGGATCAGTTGAACCTCTGGAACGCTCCGAGGATCTCTTCGTTCGATTGGAAGATTTGCTTCGTCATCCATGTCACGGCCTCGAGGACTTCTACTCCGATATCGGCCGTTCCTTCCGAATGGTGATCTTGATCGACTCCGTCGACCACCGTAGTATCTATCAGGGCTTCTGTCTCGGCTCCGATAGTCATCCCGGCCACGGAAGCCTCTGGGTGATGGTGATCGCAATGGTCGGTAGTCGTCCCTTCGTCGTACATCGTTTCCAACGCTACCATGAATGACTCCTCGATCTATGCTTGGACGTCCGCCGGTCCCGCGGCTTCCTCGGTCATAGTCTGGAGATCTTGATCTTCGTCCGTGCCCTGCGCGTAGATTGTTACCTGCAGCTGTGGCAGCTGCGTTACGAGAATTCTTCTGTGGTTTCGAAATCTCGAGATCTGGAGCTGTTAGTGATTGTACGATTGTTCAAACCAGTGAACGCTTACGGATCTTCCTTCCTCGGATGGTGGATCCTTGCTCCCCCTGTATGGCACGGTTTGAACAGCTCGCTTCGTAGAACTGAATGAAGCCATAAGCATTCTTGATTGAGATCTGTGCGAGTCTTCCGTATCTTTGAAAGACGAAGAAAAGATCTCTCTTAGTTACTTTCTCGCTGTACAAATTCCCTAAAAGGACGTCAGTCAAGTTTTTAGCTCGTTATCAGGGTTTCCCCGTCGTTTCACTGTGTTCCTACCCACGAATAGCCTTGATCCCGAGGGAAACCTGTCCCACACTCCTTCGGCAACGTAGACTGCTTCTTCGTTTAAAAAATCACCATACGATTTCTCGAGTTGTGGGGGCCATGGCGGTTCATCCTGGTGACTCTCAATAGCGACTGTATTTCTGTCGGCTAGCTGTACGGGGTCTTCAGGCTGTCGTGACTGAGGGGTGGTTGGTCCAGGTTGCGGGAGCTGTGCTATTTGAACTGGGGGTTGTTGAAATGTGGCAAGTGGCGGAGGAGGAAGACCGTTGGAGCCAACAAGGGCATTAGGTGGGAGAGGATGGTTAAGAGCCTGAATCGGCTTTATAGGATTATTCGGCTGCGTGGCACTGGAGCTTGGGGTTGTAGTACTTGGAACGTGCGGGTAATGATAAGATCGTATGTCTTCTTCAGCTGTATAATTCGGGTGTATGGCGGGCTTTTCTTGGGGTGGTGGACGTGGAGGAAGCCCAGGAGGGAGGGGAAGAGTAGAGATAGGAGACTCTGCGCTACTTGGTCTCGATACGTTGGAGGCAGCCGGAGCAGCAGTCGAAATGGAAGTAATGTTTTCTGCACTGGGAGCAGTCGCAGTGGGGGGAGTGAGATTGTCCAAGAGTGTCTGGTAATTCACGCCACCATCCTGCATCTGGTCATCAGAATCATCCGGCGACCTCGGCTGTGCATTGACGACCTGGTCCTCATTGAGAGTGGCATCTTGGGAAGGCTGAGGAAAAGCGGGACTGGCTTGGAAGAGATTTGGAAGTAGTTCCTGGGGCTGGTTCAGAGCCGATGAAAATGGAGTCTCTGGTGCGTGGGGGGTAAGAAGTTCATGAGCAGAGACAGAGGCAGATAGCTGGGCAGCAGCAGTTGACGAATGATTGGGGATATTATCAGTATCCTCCTCTGCCGAGTCCTCATCGTCAAAAGCTTGGACATAGTCCCTGTCTCCTTGATCCGGCTCATGCCTGTTTGAAGCCCCCGCTTGCTCACTCACCCCATCAATCAAGCGGGCGATGTCCGAGTTCGGTGCTGTCGCTTGATTGAACCCATCGTGTGATGACAAGCTTTTGGTGTCCATGGATACGTCGGGAGTTAGAGACTGGCTCATGTGGGTGGACATAAGATTGAAACGGGGTCGATTTGGTTTTGTAGAACAGGTATGTGAGAAGGCTCAGGGACATGGAGTGGCACGGGACTCTCTGGTGTCAGTGTTTTCCCGCGAAAGTATTGTGCATCAGATGGAGGATTAGACGTCATAGATGCGATCAGAAGCAGTCAATACTTATGGTGCCGAGACAGGGCGTGTGTAAATGAAGCCCATGGCCTGGTCGGATGAAGAATGGGGAGGGTTTTGTTGACTGCGAAGATTGACAATGACACAGCCTGTAGGACAAGGAATTGATTGTGTAGCCTACAGCTTCAGGTTTAGCTGTTCAGGGAAACTGGTCTAGTATCAAACATCAGAATGTTGAAGCAGCCGGTAGAACTGCACGAGTTTTCATACCTTCCATAAGAAGCGAACCCTATATGGCCTAGCTGTGCTCAATCACGTGGCAAGTAAATGCACAGTATATCGGCATGAATGACCAAGGAACATCCATATTCCTGCACACTGAGAAATGGTATCTCGTCTGTCGATAAAGCACTTAGATTTTATCCACATTACTATACGAGATTTTCGAAGCTCTACACATGATCTGGCTCTCCGTAGTTCCTTTGTAGCTCCGGACATTGAGGCAGACCAAGCAGCCGCGAGGGAATGGCTGAAAGCCTTTGGCCCTGACAGTATCCCCAAGAACTCATGTAACATTTCTTTTAGTCGCTCATCTGGCCCAGGAGGACAGAATGTCAATAAGTATGTGAACTTGGTTTTGTGCCTTATCCTCCTTAAAACTCATTCCAAATGCCAGAGTAAATTCAAAGGCCATGCTACGTTTGCCGCTAAAGGATTTGCTACCATCCGTGCCAAATATACTCCATAACCAGATCAGAGCGTCCCCCTACTACGCTGAGAAGTCCGATGCTCTGGTGATACAGGCAGACAGCAATCGAAAGCAGAGTGACAATGTCACCGCATGCTTCACCAAGTTACAAGATCTAATCTTAGCCGCTGGAAGATCCAGTGTCAAAGGAGAAACATCACCCGAACAGGCGGAAAGGGTCAAGTCACTGTATAGTACCCCTACCTGTATGGCGCCCCTGACTACTAATGTCGTCTTTATAGCCAGAAAGCCGACAATGAATCCAGGATTAGGGCCAAGAAGCGTCAAAGCAGCAAGAAGAGTGCACGTAGAGGTCCGAAGGGTTCGGACTACTAAGGTGCCGTGAGTGAAACCACTTGGCTGTCAATAGCAAGAAGTTGAGGGTCGTCTGGCCAGATCCTCAGGGCTGAACTAATGCCCGGCTGCACTAGATCCTTGAACCCGTGCGAATGGAGGATCTCTAGCAGATGTATCACCTCGCTGCTTGTTTTTGTGCTTCTCGTCTCCAGATTGTGCAAGCAATGACCCCAGGAGGTCTTGAGCAGCGTAGTCAGTACAGCTCGAATGTCCGGATCCAATTCAGGGTATTCGAGATAAGTTGCGATCCACTTTATCGTGTGCTGGGAGACGGCTCCACGGGTACAAGTCTGTTCGAGAGGTACCTCGAGCGCATTGATATTTCGCATAGCCAACTGAAATCGATCTACCACCTCCATTAGAGCCTTCGGTAGTAAGGTTGAAGCTGCATCGAGTCCAACGAGCGGCTCGTGGATGAAGCATGTCAAAGTTGTTGCATCTTTGGGCGCGGTTCTCACAAGAAACTGAACCATATGCCGTAATATCCCTTTTACGCAATCGAGTCCATGAAACCCAGCAACGCAATTGAATAACTGTGTCCCGAAAATCGGGTCCGCGGGAAACTTTTTCATGGCTGCGTCGAATATAGCAATAGGTATTGCGCCGGCGAGAGCTGGAGTTAAAGCAATCTTACTTTCCGGTGTTGTTGGACGAGCTGGATCAGCCGTGATACTTTCCCGACCAATACTCTCTGTGGTGACAGGAGACAATGTAATCATATCTCGACCAGAGCTTTCGCCGCCCTGAATTGATCCATCCTGCGGGAAATTGAAATCAAGACCAAGTATTCGCCGCCGAGCCGATATCTTTGCAATATAGATCATCTCGAGCTTCAGATACTCGGACCATAGACGCTTGGAGTGACTGCAGAACCTTAGACCTCTTTGCATGTAACCGCGGGCTTCGGTGACATCAGCCGTTTCCTCCCATGCATAGTTTGCCGCATATATCCACAACTCGGGGCTTGTTGGGTGCAAGCGTAGCATACTCGTGATGATTTGAGAGACTTTTTTGTTCGCCTTTTGTTTCCTGGCAAAGCTCAAGTATAGCATCCAGAGAGCAGTATCACCATGAAACTTGCGGGTTGCCCGGTCCAGGACGAAAAATATGCGACGTTGGCCTGTGTAGTTTGTGGCCTTAATGCCCAACCTCTTCGCCCTGGTCTGGCGCAGAGCATCGAGATTCATTTCATATTCGGCGTAGCGAGCATAGTCCGAAGCGGTCGAGCCCCGCGCGTTCAACTTGTGTTCGAAATCTGACCTTTTCTTTGCTATCGAGCTAACTTCATCCTTTTCTGCCCGTCAGAAGCGTCCAATGGACCAAACCTGGGCAGCTCACCTTTGTGAAGATATTCTTCCGAATCAGCTCCTGAAGCTCTGGAACCGACTGCTCCAGATAGAAACGCGCCTTGTCACTCGCACCAGCCATGCTCGGGCAGTAGCTGCTATGGCGACTGATGAGAATTTACGACGATATCTTCTGTGCTTTGTGTGGTCTCGGTCAAACTTGAACGGAATGCGTAAACTCCGATCGCCGAAGCTCCGACTTGCCGATGTTTTAATTGAACAACAGCTCCTCCTGACCACGTCCGCGAGAGCTATCCATTCTTTTTTGTACTGCTTTCTTGTCCCTCTTTTAATGGTACCCTACCAAAAGGGGTAAAGGTACTTGGCCTGGAAACCACATAATATGGCACCAAAAGTCAGGGAGGGTGACGCCGTTGTGGCCCTCTCGGGAAAGTGGATATCCTGGGCTCATACAGCCTTCGCCTATTCTGCCTTTATCGGAGCATTGGTGACTGGATTATTTCTTCACTATCACAAGATAGTTGAAAATGAGTATTATGTACACCAGAGCCTGGTTATATCCTTCCGGGTCGTCGCTTACCAATCAAGGGATACCCCCAAGAATGGTTCCCTTCAGTCTCTGCTACGATTGGAGACCGCTATCCCGAACGCGCCGTTTTTCAATTCTTCATCGCCATGACATCGGGTGAGTTGGGTGTTACAGCAGATGGGGAAGGTCGGAAGTTGACTGACGTTGCAGGTCCTCGTTTACTCCTGGTCTTCTTATGGTACATCCTCACGGCCCGGCCCAACACCTCACTTCCAAAGATTGTTGCTGGCGTCGGAGTCTTCCGTACTTTGAGTTGCGGAGGCTGGACATACGTCACTTCAACCGACGACCATGGCTGGCATGATATATTCATGATTTCATATCTGGTGGCTACCCTTCCATGGACCCTCGGTTGCCTCGCACTCAGCCCCAACAACCCCAAAGCAGTCAAGTACCGAAAGATACTTGCCGGGTCTTTCTTTGGCACTTTAGTGCCTCTTATATATTATTTTATACAGCACAAGGTTCATAAGGTACCCGGAGGTACGTGTCATGTTGATCTTTGGTGGGAAAGGATGGATCATCCGGACCCCTTTCACTGACATCGAGTAGCCTATACAATCTATGCCTTCTATGAGTGGGCTTTGATACTATTCGACGTGGGGTTTGATGCCGTCACGGCGCTAGATTTTGACGGCTTTGAACTCATCGTCCGGGATGTCAAGGGCTCCAGCAGAGGGTACGTTTACTGGCTCCCGAAGTAGCGACATGTAGGGTAACGATTCTATCTGGTACGGAATGGACTCTGACTTGCGGGTGCTCTCAGCAAAACGCGACAGGTCGCAGATGCCGTCCTTGAAAAACAGTATGTACCTAAATACAGGTTCCACAGACCAGTATACTCACTGCCAGCAGGAAAAATAAGCCAGTCGGCAATATCTTTGGGGCTCAATTCTTATGGGCTGAAGCG
>QQTW01002427.1_pt1 | contig 13510 bp, 12 predicted proteins | sample 1904831 | NCBI WGS metagenome assembly QQTW01 (sample SAMN09435610, study PRJNA476489) | Subsurface metagenome, whole genome shotgun sequencing project. | reverse complement strand
AGGTCAAATTAGTTACTAAAAATTGTGTATACAAGGTTTTATACGTACAGGTGCAAGATATAAGATCCCCGACTTCTTTAAGAAGTCGGGGATCTAGGCAAGAGCGAAAAGGTCAAAATTAATGACACAGACCACTAGGTTTAAGATAAATTGTTTTTTACTTTTTCTAAGTAAGCTTTGCTAAATAAATCGATATTACCGTTTATTACATCCTTAATCGCACGACTTTTGGTTTGAGTGCGTTAATCTTTAACTTGTTCTCTGGGATTTGGTAGCGACGGAATATCAACTTTGATATTTATTTTGGGTTTGGGAGGTGAAGCTAAAGAAAATCCTCGCTCTTAGCTTAGAGGCTAACACAATATGGTAAGTTCGCGCTTCATTTCGACCAGAGTTTCCATATTGACCTTCAAAGTCCGAAAATTTTATTTATAAATTTCTACCCCAATTGTAAAACAGTGCCAGATTTTGGGTACAACAAGTGTAGGTAAATATTTTGAGCGATTGGCGCATAGGAAAGCAACGGCTAAGACATTGGTGCGGTAAGCAATTGAAGCAAGCTTTGAATTGTATCGGTGTTAGCGTTCTTGAAGATTAATAATGTCGCTGACACTACTAAAAATCTATCTAGAACAGAAAATTCTGAAAAGGCTATCCGTATAAATACCGGATTGTTCAGTAATGCCCTTTTGTAAGTTCAGTGGAACAACGAATGGTGTATAAAACCTTTCGTAAGGAAAATAATTACAGCTTGGATGGAAATTTACGCAACTCCATTAGGTGGTAAAGGGGTTACTAAAAGGGATATTGTTATGTTAGCAAGTCAGTCCGGTATGCGGTACGGTAGTTTTTATAATGAAGGCAATCGAAGCACGCAGCCTTCTGATAGTATGGAGCTCCTGCTTATCTATCACCAGAATCCTTCGATTAAACTTCGCAATCAATTGGTGCAGTTACATACTGGCTTAGTGCGGAAAATGGCGCACAAATTTAGCCATCAATGTAACGAGCCTTACGAGGATTTAGAGCAAATTGGTTATTTTGGTCTAATTCGGGCAATTGAGCGGTTTGACCCCAGCCAAGGGTATGCTTTTAGCTCGTTTGCAGTACCTTATATCCGAGGTGAGATGCTACATTTCTTGCGCGATCGCAGTACTCTATTAAAGATTCCCCGTCGCTGGCAGGAACTGTACAACGAAGGGCAAAAGGTTCGCAAAGATTTGGCACAATCGTTAGGTCGTCCCCCAAAAGATGCGGAAATAGCGAATCTACTCGATGTATCGTTGCAAGAGTGGCAAGAAACCAAGTTGGCTGCTCAAAATCGGATGCCTTTGAGTTTAGATGCAACTGTGGTTCACTATGTTGATTGCCAAATTACTCTAGGTGAAGCACTTCCCTGTCCTCGTTCGGCGGCAGCACAGCATGAAGAGGAAGAACGGCAGCAACTTCAAGGTGCCATTAACCAGCTTGAAGATAAACCGCGTATGGCTGTTGAACTGGTGTTTTTGAAGGAACTTTCGCGCAAAGATGCAGCTAAAAAAATTGGTACCAGTCCAATGACGGTGACGCGATATCTGCAAAAGGGCATTCAAGATTTGATGTGCGTGATGCAACCTCAAGCAGTTGCTGTCAATTCGTGATATTTTCGCCTCGAATTAATTTCACGCTTATGACACCAACTTAGGATTTTTGATTTTAAGCTTGGGATTGCAAGCCATTCCAAAATAACCTGAAATATCCTTAACTTGGTATGAAAGCACAATTTTTATCGATGAACTTACAATTCTGCCCCGATATACCTGGATAAGCTTGTCAAAATCCCAGATTCCAGTTCTAATCATCGCCCTATTTTTGTACCTGCCCAATTTTATTAGTGTCTTCGGCTGTTCCAGATTTAACTCGTATTGTCTTGATGGCAATGCCCATCCTACAATAGACAAGTAAATTTTGTTTATGCATTTTGCATTTTGACGTATAATTTACATCTAATTCGCATCTGAAATATTCGCCTACATCAATGTGATATCCAAGTACAGAAAAATTATATTTAATTTTATGTCTACTCATTTTTTTGATATTGCATAACTTTCAGAGAAATGACTGGAACGATTTTAGTGAGTACTTGCGTGAAACCAAACTTCCATTTCAGCGATGGTGGTAATTTTTCGATGGCAATCGGCACAAAACCAAAACGACTGTAAAAGTTTGTTAACCAGTCGGCACACTCTAGGTAAAGTGGTTGTGTTGCTTGCTCGATTAGATACTCAACTAAATAACTACCTAAGCCGCGATCGCGCCATGCTTTTTCCACTACTAGGCTACCAAGCTCCTGCGCCCCTTTATGCGATCGCAGTTGTCCGCAAGCGACTAATTTATCTTCACATTCAATGACCCAAAAATTCGACCAGCGCAACTGTGTGGGTTCGAGTTTAGCTTTTAGTACCAATTTGCGAATATTCCAGATATCATTAGCACGCGCTGGACGGAGGATACAGTCGGGTGGGAGTTGGTTTGCCATTGTTAGAAATGCTGCGTGCTAAGTATTTATATTAAGAAAGTTGTTTAAGCTTGGTTAATCAGTGTAACCTTATCCGCCACTGCTATAAAATATGTTGCGGTCATAGCGATTGAGTGCGGATGAGAGCGCGAAACGTTTGGGTAAATCAGGGTTGGCGAGGAAAAGCCGACCGCAAGCAACGAAATCGGCTTATTTTGGAGCAAAGATTTGGGTTCCGTCGGCAAATTTAACCACTGGTAATCGGATTTCACATTGTAATAATAAACTCTGCACCCGCACAAGAAAGATATTAAGAAGGTTTATTGGGGAACCCTATAGATATCTAATTACTAAAATCTAAGGGGAGAATACGCATCCAATGCTGTCAACCAAAAAAAATTCTCATATCAAGAAATTGTCCAAAGGAGAGACTGCACTAAAAAGCAACCTACCACTACGTTTAATACTTGTAGTTCCTTTTGTTTTGCAAATTTTCGCTGCTATCGGATTAACAGGATACCTCTCGCTACGAAATGGACACAAAGCGGTCAGTGACATAGCCAATCAGTTGATGAATCGGGTAGATCAACTTGTTAACCAACATCTAAATAGTTATCTATCAGCTCCTCACCAAATTAATCAAACAAATACAGATGCAGCAGAGCTTGGGCTTTTGAATCTACAAGACTTTCCCCGTGCCGGACATTATTTTTGGAAACAAATGCAAGGTGCTGATGTCAGCTTCATTTACTAACCCAAGTTGCGGGTTATGCGACTCCGGGTGCTTCGCACCCGGAGAGCTTGCGATTCCCGAAGGGATCGCTACGCGAATCGCATGAAAAGACTTCGGTTACGTGCTTGGGTTCCCGAAACATATGTTACTTCTTATAAGTGTCAAATAATACTAACTACATGAATGCTTGTTTTAAAGTAAAAGCAAAAATAAATGTTTGTAACTTAAGTAAAAAGCCTTCGTAAGTAACTGCATGAATTGATTTTGGAAGCATACTAGTAATAGCACTAAACACAGTTTCAATATAGTGACGAGTCGATTGTTTTATATATTCAACCCACGGCTTATCTGGACGCTTGGAATTCTTTTTTATCATTACCTTTAGCGTGATTTGACTCTTATTCAATAAGGTCATCTTCGGTAGTATAATCTGTGTATGCGGAGTCGGCATATATTTCGCTACCTGATGGTAGATTTAATGGTAAACTAGAATACGGCTCTTACATCATAAGCACTACCAGGCATGAATACGAACTCAACTGGGATACCGCTTTTAGTGGTTAATAATTGTACTTTGACTCCATAAAAATAGCGTTTTTTTGATGCGATATAACCCCGATATTCTTCTGATTTAATCAGTTTCACATGAAAAATACGGATATCGCAAATTGGAACGGGGAAGGAGTCGAGAAGATATTCTGTGCAATCACTCGTTTCCTTTAATATCATCCCTATTTGATGAAATAAGTCATTCATCAGCATATAAATGCTATGTAATCGTCTATTAAATCTAGATTTATCTAACATATTTGGTATCAATTTGTGGTCTTTCATATAGCAACAGGCTTTTGCATAATTACCATCGAAAAACATTGCCGCAATTAGTGCTGTTGTGATAATTTCTGCATCGCTCATATCTCGCCGACAATCTTCGTTGTGCCCAATTGCTCTCAGTAAGTCGTCAGGGAAGCGCATAAACAGTAATTATTTCCTAAAAGCATACTCCCCTCCGTTTTCATTCCTGGAGGGGATTTTACTGCTTTTGCGATACCATCTTCGATGGTTGCCAAGGGCATCGCGTTCTCAAGTGACTAGCAACTTGGGTTAATATACCAACCGTCTTTCTGTAAAGCTCTCTTAACCTGCACGCACCTGAATGTAGCAGTAATAAGGGAAAAAACTTCATTTATGTGCGCTGTTTTTGATCGGATGCTGGTAAAATTCTGACTATAGTACTTATCGCAACTTTTTCCCCGCTCTTTGGTAATGTAAACGAGGTAAATTTGAGGAATATGCTGTCAAACAATCACTACCTCTTTACCACTACCAAACCACTACCAACACCCAAACTTGACTTTAAAATTAAAGATCATCGCTCAAATTGTTACAAAAAGGTAGGAAAAATGGATTATACAGGGATAAATGAACAATCGCCAACCATTGAGAAATTTAATTCTGAGGAACAATTAGAAGAGTACTTGGTCAATGATGCCCTGAAGAAGTACTCGAATTTGTTCGGCACAGAGTTTTATCCTTATTATTATTTGCGGAACACTCTATCTGCCAACGTCAGTACTGACGCATCGGTGGCTTTCAGTTCTGAGGGTAATTTCTCCCAAACCAACACTCAAGAGGTGGGAGTGGACGAGGCCGATCTGGTCGAAACCGATGGTAGCTATATTTACCTGGGAACCGCTCAGAATTTAACGATTGTTGATGCCCGTAATCCGGAACAACTTAGCATTTCCTCGCAAACGGATTTAAAGGATCTAGGCAATATCCAGGGAATTTATCTCTATGAAAATAAGTTAACGGTAATTTCTAATAGCTCACCTTCGCTATTTTGGTCTAACTCGTTTATCTATTACAATCCCATACCATTTAACCCCACGGTTAACGTCAGTGTATTTGATGTATCTGACCCCAAGACCGTGGTCTTGGAAGAAAAGACACAACTAGATGGGTATTTACTCTCATCACGTGCAGTGGGCGACCAGGTATATGTAGTTACCCAAGCTGATTTTGGGCCACCTCAACCGCAACTAAAACCTAAGGAAAAAGATTCTGCCACTAACCTGGATTCTTTTGACACTTCCAAGAAAATTACCCTTGATGCTTCTTCCCAGGTTGTTTCCGCAGATGTGGCTCTAAGTATTTTTCCCTCTAGTTCTCAACGCTACGAAACCGAAAAAGAATACCTAGCTAGATTAGAAGGTCGGGTCTTTGAAGAAAGCTTATCGAGCTTTACTACCGTTGATGGTCAGAATAATATCTTGCGGTTTGGATTGCTGAACTCAGCCCAGAACATCTACAAACCCTTAGAAAACAACCCTGTGCAGTTGACTTCTATCTCTGTCTTCGATGTGGATGACAACCTTGCAGGACCCCAATTATCAACTGGGATTCCTACTAGCGGTGGCAGGGAGATTTACACGTCGCGGGAAAATCTCTACTTGCTGGAGCCAGATGTAACTGATACAGACATTTTCAAGGTCAATCTCGACGCATTGGAGTTAGTCGCCGTGGGGGAAGCACCCGGTCGGGTACTTAACCAGTTCTCAGTGGATGAAGAGAAGGGCTTTCTGCGAGTCGCCACGACTATCGGCTTCGGTAATCGCTCTGAAAACAATGTGTACGTTTTAGAGCAAGAAGGGCAAAAACTCAACATAGTCGGTAGCGTCGAGGGTATAGCCCCCGGTGAAAGAATTTATTCGGCTCGTTTCCAGGATGACTATGGATTTATAGTCACTTTCAGGCAGGTCGATCCATTTTTCACCTTAGACTTGAGTGAACCTACCAACCCCACAGTGGCTGGGGAATTGAAACTTCCTGGTTTTTCCGAGTATCTTCAGGTGATTAAGAATGAAGACACTACCCAGGTGCTAGGCATTGGTCGCGATTCTAGAAACTTAAAAGTCTCTCTCTTTGATGTCACGGATTTCAAGAATCCCCAAGAGGTAGATAGTTTCTTGTTTGACGGTAAATACAGTTCCTCAGAAGCTGAATGGGATCAGCAGGCAGTCAGTTATTTTCCTGAGTATCAAAATCTAGCTATTCCCTTCCAGAGTGGTAGCGAAAGCGGGCTGCGGGTGTTCGATGTCGATCCACAGAAGGGTTTGACGAACCGTGGAGATATCTTACACGAAGGCGGACGCATTCGACGCAGTTTACGAATCGGCGAGGATCTGTATGTGATTTCCAACGAACGACTCACAGTACACGATTTATACACCCTGGGACAAAAGAGCGAGGTAATTTTACCTAACTTTAGTAGCCAAGCTCCAATTATACAAGTAGATCCGTTTTTAATAAGCAGTGTAGATGTGTTCAGCGTGGCGACAACTGCTGATTTGTCCCTCATAACCCTGTGATTTTTCTTTAGTGGAAGAACGAATTCGCAGTGATGTTAACTTCTATAGAGACGCGATGTTCCTCGCGTCTCTACAAACTAGAAATTCACACCCCTAACCTTTAACCTTACCGATACTTTAGGCTTGCTGTACACCCGGACGACCGTTTTCCACCACAAATGAAGCACGCTTACTAATTGTACCAGACTGTGTTGTCACGTTTGACATGACGAGAAAGTCTGACTGCCAGTTTGTCGGAGTCAGCACACAGCGGACATACCCCCGTTGATTGTTAAAAAACTTAATGTGTGGGTTCTCTGGTAATAAAGCTTGAACCGTGGCGTTCGTGTCTGACCCATCTCCACCGGAGGTAATCGAGGTACAAACGAATTCACTCCCAACCGTAGCAGATTCTGGGTTATCAAAGTCAGCCTTGAGATCCATTGCCCAGTTAGAATGCACATCGCCAGCTAAGGAGACCGGATTAGAGGGCTTGCGCTCTGACAAGAAACGTGTCAGTCGGTCGCGGTCAGCTACATATCCATCCCACTTATCCATACTGAAAGTTCTGCCTTCCCCAAGTGTCATATCTCTCTGAGCAATTGGCACCTGTTGAGCCAGAACGTTCCACTGAGCCTGCGAACTCTCTAAACCACGGAATAGCCAATCTTCTTGACGCTTGCCAAGAATGGTGGCATTGGGATCTAAATTCTCTGGGCAACGTTCCTTGGTACCATCTCCACAAGGCTGATCTGTGCGATACTGGCGGGTATCTAGTACATGGAAGGTTGCTAATTTACCGAAGGAAAGCCGACGGAAAAGTTGCAACTCTGGTCCCCTGGGTCGCGAGGAGAATCGTAGCGGCATATGTTCATAATAAGCCTGATAAGCAAGCGCCCGTCGCTGTAGGAAAACGGCGCGGTCTTGATCCGGTTCATTATCAATTTCCGAGATGGCATCGGCGTAGTTATTCTCCACCTCGTGGTCATCCCAGGTGACAATCCAGGGAAACGCCGCATGAGCCGCTTGCAAATTGGGGTCTGTTTTGTAGAGGGCGTGACGGTTGCGGTAATCATCCAGAGTCACAATTTCCGGACTATTGTGCTGTCTGACAGCAGTTGTTGAGATTCCTCCCTCGTAGATGTAGTCACCCACATGCACCACTAGGTCTAGGTCTTCCTGAGCCATGTATTTGTATGCTGTGTAGTACCCTTGCTGATACTGCTGGCAGGAGGCTAGAGCAAAGGTAAATTTACTTACGTCGCTACGTGGTTCAGGCGCTGTACGAGTGCGACCAATCGGGCTTGCTTCAGTACCTGAGATGAATCGATACCAGTACCATGTTTCGGGTTTGAGTCCATTAACCTCAACTCGAACAGAGTGAGCCAGTTCTGGGATTGCAGCCTCGATGCCTTTTGCGACAATGTTTTTCATGTTAGCATCGGTTGCTACTTGCCATTGAATTGGCACATTGACAGGTGGCATCCCACCGCCATTTAAGGGATCGGGAGCCAGACGAGTCCAGAGTATCACGCTGGTTGCAAAGGGTTCACCCGATGCCACACCAAGCGTAAAAGGATAACTAGGAAAATTGACTTGGGCGATCGCTCGTTGATGGAACTGGTTGGCGATCAAAAAACCACTTAATGCCCCAGCCCCAACGATCAGGTTGCGTCGCTTGATTGGACTGTACAAAAACCGCTCGAAATTACTGTAATCTGACATTTTTTTGCCCCTGGTAACAAGTGAATTAAAGCAGAGGAACAGGCGATCCAAGGAAGGCAGGGTGATGGCAGACAAATTACATAACTAATCCCCTAACCGCCGAAATCAGGCTTGAACCACGTAGCGTTTTGTGAATAACCTCGTTGTAAATTACACTAGTAGAGGGGATATCTATTTTGTAATCCAGAACATGGATGCCAGATTTTACTGCCATCAAGGTGTCAACTGTTGCTTTGCCCACATCAACTTACCATTGAGACATTAATTTTTTACAAAGGAACAGTTAATATTAGCTTAATCATCATATATGAGTAGTATTCCCACAATTTTACTGTTTCTTTACACAGACAGAAAAAATCATATTTCTGACTTATAATAACAGGTTGCGTCTTTGTCCTAGTAGTGTAATTTAAACAGAAAATTTATTCGACAGGAATGGTAATGACAAATTCTGCACCCTGTCCTAATTGTGAATTTACTTCAATGGTTCCTGCGTGTTTTTCGATGATTATTTGTCGGGCGATCGCAAGTCTTGCACATCTCCCTGCATACTAACGATACTAAAATACAAGTTTTCTTTGGTATCAATAATATGCTTGGATTTGAGGGATAGATTGGAATCGCCTAATAAATACCAAAGAAAAGCATGGGTATCTAACAGAACTTTCATATTACATATATTCCGCAAAATCTTCTAATGGTTCATCAAAATCATCTGAGATAATAATTTTACCTGCCCAACTACCGTAACCCCTCTCGAGTTCGATCTTTTCTTGAGATTGTTGATTAAAAGGATATTTTTCTCGTAAATATTCTGCATAATGTAATAGTTCTCTCTTGAGAGATTCAGGCAGGCTAATAACCACTTGAAATAAAGCTAGCTCGATATTCATAACTTGTATTTTCCGCTTCAACAATGATTAAACAATAGGGAGACTATGGGTGTAGGAACTTGCGGGACATAATGGCGAGAAGAGTCCTATTATATAGATAAAGCAAAAACAATCGGTTCAAATTAACGATTATTACATTCGCACACAATTCAAGTAAGCGGTGTCCCTCTCGCCATTATACTGAGTGTGATTTTACCCATATTGTGACCAAACGGTCACGATATACTTCATTACCTTATAGGACAAGATATACTTCAAATTTATAAATAGAGTTGAAAACCCTGAAAATTAAGCACTGTAAAGAAGTTAGTTCACTGTGACTTAAAGGAAATCTTCGCCGTCCATTAAAGGATAAGCTTGCTTCATGTGTAACTTAAAGTATAAGCCTGCCGCTACGGCAATAATTTTCTTTAAGTCACATAGCTTTATGCTTCCATTTTGCGTCCTAAGACAAGTTATGCTTCCATTGTTAGGACTTGTTGACAATTAATTAACGCAATAATAAGGGTTTAAGACACTAAAATCCTTACTTATGCTTCCAGACCTGACGAATTTTGGGTATAGTGACAGTGGATTCTGTATTCCATTAAACTTATGGGTATGAAAATCCTTGTTACCGGCAGTTCTGGGCATCTAGGCGAGGCGCTAGTTCGTACATTGCACGACGCTAATCATGAGGTCGTCAGTCTGGATATTAAGCCATCACCGTTTACGACGGTGGTTGGATCGATCGCCGATCGCGAATGCGTCAGAATTTGTATGAAGGGTGTGGGTGCTGTCTATCATGCCGCAACGTTGCACAAGCCCCATGTTGTCACTCACAGAATGCAAGAGTTTGTCGAAACGAATATTCATGGAACCTTGACCTTGCTGGAGGAAGCTGTCGCCTCCCGAGTGGCAACATTTGTGTTTACCAGCACAACGAGCGTATTTGGTGATGCCCTCAGACCCCCACCGGGAACACCGGCAGTTTGGGTTACAGAGGAGGTAACCCCGATTCCCAGGAACATATATGGCGTTACGAAGACGGCGGCAGAAGACCTTTGCTACCTTTTCTATAGGAAGTGGGGTCTTAATTGTGTTGTTCTTCGCACGTCTCGATTCTTCCCAGAAGAAGATGATGACAAGGTTCAGCGCCAGTCTTATGACGACCACAATGCGAAAGCTAACGAGTTTCTTTTTCGACGTGTCGATTTGGAAGATGTCGTTAGTGCCCACCTCTTAGCCAGCGAAAACGCCTCATCAATCGGTTTTGGGAAATACATCATCAGTGCAACTACGCCCTTCTTGACCGAGGATCTTGCTGAACTGCGAACCAACGCACCGCGCGTGTTGCAAAAACGAGTTCCTGAGTACGAGCAAATTTACCAACGCTATGGATGGAAGATGTTCCAAGGGATTGATCGAGTCTATATCAATTCCAAGGCGCGAAAAGACCTAAAGTGGGAACCAAAATACAATTTCACTGTATCGGCTCAATAAGTTGCGGTAGGACTCCTCCGCTAATTTTTTAAAAACCGAATTAGCTAAAAACCAGACGAACGTATCGTTCATGCTTCTACTGGAGAAGCTGAAATATTGTCTGCGTGCTAAGAATCACTAGTTGGGATAGCACTTTAATAAAAACAATTTTTAAATGTTTACGGTTTTTTGTGTTGCCCAATATAAAGTCGTGTTGCGGGTGTTCGACCTCGGACGCAATGCAACCGCTGTGCGGTTGCATTGCGTCCTCCAGTCGAACACCCGCTGTCTGAAAATATTTTAAACATGACTTTATATTGATTATTGGCTGATAATGATAGGTTCACGCAGAAATTTGCGTGAACCTACCATCTGCGGGCATGGTATGGCGTTGCGCCGCACCAACATGCGGGAACCGCAAGTAAAAGTTTTGACACCGCGTGCGACTATAGGCACGTAATATCAAATAAGCGTGAATATCGAATTTCACTTTGGACTACAATACTTGTATTTACTCTGTGTTATAAAGTAATTCTTCTTGCCATGACCAATTCATAGGGTTAAGTTCATATTTCTCCCGAATAATAGTCGCTAAAGATGGAATATTACTAATTTGAGTAATGCGGTCACGCATGTACTCAAAAAAACTAATTCCCAATTTACGAGTAGTAGCGACAAGAGACATAAAAGTGTCCCAGGCTTTAGTTCCATTACTCGTTTGGGTGGCATAACTAATGTTACGTCGCTGCACCATTGTTCTAGCTGCTAGTTCGGCTGAGTTATTATGTAACGGCAGTTCAGGATATTCTAAAACTAAAAGCAACTCGGAAACTTTTGCTGCTGTTAACCGTTTTCGTTCGTCTAGCTGCTTATAACCAGTTTCAGTACCGAAAATTTCCCAAAATTTTGACTGAAGCTCAAGTTTTTTCTTTTGGTTTGAAGAATCTCTATAAGCAAGTAATTGTCGATAGTAATCCCAAAACGACCTAAGGAAGTTATCTAAAATCTCTTGATGGCAAGCAACAAACGGAGTCAATTTTTTATAGTGTCGTCCTTCATGCACCCAGCACAGAGCTAAATTATTGGTCAATAGTTTGAATTGAGGAGCATCATCGCATACGAGAATTTGTACTATTGGAATGTCGGTTTGCTGATGATAAAAAGCAATTGCTGCTGCTTCTAATACACGAGTTCGCAATTGAGAACCCAATTTGCTTAGATACTTATCAAGTAGGGTATTAAACTCTGTCTCTGTGAACGCTCTCAATTGAGGTAATAATTTGAGTTGATTTATCCACTTGGTTGGTAAATTTAGGTTATCAAGTAATTCGTAAGTAAGTGGATTGATTATAAATTGAAGTTCTTGCTTGTTCTGTAATACACTAAGTACGCTTAATCGGTCTTTTTTCAGTGTCGTAGAATAGACTGTATACAAAGGGTTACAAATTACATTTGTGGTGTGATTTACACCTTTAACACGCGCACTTGTTTGGTCTAAGTGCTGCCAGGGACTACTGGCTAACCCCTCTATGTACACTTCGTTCAACTCAACTTCAAAATTGGAGTGTTTTTTAATTAGCAGATTTGATAAATATCCTGCTGACATCGAGATACCAATATCTTCTAAAAACTCTAAAAGTTTGCCTTGAGTCATATTGCCTCCATAGTACAGGCTCATGACCAATGCTTTTACTCCAGGACCAAATTCTCCGTCATAACCTACTGGTAATGACGCCAAGTATGTTTTTCCTTCTGAAGCTGAGTAATATTTTTGTTTACGGAACAACACATTATCGGTTTTAAGTAAGATATCTTGTACCACTACCTCCTCGTAACCCTTAAACTCCGCATCGGGTGGTAGCTCAGACGGAGGGTACTCTAAAATCCTTTCTCTATCTATTTGAATGTTGGCGTTTTTACAACTTTTAGTATGCTTAGAGGGAGTTTTTCGTTCTTTCTCTGATGAATGGTCTTTCTTAAACCCACTAGTTTTATTGGCTTTAATGTCTGGCTTGCCCTCTTCTCCCTTGAGGCGGTTATTTTCATCACGAAGCGTTTGGTTTTCTTGTTCTAAATTTTTTACCTTTGAATTTAGCTCTTCTATTAAATTCAAAAGTATTTCTATAGTTTGACGCAACGAAGAGTCTGCAATTTCTCTTGGGTCAATACTTTGCAGCAATTGAGATACTGATTTATCGGGAGATTGTTTTTGCGTCATGTATCATATTCTAAGCCGCCATGTGTACCTTTAAATCTTTTTATTTTTTCGTGATACCCCAACTTGGCACGCAAATTATTTTAACTAACACCGACACATTTGGCTTAAACACGACCACAGGCTTCAGGGCATTGCTTACAGCATTTCGCGCTCTCAACAAGAGCAAACAAAGCTTGTATACTTTTAAATTCGTATTTACTCGCTATTCGTCTTTATATATAGCACCAATGCGTTGATAAGGCGACCTTTACGGACTGATACAACTGCGGTACGTTGTCTGAAAACCTTAGAAGCATGGTAACGCCTTCTAATTTTTCTGGGCTACCCCGACTTATTGAGCGGATACTATATTAATATTTAGCCTACAAACTAAAAAATATCTGCTGGGTCGGCAGCTTGTAATTTTCGCACTGCGATCGCACCCGAAATAAAGCACATCAAAATCGTTAAAATTACCACCACTACAGCGCGGTCTGCGCTCATGGAAACTGGTAATAAAGTTGCTTCACGCGCTTTTTGATATAGGAAGAGTGAAATTAGAAAACCAGGTACATACCCTAACACCGCTAATAAAAAAGATTCTTGTAAAATCACTACTAATAAGTAATTGTGAGTATAACCAATAGCTTTGAG
>QQTW01002426.1_pt1 | contig 13511 bp, 14 predicted proteins | sample 1904831 | NCBI WGS metagenome assembly QQTW01 (sample SAMN09435610, study PRJNA476489) | Subsurface metagenome, whole genome shotgun sequencing project. | reverse complement strand
TTACTGCCTTCACGTGATATGATATATCATCACACAAGGCGGAGACCGCTTCGCGCCTGCTCGTCTCCACTTCTCGTCTCAACCCCCGTTGCGGCGTGGGCGGCTATGAAATCTCTAGCTCGCTCCACCGCTCCTGTTGCATCTTGGTCAAGAGGGGAAAGCGTGACCGGCATGCAACGAGAGAAGAGATTCGGGCGACCATCGACCAATCGTACGTGCCTCACTTCACATTTGAAACAACTCACCGACGCGCTGCAGGGAAGCCAGACGATCGCGGTTCCACGTCATCGCCGACAACGGCGCCCTTTCGAAGGGAGGGAGGGACACCGCCCTCGGCCGAAGAGAACCATCATCGCCAGCCATTGTCGCCGTTGTCAACGCCTTCGTCGAACACGCCTCACGCGCAGAAGAGGAAACGGCTCCCGTCCGACGGTCCCGACCCTGGTCGAGACGAGCAAACGACGTCGAAGAGACAGCGAGCCGGTCCGGAGTCCGTCGAGCTAGTGGCAGGACTCCTTGACGATCCCGTTGCGCATTGGGCTGCAACGAGCTTGTGGCCCAAGACGTTTGGAGGGAAAGGCTTCACGATGAGCCAAGAACCATCCAGCAAGCGAAGGAGTAGCTCGAGGCATGAGTCCGACCGCCTGGAACGGCTGGCCAAGCATGGTGTCTTCATGACAGCCTCCAATCACATCCAACAATCCAGCAAAGATCTCTGCTTGAGCTTTCTCGACGGGGATCAGACACCTCGCCAGTTTCCTTGTTATCCGCCCAACCAGATCGCCAACGTCTTGGCACGTGTCCAGCCGCTGAACGAAGCACGACTCTACCGAGACATCACCCCTTGGGTCGTACCATCGGCCGAGAACCTTCACTACAGCGGTGAGACCGTTCCGGACTATATTGGTGAAGAGCTCCAGGCCGATTGGACTCGGTGTGCGACGATGGGCGAGACCCGACCGAAGCCCGATTACACGGCCGGATTGTTGCGCAAAGCCTTCACCCAGGAGGAGATCGATAAGCTCGAGAATTATGCTTCGTTCGAACGGCCCTGGCTCTTCACTCCTAACCTATGCTTCCCCTTCTTGATGTGTGAAGCCAAGACTGGACAGGTAGGGTTGGACAAGGCCGACCGACAGAACATCCATAGCGCCAGCATCGCCCTTTATGCCATCATCGAGCTCCACAAGGCCGCGTTTGGGACCACCGCTCCGGAGAAGATGAAGGAGCTGGACGGTCAGGTGCTGGCCTTTTCCGTCTCTCACAACAACAAGTTGGTGAATCTCTATGGCCACTACGCCGTGCTTGACAATGACGTGACGGGAAGAGTCGACTTTTATCGTTACGACATCAAAATGTTCAGCTTGACAATGGAGGATGGCGCTGATCGATTCAAGCCATACAACTTTGTCCTCAACCTGTACCGGAAATTTGCCCCAAAACATCAACAGAGGATTAAAGACGCGGTAGCCTTCCTGCCGACACCGGCCCAGCGAACCGGGCTGTCGTTCAGCACATCGGACTTAACCCTGGAAGAGATGGCTTCCCAGCAAGATTTCCAAGGTGCGGCGTCGCAGGACGATTCGGCGTTTCAAAGGCCTGCCGATCGGTCCAGTGTCTTGCAGAAGAATGTAATGGCCAAGCTCGTGCAACAGATCGAGCGGCAGAGGCAGGAGAGCAAGGAGCGAGAAGAGCGGATGAGGCAGGAAAGCAATGAAGAAGTGGCCATGCTCCTGCAACACACCAACAAACTGCTCGAACAGCTTGAGCGGAGCAAAGAGAGAGAAGAGAAGTTGGAGCAGGAGAGCAAAGAGAGAGAAGAGAAGTTGGAGCAGGAGAGCAAAGAGAGAGAAGAGAAGTTGAAGCAGGAGAGCAAAGAGAGAGAAAAGAAGTTGGAGCGACAGATGGAGCAGCAGATGGAGCAACAGACCAAGCAAATGGAGCAGCAACAAGAGATCATCTCGCTACTCAAGCAAGCTCGCTCGTGAGCAGGATAAGTTTGCACTTGGTTAGGGTCAGCCAAACTGGGAGGGGGCCAACATGAGGGCCGGCGGGGGCAGGCGAAGAACAGGACCTTTTCGTATGTGAAGACATTGTTGGTCGTCGAAAGCCTGTCGGCGCTAGAATAGCTGATAATAGCAGCTGATGATTGCACCTTGGTCCTCGGCGTGGCGAGCTCGCCGGCTAACCTGGAGTGGCGAGCTAGCTGGTCTAGCTAGGGCTAGTTGGCGACTCCATTCAACAATTTTGATGGGGCTACAGCTCGTTGCGACACTATTGTCACCTCGTAGAAGAAGTAGATCAATGAACTGACCTCGTCGGTCGACACAAGATTACCAGATGGCTTCAGTGTTTGGAACTCATCTCGACGTAGAGGAAGCTTTGAAAGATGATTCCGCCGGATCGTTCGATGATGCCTACCACCGACTACCGGATTCAGCATCGCGTGATTTGGTTGATGGATTGCGGCAGATCATCAGGAGCCATAAGATTGATGAACGTCGGGAGCGCAAGCGTGATGGTATGTTAGCTTGTCGTGCCAACTCGGACATACCAATAACCACTCAATAGGGCTGGAGCATCCGGAGGGTCCAATGGAAGTCGACCTCGTCATGCATCCAACTCGCAACGCGGGTCGACTGTTATTAAAGTGGCTTACCTCCTATTGAGGACCGTATGATAGCGACGCTGTCTTCTCTCGCGGGCTGATACCGCGGATCTTGGTGGGGTCTCTCGATGTGTAGGATGAAGGGCAATTGATTCTATTTAATTATCTCGTTCTGATATTCTCTCCTTGGGTAGATTGGCTGAGCCGCTCTTGCTATATCCATCAGATCGCTCCCGTTATCTATTAGAATGCGATGTCGTTTCGTCTGGCCCACAAGTGTGATGTCGGCGAGAACAGAATCCAAGATGCTAGACGACCGAGGACTCGCTCTGCTCCATTCATGAGTCCCGACTTCAGAGAGAGCTCGGTCTCGCTCTACTCTTTCTCGAGCCAATTGAGAACCCACTTGGCCTTCAAACTTTATCCCAGGCCGGGATGTGGCCTAAACTTGGTCAGATCCACAGATGCCCCTTGCAATTTTTGGATTTGCAGAGGGAGCGTTGCGGGGCATGCCCGTCTTGACGCTCGCTAGAGTCCACTGTCAAAAGGGGGGGGGACTGACGAAGGGTAGGACTCCGTCGTGGCGATGTTGACCGAGGAGGTCTCATCTCCGCGACGTTCGACGAATCCGTGGTATCCACCTCCCCCACCGCCGTTCGCTACACCCTCCCCACCGTTTTTGGCTTGACATCCTCGTTGACGATATAGTCAAACGTCAGTAATGACGTTTACGAAGTCTGACACGGTCAATCGCCCACAGCTCTTAGATCTTCTTGATCTCCTTCAAAGCGGTTACCTTTCGGATTTAGTCATGTGCTCCCGTCTTCACAATCATCGTCGACTTACCGACTGATAGATACCCAGCTTAATATCTAGAGATCACAGGCAACAGCGCCAGTCTATCTTCTCTCAGCGTCAAACGCTTCCACCCCAAAGACGTCGACGAGCCCTCGCTGACAGTTGACTCGAAGGCTGCCTTCCCTGTTGTCTCTCCTCATACTGCGAGAGGAGTATGAGAAGATTGACCAGTCATACCGAATAATATTAGCCAGCCGTGAGAAAGATGTCGATATCACCCGCCCTCGCACTCTCTCGAGGGCGGTTGATGGAGCAGGTGACAAATGCCGGACCCTTCGAGCTGGATGGATGGAAAATCGTATTGATTGCATGACAACGTACTGAATAAAGCAAGAAACTACTGTAGATTGTTTCTTCGTCATCCGTCACTTTCTTCTCCCAAGTCTTGAGCAATCTCCTTTAGAAGCAGACGGCAGGACTTGACCTTCGCCATCAACCCCGCATTCCGTTTCATCGATCGGCGTTGACGCCAATCCAGAGTCCTTCCCCGCTTCGCGATCCGGTGACCGTGCCGAGCTCGGCCTGCCAGGGCCACCTTACCAGCCCGAGCGACGTCTCGACTCTCTTTGTGGTTGTCAGGATATTCGTCGAGGTCGGAATCGGAGTCGGAGTCGGAGTCGGACAGACAGACAGACAGGTCGTTCTGACAAAGGTTCAGCATGGAGGAGATACAGCGTGAGCGATACGCCTACCTGCCGTCTGTCCGTCTTCACCGTCGATGATGCGATCGGTATCGCCACACCCGCCCTGCAGTGTATCCTCTTTGCTTGAGCTGGCGACTGAGATGCGTCAGTGTCTCGCGACCATGAGAGTGCATGGGCAGCTCACCACTACCTTCGCTGCTCTCGGTCATTTTCGATGTCGAGCATTCGGACGAAGGAACACTCTTGTTCAAGGCGGCATCTTCAGCAACGATTGCTCTGTCACCGCTGCCAGATGCGACCGAAGAAGCAGCCACTCCTTTGGGCAACGCTCGCTCGACGCTGATCGGTGGTGGAGTAGGGAACATCGAAAGTTCAAGGAACTGATCAGACCACACGGGTAGCGATGTCGATGTTGGCGAGGACATGACGTAGGGCGTGGATCGAGAGAAGTCCAGGACGAGCTGATCCTAAAAGAGGGGGGAAGAAGCCGGCTCTTATAGACGCTGGTGCCTCCATGGTCTCCGGTCTCCGATCCACGCGCCCTGTCCTCCCATCCCGGCCAGCCGTGCTGCAAGGCTCTCGTTCCCTGCCTTCGTGCGTCAACCAAACCGGTCTGCCGATACTTCCGACGAAGATGACCAAGCCGAGACTTGGTCAGCGCCCATTCTCTCAGCCCACCTCGTTTCTGCTGATCCTTCCGACCTCGTCTTGATTCACTCGATCCGTCCGTGTCATGGACGGCTGACCCTCTGCCCTGGCCCCTGCCGCTGCCTTCATGATCACCTTTCCCAACCGCTCCGCCGTCGTTTCCAGAAACGGCCCTGCCGTCCACACCATGATATTGTAAATCTGCACAAAAAACCTCTCCACCTGCTCCAGAATCACCCCATAACACGTGTTCAAGAGCACCATGTTGAACTGACGTTCACCGTCTTCCACGACCGTGTAGTTGGCCCAGAGCTCGTGGTGGGGGCCTTCGGTGCAGATGGCGAAGACAAGCGAGGGTGAATGGGTTGAAGGCGTCAGCGGCCCCTCGGGATTTCCGATTGCCCGCTGGACGAGCTCGTCCAGCATCAGCTGAATCTTCAACCCGCAAGCCCCCAGCACGGCCGCTTGGTTCTGTGCCTCGAAGACTTGTTTGCCGGTCGAGTAACCCTTGCCCTCGAACCCGAGAGTGGGGAAGGTCAGAGCGGACTCGCGTTGCGTCGGTACGATGATGAGTACCGGTTCCTGGGGCCCGTCTCGCGTGCTCGGTATCTCCTCAAACATCTCCAGGAATCGGTGAGCCTTTGCCTTGGTGAAGTGGAGATGTTGTGACGAAAGATACGCCACGAGAGCCGAGATGAGGGCCGATTGTTTGATGCCTGTGGTGACGTCCGGGCGAGGAGTTTTGATTGAGGACGTCTCTTTGATCCTTTCCGGCTGGGATGGCCTGTGGTCTGACGGAGCAGCAGCCTCATCACCATCGAACGACTGTGGCTGAGAGTCTTGAGGGGACATGTATTGACGGCCGGCAGATTGCTGGCGACGCTTCGATGACGGCGGCGGCGCTGAGACGTTGTCCTCGTCTTGTTGCTCGTCCGCGACGGTGGCATTCACATCCGATAAGAAACTCCAATTCACCTCCAGCTTTTTGATCTTTGGCTTCAGCTCCCATCGCCAGTCGGCGTTTTCACGCGAAATCAGATGGTCGGGACTCATCTTGTCGGCGATGGTGTAAAAAGAATGGACGAAATCATCTTCTCCCGCCGCGGCTTGGACCATTTCCTTACATTCCGTCCAGAACGTTTTCGCCAGGTTGACGGGGATGGCGTGGCGATCCTCAGGGAGTTTGACATTGATGATGCCGTCGATGGCAGCTTGAATGTCCTCGGGCGGGTCGACGTGGATGTAGACGTTGGCGTCCTTCAGATGCTTGTAGCGGTAGTGGGCGGTGGTGTTGGTCGAACGTTGAGATTGGAATGACTCCGTCTCTGAGGCTACCGCTATGGAGCGCCGTGACGAAGACCGTTTGAGACTTCCCACCCGAGCAGCGTGGGCTCGAAAGTCCATCACTTCCTCGTAGAGTGAGTCCAGGTCGTCCTCCGAGATCGGTAGAGATCCTCGCGCGTGCTTGGAGGCTGGAGATGGAGGGACGGGCAAGGACAGCGGAGAGAACTCCTGAAGCTCTCTCGCATCGGACACGCCGTGTCGTGTGTCGGCTTTCGCGATGGTTCGCTCCGATGGCTTCAGTTGAGAGAGTCTCCTCAGTCGTTTAGACGGGTGCGCGCCTTCTGGCTCGTCGGCTTCTGCTTCGAACGCTGCCGAGCGCTTCCGCTTGGTACCGGCCAACTGAGCGAGATATGCTGAAGGAGTGGAAGAGCGTGGAGCAGGCTCAGGAGCGTTGCGATGGCCAGGTTCGGGCTGCCAGCGGTTGGGCGTCGCACTGGGTCGTGAGGCCATATATATGGAAGTGGGACGATATGCGTCGTGCGGTGCTCAGGACATGGACGGAGACGGTCAAGAAGTGCTGGTTGCAAGGTGGGAATGGGGTTGGAGGAGAAGGGCTGCAGGCTTGGCGCTGGGACGGCGGGTTGAAACACAGCTGAGGCCGCGCTAATCGAAACGCGCTGCCCAGATTTGGCAGATATGGGCCGATGAGCGCAGCGGCTCGCAGGCGCGCACGTCCGGGTACATGTTTCGCCTGCTCGTGCGCGTCGCAATGAGTCGGGCTCAATTACGATGGTCCGGAACGAAGTCGGAGCTTGGTGAATCTACGGCCACTCCGTGATCCGCGGGATCGCCTGGCAATTGGAGATGCGCCGATCGAGGGCTGACGATGGTGCCATGTCTGTTGCATCACATCCAATTGTTGTGCCTTGGGACCGTACCATACCCTTTTGTATGTACGAAGTACGTCCTCGTCAGTGAACACCGCAGCTTTCAACCGAAAAGATTCATCACGATGTATATTCACCTTCCCATTGATTTCACCCTACAGTGAACGAGCAGCTAGTGGAGGTCCGGAGGTAAAAGCCCCGTGAGGTTAGTCGAGCGAGCCCTCTCACCGCTCATCTTTCTGTAAAAGCAGCGTCAAGCCAAAGCGGGGTACGGTCAAAAAAGATGAGAATGGTCCGGACCGACCCGGAAAAAAAAAACGACAATGACAGGAGTCGAAACTGTGAGGCCGAAGCCATGTGATGGCATTGGAACAGACACCGACGGTTCTAGTCATACCCATTACCGCTCTGGCACCGTTGTCACCAATAAATTTTAAAAAATAGCCAAATTTTTATCCATATCCCAAAGCCGCCAGGTTCCAAGCCGGACAGCGAGCCCTGGTGGTTGTTGCGATATATATGCATACCAGTATCCCAGATGTGACTCGGCAAAGGTTAGTGAGCTCGCTCCCTAGTTTTATGTACGACCATAACTTTGATATCCGGTCACTGATTGCTCACTTTGCGAGTTACCTTCCAGGTTCGTCTAACCCATGCTGGACGCTTCTGCGAGTCACGATGCACTCTATGGTGTCTGCATCGAGAGAAGGTCTGGTCATTGGCTTTAAGAGATCTTGATGGCTAATTTCGAGCGATTGAATCACGGGGGAGAAGTAGAAGCTTCTAAGTGTGAAACATGTGGACGAGAATCAAAAACTGCGAGGGTAAGTCTGCTATCTGTTCATAACTCTATAGCAAGTACTCATGATGATAGGACCGTATCTACGTTGACGGAGAAACGGTATGCGACGGTTGTGTAAGCCCAAAGCCTTCACGCATCGATTCGCCCGTTGCGAAGAAGAGCTACCAAACCTTTGTTCCGCCCGGGGGCTGGCCGATGACCCTCGACGTCTTGATGGCGTCGCTCCCCAATCCTACGCCGACACCGGGTATGCTGGCTTCTGGCTGAACACCGTCTAGCTGGATCCCCGAGCCGGCTGGATCAGCCCCGTCAGACCAGCCGACGACGACCATCGCGGCCGGCCGGGAGCGAAGGAATCGAGGGCTGATGACTCGGGGGACCGGGACCCGGTCAGACCCTATCATCCTCTTTGATAATGACGTGACGGCGGAGGAAGACTCAGTTGAGGTGGCCGGGGTTATGTCGGTGGTAAGTTTTGTCGAGAGACTTGAAGGCAAAGGAATGGTAGTAGGGGAAGAGGAGGAGGATAAGGCGAGTAAGGGATTGAGACGCCGGTGGTGGTAGAAGAGGGGGAGGAGGACGAGAAGGAGCAGGGAAACGTGTCGTCGTATTCCGGTCTATTCTCTATCAATGAGAGAAATGATGGTAACGACGATGGGTCCACGGAGACATGGGAATGTAGGTAAAGAAAACACTTTCTCACATTGTGAGAGAGCGGCTACTGGTGTTTTCATATGAAAGTACATTCGTGCCCACTCTATCTCAGTATACAACGCTCCGGGGTTGTAGAATGACCGGTCTTACTCAAAAGCAGTTATCGGGATATCTTCCTCACAAAACGCTTCCACATAATTTGACTCGGCCTCATCATGATTACGTTCTTGACGTGCGACATGGGAAGATGTGATCAAGCTTTCACAAAAGCCGTCACACAGCTCAAGATACGCCCGCAGCATTTCGATGAAGATCACGACTGATTCAGCAGATACCCAAAAGGTCCAGCTAACTTAGGGCGACACCCAACAAATCTACAGCGACACCCCCGAACGGTACCTTCCTGCTGTATTTGCTAGCGCGTTACCTATCAGAAGTGCTCACATCGTGACTACTGGCCCTTCAGACCTTTACCGTAACAGCTTTCGGTGTCGTAAGCTGTTCACATTGACGGTTGAAAGCAGCTTACTCAAATTTCTAACCACCTGCTGGACGACTAGGACGTGCGTGGGCCAGTTACACCCCACAGTCAACTCAAAATTCTTGAACAGCTTGACAAGCTTCTGAAGACTTCCGTCCTCCCAAGACCTCTTGAGTTTATCTTGTACTTTAGCGGAAATCTCCAATTCTCGTTCGAAGTTGGGATCCCATTCTGTATCTGGATCAACATCGTTGAATTGAATCACCCGGATCTTCATAGTATCATGATTGTACAAGATGTCACAACCCTTACGATAGATCAGGCGACAACTCTGGAGGATGGCCGGGTGGAGATCAAGCGGACCATCTTCAAGGAGAACAGGCTGGTATAGATACAATTGTCTGTCCCGGTCTCCAATACCACCAGATCTACCTTCCCGCACGTCCCGTCTTCCCACAGGCTTCCACTCCGACGCAGGCAGACCCTGTACATCGCGCCCATCCATTCAGCACTCTCCTTTTACCCAGAACTATGCTCCACCCATCGCGCAAAGAAGATGTACACAGAAGAATGAAGAGCCTGTTACCTCTCATGACGGAAATTGCAACACTCATCGCCGTCTATCGCTTGTGGTTTCTGTTTGGCTGGATAGTTGTTGCAGATATCATGCAACCATCAGGGAAGACGGTTACACAAGGTTCTCCAAATGTGATTGTCCTGCTGCCTGATGCCAGGACTGAGCGTAGCTCTTTGCCTCATCATGCCGGGTTCTCCTCCATAAGACGACTTCATTCCGTCTCTCACCTGGTATCTATTCATCATGTGTCACTACCTTGACCATTCCTTCTACTACAGCAAATGCAGGGCGGTGCCACGGCATATTCAGTCCGAACGCACCTGGGACGAATGCACACGGGCCAAAGCCAATGGACATTACTGCGCCGACGCGTCACCTGCGAAAGGTCTCAATGGCGAGGTTCTCATGATGGGATCCTCGAAGAAACCAGGGGACTGCCCTCAGTGTCCTCCAATCAAGGTGTGTATGCATCGGCCGGACAAAAACAGCGCTGATCGTACAAGGGCTCGGCTTCGTAGGCCGTCATCTGCGATATCTGATCCAAACTACGATGGGAAGCAATGATATGAGAGATAGAGCGATTGGAAAAACAGTGGTGTGGAGGATCCCCGTGGACTCGATTTGTCGAAATCGTTTGAATTTGACGCTTTTGGAGGCTACTGGGAGCCGTCAGCGCGACATAACTTGGCGATGGAAAATGCCATACCTTCAGCTCTCACGTCCTTTAGGAGGCTATCCATACTGTCATAGCCTCTCGCCCAGCATTTCTCAATGATGCCATTGCATGCGTCCAGCGAGGTCACGCTGGGAAAGTCTCCTCGGGAGTATGCGATGCATATTTCGTGATCTGCGAGCTCCTTGTATGGCTTTGATCCTGCCATCATCTCATAGAAAGAAGACCCAAGAGCGAACACCTCACTCTGGACACCGATGTCCTGTATTTCAGGGTGCTCGTGACTGGTCTCATAGCAGACCAGGGGCTCCTCTCCGTCAATCGATGATCCAGCGAAGTCGCCGACCTTGGTATCAAGATTCCGATCGAGAAAGATATTGTTGCACGAGATATCCCCATGCAGCACGCCTTTGGAATGGAGGAAAGCGACGGTGGCTGTGACTTGTTCGATCCAGCGAAAACGCAGTAGGAGCGGAACGGGCTCGGTCCGCGTCGCAAGATACTGCCGTATGGAGCCATTGCAGGCATATTGCAGGATCACCCCGTTCTCGACAGGTCCATGGTATCGAAGGATCCCGTCGTGACTGTGTCCCAGTCGTTCGTAGACTCGTCTCTCCCGCTCAATGTAGGCGAGCTGGTCGGGTCGCACCCATTTGATAACTGCATCGAGACGAGCGACCAGTGCTGTAATGCCCATGCCCACTAGGTCTCGGCCAGTCAGGCCGCATGGGTAGCGGGCAACATACTCGTTGGTGGGCATTGCCAATGGCTGCGAGATCTAGATGACACGGAAGATTAGTACGGCTGGAACTCTACGGGTGCAGACTCTCCTTACAACTTGGCTATTGTCTTCGGGCTGCTAGTGGAATGCGTCGGTCTTCCAGCTGTTATGGTGCGAAACGACGGGTCGAATACGTGGCAGTCATCACTAATCATTTGGTCGCCAGAATTCGCAAGTGTGAAGATGCATCGAGGGCATATGGCGAGTCGCAGGTCTCGGCTCGCCCCAAGCCACATCGCATCGCCAAGGTGCCCAGCCACAGTGGGAAAACAAAAGTGGTAGCATTCAGCCTCCTTTATGGCATGGCACTTGTCTACGAAGGCGCGTCCCAGAAGTAATGCCGCAGTCATTTAGGGCTGACCCCACTAATGCGCTCCACTAATCGCTGTTATTGCTGGTAAGACCATCAATCACTGACAACAAAGATGGTCAACCGGCACATTGAGACCGCTGCAAAAGTGCAGGCCGTGTGCCTGGTAGAATTTGCTGGCAAATCTCAGCGAGAGGCAGAAAAAATGACTGGAGTTTCTGCACGTACAATTGCACGACTTCAAGTTAAAGCAAGACAACTGGGATTTGATCCGGTTGATGATCCTGCCTTCCGTGGCGTATATTTCCAACAAGATGCAAGAAGTGGCCGACCTCCTACCTGTGATGCAGAGACCAGTCAGGCCATTGTACAAGACTTGCAGAATGGGAAAGAAGATAGAGAGCAGTCATTAGATGCTCTTGCTGCAACATGGAAAATCAGCCGGTCAGTGATTGCACGATTGTTAAAAAAGGAAGGCCTTCACAAAGTCAAACCATCAATGAAACCAGGTCTGACGGAGGGAATGAAGCAAACTTAATATGCTTTTTGCATGAGGTATAAGCAAAAGGACCTTGAGTGGTGGAAGAACGTCATTTAGACTGATGAGACGGCCGTTGTCATCGGTCAGCGACGAGGAGCACGCCGATTGTGGAGACGAGCAAATGAGCGATATGACTCTACTTGCATACGTCGCAGGCACAAGAAAGCATCTGACTTTTTGTTTTGGGGTTGTTTTAGCTACGATAAGAAGGGACTATGTCACATCTATCTTCCTGAGACGGCACAGCAGAAAAGACAAGCACAACAAGAACTAGACCGACGGAACGCAGAAGCCGAACCACAATGTCGAGAGGAATGGAAGTTAGCAATGAGGATGCGATGAATGAACCTTGCAGGAATGCACCCGGTCCAAAACCCACTTGGAAGTTTACCAAAAAGACAGGTAAATTGGTGCGTGAGGGACATGGTGGAGGTATCAGCAAGAGGTTCTGATACCAAAGCTGATTCCATTTGCGTTGGAATGCAAAGCAGAACGCCCTGATACAATTCTTCAAGAGGATGGAGCCCCGCCTCACCGACATCATGCCCAGGCTGAGATATTTTCAGCAGCTGAGATCAACCGTCTGCTTTGGCCAGGTAACTCACCTGATTTGAATATGATCGAGCCGGGCTGGTTCTGGATGAAGAAAAGAACCTTGGGTGATGATGCTCCTACCACCAGACCTGGAATGATCAAATCATGGAAAGACACTTGGAAAGATATGGAACAGGCACGCATTCAAGCTTGGATTGAACGCATCCCCATCCATATTCAACGTGTTATAGAATTACATAGTGACAACACCTACGCAGAAGGACGAGAACACACGCGGCGAGCAAGGCCCCACCCTCGCAAACCCCCCTCCTAGCTTAGCGATGATTTTAGTTATCCTAATGCCTAAATTTTAAACGTTCACGAGCTGATGCGGCATTACTTCTGGGACGCATATTTGTATTGCCGTCCACTATGTACAGGCGTGCGCCAGCTTGTCCCAAAGTCACGAATGATTTTCCAAGGCCTTTGGGCTCATCATCTATGTTTGAAAATGAGTCACAGCTCGTGGCAAGTGACTCTTCATCAGCAGTTACCAGTAACCCCTCGTCCATCGTGACTATCCAAAAACGTTTGGGTTACCGTACGGAAAGTCGGTGAGCAGAAACTGAACGCCCCCTCCCCAGTTGCGGTTATCACATGACAAGGTACATTACGCTGTGTCTGAGGCCACCAAGACCATCCTCTTTCAATCATAGAACCTCGAACCGTTGAGCAAGTGTTGAGTAAGAAGCATGTCAATTTGGCTAAGCAACGGTTGAAGACATATACTCCACTAGCAGTCACGTGCTCTTTCACGTGACCGTTGGCGTTGATGAGTTCGGCAATCGATGCATTGTCTTTGCCAGGAAACGCAAGACAGAATACGACACGAAATTGGCAGCCTTACGAGCGGTCACAGAACAGCTTCGTTTCGACCTAAAACGGATCGATTTTTTTAAAAATTTGGGACTGCGCCTGGTCTCGGCCATCATCATGCTTCCGATCCTGATCCTCGTCGCGGTGGCGATCGCCTGCAAGTGCTCGTGCGTCCAGTCGGGCGTTTGTAGCCATCAGAGCTTCATCATGTCAAGCAGTTTGTGTGGCGATCCGTTGATATCTTCTGAACCAATGCTAGAGATCTATTGCAGTCCTGAGCCCCATACGATTAAGACTCACCCTCTTTTGATATCTCGTGTTGAGCATACTTGGAAAGTTTGCAGATCAAAGGC
>QQTW01002425.1_pt1 | contig 13514 bp, 17 predicted proteins | sample 1904831 | NCBI WGS metagenome assembly QQTW01 (sample SAMN09435610, study PRJNA476489) | Subsurface metagenome, whole genome shotgun sequencing project. | reverse complement strand
CGCCTTCACAACGTCGAATTCAAGACAATAGCGTCCAACAACCATGCTTCGCCCAGCGGGGCGCTTCCTTTTCTTCTTCCTCCAAGCGACCTCACGGGCAACAATAACAACAGTCGAACAAATCCTGTACCATCGAACAAGATCGAGAAATGGTTGAGAGAACAGCCCGGATTGGAGGTGCACCCCGAACCAACCGATTTACGCTACGATGCCTTTCTGGCGCTGTTGGATACTCGAATACGTAAAGCTTGGGTACGTCCATTTATTATCTTATGCCCTTACCATCCCCTAATCAGCACCTTCCCACATGTTACTATTCCCTTGGCTTACAACCAGATTTAATAATTCACAATTGTAGTTATGCACCCTCTACCTCGACCCACGCCATCAACACATCATGCAGGGGATGTACATCACACCGTGCACCTCGACGTCTCTCGTCCGGTACACACTAAGCCACCAACTCCAACGAAGCGCCCAAGCCGAGCTCCTCAAGGGAACGAGCATATCCATACCAAACGCATCCGAGATCTATCGCGACGCTGAAGAAGCTTTTTTCGCGCTGTCGACTCTTCTAGGAGATCAAGAGGAATGGTTCTTGGGAGCGGAAACTCCAGGGTTATTTGATGCGAGCGTATTCGCGTATACTCATCTTTTGTTAGATCTGGAACATGTATGGACAGATCAGACTATGGTGCGGACAGTGAGGGACAGAGAGAATCTAGTGCGGCATCGGGAGAGGATTCTGGACAGGTATTATTAATCTCCTTCATAGTCTAGAGCAATCGATGAAGGATAGGCAGTGTTTTCATCGTTGATATCACGAAGTTCAGGTGCTGTTCTTCGACCGGGTGATGAGAACATCGGGAAGTTGCTCAACGGGGACTACTGGGCCACACGCCGACGCAACTAGCGATACCTGACGGTACTTGGTCAGTGAAGGCGAAGAGAATTGCCAAACGCAGATAGATCACAGAGAGCGGTGACCCGGTCGGTCACCGTAATGAAAAGGCCATGGTGGGACGGCCGTCCGCAACACAAATCAGAGCTTCTGGTAAAGTAGTCGGACTCATGACCTTGGCTTTCTGAGTCTGAGCAAACAGAGTATGAATTGAGGTTACAAGTCACCTGACTATGTGACTGTTGTTTGACCGGACTTCACCGTGGCTCACCACCGTTGTTGAGCCGTGGGATCTACCACTCGCACACACAAACACACACACATAACTGGGCGTCATTGCCGACCCACGACTTCCTGACTTCAACCTCACCGACCTCCTCTCATCCTACATTCTCTCTTCCTCATCACCACCACAGGGTTGATCATCTGGATCTACACACAAGGGCGCCAGTACGGACCCTGAAAGACTACCTCACTCGCATCTCATAACCTGCACACGTCACTAACCTCCTCTTCTCGTACATTTTCTCTCCTTTACCACGCTTTCACACCTTGACTGCCTTTTCTCTTACCGCATTACCTCATTACGTTATCTCCACCTCATCACCTCTTTTCACCTTCACCTTCACTCTCACCCTCACTCTCACCCTCACTTTTTCATCGTCTTTTATTTTCGTCACTGTCTGAAATTACGATCAAGACAAGGCACCTGCGATTCACTCCAGACGAGGCCAACGTCTACCCGTCGCTTATGATGCTTTCATTCATAAGCTGGTCGCCATTAAGGATGACAAGCAGATTTGTTAGAGAGCAGACATCTGGAGGAAGCTTTGCCTGCTCACCACGTGGCTGGAGTTTCGTTGGTCTTGCAACAATGTCTCATGGCCCAGGAGGCCCGGAAGCTCATGAAGGAGAATAGATTGTTTGACCACCTCTTGAAGAAGATGTTTGGCAGTAAGGGGTCATCCCGAGCTAAATCCAAGCTACGCGTCGACAAGATGAGATTTAGCTCTTTAAAGCTTCGCTAGGTCTACCAAATTGTGTAGTGAGCGTCTCGAAGGGACCGGCGAGAAGCTCATCATGTGGGTTGGTATCTCTGCTCAGCAAACCTACCTTGTTGTCGCTCTGCGTGTGCTGGATGTCGACGCTCATGTCTATCATAATGAAGCCAGTCTCACCGATAAAGCCTGTACGACCCTGACGGACGAGTTCCATGGAGACCTGCACAGCTTCAAAGTCCTGGTATGCACATATGTGCTCAACGGCTGCGGTCTGAACCTCCACTGCGGCATTGGAACCTGAAGATCTCCAAGGTCACTGCGAGGCAGCTGAAACGGGCCAGACACTCCGTGGGTGAGAACTTGTCACCTCAGATGGCTCTTTACAACAATCGTTTCTCGGTCGTATTTTTCTCCTCGAGCTATGGTCGATCATGATGAAAGTCTTACATTCATTTGTTCTGGCATCGCACTCAAAGGCTTCGTATGCTTGTTCAGGATGCGTCGACGGCCTAGTCTTAGCCTCGACGTCATTTATTTCGCCATCTGCGTGCCTATTGACTACTTCCCCCCGAACAATGCCCATTCAGTGTTACCAATGCTACAGATCCATCGAAACACCGACGGGAGTAACTCTTCGGGATACGTTCTCATCTAGAGCTACGCAGTACCCGTACTCCCAAAAGGAGAATTTCTTCCCAACTCCTCCACAAAAGCATCCACATTGGGCAAAAACCGACCCAACATCGCTTGCTTCTCTTCCACGCTTCTCGTCGTCTTCCTAGCATTGCTTGCCTGCCCCGCTTTGCTCGGACTTCTCTGCACCATACCCAACATTCCTGTCCTTCCCTCAGCACCATCACCACCACCACCCGGTGACATTGGATGATCGAGTGTCATCTCCGGCATCAAATAGAAATACAAAAACTCGACCAACTTAATCTTCACTTCCCGTCCTGTCCCGCGCTGCTTGAACAGTGATGTTACGGCTAATAAACCATCCAATGATTCGAATGCACGAGTGTTGGAGGGGTGGTCGAGACAGGAGATGAGTAGAGTCGTCAGCGTCGAGGATTGAATGGCGGGACAGTTGGAGGGTTCGAGGAGATCGAGGAGGAGCTTTTCATATATGTCGTATCAGTTCCGGGAAGATACTAAGGAGGGATGGGAGTTGATATGGTAGAAGAGGTAGGGATGAAACGTACATTCATGTATTGTTCTCTCGCGAATAATGCTCGCGAGGGCGGATGGAGGAGTAACAACCCCTGTATCAAATCTAGGGTGGAAAGGATGAGAAGATCGTTTTGGCCATCTTTCAGAAAGTTAGCTCGAATGCTCATAGCGATTGGAGCTTGAAGATGGAATCACATACTTGTGCCTCGACCAAGTAGACGATCCAAACACGTCATCAATCGATGCGCGACTGTCCATTTATCCTCTCTTCATCAGCTCTTGCATCTCTCTGTTTCGTTCCTTCAACACACATCTCAGACCCAGCGTTCGCGCAGCCCAGAAATATAAGAAGGAACAGGAAGAACCTGACGAACCATTCCACTCGAACCCATCCTGCAGCTTGAAGAACTCCCTAAAAGCCGGATCTTCCTTCAACGTCCCGAGGGGCTTCGTCGTCGTCTGAACCGCAGCGGGCGGTACCACGCCTACCATCGCCGACCGTCGCTTATCCGCTACTGATGTCCGCTGCTGCTTGGCGCCTCGAGAAAGACAGATCTGCGCGAGGAGACCGTCGACTTGGCGTAGACCTTTGCGCACCTTGGTGGCATCGTAGGAGGAGAGGTTGTCGAAGGCGAGGGAGAGGAGAGATTCCATTTCGTTGATGGATGGATGATCATATGTCAGAATAGATTTATGAGTGTTAGTCGAAGTTGAACAGGCTAGGCCTGCTGATATATTACTGGGTGTGGTGATGGAAGTGGTGGTGGTGGGGATATGCGACGGTGAATGGAGGGATGTAAACAATGGAATTGCGACTGGTTGGCGGGGTGATGGGGCGGTGAGCAATGGCAGAATATATTGATCACCGTTGGATAAAAACTTGAACCTTGCTGAACGAACGGCTACGCTCAGCAGAAATTCCCAAGGGTGAGACGAGTTAGGGATAGCCGTTGTAGTGCGGCTTTCCTAAAGGAACAAGTACCATAAAAAGGATACTGAACCTCCTCTATTGCAGTTAAAATATCATCCTCTTACCGGGAAGTCATCGAAAGTTATCCTATTTTTCCCACGAACCATCGGTTTGCGAAGCCGAATGCTTCCTGGCTGGGATGAAACATCTGCAATACTGGACTTGTCATCTATGCACCCTTCAATGTGTGTTCGACCTCTGGATATTGCTCATTCATACCTACAACAACCTTTTGGTCAATGCCTCGGATTTATCGACGCACGGTGGATTGCGGGGGAAGTCCGAGTGCGAACCTCCGCACTGATACGACGTTCATCGTCATAGCCATTCTTATTCTCAAAGCGAGCCCTATCGAGAGACTTCGTCTTTCATAGTGAGCTTTTTATTCTTTCTTGGCTGCAGCAAACGCTTCGAAGTCTCTTCAAAGCCATTTCATATTTTCTCAACTCTATCCCACAAGACCATGCCATCATACCCAATACGAGTCGAGATCGATTCGGATATGCAAAGCGCACGCGAGCACTTGAGCGATTTGAGTGTCCAAGGGCCCCCGGTAGATGGATACGGTTTTGCAGGCCCAACCCCGCAAGGACGGTTCTTGATATATGTTTGTATATCGCCCGAAAGGTTCCTGGATCTAAACTTCATACCTTTCCTCGGAAACACTCCATTCCATCCATGCAGTTATGCGCATCTTCGCTGCGCTGGCGGCCGCCATTGGGGTGAGGATGGCCTTCACCTCGCCATTGCCGGTGCAGATGGAGGAGGAGGATCGGACCGGTGAGGCCGCTCGAGTGGGTGCCACAGCGTTGCTAGTCGGCGAGGTTCTAGGCGGGTCCGTTGCGAGTTATGTGAGGATAGCCTGGCGGTCGTCTTGGCAGCCCTCAGACCACTCATTACCATCTTCCTCAGATCACCTGGCAAATCTTACGGCAACACTACATGGCGGGAAGAACAACACGGCCGGAAAATGATCCCCTCAGCACCGACGAGATCGAAGGCCTCTACCGAACTTTGCAGGCAGAGGGGGTGAAATATCAAGGATTGCAAAACTGCGCGAAACGTAAGGTGGGTGACATTTCTATAAATATACGCCATTCACAGTAACATGGCGTGGCGGATCCTCTAACGATTGATACAGACGGAGGCAAAAGGTCATTCACCTAACACGCTGCCATGGAAGAGAGAATACATTCGATCGTGGGTCCATTGTGAGAACGAGATCCGAACGAGTTCGTCGGGCGAGAACACTCGACAGCCCGATGATGGCTGGGGTAGAGGTTTCAATGACCTCATGCCGTCGATGGTGGTCCGACCGGAGGAGTTGATGAAGTCGGTTCCTCGTCCGAACATCAACATAAATGGGGTGTTGGGAAGCGTGGGGAGCTTTGGGCGAAGCATGGTGGCCAACGCTCGCATACCCAAGATGATGCCTAGGGTCATCGCTCGTTGACCGGCGGCGTTGATCCTGCAAGTACCGGCGTAGGTGGATCATTTTCTGAGCATTCGCATTCCAGCGTTGGAGTCGTTCATGATGAGGATGGAATATTGTTCTGGAGATCAGTTTCTGTTGTTGATGTGTCTCCTCACGAAAATTTTCTTTCCAATTCTGGCTCTCATGGCAAGCAACATCATGTCCTTTGTTTCATCTAACCTCAAAAACAATCTCGAAAGTCCAGCGTTGCAGATGTTTCATTCCAGCCGGGAAGCATTCGGCTCCGCAAAGCGATAATCCGTTCGAAGATGGGATGACTATCGGGAGAACATTTGCCATTGAAGAAGTATCACTGCTCTTCTGAGCTAAACGACTTCTCCTGGGCTTAGCTGCGGTTCCAACATTTGCTCGTTGTAAAGAAATTGTAATGCTCGTCAGATCCACTTCTTGGTGAATCCGAAGTTTAAAGGTAAACTACAATACAAACCACACTTCATAGCTGCTGATATGCCATTGGAACAGCTTCTTGTTAAATCATCTTTTCTCCGAAGTGTCATACTAAATTTTAGTTGTAATGTGTTACACACCCATTCGAGACACCGATAACGACCACGCAAACTGAGAGGACAAGGAAGCTCAACTACACCCTCAACATAACATGGATATACTCAAGATGGAAGCAAATGAATCTACTTGGTGTAAACTCTTGATACATTGATTATCATGTAACTATACTCAGTGGTAGACAGTCAGGACCTGATCTGACGATGTCTCATACAAATTACATCGATCATTTTGTATAGGAATTCTGACCTACATCATTTCAGTGAAACCACCTATAGAATCAGAAAATCTCTCACTCGGATCGAGATTATGTACTGAATGACCTTCAACTCCAATCTTAATTCATTTTAACTGGTTGTGATTGAGCACTAACAATCTCCGGTTTGAGAAAGCTACATCGTTTCTATAGAGGACTCGCTTGGGGATGTGTCTCGAATGTAGGTGCAACGCGTCAGCTTTCTCTTTCACAAAGCTTGAGTGCTTTCTCACTGGATCGGAAAATATCCCTACCGTAGGAAATGTTGCCGCAAGGCCCGAGCTGGTGGTCTGGTGGAGGCCTAAACGCGGATCCTCCCGATAGAGTTGACACATGATCGGACCGAGGGGGCAGGGTCGTGTACATCATCACATTCGCATCGCCAGCCCCACCATAGCCATAACTCTATCCCATACAGTCCTGCACCAGCACAACATACCACGGGCGTATAGTGTTTACTAGTTCCACCAGTCCAGAATAGAACTCGACTAAGATGGTCGCCGAAAGTGTGCGATCGCCCACAGTCATACCCCCGCGGACTAGCTCGAGCGGACATACCAACGGCCATAGCCATGGCCATCAACGAACACCGTCCAAGGGAGTCTCCAAACCAGGATCAACACCAGCAACGGAAACGAGCTGGATGGCATCCGGCAAGCGGGGACACGGTCCATCGAACAGCGTCACGATGAGCGGAACTGCTCCTGTCGTAGCCGACGGCGGCGACTCTGACCCGGTCAAGCGCATCAGCGATGATTTGATCTATCAGACTCGTTCGTCATGGTCGGACGAGAAGGAGAAGGTATGTATATGATCTCGATATGGTTCGGCGGCAAGCTCGAAGCTGCAACCTGTCCAGCTAATTATGATATAAGATCCTTCAAGGACCATTCGATTACCTCTTTGCGCATCCTGGAAAAGATATCCGAAGTCAGCTCATCGCCGCGTTTAATGCCTGGTTACATGTCCCTAGCGAGAGTCTCGCGGTCATCACCAAGGTGGTGGGGATGTTACATACAGCTTCATTACTGTAAGCGCCCTATCACCCGTGTCTGGCTATTATCCACGCAGGGCCATGCTGAGTGGGATACTTCAGTATCGACGACGTGGAGGACTCCTCCGTCCTCCGACGCGGCATCCCAGTAGCGCACAGCATCTTCGGCGTCGCCCAGACCTTGAATTCGTCCAACTATGTCTACTTCTGCGCGCTGCGTGAACTTCATCAACTGCATAATCCCCGCGCCATCGAGATTTACACCGAGGAACTCCTCAACCTCCATCGCGGACAGGGAATGGATCTCTTCTGGCGCGATACCCTGACCTGTCCGACGGAAGATGACTATCTCGAGATGGTGGGGAACAAGACGGGAGGATTGTTCCGGTTGGCAATTAAGTTGATGCAAGCGGAGAGTAGTCGTGACAAGTAGGTCGTCTTTCATCCATCTACCACCTCTCGTGCTACCCCTCCCTCTTCCTTCCGACCAAGTCCATCAGAAGACATTCACGACGATGTAGAGAAACATACGTACAATGTTCATCCTAGTGTTGGTTGACAAATGAATAGAGACTGCGTCCCCCTCGTCAACCTCATCGGCCTCCTCTTCCAGATCAGAGACGACTACCTCAATCTCTCCAGCACGCAATACACGCAAAACAAAGGCCTATGCGAAGATTTGACCGAAGGCAAATTCTCTTTTCCCATCATTCATTCCATCCGATCCGATCCGACGAACCTACAGCTACTCAACATTCTCAAACAGCGCTCACGAGACGAGGAGGTGAAGAGGTATGCCGTTGCGTACATGCAGAGTACAGGCAGTTTCGACTATACCAGACGGGTGTTGCAGGGACTCGTAACGCGTGCGAGGATCTTGGTCGATGCTGTGGATGCAGGCGAGGGACAGGCGGGCGGGGTGAGGATGATCTTGGATAAGATGGTTGTTGAATAAATCAATCGTTGAAAAATCTTTGTGGAGGTTTTTCTTGCGTTTAGATTTCCATTGACTCTTTCTCTGCCTGTCTGTCTGTATGTGACTCGATCTCAGCTGATCTCTAGTCTCTCCGCCTGTTCTTTTTCTTGTTATGCGTTTCTTTTTGTAAGCATGGCTGGGACAAACGGACGGAATAGACGGGCGGGCAACTCTGGGAATGAACATCTCGAAGGAACGAATGGATTAGGGTGGCTGAATTTAGCATGATCGAGGCCATCAATCTGGAGGGAATTTTGCTGGGAATGGCTTTTCGTCGAGAGATTTGCGTACGTGCAGCTCATGTCAGGCGTAAAAGAAGGACTCCTGGTCAAGCCAGATTGTGCTTGATAGCTTGCATAGCTGAAGGGAAGATTATCTATCTGTTACGGTAGCTCATTCTCTCCTCATTCCTGTCCACCCCATCACGCCAAGTGAGATTTCACTACCTACATGAGCAAAGCCGCACCCTCAAGGTCGAGTCTGTAATTTGTATTCCCTGGTTGGTCGGCAGAGACGTCACTTGACATCAAGCGACATCCACCTTTTTCAAGTATCGAGGCCATTCCATCCAAGACGTTCGTTTGGACCTCGAACAGACATTTGATGGCTCCATTCCCGTTCCTGTCTGCGGATATAAAGTCCTTTATCTCTTTCCTTCCTTTCGCGAACCACTGTTACCTTGATATCCATCTTACCATTCGTTCGCTTCCCTCCTTCGCAGTGAGCCGTGGCCTTGAGGAGCCACGCGGGTGACAAAATAAATGGGGCAGCTCAACAGTAATTGCCAATACGGTAACCATGAGGATCACCATGGCGAAGAAGGTTAAGAGCAATCTTCGTCATAAGGGTGGTGAGAGAAGCTGTATCATCATCGTCAGTGTGATGAAGGTTTCATTTCCATGAGCACGATGAAAATAATGAGGGGTGGTCAAGCGGTTACTGCTGGCCTCACTGACGATCGACAGGGTAACAAACGGCCAAGAGCAAAGGCAAGGGCAAGGGGGAGACACCCCTCAGTGCAGTATTGAGCAAGTCGAACCTGTAGGATTAGCGATGCGGATAGAGAAAGACGACAAATAAGCCGTCGTAATCTCATATTGAATGTTCGAAACAGTTGTCATTGTGTGGGTGTGTAGTCGTGGTGATACGCTCAGTACTCGTACTATCACACCAACCTCGGCAGGTCCAAGGAGTTTCATTCCGGACTCGCCAACCTCACCATCAAGGGTTTCAATTGATTAAATTGAATTGGATGGATGAACAGACACACACGCACAGACACACACGCACGCAGTCACGGACAAAAATTCGATAATGGCCGCACAGAAAAGTGAACCCCCTTGCTAGACGCCTCACACTCACGTACATCAACACAAAAGACGAAACGAAAGGGTGTGATGGGAGAGGAAGACTGACTGAACGGAATGAGACTCAACGGTGTAGATGGAAAGGGAGGGGGGGAACTACAAGAATTTGAGGAAGTGGTGTACGAAACAAAACAGCCACCCGTGACACAGAGAAAAAAGGGAATAAAGAAAACTAAGGAATGGAGGAATGAATGGAGGAATGAACGAGACGGACCCAGAACCCAGGATCACGATCCAGGGTGATAGAAAACCAAAAGAAGTACTGTGCTGTACTGTATGAAAGTACCCTATCCTGTCTTGTCCTGTTCGATCCACGCACAAAAACAACCCATCACTCAAATCTGGATTGAATAGGACGGACGGAATGAATCAATCGATCGATCGATCAGTCAAACCTGCCGATGAAGAAAGGACGCGATATCCTTCATCTTCTCTCCTGCATGATGTATTTTCTTTCTCCGAATCTCCTTGAATGAAGCATCTGCTCTGCTCTTTCCTCTCAGTCTCCTCCCTCCTCCCTCACTCGTTTCGTACGGTTCTCTTTCTCTCATGACCCGGCTCAGATCAAACCGCACATGCGCAGATTCTCTTGAATGATGATATCTAGATTTGTTTATTAGTTTTCCGTGGTATGTAAAACTGAAGATGGAGAGTAGACGGGGTCATATACCATTGACGGCCGCCATGACGAAGCGGATCTGCGTGGTGTCGGTGGCACACGTGAAATGCGTGTAGATCTGCTTGGTCTCGTGCTGATTGAGCGAGACAAAACGGTTGAGGATGTAATCGCAGGCCGCGGCGTAGTCGTGGCCGCCTACGCTTGACATTAGCGGCAACGGATAAAAGTTGGTGATCGATATACCCTCGTAATCCGGGAAGTATTGCTTCATCGGGCTGATGGGCAACTTCTCCTTGAAGCGATCAATCTTGTTCAAGAACAGGATGATGGACGTCTTGATGAACCATCGCGAGTTGCAGATCGAGTCGAACAACGTCAGGGCCTCCTGCATCCGGTTGACCGTCTCGTCTTCAAACAGCAGCTGATCGTACTCGGAGATGGCCACGAGGAACAAAATCGTCGTGACGTTCTCAAAGCAATGAATCCATTTCTTGCGCTCCGATCGCTGTCCACCGACGTCAAACATGCGGTAGGTTAAGTCCCCAATGATGAACGTCGTCTCGGTGATTCCGGTCGTCTTCACACGCGATCGCAGCACGTCCTGGTCGCTGGGGAGATAGTCGGGCTGCGCGATGCGCGAGATGGAATCAAAGTAACTGTCAATGATATTAGCGTATCACAACGACAGAGGCATCCGTGTCACACGCACTACTTGGCCGAATCGTTCAGCTGGTATTCGCGCGATCGCTTGAAGCACTCGAGCACGCCAGCGTCCTTCCACAGCGCCTCGATAGCATTACCCACTTCCGGCGGCAGGCTGTCGCCCTCGATCTGCGCCGGCTGCATGAAGATGGTCTGCACGTGATATTCCTGTCGCTGATCGGCCAGCGGCAGCTCGAGCGACTCCATCGCCTCAAGGATGACGCGCATCGACTGCACCGTGTTGCTGAAGATGATCTCCTTGAACGACTCGCGCTCGTCGCGCGAATAGCCCCCTTCGTGGATGAGCTTCATCTGCTTGAGGATGGTGGATTTGCCCGACTCTCCGGCTCCTGTTATCATATCAATATCACGTCCCTCTCGTTGTGAATGACCAACCCACCCAACAGCAACATCTTGATCTCGTTGCGAGCATTGATGCGATCCCGTTTCAACTGATTATCGATCTCCTCGTTCCGCTGCTTCCCCTCCTTGTCCTCGGAGCTCATACCGCAACCCATGTCGGCGGTGGGGACGATGTGTCCGCGATGAATGTGCGAATCACGATGCTATGATTGTTGATGTTGTTGGAAGCGAGATGTGAGCGGACGGAATGATGCGCCGTGGAGATGAATGTGAATGAGATGATGATGTGGTGTCGGGAGTGAAGGTGTGGGATGGAGGGAAGAGAATGAAATGAATGAAATTCGAGGCTGTTGCTGTTGTCGCCGATTGGGGTCGGGCTCCGGAATTTTTGCGCGCGACGATAGGGGGGGGGAAAATGGTGGTGTGGGCTGCTACGGCACCGGTCGTCGACCAATAGCGCTAATTTGCAACAGAAAATGGCCCAGAGTACAGAGATCCATAAAGACCAAAAGTGCAAGCTGATCCACTAGATTTGAAATCGACGGCTCGAACGCGACCCGAGGGGACGATGGAGATGAGCGGGAAGGAAGCTTGAATTCGTCCGTCAACCGAAAAGATCTACGGAGAAGAGCAACCTAATATTTCTTAGATATCAGAGCCCTACAGTAGTTCCATCAGGGATCAACTTGATCATGTCGTTTCCGTTGGTGCAGTTAGGCGGCCAAGGTGAGTCTCTGCCTATCGACAACCAGAATTAGGTTATCAGCTGCCAACATTCCAAGCCTTCAACCACCATCGCAGCGACGAGGCTGAGGCTGAGTATGACCGCCTGCGAGGCCTTGCCCGGCAAGAGCAGGCGCAGTGTTCGCGCTACTTTGATCAGGTTGGTCCAGTCATATGCCATGGGGTGCTCCTGTAAAATAGCGTTTGGATAAGGGTGGGATACATGTATAGATGGCTTAACGGCTATGCATCAGTAGGCGCATCAAGCCTTCCAGCGTGGAGATGGCGCTGCCGCCCATCAGCTGTCCGAAGAAGGCAGACGTCATCTCCGGCAAAAGGACCACTACAATCGTCAGGCATCTGAATACATCTTCCGCGAAAACAATGCCGAAGGACGGGTAGCATCCGACACGATCGACCTGCATGGCCAATTTGTCGAGGAGGCCGAAGATATCCTCGAGCGCCGCATTCGAGCCGCTCAGACCCAGGGTCAGGACCATCTGCATGTGTTGGTGATGTCCATGAAACATGCCATGGGACCAATGAATTGATCAAGTCGACAGCATTGTGGGCAAGGGCCATCACTCGGCCGACCACGTCCAGAAACTGAAACCCCGCGTCGAGCAGCTCTGTCGTGAGCTAGGCCTGCAGTACAGCAGCGAGGAGAATGCAGGCCGCATCTATGTCAACTTGAGAGGTGGTCAAGCTCACATGCCCCATGACGGTCAACACCACGGCCAGCCATCCCATCCTCATCATAGCGGACAGCATCATGCACCTCCGAATCACCAACAGGACGCCATCATCAAGAAGGTGCTCCGGAAGCTCTTGCCCAAGGTCGTTAAGCAGCTGGACTGCTGCGTCGTCATGTGATGGAGAGTATTCGATGGCAGACTGGAGATACCCCTTCTCTTTTGCATATGTGGACGGAAAGGTTTGGGATGAATGCGTAGGAGCTTTGAGATGGGCCTTGGGTGTGGTAACGGAAAGCTGGCTGGGCATGGAGACGGTTTAGGATTGTATGAGTCATACCTCTCGCTTTACCTTCTTTGCGGGCATCATATACGACGGAGGAATAGGAACGTAATCAGCTGGATATTCTGGCCGGCTCGAGAAATGGGCACCGTCATGAAGTGGCCGGCCCACCTTACGAAGTGACTTATTTCACGAGCCGGCCAGAACAGATCGACTTTCCTAGCTCTTCTCCACGGCGGCTGATTATAATTGCCCAGCTGAACTGAAAGTCGGCACCCTCAGAACTCTCAGATCATGAGTCTGCTTTTGCGTCAGACTGGTAACTAGTGTGCAGCTCTCTTGAATCCTCCTTAGCATCGCCCACGTGTTCGTCCGAGAAGCAAGTTGATTCTCCATGATTAATACCACCCCGCCGGAAATGAAGACCAGCCAATGCTTGAGTTCTTTACTAACTTCGGACATATCGCTGTAAACTGACAACAGTCCTCCAGTGGAAGG
>QQTW01002424.1_pt1 | contig 13515 bp, 7 predicted proteins | sample 1904831 | NCBI WGS metagenome assembly QQTW01 (sample SAMN09435610, study PRJNA476489) | Subsurface metagenome, whole genome shotgun sequencing project. | reverse complement strand
TCCTCCGTGAATGGAATCGCCCTCGTAAAAGAGGCAATGAATTTTTCCTCTGCCCTCCGCCGACGGGGTTTTTCTGATTGCTGAGCGGAAAAGAAGATGGCGGATGACAGAACGGAGCGCGGGAGGAAAAAAGGGTACTCGGCGATACGACGAGGTGGCGGACAAACGAAGTGGGGTCGTCGGTAGCGATGAGGTATCGGATTTCGGTGCGGCGAATGAGAGGCCGTGAATCGGGAATACGGACGCTCGTTCGGCGGCGGCGGGCAGCGCAGAGCCCCACAATTGCTGCCGCGGTGGCTGGAAATGCACCGAGATTTGTAATTCTTGAAGAGGGATGTCCGTAGCACTGCTGGTGCAGATGAATGCAGAAGATGAAGAAGAAGCAGCAGCAGATCTAGCTTGGTAGAAGGAGGATAAGTAGAGGGAGAACGACAGAGAGAGAAAGCAGTGTGGGGATGAGGGCCGAGGACGGAGAAGAACGATGATGCTGATGAAGAGCCGCCCAGCCAGTGAGGATTTTCGAGCGAATGACTAATACTTCAGGGTTAGGGTCCGGAAAAAGCCTGCCGCTTTAGAGGAGAATCCCGGGCGGCCGCTGGTGCAGGTACCGCAGCAGGCGCACAAGTGCCCCATGCTAAATCAAATACCCGCGCCGTGACAGGCAACGAGGCTACGGACGAGATCTGTCGAGATTTCAATAGCATTGCATACAGTTGCACAGATGACGAGGAGCTGGGTTATTGCAGTAGATCGAATATGCCTAACACTGCCGTTGAGATTTTATTGCATCGTCGAAGCAACCGTTGGCGGCCTACGCAGAGCCCCGTCAGACATTCGAATGCTCTAATTCACAAGTCCTCGGGCTGCTGGTGGGACTTCTTCCCATGACACGTGCAGATCATGCTGGTCCAGAGATCAGAGGATCTACCATGCCATGCCCAGCTCGTCGGAGCAGTGGCGAAGGCGCAAGGTGGTAGGGTCGGTCCGGTGCGTGATGATTCTCGACGGCGCATATCTTAGAGGATCCTCTCCGGCCATTTTCTGCCCCCAGTGCATGTCAGTAGAGGTCCGAGGGGTTAGGTCGTTATCATCGACATGGTGACATTCTATTTCATTCATCATCAGGCGGCAGCTCGTCATCAATATATCGCAACAGCGTGATCCGCATCTCGGTCGTGTCGTTGCCCCGCAGCACGTCGCTGATGAAATGTGCTTCCACCTGCATCTGGACCTGTACATTTCCAATCAAGTCAGCCGAGAAGAGACATAGAACTCATAGTTCATTATTCCAGACACACATGAGGTTGACAGATTCACCGTGAAGATGACAGTATACAGCACAATGACAAATAAATGGATGCGCCAACAGCTTGAAAAAGTCGCACCTAATTATGCTCGAAAATTGAATCTGATTGAACACTCAACCAATGGCAGAATCACTCACCATCTCGAGAGCGCCGCGCAAGACGCCACAGAGCATCGTCGAGTACCACAGCTCGTCCTGCGCCCGGCCATCGTCGGGTAGCTCGACGAAGTCGGCCAAGGGGTTCTCGTCGAAGATCAACGAGAACTGCTTGCTGTCGCTCGTCCAGTTGGTGATGGTGGGTGTGATGTTCAAGAACATCTTGAAGCCGACCTGTCCGGACCCGAATCAGTATCCATCAGAATCTTGATGGCAAGCCGGTCCACGTGGAGTCGACCGCGGTGGACGGAGAGAAACGGACCTTGGAGATCATCTCGGCCGTTTCGCGAAAGTTTCCACACCGTCCGGTGTTCGACTTGGCCAGGAAATCATCAATCAGACGTAACCCGATATTGTAGCCCATCTTGTCCAGCTGCTTGTTGACCTCGACATAGTGGTAGTCATAATCTCGACACAGCTGGGCCACGATGGTGCCGTACGTGAGCGTGACGAGCTCCGCATTGACCTTGTCAACTCGATTCCTAGATGACACCGATCAGAGCCGCCCGAAAGACAGACTAGTGAGCTGGTGGCAAGTCCTTTACACTTACTTCCATGCCCTGTTCAGCAGAGGTCAGCATGGCTGGGGTAAGTCGGGCGTGATCGGTACATACTCCTCACCGATGCGCGCAGCCTTCGCGGACGCCATACGAGGCAGCTCCAGATGAGCAACCAAACACCGAGGTCATGCGGCTGGTGTATCAAATTCTGGCCTTGAAGTCACTGTCGCCGAGCCAAGTAATCAACGGAAACGTCCCACGAGATAATATCTCAGATGAAGCGGGCCGGACGATGAGGAGCCGAGCCATGACGGATGAACCTTGACTTGAAGCAAAACTCACCTGAAGAACACCCGGTGAGCTTCAAATTGCAGGCTTTGGATCTCAGGGTGAGGTTCTCCGGTCGGACTGGATCAGGCTATTCAGAGGTGTGTTGGAGCCTGATTTGGCCTGGTGCAGACGTTCGACGAGAACTTGGCCCATCAACATCCTCCCATATAAAGCTTAGCTGAGGCTCAACGTGGATGAGTAATCGGCACAAGAACAATCGCGCGCGAAAATATCACGTGGCTCCGACACGAGCCGCGTTGTGGAGATCGGGTGCGGCTCGCAGAGCCTCAACCACGATGCGGTCCCGCGCGTCGGGATTATTTTGACCATACTCAACCACCGACCCTGCCACCAGCATCATGGCGGAGAAGCGACCAGCCTCCGATACCTTGGGGCCGTCACAATCGATCGTGAAGCGTCAGAAGTCACACGCCAACCTCGGTGGAGGCAGTTCCGTCGCCGTCGTCAACCATTCAACTCAACATGGAGCTCTCATTCAGGCGGTGGGTGGGCCAGTCTTTGTTGTCGGCATGGGATATTCAACGTCCAGAGAGACTAATGCGTGTCGCAGATTCCTCGAACGAGCGCATTGCAGGCGCCCATCATGGAGCTGGCAGGTAGGAGGGGTGCTTCACGTCCGACTACCACCCAGTTGCTGATGACCCTACGCGACAGGCCACTCGAGCGAGGTGTATACAGCTCGGTTCGACCCCACCGGTCAACATATAGCCTCAGGGTCTTCCGATCGTTCCATCAGTAAGTACGATCACCGCATCAACCCCTTGATCTTGACGTTGATGTTCATCCCCCAGTGTTATGGAACACGTACGGCTCATGCGACAACTACGGCATCCTCAAGGGCCACAAAGGCGCTGTCCTGGATTTGCGCTGGTCGCGTGACTCGCGTGTTGTCTTCTCCGCCTCGGCAGACAAGATGCTGGCGAGCTGGGATCTGGAGACGGGGGTGCGAATCCGAAGATATATGGGACATGAGGAGGTCATCAATTGCGTCGACGTCAGCCGACGAGGGGTGGAGGTGATGGTCAGCGGAAGCGACGATGGATGTCTTGGCGTGCGTGAATTCCATTTCTACCATGATATTTCCTCATGACCGGGGCAGTTACCAGAAGAGTGAACGAGTCCCCAATCTGACCATCGAGGCTTCAGATATGGGATCCCCGTCAAAAGTTCGCCGTCGATTTCATCGAGACAGACTATCCCGTGACGGCGGCCGCCATGTCCGAGGCCGGCAACGAGCTGTACGCCGGTGGCATCGATAACGATGTCAAGGTCTGGGATCTCCGCAAGAAGGCCGTGGCGTACTCAATGCTCGGCCACACCGACACCATCACCTCCCTGGAGCTCTCACCGGATGCACAGACGCTGCTGTCTCACTCCATGGATTCCAGCGTGCGCACCTGGGACGTGCGGCCCTTCGCTCCAGTGGATCGACACGTCAAGACGTATGACGGGGCCACATCCGGGTTGGAGAAGAACCTGATTCGGGCCAGCTGGGATCCGAAAGGCGAGAAGATTGCCGCCGGCAGCGAGGATCGGACGGTGACCATCTGGGACGCACGGACGGGGAAGCTGCTGTATAAATTGCCTGGTCATAAAGGGTCGGTCAATGATGTGCGATTTCATCCGGGGTCGGAGCCCATTAGTGAGTCTCTCCTTTCCGTCAGTTGGGATTTACAGGTGGGATGTTCTCGCTGACGCTGACATTCGCAGTTGTTTCGGCATCATCGGACCGCACGCTGATGCTCGGCGAGTTGGGTAAATGAACGAGTGATTTTGGTAAGCGAGCATGTCCTTAATCTCGGTGTTTTCTGCGCCTTGTCTTTCTGGGAAAAGCACAAGTCGGGTGGATTCGCGACATTTTTTTGAAATTGTTCTATCTTCATGGAACGAATAAGTCTTCCATAAACAAATACCACTGGCTTGAACTTTGCTCCCTTACCCTTGCGCTCCTGCTTCTATGCTGTGCTTGCTCGCTATAAGATACTGAGTAGTAAAGGATTCCCTCTTTCGTGATGCCTGTGGGTTAGGATTAGTTTTGATTTCACCACAAGCTTGTGCGCAGACTGCAACTTAAGACTCATCCACAAAAGCAGGAGCTTGCAGAACCAGCTGATCCAGAAATTGATGCCCAGGATATCTGCCTGCCATCTGATACCAGCCGTCACAGAAGGGTGAAGGTCTTGCATCGTTAATTAGTTCCAAGTCTAAGCTTCAAGGTTATTGACAGTTGTGGAACGCGGGAAAGGGTAATTATCATCATTAGTTCGAACAAGGTAATGTACTTAATCCGTCCGTCTCTCAGTCCTCCTTTTACATTCACGTGGGTGACAAAATAAATGGAACAGCTCAGCAGTAACCGCTTTCATGATTCTTACGACGAAAAGGTCATCATCATCCTTCTGATGACGAAGGTGTGAGCATCATCACCATTACGACAAAGGGGTTATCATCATCTGTCTGACGAAGGAATCAGCATCATCCGTCCGACGAAAAGGCGCTTCATCATTCTTGTGACGAAGGTAGGCCCATCATCGTTATGACGAATAACCCAACTGTCATTATCCTGATGATGGTGATAGCCTCTCTTTCATCGGACTGATGGTGAAGATTACCAGCCTTCATCGCGGTCACTGCTGAGCTGCACCGTTTATTTGTCACCCGCGTGACATTCTCCATGAAAGTGCAAATAACTAGGTTGACGATAATAGTGGCGACGCACTTGTGGACCGGGTACTACGAGTACATGCGCGGTAGCGGCGATATAGAATGCTCATTGTGTCACAGCAAGAGACGGAGGGTGTAGTGGTATGCACCTGTTTCAGTAAATGCCACCTGCGAGACAATGGTACTACTTATATGCTGATGGTGGTCTCCCAATGCACTGCGATCTATTTGCGAAGAACTGGAATAGGGCAGCCCATCGCAGATGCCGGCATCACCGGCGATGAAACGATTTCGAAGCCGGCCATCATCATCCAATCAACGACTGGGTTATTGTTATCCATATTGCAGCCGTGGTCGAATGAATCCGATGATTGGACGAGACATTCCACAGAAATGGACCAACCAGATTGCGGACTCTGCATATCCCAGATCTGAACACAAACGCGGCTGCAGCGTTGTGCCACCGCTGTGCCGCGGCAATTCCGTTTGAGCCTCGTGTTCCCGATCTCGATCCCAGGCACGAATAGAGAAGACGAAGAAGGCAATGAAACCTGATGAAGGGGAGGACAGGGACTTTAACATTGCCCTCCAGTAAATGGGGGCCAAGGCGATGTGCCTCCCCCACAATTCAGGGACGCTTGGCACGGACGGCACCTTATCCCATATCGACACGCCGGATCTGACTGGCAGCCCTTGGCCCCCATGTTCCCCTGCTTCAAGCCGATATGAAGCGTTTCATGTCGCAGCTTGGCCTGTTCTGTGGCCCTTTGCTGGGTTCGGGTCGATCCCTGCCCTGCTTTGCATGACCGCACGTCGGCACCGGTCCCTGTGTCCCCTCGTTTGGTCGTCTGTCAGGTACAGACGAGGGTGTTGATCTGGCGTTCTCCTTTTTTCGTGAATGGCCTTCTGGTTGCCATTCATACATTCATTCATTCAATCCCTTCAGCCTGTCATTTACAGCGGTGCAGAGCGGGTTCTGACATGCGCTGGAGCGTGTCATGAACGGCAGGTTCCCTCTGTCGAGATCATTCTTCACTCGCATGATTCCCTTCTCTTATTGACATTCACGGTCATTACCAGCCTGGAGCGTGTGTTGAGTGAACAGCCGGACTGTCACCTAGGGCCCATGATCGATCTTCTTCTATGACCTCCTGGACTCCACTTCTTCCCTTCTCTACTCGGACGCGCTCAGCACTGCCAGACAGTGTCAGACTCTTTTGCCAGTGCATGCTAGTGCAGTAACCCTTTCGAACATCCATGATGTCGTTCTTTCAAAGCAGGAAACAGAGGCCACCTCCCTCTGAAGACAGCTACTCGGAGCGAGTCCGGCGCTTGTTCGTGGGGACGTCGAGCGTGCAACGCGTCAGCAGCATCAACAAGGACCACCGTCCTCGACTCGGGCTGCAGGTGCTTCACGGGACACCTCAAGTGGAGCAATCTGCTTCTCTTCAAAACACATCCTCACCCGCACCGACACTCTTCCCACCGGCCGTCCTCGCTCAACCGCAACTTCCCTCGCACGCCCTCTCGCATCCCCTCTCGCGCTACCTCTCGGAGCAAGTCCTGCTACACAATGCTCGAGACGCGGGGCGAACAGTCTCCGTCTACAATGACCAGCACCACGTGCCCGGATATGGAGTCGATCCGGAAGAGCAACAGCTCGGGGAACTGGTTCATCTCCGTCGTCAGCAGCGCCGTCGACGACATCGTCATCATCAGCGACACAAAGGAGGACGACGAAGCATCTTCTCACGACTCAACGAACAAACCGTCAAATCGAAATTGATCGGCTGCGTGTTATCCGGCTTGGTTTTGTTCATCGTTCTCAGCATCTATCTGTCACTGGCATTATCCAGTCGACGACCGCCCGGACAGGAGTTTCATGTCATTTTCATCCTGATCATCTTGTTGATCACCATCTTGTTCTGTCATTCGTTGGTGAGGTTGTGCATGATTGTCTTGCTCACCACCCCGCCGGCGAGACCGAAGCGGAATCATTTGGGGGTAGCTGCTCGTCATTCATCGGGGATGGATCTTCGCGTGATCGACTTGGAAAGGGGTCAGCCAGTGGCTACTCACGGTCAGGGTGTGAATGTGGATGCGGAGATGGTGGATGCGATGCCTCTGGAACCGCCTCCGCCTGCGTACGGGCTGTGGAGGGGTAGTATCGTGCGTTCCCGAAATTCTTCTCTACCCACTATACTTGTCCCCTGTTCTATGCAACGATACTAATGTGTTAAAATTCAGAGGATCGATCCAAATACACTAGCACCTCCTGCTGCACCGCCCCTCCCTCCAGTCACCATCCCCACCCGTTCTCACTCATTCCACCATCACCACACTCAACAAGAACAACAAGAGCATCATCCTCAATCCTACCGATCCAGATCTCATCGGACTCTCTCTCGTGCCGGTCCACCCATTCCTCCCCGGCGAGCATCCTCGCTGCAGAACGGCCCGCCTACACCAAGGAACTACTCGGTGCCTGTCCCTCCTCTTCCGCTGGCTGCAGGAGTGGGAGGGGAAGTAGCTAGTTTTGTCCCCCCGCCGCCTCCATCGACGGTTATCCGAGCAGAGATGGCCTCTCTTGGCGGAAGAGCAGCTTCGATGGCTGGGACAGAAGCAGCAGAAGCAAGAAATGACCGTGGAAGTGGAAATCTGGGACGACCCCCATCTTACACCTCGGATGGTGATCAACCCCCTACCACCAACTTCCGTGAAGATATGACCGTGATATCGGGATCTCGATACTCGATGCATTCTACCTGGCTTGACCTTGGCCGTGGTGGTGTTGACGCGGCTGCCGAGCAAGACAGACTTGATCTGGATCTCGACATGTATCCGCATTTTGATCTGGATCTGGAGCGAATCCAAGAGCACGAGGAGAGGATGAGGAGGGAAGCAGAAGCAGAAGCAGAAGAAGAAGAAGAGCATAGAATGAGGGAGACAGAAGAAGAATGGGTGCCGTACACGACGACATATACCGTCTCTTCATATCCGCAGAGTCCAAGGGAGGAAGGATTTTTGGCTATCTGAGATGATCCCCTCTATGCCATCTCTGAACTGGAGTGTCATGAATGTCTTGGCGTGGCATGGCATACATCGTTGAGCAGTGGTCTGGTGCGGTGGCAGCTACGAGGACCTTCTGTTCAGATTGTCTTCGAATGTCTTTCGTCGGTGTCTTGAGTTGTTTGGATCTAGCGGGGAATATAGGGAAGAATAAAAGTAAGTGAAAGAGAAGCGGACATAGTGAGGGAAGTATGAAAGCAGACGAAGGAGTGAGGTTTAGCTGGAGTGCTATCGTACAAAGTACGCGAGCAAAGAGAGGTTCGGTGGTGTTATGTACTCCGTTAGGAGAAGAACGAGAGATCGACTCAAAATGTACAGAGTAGGTACAGAAGAGTCTACACTAGAAACAACGATGTCTATGAATATGCCCTGACTTCTTTACCCTGTGCTCTACAATACTTGCTTGCATTACTTGTCTCAACTCATTTCCTGTGCGATGCTGCTATGATGACGGAGGCCAATGCGGGGGTAACGGAGTGCTTGCTTGCTTGCTTATGAGAGTAAAGGTTGACTCTTCTCAGACACGTATGCAACGGACGTATACAAGCACGGATATTTAATGGTCACTATCTCGTCGAACATCTGGTAGGTATCGACTGATGTTTGGAGCTGGGACTCACTTGTCCACAAGGCTTGCTCCGATGGACGGACAGACAATCAAGTGGCCAAAATTCCATCGAACATCCGAGTGGCATATAAAATTCCGTTCACTTCCCATATAGGAAAGTAGGAAGAGGGTCAGGTTGGAGGTACCTCCTCCCTTCGGCAACTACCATGCTGTTCTCTAATTAAGCCGATGAGTCACTCTTTCGTCGAACATTTAGGTCTGTAAACATGCTTACTCATTCAGCCAAAGGACCGTCAACCAACGGGATTTGCCAAACAATTAGGTAAGTCAGGTAGTGGGTTGGTCACTCTCTCGTCGACCGTCTGGGTGGCATATAAAATCCCGTCCCACTTCCCAAATAGGAAAGTAGGAAGAGAGTCAGTTTGGAGGTACCTCCTTCCACGGCAACTGCCATTCTACTATTGAGCCACTCTTCCGTCGAACATCCGGTTATATCGTCCGATCTTCCAGCGCAGCATTCCACAAGGTTTGTTTGATCCGATAGACTTTCCTAAGTAGTCATTTTCGCGTCGAACATCTTGAAGATATCATCTGATATTTCAGCCTCGACTCTACAAGGCTTATTTCGATGGAAGATAGGCTCGAGGGGTCACTTCTTCATTGAACGTCTAGGTCGGATAAATATACTTCCCTTTTCGGACATAGGAACGTCAGCGGAACTTGCCAGATGGTCAGGTAGGTGTCCAATATCTCGTCGACCATCTGGGGTGTATATAAAATCCGATCCGCTTCCGGAAGAGGAAAGAGGATGAATACGCCCAGGAGATACTTGTACTGTACTGCTTACGGCAGCTACCGTCCTATAAATTATCATTGTTATATTATAGAGTCACTATCTCGTCGAACATCGGGTGTATATCGTGTGATATTTGAGCCCAGAATCAATTAACAAACTATCAAGTAGTCGACTGGCAACCCAAGGGGCTAAATGCCCATTGAACGTCTGGGCGAATGGAATGAATACAAATCTTGTGTATTGTCGTCTGTCATTCGGATAGAGACCACATCGTAGGTATGTAGGACGGGATTTACCAGACTATTAGGTAAACTAGTCCGTCCACTATTTCGTCGACCTTCAGGGGTGTATATAAAATCTCATCCGTTTCCAGATTAGGAAAGTAGTGCGGGTCCCATCAGAGGTACCTACTCCCACGGAAAGCACCGTTCTATCAGTGTCACTCTATCGTTGAACGTTTGGGCGGATAAACATAGTTCCTCATTCGGACGACCAAGATCGTGGGCGGGATTTACCAGATAGATAATGAGGTAATCAAGTGGTCAATCTCCTGTCGACCGTCTGGGTGGTATATAAAATTCGTCCACTTTCCAAATAGGAAAGTCGTGCTGGTCTCATTAGAGGTACCTACTCCCACGGAAGTCACCGTTCCATTATAGAGCCACTGTTTCGTCGACCGCCGGGTGGTATAAACAGATTTCCTCTTTTGGACGTAGGATCGTAGGCGGCATTTACCTGAAGGTCACTCACTGTTTCGTCGAACGTCTATGGGTGTACACATACTTCCTGTTTTGGACATAGCATTGTAGGTGGAACTTGCCACACGGTCAGGTAGGTGTCCACTTTCTCGTCGAACGTCCGAAGGGTATATAAAACTCGTTCACTTCCCGATTAGGAAGTCAGGGCGGTCACTTGGGTCTAGAGGTACCTATCCCATTCTCCATGCGGAAACTACCGTTCTACCATATTTTGATAGAGTCACTTTCTCGTCGACCGTCTGCAGCCATGTATCGTCTGATTTTTGAGCTCAAAATCAACAAACCATCAAGTAGTCGAGCGGTCACTTTCTCGTCGAACGTCGGGGTGTATATAAAGATCTCGTTCACTTCCCGAATAGGAAAGAGGGTGCATCTTCTATGGAGGTACCTTCTCCGTACGGCAAACGCCGTGCTGCTATTGAGTCCACACTCTCGTCAAACATCCGCAGCCATGTGTCGTCTGATGTTTAAGCATGACTTCACGAGGCTTGTTCCAACGGAGTTCCAAATGGCCACTCTCTCGTCGAACGTCTGGGTGGTATATAAAATCCTCCTCCACTTCCGAAATAGGAAAGTAGGGCGGTGGCTATAGAGGTACCTCCTTCCCACGGAAACCGCCGTTACATGCTGGAGCTAAGGGCAGTTACTTACTCTCTCGTCGAACATCAACGGAACAATAATCTCCACTGCATATCCACGTCCAATTGTACGTACTTAGCAGACGGGGGTAATCATGGATAGCCCTAGACTAGTCAACTCATACAGAGACATGATGAGAAAGAACAAACAAGTGTTATCAGAAGAAACAAGAATTGACCGTCCCTGCTCTCTCTTGCTCTCTCTCTCTCTCTCTCCTGTTCGGGATTGACTATGGGATAGACTAGAACGAATCAACTAACTCAGAAAAAGGAGGGGTAGGTGAAGCGTGTTTTAAATTCAATTCATTCATGAAGGTTTAAACCATGAAAATTCCATTCGCTGGGTTACAATGCCCTCAACTGCGTCGCACTAATACACCTCCACCCAAATCGGTTCACGAAGGGCTTAGGAGCTGTCATCAGTGTCAAATCAAACCACTTGGAACGAGTCCATGATTGGGCGAAGAATGCTCACGACGAATGGGATCGTAGAAGAACCTATAATCCCTCAGTCAATTAGCTTGAGCTCTTGCTTACAATATGGTCTTTTCAGCTCGTCAGTCCCAAAGATAAAAAAAGAAGACGTACCGCTTCCATGGGATTCGGACTCGCGTCCGGCTCTGCAATCTCCTCCGTTGGACTGGCGAGACTACCGTGAATGACCGGTCCGGTGGAGGTCAGCGCTCGATTCTCTAGACTCGGTCGTAGTAAACCCATCTCTCGCCGTCGCACGGGATGCAGACCCAAGGCTGGTGCGGCGGCCGAAGCGGCGCTTTCGTCGGTAGCCGAGGCGAGTGCTTCGTTGCTCCGTTCTAGTAAAGCCCCGCCGAGAGCGGTGCATTTGAGAATTGTTTGGATGAGGAGGTTCTGCTTTAGTGGTTTGGAGAGGTATTCCTGTTTTAAAGACATAGAGTTAGTTACCGGCGTGGCTGTGACTAGAGTAAACGGTGAGGTAGAGATATTCTGATGTGTGACTTACGTCCATCTGTGCGGCGATGCACTTCTCCCGATCACCCAGCATGGCATGTGCAGTGAGGGCAATGATGGGCGTGCGGGGCATCTTGTTTTCACGCTCCCATTCGCGGATCTTGCCTGTAGCTTCGAATCCACCCTGTCATTGTTCATCAGTATGGATCGAGGATGGATGTGGAAAATGTAGCAGACACTTGTAAACGAGATGTTTACTACTCACCATCACCGGCATCTGCACGTCCATGAGCACGACGTCAAAGGACCGCTCCTTGATCGCATCCAAGGCCTCCACACCATTATTCACCACCGTCACGCGGTGCTGGTACTTCTCCAGAATCTTCACCGCCAGTCGCTGATTAACCGCGTTATCCTCGGCCAACAAGATATGATACGACTTCGAATGACCGGACATGGCCTGCACCGACCGTCCCTCCAACGCCGGAATGATGCAATTGGCCAGGTCGATCGGTAGACACGGCAAGGTCATGTACGACGTGATCCCCAGATCCAGCGCCGTCTTCAAGCTGACGGACACGCTCGGTCGGAGCAGCACCAAGGGGATCGAGTCGAGGCTTTCATTCTCCCTCAATCGTCGGGCCGTCTCGATCGAATTCGCGATGATGGCGTCGTAGGCCACTCCGACCTCCCGCAGTCGCGGGTGCGGTGTGGGCAGCTGCGAGTCAAGCGACCAAATCACGGGGACGAACTGCAGTTCTCCCAACATGCTCGCGATCCATTGCGCTTGTCCGTCCTCACCTTCGTCGATGACGAGGATGCGATTGTTCTGATACGCGCGCAGCTGCGAGCCCAGCACGCCAATCTCCGTCGGCGCGCGGCGCGTCGTGCAGGTGAAGTAGAAGGTGCTGCCTCGACCGACTCGACTCTCGACCCGCAAGTCTCCGCCCATCAAATTGACCAGCCGCTTCGAGATCGACAGGCCCAACCCTGTCCCGCCAAATCGTCGCGTCGTCGATCCATCCGCCTGCTGGAACGTCCCAAAGATGATGTCGAGCTTATTGGCTTCGATCCCGATCCCCGTGTCCTCGACCGAAAACTGAATGACATATTCGTCCGGCCCGCACGCGCTCTGCGGGCCCTGGGGACCCTGCCCGATCGTGAACTTGACCTCGCCGTGCTCGGTGAACTTGATGGCGTTGCCGACCAGGTTCAAGATGACCTGCCGCAGCCGGAACGAGTCGCCAATGACGTAGTCCGGCACCGAATGGTCGACCTGGTGCAGCAGCTGCAGATTGCGCTCGTTGGCCTTGACGGCGAGCGTCTTGAGTGCGTTGAACACCGTCGACCGCACCGAAAACGGAATCTCCTCGACGACCAGCCGGTTCGCCTCGATCTTGGAGATGTCCAACACGTCGTCGATGATGGTCAACAAGCTATTCGCCAGCTGGTTGACGATGTTGAGCATCTCGCGCTGATACTGCGTCAGCTCCGTGTCGAGCGTCAGCTGCGTCATGCCGATGATGCCGTTCATCGGCGTGCGGATCTCGTGGCTCATGTTGGCCAGGAACTCCGACTTGGTGCGATTTGCCAGCTCGGCCGCCTCGCGTGCCGCCGTATTCTTCTGGATGCTATCACGCAGACTATACACCATCTGGTTGATCTTTCGCTTGAGCTCGTCCATCTCGCCCGAGGCCTCGACCGTGATGACGTTCGTAAAATCGCCATCGGCCGCCGCATCGGTGATGTCGCCAAACGCGCGCACCTGCGACGTCAGATTCT
>QQTW01002423.1_pt1 | contig 13515 bp, 11 predicted proteins | sample 1904831 | NCBI WGS metagenome assembly QQTW01 (sample SAMN09435610, study PRJNA476489) | Subsurface metagenome, whole genome shotgun sequencing project. | reverse complement strand
GCACGGTCGTGTAATTATGGTCGACCACAGTCTATACCACACCCTTCCCGATGGGACCGACTGCCTTAATCTGGACAAATCAAAGGATCAGCGCTGTTGGGAAGCTCTCAAGTTGAATACTTGGCTACCTCTATAAGTGAGATAAGTCCAACCTACGGAAAACCAGAGGACGAGAGCAGCGTGCCGATACCTTTGGGAAGGGGTACCAACGGCTTGAATCGATAATGCCATACGACATAGACCATTGGCATCCTTGGCTCTGTCGGCCCTTTCGGAGGGTGTGGTATAGACTGTGGTCGACCATAATTACACGACCGTGCCACACCCTGTTCGATATGCTGCGGCAAGGATGGTGTTGTGGCAAAAATCACCGGCTGGGTCATTCCACGCATCAGCCTCTCGACCATTGAAGGAGAAATCTCTACCGTGTAGCCCGTCGAGCCATTTCAAGAATGAGGGGAGTCTTCTGTACTAGGAATGGAACATAAAGATCTCATACATCTCCAATCCCCATCGGCCACCGCAGAAGCTGTTTCAGGATCAGAATCAAGGAGACCGGACGATGCATTCTCAATGCGCTCATTTCGTTCCAGACCGTGTAGCACCAACGATAAGCCTGTGCTTTCCCTGAGGTTTCACGATCTTGCTCCACTGGCCACCACAGGATTCACCAGAAGGTATCTCCCTCCATGTTGTACAAGAAGAATACAACGATGCTCGCGACTTGCGTGTTCTCAAAACCTCGATTCTTGAGCTCAATGATATAGAGTCCTGACTGACAACGCGGTATCTCAGCTTGCATTTGTCGTAACTTCGCGTTCAACGTCTGGGATCTCAGGAGGATAGAAATTCGTGATTGCCGCCTAATTGGCTTGCAATATTGGTCTCTTTTGTCATCGTCATGATGTCTTCATGTGCATTATGAGGCTGTGTTGGAAAAGTGCTGCATGCGGCTGAAGTGACTTCGTATTTCTGATAACGGGTTAGGAGTGCGCCTGGAGTCAAAGAAACGCGGTGGCGGCTCAAGGACAGCTTCCAGCTTGACTGAGGCCCCTGGAAACTCGCACTGCAAGCTTTATGCCTGTGCAGCCGCGTAGGAATTATGACGTAGCTTCAATCAATTGTGGGGCCTGCCAATTATTCCCCCATTGTTCGAGGAACAGTAGACGCGCTGCATTGCCACCACTTTTGGACAATACCTGCTGTAATCGCTATCGACTTCTCGCGCCAAGCCCCTGAAGCTCATCCGCCTTGCTCGCCGCCTGGCATCTCTTTCGAGCTTAGGCCATGCATGTCTGCCTGATCTTATAGGGCCCACGAATCGAATCAAGTTCAGGGATCCTAGTCGCGGACCAATGATCCTAAGCGTGGTTTGAGCCTCGCTGCACGGTGACCCACGTTGTTATTAATCAACTCCACACTGATAGCTTTTGGATCAGTTCTTGACTCTAGAGCCATTATCTCTTGCAGCTACACGCTTGGGAGCGGATTCGCAACATCGTGACGACCAAGTCCAATGCGCGAGGCCTGACAATTTGTCACAGACGCCTAGGTACATACATACCACAGCAAGGCTGCCCCGCTTGCTTCACCCTGCGTGTGTTCGGCCTTCCGATACCTTGGTCCTGGGTCCGAGCCCTATCCCGGGATAGAAAGCAATCGGCTGCAGGAAAGCCGACCAACAATTAGTTAGGAGCCAGGCGACCATACGGCTCCCTCACATTGAGCTCTGAGGCTCGTCGAGACGACACAACAGCGAGGTCCGGAAGCAGATAGCCGTCTGATGGTCTTCATCTTCAACAGGAAGGCTCCTAGTAACAGTACGTCTGGATTCCAAGACCATGTGCCAGCGCTGATAGGTTTATTAACCGCAGAGAGTGGAGAGCCGCAGATCCGAAGTCCAGCGGAGCGCACAGAGACGCCTACTGGAGGCGAAGCGACTTCAGATATCCAAGGAATCATCGACGGCCTCCGCCTCGAACCTGGTGACTCCACTACAACCGACGAGAGTGTACTCGCAGACAAGACCAAGCAGGACAAGAGGGTCGCCTCTGGTGCTCTCGGGCGGGCAGTGAAACGCCACCAAGAGGCAGGTGATCGAACATCAAAGAGCCTGGACTGGGTCAACAGAAAGTTTCGTCGCCTGCTCAAGAGACTGGGCATGGACATGCAGGTAAGGTTCACTACCGTGCTACTTCAATTGATGAGGCATACTCATTGTTTTCCAGCGGCATGTGCACGAACCTAGCCCCAAGCCTGTACAACCCTCACCAGGACGCGGTACGAGATCTGAGGACACGAACGGCGTCGAAACCAACGATTTTCCGGGTGGTCATGCCGGAAAGGGTCTCGATCCCCTGGAACCACAGGAGCAGAGGGCCCCAAAGCCTGGAAAAAGTACAAAGCCAAGCTATGACGACGTCGTACGGGGTGATAGCAATTCTGTGCTGGAGCGTACTGGAAACGATACCATTGCGACGGCCCTCGAATTGCAGACGCTTGAGGTTCCGGCCGTACCAGAAGAGCCTTCAATCAGGAATGGTCCACCATCGGACACGGTTGTACATCCCGGAGGTCGGGACTTCAAGAGGACATTCCGGATGGTGATCCATTTATCTGGTGACGGGATTGCGCAACGTGTCAGCTGCCTGGATACCGGGGCTGATTTGGATGTAATCAGCCACCGAGTCGTAGAGTCCCTTGGTCTTCAACAAGACAGATACCAGGGAGCAGCAATTTACCCGTTAGGCGGCTTCTACGAGCCAGAGCGGCAGGTCACCTTTGACTGGCATGTGGCCGGATATCGTCAAACCTATACATCGACATTGGCCGTGTTGGACGCCAGACACTCGGGAGACTTCGACGTCCTACTTGGCCGTAGGACTATCCAGGAAATCGGCTTTTACATGACGAATGACAAGGTCTGGATGCTCTCGAGCGACAACGAGGCCCAGCCACAGCCACTCCATTGCTTCTAAGAGCACGAGGGTTGAGTGGCCCATCGGATTACCAGGAGTTTCATGAGCGGCATGCGTTCGGAGGGTTCTTAACAGCATGAAAAGCCGCGGTCAGTCAAAAGAAGGATCCGCCGGAAGTCAGCGGAGAAGGAGTAATGTCATTATGGATAAGGAGGCAAAGGACAAGGACAACATAGGCAGATTGATTACTGATATCGTATTCGCATGATGATTAAGCGGCTTTACAAGGGCGGCTTACGTCATTGATTCTGTCGACTTGTTGAGCTAGCCAACTCTTTACAAAGTTGTTGAACCAGAAAACTCATTCGGATGCTTCCGTTCACATCTTTCATACCCATCATTTTCACGTATGCAGCCTCGAGAACTTCATGCTGGCGTTGTAGCCTATCTTCCTTTGTGCAAGCCTGCCGGCCTTAACCAATCATGTTTTCTGCGGGCAACCATCATGCAGCCTCACCGAACCGATGACCCAGTGGCTTGGCTTCCTGGGGCAGACAGTCTGGAAATTGATCCCCGATGCCCGGCACAAATTGGCACAAACGTGCAGATCGGCGATCCGGACAATGATCATTGGACGATGTTGAAGCCCTCCTGAGGCGCGCTGGGTTTATTTAGGCAGCGTCTGACGTCTCACGTGTAACCTCATTGCAGCGATTTCCATGGCGAGGGTGATCGATCGGTCCTCTCAGCAACGACCATGTACAAAGAAAATCACCGATCTAGAAGCGGTGAATGTATGGCCAGGCCCCTGCGGCTCTGCGTGCACTGGGCTCTTAAGACTTTGCGAGGCTGCCGACTTGTCCGTGCTGTTAGCATGTCGTCAAGCTTTTGCCATCCAGAGCATCCGGCGTTCAATACACCCGCAAACCTCGTCCAGGAAGCCTTCAGTCTGGATTACTTCTTATCGCGCTTCTTCGGTCTGGGTTGGCTTCGCAGTAACACACCAAGCGAAAGCCCCAACTTGGCACCGATGGTAGGCTCATGCCATCCGTGGAACCAATTCCTATCATACCCGATAACCCCATCGGTAGGAGTCACAATCGGATATTGATATCATCGTATTCCCCGAACGCGACGAGCCAGAGGATAGTGATGGCTCCATCAAAGCTCACGCCGAAAGATTGCTTCCGTACAGTATCATCTCCAAAGGAATGCTTACCAAGGTGCGTGTCGGTTACTCGCCATGCCAGAAGGAGGCCATAAGGGATTCCAAGAACAACATACATTCTCCCGTCGGCAAGGTTCACCTGCGCTGGTACAAGAAAGATAAGGGACTGTCTCATGCTGAAACATTCTTCGTCGTCGATCGGGCCGATTGCCTGGTCATCCTCGGAGCATCTGCATTCGTGAACAGCAGTCAGCCGATCGGGGGAGCCGAAATCCATCCCATTGGTCTTCAACAGCAGACTGCCGGTACTCAGGGCTTCGCTCGAGATTGTGCGTAGATGCAGCTAACTTGTCTAGCATGAGTGTAGAAGAAAGGGCCGAGTTGGAGCGACGGAGGAAGGAAGCTGCTGAACGCCGGGCTTTGGAGAAGGCAGAACAGGATAAAAAGGATGCCGCGAGACGGCAACAAGCATCATAAACGACCTGAGAGTTGACTGTCATTACTGAGAACCCGGGGCCGACGGCCAAAGGATTGGCGTTCGTATCTTTCAAAGCTCCCGAACCGTACCGTATTAGTAGCGCAACAGAAACACCACAGCGGGGGAAAAATGAAAAAAAGTGAGCAGGGGAACAAAAATCAAAAAAAACGAACACCAAGGCTTCCAACTCTTCGTCATACCAATCACACGCATGAACGAAGGCTGAGGCTGAGTCAGTCTACAGTGATATGTGTACAGGGTGCGCCACTGGAAGGCATCGCCTCAGAGAGGTCAAGCTCCTCTGTACGGAGCATAGCGAGGGGAAACCAGACGGCTCTCCGGGCGAGGTCCCCAACATACCCTTCCTAAAGAGTCTTAGTAATATTGCGTGATGCAAAGCGGGATTTCAGTCGATTTCGGCGAATAGCGACCAAGACTAATAAGGGGTTGCACCGGCCTTCAGACTATGCCTTTGCCAGCCAATGTGGTGAGACCCATGCATAATATGTGAGTTGACTCATCGAACTACTCAATGATCTATCATCAACCCCCCAGAATCACAGATGCGCTTCCTACCATTCTACTTCCAAACCCCAAGCCTCAGTCGAACAAAACGCTGCTTTCTCTCACCATCGCGTCCCTTTCTCGACAGCCTCCTCACGACAACCTCTTCGATCGCGCTCCACCGATGAGCGTAGAAATACGTTGAGAAATATGAGTCTTCCATTCTCCCCTTTGCTCCTAAGTGGCGCTTTCGCCCATCGCCAACACGCATCGGTCCAGGCCCCAACCAAGGCTCTGCTTACCACACTACCACCATTAAAACCGTCAACCTTTCCCCTCGCTCCTCCACCTCCTCCTTCCCCTCCTCACCACGACCCATGACCCAGCCCGCCCGCCTTGGTGGCCCCTCCTCACCAGGTCGCGGGAACCGGGCGTTCGCATCTTTGACTCCTGCGTCTCCTTTGTCTGGGCGAGTATAAAGCGTTTCGAGCGTGATGTTGATAGCGGATTTGATGGGGGTGATGGATGGTGGTGAGGAATAATGTCGCGTGGAAACGGTACGGAGGCGGATGGGGAGGGGGAGCTGTGGATAGGGGGTTGGACGGGGTTGCTGGGCTGAGTGTGGGGTCAGTGAGGGTGTTTAGTGCGATGGGGGCGAGGGGACTGGGTAGAGGGGGTATGGTGGTGTATGCATTGGGGGAGGGGGTGAGGAGGAGGCCTGGTTGCTAACGAGGGTTTATATAGAAGGCACTGGGGTCTTCTGACGCAAAAAACGGTGGTCGGAGGGTGCGTGCTGCATTCAACAAGGTTCTTGATAGTTGAAGGATCTGATTCTGGGGATGATGGTTCTCTTTTTCGGCGTCGGTGATGTAGGAATGCAGGGTAAGAACACGATCATAGGGAGATTACTTTCATGGCTAGGTTCCCAGCCTGAAACAAGTACTAGAAATGGGGTGGAGACAATAACGGTATACTTGCTGATCGAAGATCTATATACATATCCGAAACCTACTTGCTAATGAATATTGCTTTGATCCTCCGGATTCCATATTTAACTGAGTAATTATTTGCCTACAGGATGCCTTGAAGCGCGGGCATATGCTGCTCTGGTACGAATAGAACAACGGAAGTTCTCGTGGGTATGGACCCGCGATATGCGGGAAAGGGATTAGGCAATCTCGTTCCTACCTCCCTTATCCTCTTTCTCAAGATGCGACACCTAGCGGGTTAGATGTATTCTGGTATCGCAGGCATACGTTGGGAACTGCAGACTCTCTGTTGAATCCGATCGAAGTCGCTTGAAGCTTGGGCTTGTATGACTCCTCGCGCCTGCTGTGAGTGCGGCGGTCCTTGGTTGATCTGAGACGATGTGGCCTTCTATGTCGTGTTGAGCTGTGTTGTGAGCTGACACGGATTCTCCATTGCTAGTATTCGATGAGCTATCTCCAGCTGTTGATGGGCTGCGGCGCTTAGACCTAGTCGCTTGCTGGTGCTTCCGTTACTGCAAGACTGGCTGGAGGCTTCTGCAGCGTTGTCAGGTTGTATTCCGTACTCTTCATGTTCTTTCACTTGATATTGCTCGACGAGCTTGATCAGGGTCTGCCACCTAGAATCATGTCAGCTCAGCTCGTCAGATACCCCATTGGATCACTAACATTCTGACACGGCCTTGGGACTCCAGAAGCCTCGCATTGCTTCAAGGAGTGTTGGTGGCAAGGTGCGACGGCCAGGGTCATTGAGCTTGCACAGAGGCTTGACCAGTTGCCAGCGCTGGTTGCACAACCCGTTGTCTGTTCAAGGTCGTGTGTTCCTCGAAGTGGAGGTCCAGCTCTTTCTCCCATGTCTCAAAACTGTCGACCATTTTATGGCATCTTTTGTCCAAATCGTTTTCCAGCTCTTCAACCCGACGGCCTACACCGCTCTCAAAATCGTCCATCTTAGATTCCAGGTTGGATTCCAAGTCCCTAATCTTATCTTCCAAATTCGGTTCCAGGTCATCCACCTTGGATTCCGAATCTGATTCGATATCACTAACCTGGGACTCCAAACCCGATTCCAAATCATCAATCTTGCCCTCCACGCGGCCAACGTCGCCAAAATCATCGATCTTTCTTTCCAACTCTTCACATCGGTTCTCGAGTTTGTCGCAGGTGGCTACACAAACGCGATCCATCTGGCCCGACCATGCATCGAGGTATTTGGTGAATCCGTTCAACTGCCTGTCGGCTCGTTCGTCCAGGCGCCAGATCCAGGAGGTAAGAGAGGATGCCGAATCCAGTATGCCGTGGAGACTGATACCGGCCATCTTGGATCCGGATTGTAGCGCCGATGTGGACGAGAGTATCGCTTTTTGTGGGTTGGTCTTATCGTTGAGGAGGTTATGGAAGGGTTGGCGTTCAAAAGGTGTCTGCGGAGTATGGATTGGTAATCGGGTCGCTGATGTCTGGAAGGTTCAGCGTTGCTGACCGGAGTGACGTTGCATTTCGCTAGAGTTTGGGTGGGACTTGGCACGGGAGCACTACAGCAGCCCTACGGAGCACCGTGGAACGCCAAGTCCGCAATGGGGACGCCAACGAGCATCCGGCCTAGCGCCTCGGCGTTCTCAAGGTACGTACCAATTGCTCCTTCTATAATTCAGCAGTCTTGGTACTGGTTTGCCATAAACACTTGAATGCTTTTGTTGGGATCAATGAATTTCAGTAGAGAAGTGCCATAGGCATCTTATTGTGGCTGATGGCAGTCGAAGATCCACTGTAGTAATCTATTAGCCATTGACCTCAGGCGTCCTACTTTGGATTTATCACAATGACCAAGGCTTCTTCTCTACCATTTCTCACGGCTCGGCCCTACACGAAAGCGGATAATCATTGTCTCAAACAAGGCCACGTTGAAAACCCTTCTGCAGAGCGGTACGAATACCGTTCGTTAGGAGAGAACCAGATCCGATTTCTCAGTTTATCCGTGGATGCTAAAACGGGCTTTATGATCTGCAACTTCCAACACCGAGATCTAAAATCCAGTCTCGGAGCTTATAGAGCAATATCATACTGCTGGGGAAATGCCACGCCTGCTTACCGTGTAATGTGTAGCGATGGGCGCTCGCTACTCGTTACCAAATCTGCTGCTAAACTCTTGACATACCTGATTCCACGAAAGCCTACTGATTTATACTGGATCGATCAGCTATGTATCAATCAAGAGGATTCAAAGGAGAAAGTGTCCCAAGTACTACTCATGGGACAAATATACTCCTGTGCTAAACAAGTCCTAGCATGGCTGGGACGTGGGACTGAATACAGCGAAAAAGCAGTTGATTTTGTGGGGATGCTCTTCAAAGAAATCGAAAACATCAGGAACCAACATATGCGGCCTTCATTAACCACCTTGCTATCGTCACCCAATACTCCACGCACTATGCTGTCAAATCTACGCGTACCAAGTAGATGGCGTGCGCTTCGCGACTTGCTCCTAAATCCATGGTTTGAGCGGGTTTGGGTGATGCAAGAAGTCATTATGGCATGTGCTGAGATTGATCCTTCGTCTTATGTAAAGCACCCCGTACTCCTTTGTTTTGAGAAGCGTATACTAGGCTTTGACGTGCTCGCTGAAGTCCTGGGGATCCTCGAGACGGATAACCTCCTTCTGAAACTCTTCACTTTCGGCGTCACTGGCGATGGCAGCACGGGACTTGGAGTTGCACCTCCCGGCCTAAAATCCGTCCGGCTTTTTTCAGGATTGCGGAGTGATGTGAGCCGCAAGCAGGAAATACGGCTATATACCGGCTTACAGAATGCCTGGGATTTCAAGTCCAGCAACGATAGGGATAAGTTGTACGCAGTCCGTGGATTCTGTAGCCAAGCCCTCGATGCAAACCTACCTCTTGACTATGACGCTCCCGTGGAAGAGATATATACAACTTGGGCTACAGTATTGTTGGAGTGCCATGGGTGGTATCCTTGGCAACTTCACATGGCCGGTATAGGACTGAAACGATCGTACCAAAATCTCCCATCTTGGGTGCCCGATTTCAGCTCAAGCTCTCCCTGGATTCAGCTGAGGCCAGAGACCAGTAGAGCGACGGAAGGACCTTACTATTGGGCTTCAGGTCCGCAAAAGATGCCACAGCTTCTCGTCGATCGGTCGACGGCCAAGCTTCGGCTTCGAGCGATACTGATCGATACCATCGAAGCCGTATTCCGGCCGCCTTTGATACAGAAGCGTCATGGGCCGTGGTATCGGCTCGCAGACTGGTTACTTCTGAATCCCGAAAGGAAAGACCATGAAGCTCGCCTTCAGTGGCTTGAAGACATCCAAAATTTCTTAAAGAATTCTACGTCTGCTTCAGAGTCGGACGAGACACGAGCTGCGCAGATTCTCTGGCAGACACTCATATCGAACTACAATGCTGACGAAGCTACCCCCGACAGCGTCTTTTGGCAGGCGTTCGAATCGTGGTACTTGGTGAATGAGTATTTGGCTGGAAATCTAAAGTCTAGCGTGACGGCCACACTCGCACTGGCGCATCAAGGAAAATTATCCGAGCAGGCAACGAGGTTCGAATCTCTGAATGCTAAAGCACAAGGCTCTCAACCTGTCTTTGGCACTCATCAGAAGCGCCTCCTCGGATATGGACCTACGGGACTGCAAGTGGGTGATACCCTATGTATAATCCAAGGAATGCGCAGTCCGTTCCTTCTGCGAGGAGACACAATCAGTGCAGACGGTGAGAATCACGAGAAAAGATGGAGATTAGTCGGAGCTTGCTTCGTGCACAGCCTCATGTATGGAGAGGGCATGGACATGGGTGAAATGGAAGATCTAGTGGTGGTTTAGACAGGGCGCTGTCTTCGCGCCAGTATATGCATCATCTTTATTCTAAGAGATGTATATATCACGGTACTGTACCACTCCGTAACACGTGAGACTCTGCTTTGCGCGCTATGGCAAGTTTGTTCGTCTCCACAGTTGAATCCGTGAAAAGCTGATATGCTCGGTCTAGAAATACAATCCCTGAATCGTGAAGCACCCCAACTCGGACTTGGAAAGGAATGCCCTCTTCGACATCACTCAAGAAACCCCAAGACTTCGAATACTGTTGTCAGTCCCTCGGACCTTCCCTGAGTCAAAGCTCCCGCACTCATCGACGGCGCTCTCTGCTCCCGCTGCTTCTAGCTACCTGCGGCGTCCCTTCCCAACGAATAATTCCTCCACCTCGACTGCTGCTAGCCACGGTCTCGGCGCGGCCGTGCCATTGCCACCAGTGCATTCCTGCTAGTAGCTGCTGGTATGGGTACAGGTTCGCGGCCTTCTGGTCCTGAGCGGCGGATACTCGTTTGTCGTGACTGGTGCGAGCCTGCGATTGATCTGGTGTCCTGCGCGCGGGCACGACTGCCGTTTCCGTGTATGGCATGACTACCTCGATGCGATTGCGAATGGGTGATTGATGGTGGCTGAGAACGAGGCGGAGGGTTGGAGAGTCTACTGTTGCTGTTGCTGTGGTGAGTGCTCCCGCCATGTCTCCGGTTTCCTTCATCTCCTACTCCAGCGTGGCGAGCATTAGCACCTCTCAAATGCATTCCCCACCACGAAAAAAAAAAGAAAAAAAAAAAAAAAAAAAAAACACTGACTTATCCCATCACCCATGTCGGTACCCCTGACGGTATCCGGCCGTAGCAGCCCGTAACGAGCGGCCTTGGGCGTGCTGTCGACGCTCTCGCTCATCTTCGTAGGCGTCGGCGTAGTAGTGAGCGGCTTGGTGCGCCCGAGATGCTTGGATTTCTGCATGGAGGGTGCGGGGGTCGGCGGGGCGGGGGTTGAGGGTGTTGTAGGATGAGCGGATGAGAAGAGGGGGGAAGAAGAGGGGCATATTGAGAGGGTGGGAAGTGGTTTGAGGTTGGGTTTACTGTGCTGTTCGGTGAGTAGTATCTGGGCGTTACTTGTGGCCAGAACCCAGTCTTTGGTTGACAATTTGGCGGGTGGGTCGAGGAGGTGGGTTTTTCGAAGTCAGGAAGACGATTGCAAAAACTTGGCCCTTCTTATATACTATGCTTGTGGTTTGATGTGATGGAGATTTTTGTTCAGCTCTTGTTGATGATCCCCTGGGCAGCAAAGAAATAGCCGCGGATTAGATCATGAAAGGTCGGAGGTTGTCAATTCATCAACAATGTTAATCCGCGATTGAATCTATGCAAGGAACAGCAACAGTCTTCTTCTGCTGATGAATGTTGATTATATCAGCTGCGTGTCTAATGCTCTCGATGTCATTGATCCTTACAGAAATAGTGATCCGTGCTAGTCTCAACTTGCAGGGAATACACTACTAACGCGAATGCCTCGGAAAACTCGGAAGCGCTTACTCTCTCGACACAGTCTCATGATGCATTAAACTGCATACAACGAGTCCATCGATGCGTACGTAGTAGATATCGACGAGAGGGTTTACCTGTATCAGAAGAGCACTTGCTGCTGCCTCCCGTTACCATTCGCTTGTAAAGCGGCGCTTGTCTCTTGGAACGTGAATCGAGAGCATATATTGACGAGTATCGTAAACCCGACGAAAAATTGCTACACAGGCGCTGTAGTGGAATTAGCCGTTGTCAACCTCTACAATCACCTCAAATACCTGCACAAGAAACCAGCCAATGGGTTCCTCTTTTAAGTGCAGGCGGACAGACGTGGACTGAGAAATTATGAGTGCTCCGCAGGGGCTGCTGGTAGCAGGGGTTCAAGCTCTCCGACGCCGGAGAAGTGGTGGGCAGGGTTTGTGTGAGGGACGATGTGGACTTGGGACATGTTATTGGTGTGTGGCAATGATGGCAGAGATAGACACTTTGGGTGTCTGCCGACTCTGGCTGGTGTGTGGACCTGAGGTGCCGACACAAGGGAGAGGGAAACATCAAAAGTGAAATTAACTTCCTCTGGTAATGAACAGTATACTGCTACTTCTCTACCAAAGACACTGTCAGTACCGCTGCTAATCTCGGCGTTCGAGGACTGTTGCTGCTCTCTACTCCCCTGGGTCCTAATGAACGAAGAATCACCGCAATAGTAGGCTCATTGACTAGAGCCAAATAGACACAAGCGGTCTCCGCAGATGTCACACTACATTGCGTCAGTGCTGCAGCGGCGAATATGCCAAGATTTCCTTTGATCGATGTCCGCCATCGCGGCCAAAGTTGCACTTACACACATCCTCAAAGCTTAGTTCTGAGCTCCTCCGGCGCCTCGCTCACATCCTCGCCCAATTCCTTGTCCCCAACCTTCACTTTACCACAGCTCATCAGCACAAATGCCATCCTCGCCCACTCAGTGCTGCTAGTATTACGCCAAGCATGCATCGTTCCCCTCTGCACCGCGACGTCCCCGGGGCGCATGATACGTTTCTCCCCGCTATCGAGCAGACACTCAATCTCCCCTTGAATCACGATCCCATAGTCCAGCGACTCGGTCCTGTGCATCAGCGGCTTGGAATGCGCTTCAGACGTCGAGGGACCGAAATCGACCATGCGGCAGACACTGCCGTTGGGGTTGACGAGACCCAGGTCGCCTGATGCGATTACTTCTTCGTGTTTGGCGATGTCGTCTTTGTCGTGGAGGGATGGGGGAGAGGTGGAGGTCGTGTAGATGACGTTGAAGGCTAGGGAAGGGGTAAGGGGGGACCAGTTGCCGGGTGTTGAGGAGTGGAAGATTGCGAGGCCGTCGCTGTTGTGGGCGGTGATGTGTCGCTGTACTCCTGGTAGAGGAGATAGTTGTTTGGGGTTGGGTTCAGCGGTCTTGGTTGTCGACATTGTGTTGATTTATGAAAGGATGAACAAGAGATACTCTTAGGCTGTGGGTGGGCTGTAGGAAAGCTCTGGTTGAATTTGGGGGACTTGTAATACAGCTGAATGAAGAATCCACTTTGCGTGTACAACGCCGGACTTCTTCGGATGCCGAATACGACGCCCGATAAAGTTTTGCGAGGGTGAATTTTGTACAACGATTTATGCATGCACAAAAGCCAGTTAGTCAGCATCCTTAGGCGCCATTTCATCCATCCTCCAACTTCCGGCTCTCGAAACCGCTTTTGCATCCCACCCATTGCATAAAGACCGTGTTCATCCGCAGCACTAATGGTGGTAGCTTTCTGCGAATGTGACAAATCCCGCTGCGATATATCGGCGAGGCCCTTGTCGCCATGATTCGGGTAAAATGTAGGTTCGTCTTGCTAGAGTATCCTATAAAGTACACATGCGGCACCCCCAGGATACAGCCGCCCGTCTGTTACCTTCGATTGATTGGCCGTGAGCATTGCGCGTACCTTTCCCGCTGATGCGGTATAATGTACTTGAACAACGACGCGCAACCGGGCAAAGTACATATGCCAACAAGACCCGAGAAAAGAGAGCAGCAACAGTCCTCGAACGCCGAGATTAGCAGCGGTACTGACAGTGTCTTTGGTAGAGAAG
>QQTW01002422.1_pt1 | contig 13516 bp, 16 predicted proteins | sample 1904831 | NCBI WGS metagenome assembly QQTW01 (sample SAMN09435610, study PRJNA476489) | Subsurface metagenome, whole genome shotgun sequencing project. | reverse complement strand
GATAAATGAGAATTTGTTTAAAAAAGGGAAAAAGCACCAAAAATTGATGCTCGGAAATGTATAGCAAATTTTTGTAGTAAGCTTCTAGCACGATACCGTAGCTTTTCAAAATGCCGACTACATCTAATACATTTTCTTTACTATCCTTTAGCAAGGCTTCTCCGGTTTTTAGCCGTTCAATATACGCCGCTAAGGGATGACTAGATTTTGAGGTTGTAGTATCGATCATTGAAGATTCTCATCTAAAACGGTGTGACGGCTAACAATTGCTGCGGGTGTAGGCATAAAAGTATTTGTTGTAGTTTCACTCCAACGCAGCATCCAAGCAGGTTGCAGCCCAAATATGACGATCGCCACAGCTAAAATCATTGCTGGCGTGCGATCAAACCAACCTACTGGCGGCAAATTTTGCACCTGGGTAGAAAGACGACCAAAAAAGACGCGGTTAACTAATAGCAAAAAGTAAACGGCGGTTAAACCCGTACCAATCATGCACAGCAATGTTTGGGTAGGAAAGACGGCAAAACTACTGCGAAATACCAAAAATTCCGAGATAAAACCTACCATTCCAGGTATACCCGAACTTGCCATTACGCCCAATACCATTAAGCTCCCAATTAAGGGTAAACCTCGTTCGGGATTTAATAAACCGCGCAAAATATCTATGTTGCGAGTGCCAGTTTTTTGATAAACTACGCCGACTAATAAAAACAGCAAAGCAGAAATTAGCCCGTGACTGACCATTTGAAAGACGGCGGCGAGTAGGCTCAAGGGTGTGGCCGAGGCCGCAGCCAGTAGCACGAAGCCCATGTGAGCAATCGAGCTATAAGCTACCATCTTTTTCATATCTGTTTGGGCGATCGCTGTAAAGGCTCCATACAGTACGCTCACCACTGCCCAGTTTGCCAGTATCGGCGCTAAAACTGTCCAAGCTTCGGGAAATAAACCTAAGCCAAAGCGCAATATTCCATAAGTGCCAAGTTTTAATAAAACTCCTGCTAAGAGTACAGATACTGGGGTTGAGGCTTCAACGTGAGCATCGGGTAGCCATGTATGCAGTGGAACTAAGGGAATTTTGATCCCAAAACCAATCAAGATTGCTCCCAAAAGTATCAATTGCTGTCCAATCGGCAAAGCTTGCGACAGCAAGGGCTGATAATCAAAGTTGGTTGAACCACTCAGCCAAGTTAGTCCTAAAAATGCTGCCAGAATTAAGATGCCAGAAATAGCTGTATAGATCAGAAATTTTGTTGCCGCATAACCGCGCTTTTCTCCTCCCCAAATAGCAATTAGTAAGTATAAGGGGATGAGTTCTAGTTCGTAGAATAGGAAAAACAGCAGTAAGTTATCAGCCAAAAAAGCACCAACTACGCCTGTATTTAGCAGCAACAGCAAAATGTAGTACAACCGGGGACGACTTACAGATTTATCGCTGCTATAAATTGCAATCCAAGTTAGCAAGTTATTTAAAACTAGCAGTGGCAAAGATAGACCATCTACCCCCAGTTGATAGCGCAGTCCAATGGAGTCTATCCAAGGTATAGATTCAGTAAACTGCAAGGCTGAGTTAGTAATGTCAAAATTGCTGCCAATAACTATTGTCCAGCCAAAAGAAAGCGCGATCGCAATTATTGCTCCTGTGCGAAAGCGACTGGGGTTCGCCTCTTGTGGCAATAAACCAATAATAATCGCACCTAATATCGGTATCCAAATTAAAGCACTGAGCATCGTTTTCCTAAAATCCCCACAACAGATATCGCGTCAAAAATAAACCCAATAAACCAACACCAACAACAATTGTCAGCATATAACCTTGAGACTGACCCGATACGCTGTACTTCAAGCTTTCGCCACTAAAAATAGAAGCTAAACCCACAAAGTTTACTGCTCCATCCACAACATAACGGTCAAACCAATTGCTAAATCGCGAGATTTGATTTACAGCAAAAACTATGCTGACGCGGTACAGTCTATCGATGTAAAAGTCATAACCTAGCAAGTCTTGTACCACTCGCCAAGGTAATTGTAGCGATCGCGACCAAGCTTTATGCAGATATACCGTAGCTCCAATCGTGCAGCCAATGGCGCTAGATAAAAGTAGCATCACTACCGAAGGCTTATTAACGTATTCCCAGGTTGGTAGCAAAAACAAGTGCTGCAACATCAAGGGAACTAATAGATTGACAATTATTAAAGACACCATTGGGACAGCCATTTGCCAAGAGACTTCTGGTGTCCGCCGCGTCTTCGGTTGTGGGGTACCTAAAAACACCAGTCGAAATAAGCGAGTCAAACTTAAAGCCGTTAAACCATTGACTAAAAGCAAAATCCCCACCAGCCAAGGTTGATCTACCCACAAGTAGTTAGCTACGCCTAATTGGAATGCCCAAAAACCACCCAAAGGTAGTAGTCCGATCATTCCTGCCGAGCCAACAATAAAGGCTGTAGTTGTAGCAGGCATCCGCGACCACAAACCGCCCATTTCGGTCAAGTCTTGGTTGGTAGTGGTTTGAATAATCGAGCCGACACTCATAAATAATAAGGCTTTAGAGATCGCATGAGTAAATAGCAACATCAAAGCAAAAGCCGTCCATTGTTCGCCTACGGCAATAAATACTAGCCCCAAGTAAGCGCTGGTAGAGTGCGATAAGGCACGTTTAATATCAATTTGAGCGATCGCCACTAAAGAAGCGCCAATCGACGTTACCGTACCAATAACTACCAATGTTGCCAAAGCTACAGGCGATAGACTGACAATTGGCTGGAGGTCAATTAATACATAGGCTCCGCAAGCTACTACTACAGAGTTTCGTAAAATTGACGCGGGGTTTGGTCCTTCCATTGCTTCATCTAGCCACAAATGCAGAGGAAATTGAGCGCATTTACCGATAGAACCAGCAATTAACGATAAACCTAATAGGTTAGCCGTCAAAGGCGATAAGTTAGCGGTTTTTGCCCACTCATACAAATCGGGATAATCTAAGCTTCCTGCCATCGTTGCTAAGGCGACAACTCCCATCAGTAGTAAGATATCCCCCACGCGCTTGGTTAAAAATGCATCTCGTGCGGCAGTTACAACCAACGGTTGAGCGTACCAAAACCCTACCAATAAATAAGTTGATAAAGTCAGCAGTTCTAGGAGTACATAAGTTAGGAGCAAAGAATTACTAATTGCAAGACCGCTCATCGCCCCAGCAAAAAATCCCATTAGTGCAAAGAAACGCCCTAAAGCCCAGTCTCGCTCCATGTATCCCAGGGCAAAAAGTTGAGCCAAAAGACTTAATCCTGTGACTACTTCCAGAGCGCCCACATTTATCGACGAGATATCTATACTCAACGTCAAGTCCAGGTCTGCAACCTTCAGCCAGTGAAAAACCAATGTTAGCGGTTGGTGATGCCAAGTTAAAGGAAAAATTAGCGTACTATGTACGAACGCCAAAACCGTCATTAATAAATTAACATAAGCTGCAGGTCGCGGTCCCGTACGGCGGATGATGCCTGTAGACCAAGGAAGGGTCAATACAGCGCCAAGCAAGCCATAACAAGGAATCCACCAACCCATTTGTAGGAGGAACTGAGCCATCGAAATTACCATTGAAATTTAAGTAACAATTGCACCCTCTAGAACTTCACCTAAATAGTCCCAGGGAACTTAGGAAGATATATAAAGTTGAGATTTTGTCAAATATCCTTTTGTCGCCTTAATCCTGCTATTTCTTCATATTAGAGCTTTCAGTCCGCAAAATAATTCCTCAAACTATAAGCTTTATTTATCAGGATTCCTTTACTAAACTTATTTTATGATTTGTCAAGTTTATCAATTGTCTGCGCGACTTCTTCATTCCTCTACAAGTTGCGATCGCTGACCCTTAAATAAGCAAAATTAATAACTGACATTTATACTTATCATTAATAATTATATTGTCAAAGTAACAGCCGTCACTTTATCCTTAAGTTCAGCACCCTAAAGAGCTTTGCTAAAAAAACAAAAATGGCTATCCTCGTGAAAATTTTCATGAGGGAAATTGCCATGAAATATTAGTGTCAAAGACTCGTACAATGATAATGATAGGAGAATTAAATGCCAATAGCTGTCGGAATGATTGAGACTAAAGGCTTTCCTGCGGTAGTTGAAGACGCAATGGTCAAAGCAGCCCGCGTGACTCTCGTGGGTTATGAAAAAATCGGTAGCGCTCGCGTCACCGTAATTGTGAGGGGAGACGTTTCTGAGGTGCAAGCTTCAGTAGCCGCCGGAGTTGAATCGGCAAAACGGGTAAATGGTGGAGAAGTATTATCTACTCACATCATCGCCCGCCCCCACGAAAACTTAGAGTATGTTTTACCTATTCGTTATACCGAAGAAGTAGAACAGTTTCGACTGTAAATAAGGTAGCTGAGATTTCGTCAAAAATCAGCGCATTTAGTACAAATTCACCAAAAAAATTATCAAGGATTAAAACTCATGGCAATTGCCGTTGGAATGATCGAAACTCTAGGGTTTCCTGCCGTTGTTGAAGCTGCCGATGCTATGGTTAAAGCAGCGCGAGTCACCCTAGTAGGTTACGAAAAAATTGGTAGCGGTCGCGTCACCGTTATCGTGCGGGGAGACGTTTCTGAGGTACAAGCCTCGGTAGCCGCCGGAGTAGACAACGTTAAAAGAGTTAACGGCGGTCAAGTATTATCTACCCACATCATCGCCCGTCCTCATGAAAACCTTGAGTACGTCCTACCTATCCGCTACACCGAAGAAGTAGAACAATTCCGCGATAGTGTCAGTGGCAGAGCGCTCCATTCCGGCCCTTACACTAGACCGTAAATGCAAATTGCCAAAGTCCGTGGCACGGTAGTTAGTAATTATAAGGAACCTAGTCTTAGCGGCGTAAAGTTCCTCCTACTACAACTTGTAGATGAGGAGGGACGTTTACTCCCAGAGTACGAAGTGGCAGCCGATTTCGTGGGGGCAGGGCTAGAGGAATGGGTGCTTGTCAGTCGTGGAAGTGCTGCCCGTCAAGTTCAAGGGAGCGAGATGCGTCCGGTAGATGCCGCCGTAGTGGCGATTATTGATACCGTCAATGTTGACAACCGCTCTCTGTACAACAAAAAAGACGAATTTCGCTAAACGACTTGCTGACAAAAGGTGATCGCGCCTTAAAGCAGCATTAAGTTTTTAATTTGGAGAATATACTTATGGCAAAGCGTAGTTCCGCAGCCCCCCCTACCCCTTGGTCGAAAAGCTTGACGGAACCAAAAATTGACAAGAGCGCCTACATTCACTCTTTTTCAAATATTATTGGGGATGTACGAATTGACAGCAATGTCATGATTGCCCCAGGAACGTGCATCAGAGCCGATCAAGGCAATCCTTTTTACATTGGAAAAAGTACAAATATTCAAGATAGCGTAGTAATTCATGGTTTAGAGGCAGGAGAAGTTGTCGGCGATGACAATAAATCCTACTCAGTCTGGATTGGGAGTAATGCCTCAATTACTCATATGGCATTAATTCACGGTCCAGCCTACATCGGCAACAATTGCTTTATTGGCTTTCGTTCGACAATATTTAACGCCCGGATTGGTGAAGGCTGTATCGTCATGATGCACGCTTTGATCCAAGACGTGGAAGTTCCCCCAGGTAAGTACGTACCTTCCGGAAGCATCATTACTACCCAACAGCAAGCAAACCGTCTTCCCAATGTCCAAGAAGCGGATAGAAATTTTGCAAATAATGTAGTAGGAGTGAATGAAGCTTTGCGAGCAGGCTATCACTGTGTCGATGATATTGACTGCATCACGCCGCTCAGGGAAGAACTAAATAGAACATATGCCTTGAGTCCAACAGATTCCAAAAGTAGTATTAATAATCAGGAATATCAAGAAATGGGTGTAAATAGAGAAGTAATGGAACAAGTGCGCGATTTGCTGGCTCAAGGCTATCGCATAGGCATGGAACACGCCGACGAGCGGAGATTTCAAACAAGTTCTTGGAAAAGCTGCGCCACCATTCAATCAAGTCGAGACTTTGAAGTATTTTCCGAAATATCATCTTGCTTAGCAGAGCATAGCGGTGAATACGTGCGAATTATTGGCATTGATACCAAAGCCAAAAGACGGATATTAGAAGCAATTATTCAAAGACCCAGCGATCGCCCCGGTAGCGATAATGGTAGCAGTACCCGCTCCAATAGTTCCAATAGTTATAAGCCAAGGAGCTATAGCAGTGCCAGTAGTAGCAACGTATTACCTCCCGAAGCTATAGAGCAAGTCCGCAACCTTTTAGCTCAAGGCTACCGTATCGGTACAGAACACGCCGACAAGCGCCGTTTTCAGACTAGCTCGTGGCACAGTTGCAGCCCGATTGATACCAATCACGAATCCGACGCGATCGCAGCTTTGGAAGAATGTATCGCCAATCATGGCGGCGAATATGTACGGATGATCGGCATTGACCCCAAAGCCAAGCGTCGGGTTTCAGAAACAATTATTCAAAGGCCCGATGGCAACAACAACATTGCACCTTCGACAAGTAGCTACAAATCTACTACAAGTAGTCCAAGCCGTAGCACGTCAGCTACCAGTACCAAGCTTAGTCCCGAAGTTGTCCAACAAGTAAGCCAACTGCTTTCTCAAGGCTGCCAAGTTAGTACAGAATACGCCGACGAGCGCAGATTTAAAATAAATTCCTGGCAAAGTGGTGGGGTAATTCAAGCTCATCGTGACGCGGAAGTCATTGCTGCTTTAGAATCTACCATCGACGAACATAGCGGCGCGTACGTGAGGCTAATTGGCATCGATCCTAAAGCAAAACGTCGCATCTGCGAACTACTAATTCAACGACCTGGTAAATAGGACGTATTATCCAAGCATATCTGTTGATTTCTATTCCATCCCAGAGACTGTATTTTGATGAAGTTTCCCCCCTTACAACCCATTAGCAATAGTCACTATTATGTTAATGGCGATGTGACGATTCACCCCGGCGCAGCGATCGCGCCAGGGGTTCTCCTGCAAGCCGACCCGGAGAGCCAGATTATAATTGGAGCCGGAGCTTGCGTAGGTATGGGCGCAGTTTTGCACGCCCACCAAGGAGTTTTGGAAGTAGGGGAAAGCGCAAACATTGGTACGGGGGTATTAATTGTTGGCAAAGGCAAAATCGGTACTAATGCTTGCATTGGCTCGATGACTACAATCTTTAATAACTCCGTCGAGTCTGGGGAAGTTATAGCTCCAGGTTCTTTGCTAGGAGACTCTAGCCGCCCACAGGAGGCTCAATCAATAGAAGTAGAAACTGAAGTAGCGCCTTCAAATGGTCAAATAGCCGAGCCTGTAGTAGAAACTGAAGTAGCGCCTTCAAACGGTCAAATAGCCGAGCCTGTAAGCGCCAATAATACTCCCTCTGAGGCAGCAGAAGAACCTGTCGTCAAGGCAAATCCGGTTTATGGAGAAGATAGCCTCAACCGATTGCTATCAACACTATTGCCTCATAGGCAAGCCTTAAATCGCCCCTTAGACAATCATCCCAACAGCAGTTAGGTAGCTCATCCAATGGTTTTAATTGAGGTTTAGAATGGAGGGAAACAACCAACAATACTTGCAAGATTTTAGAGACAAAGCCCTGGGTTTGGTATCAACTCGTAGTTTTCCGGCGATCGTGCGCGTTGCTGACGAAATGCTCAAGTCGTCAGAAGTAACTTTAGTTGGTTACGAAAAAATTGGTAGCGGTCATTGTACGGCGATCGTGCGTGGCGGAATTTCTGATGTCCGTTTGGCTGTAGATGTCGGTTCAGAAATTGCTCAGCAATTGGATCAATTAATATCGAGTTTAGTTATTGCTCGACCTTTGCCGAACTTGGAATTAGTTTTACCTATTGGTATTCGTTTAGCTCAACTTACCCAGAGACAAACAGGTAGCAGCCTCAGCAATCAAGCCATTGGTTTGGTCGAAACAAGAGGGTTTCCGGCAATGGTAGGGGCGGCGGATGCTATGCTCAAAGCCGCAGATGTGCAACTATCGGCTCATGAATTTATTGGTGCGGGGTTGTGTACGGCAATTATTCGTGGCTCGGTGGCAGATGTGGCGGTGGCGGTGGAAGCCGGAATGCGCGAGGCTAGGAAGATTGGAGAATTGAACGCCGTAATGGTGATTCCAAGACCCTTAGAAGACTTGGAACAAACCTTGCCTATAGCTAGTTGTTGGCTAGAGCGACCTCAACCATTAGTCCTCCCCACAAAAATCAAAGAAACCGAAAAAGAATTAGTAGAACTACCAGACTTAAAACAGTTAACAGTTCAGCTTGAAGAACAATTAGAAGAGTTTTAAGTAGAATGCGATCGCATTTTTGAGCATCCCTTAAAACATAAATATCCCCAAAGAAATGCCCACTTTAGCTTTACAGATTATTTTCATTTCCAGAGCGATCGCGGCATAGTTACAGACTGGAACGAAAGCCGCAATATGTTTGCAAGTGAAGACTTTATTATCGGTTTAATCGAAGGCTTGGAAGAAGAGGTAGGCTCGGCTTCTGGGGTCGTTATGTACAATATCAGCTACCAATGGGGAATGAGAGATGCCAAGTTTTTCCAGCAGTGGTTTAAGCAAGAGTATAAGAAAAATATCCGCGAAGTAAATTCTGTCTTCATGTTAGAAGCTTGGTAGTGGCCCTTTACCGCCCAAGGTTAGGGCAATTGGGAAGTAGATATGAGCGAACATAAAAATGGATTTATGTTTGTCAATATCTTTGGCTCTGCGGTAGCCAAAACTTTAGGCGATGTTGGTAAGCCAGTTTGCCAAATTTATGCTGGCTTATTTGCTGGTTTTTTAGCGATATCGTCAAAAAATCTTTAAGTTGCATCGAAATTCAGTGCTACTCAATGAGGGAAACTTACTGTAAATTCCTCCTTAGTAGCAAAGATCGAGTTGATGCCGCCAACTTCTGGCACAACGGAAGCGCAACAGCTAGAGATATTGAAAAACGCCTGCGGGGTGGGGAGTTTCTGCAATGAACAGTTCATTCTTGTTGGGACTGACTGTAAAAAATTATCTTGAGTCGTGTAATCGGCAGCTATTACCGCCATCAAGTAACAACCACTTATGCGGCTTGGTTAAATATAGATACACCCGTACATAGTTGGCTCAAATAAAGGCAAAAATTTTACGTTTCATCAAATCCATCAGTAGGCTTGGACTCAATTGTCAAATCTGGCAATCCTTCAAGCTTTTCCACCACAGAAGGCAAGGCTACGTTTTCTGGTACAAATATAGTCAAGCCTCCAGGTACGCACTCCACATCAATCGGGGTAAAACCAATAATTTCTCCATCAAGAACTACTTTTTGCGGCGGATCGGTCTTAATAATTACTCTTTTAGCCCGCAAGTAGCCGACATCATCCCGCTCGGTAGCACTCTCATTGAGGGCAGTTTGGAGTAAATGATAGGAAGCTGCGATCGCTCCGGCGCGAGTTATGGGCGATACAACCGTTACATCTAATAAGCCATCATCAAAAACAACCCCAGCAGGTCCTTGAGCTAAAACAGAAGTTGGTGGAGCGGCATTTGCAACAGTTATTGCTGCCGCCGTGAGCTTAATAATTTTATCGGTAGTTTCAATTTCTGCCTCAAAAGATTCTAATTCCCGCAATTGTTGAATCCCAGCCATGACGTAGGCTAACACCCCAAAACGATTTTTGGCACGGCGATCGGCTCGTTCTACCGTTTCTGCCTCAAACCCAATTCCTGCTAGTAATACCATTGGGCGATCGTTACACCGCGCTGCGTCAATTACCCGTGTCAAACCTCCCAAAATTGTTTCGCAGGCGGCTTCAATCGTATCTGGCAACTCCAAGGCGGAGGCGAAGGCGTTTGCTGTGCCGCGAGAAATAATCCCTAGAGGAATATTTTTCCCTACCAAAGCACTCGCGGCGGCGGATAATGTTCCATCTCCCCCAGAAGCGATGATGCTGGTTGCTCCTTGAGAAATGGCTTCTAAGGCGATCGCATCTGCATCTAATTCCTCCGTCGTAAACCGGATATCTAACTCTATACTTGGTTCCAACAACGCCCGAATTGTTGCCAAATCCTGCTCTGGATCGCTTTGACCAGCCGATGGATTGAATATAAGACAGCTTCCAGTTCTTTTCATAGGAGGGGGTTTATTGTTCTCAGCCTTTAAAGGGTGTTACGAAGCGATCGCGCGACTCGATCTTTGGAGTCTGCTCCGAAACCTGCGCGGTCAATTTTTCATCAGTACAATTAAATCAGTCCTTATGTACTAAAGTATTTGTTAACTTAAATTTAAGTAACTTAACTGTTTAACATAAGATAACAGAATAAAAGCTAATATTTACCCTATCTAAAGTTGTAGTCGCTGCCTTATGCCCGACCCGATGATGTATCAACAAGATGATTTTGTTGTTTTAGAACCTAACCAACAAGAGCAATTTGTTACAGCTAGCGAGCTATTAGAAAAGTTGAAAATAGTTTTGGCGAAAAGTCAGCAGCAACTGCCGCAAGAATTACAAAACTTTTCTTCGATTGAGGAGCAAGCCAATTATTTAATTGATACCAGTTGTGAATTAGTTTTGGAACCCGGTCAATATTTGCAGTGGTATGCTGTACGCCTAGAAAAGTAGTTTTTATTTTCCCTCCAAATAAAAACTTATTTTTCTGGCTCCGAAGCAGCAATTAATGCTAGTTCAATAGCATCTTTTTTTGGCTGTTTGATTTCAACTTGCACCCCAGGCCCAAAAAAACTTGTCATTTTCTGATGTTTTTCTTCCCAGGAAGCTAACGGAATTAGCGGCGAATAAAAATCAATAATTAGTGTATAGTCACCCTCTGTAGCAGTTTCGCGTATCCCAGTAATTAGGGGACGTTCTTCGTCACTGGGACTTAAGTTTAGGTGAGATAAGGAGGTATCTAGGTGGGCATCTTGTCCGTAGCGATAGCGGGTAATGTCTTGGCGAATTTGATTTTGAGTGTCGGTGGCTTGCTTGTCTCTCAGGGCGACAATATCTGGTGTAGTGGGTTGGGTATAGGGTACGGGTTTTAGTTCGGAAACTTTGAGCGCCAATCCACCCAATAACAAGGGAATGCCATAGAAAAATCCAACTAAATTTAGGGTAGGATTACCAGAAAAATAAGCATAAAATCCCACTATTGTTAAAATCCCACCAATAGTTAAACCAAGAGATCCTAAAGAAGTTTGACGTAGCATGAGTTTAGAGCAACGAATATGTAGATATATTAATAAACCTAACCTCCTCCTGCCTTGAAACACAAGTAGCCTGTCTATAAACTTGTTTTTGGTGCGGAGACAATAGTGCGGTGTAAAATTAAAACGATTAATTGTTGATTGTACGGGTGCAGGAAAAACTTTTTTGTGATACTTTTCTTGTGTGTTTTTGTATGTAAATAGAAAAATCTCCACAAATAGTCCGGCTTTCTAGGGGACTATTTGTCATAGTTTATAATCTACAAAAATAATAAACATTTAGTTCTGCACAAATCGTGGCTTTTAAATATGAACGCCCTTCAAAAACCTAGACCACCACTAGAGCCTGTAGAGCAGCATCGCCGTCAGGTAACACCACAAAGAAAAACCCGCCAACGCCGCCGTGTGAATTCTTACCAGGGAATAGCAGTTGAAAATACAGCTAAGTTGGTGGTAAATGTTTTGTTAGTCGCCGGAGCGGTGTCTGCTTTGGTAAAATTGCTGCCCTACCATATTTCTCAACAGGCAAAATTGCAGGAAATCTCTACAGAAGTCAAGTTAACAGAAAGTCGTGTCGTCGACTTGCAAACCGACTTTAACCGCTCTTTCGATCCTCAGCAAGCCAAAAAAATTATGCAAGAGGAAAGCAATCGCGTAGACCCAGGGCAACGCCCAATATTTTTGTTAAAAAAGTAACAGCCTACTTTGAGAGCTATTAGCTTTTAGCCAAAGTGCCAATAGCTCTTTAAAGACCGAGCAACTGTTGCAACCACACTTCAACTTGCGATCGCAAGCGATGATTGCCAAGCTCTTCCGTTGATTGCTCTAGAGGCAAGTGAGCCAAAGCGCGATGATAATCGGAAGTCGCCATATTCCAATCGCCCCAAAGATGGTAAGTCCGCCCTTGTTCGGCATAGATATTACCTTGCAGTTGACCGAACAAGGCGGCAATCTCAAAGTCTTCTATAGCTTCTTTGTAATGCCCCAAGTCGCGCCAGGTAATGCCTCGGTTAATCCAAGTGCGGACGTGACTGGGGTTGAGATCTAACGCTCGATCGTAGTCAGCGATCGCCATATTTAGGCTACCAGAGGCAGCATAGTAGTTAGCGCGGTTGTTGTAAGCACTAGCTAGTTGGGGATTGAGTTGAATTGCTTTGTCGTAGTCGGCGATCGCTTTTAGCAATTGACCGCTTTGAAAATAGATAAGTCCCCGATTGTTATAATCGATCGCATTATCGGGATGGCGATTAATCAAATGGCTCAAGGAAGCGATCGCTTCGCAATAGTCACCAAGTTTTGCTTTGGCTTTACCATAGGAACGCAAACAGCGATCAGGTAACAAGTCTGGAGACAAATTGTCTGGCAGAATTTGCCGATCGTCGCTACCAAGGGGGTAAGGGCGGGGAAAACAGTCTGGGAGGGATGCTAATATTTGGGGATTCATTTGCTTATAACTATGAGCGGTAGCTCAATAAATTCAACTTATAATTTTTCTTGCTGCCACAGTTAGGCGGTTGGGTTAGTTGATTAAGTGGCTCTTGCAATCATCATCGGTGTTTATTTAAGAAAGTTACCAAAAGTTAATATTGAATATATAATTCACAATTTAGCAGTCTATAGTTTCTACTTCATCTTTCTTGGGTAGAATTCCAGAAATAGAGCTAGGAGCGAAGAAAGGCTTTATTTGGCGTGGGACTTCCGGCAAACAGCGAAGTCTGTTGACAACTTGGTACAATGCAACAACCCGCAGATGTGTTAATTTGACAAAAATATTTTTATGACCAATACCTTGTTAGATGAGGCTACAGATTTAGCCGCCGATGACTATCTTGTTATCGGTTTGGCAACTTGTTTTGTTAAAGAAGATGGTGAAGTGCATGAAGTTGAAGTAATTGAGCCTATCCCGTCTGCCGCACTGGAAGCAATTGTTAAAGGTATTCCTACTTCCTACAAACTTGCCTTAGCGACTACCATTGGCGACGTTGTTGCCCAATTGCCTCAAAAACCCGCAGGATTCCCCTCATCGGCTCAATTTAGCGATGAATTTGTCCCTAGAGCGATCGCTGCGGCGCGGACTTACAAGCGTCGTGAGGTGGCGACTTCCCATATTCCCCTAGGCACAACCCGCGATGACTTCAAATACTCCACTGAGCGCAAACGAGTATTAAATATGAGTCGCACAGTCACCACCGATGACAATGTAAAACAACACGCTCATACTCATAAAGTGCTTTAATTATGCTGAAACTTTACGGTGGCGCGCGTAGCCGAGCCTCAATTGTCAAGTGGTATTTGGAAGAACTAGCAAT